>Ga0307379_10001493_pt1 | contig 36980 bp, 31 predicted proteins | sample UN2MG_FD_202237 | JGI IMG/M metagenome (GOLD analysis project Ga0307379, IMG submission 202237) | Soil microbial communities from Risofladan, Vaasa, Finland - UN-2 | ecosystem: Environmental > Terrestrial > Soil > Coastal area > Acid sulfate soil | place: Finland: Risofladan, Vaasa | collected...
CGATCGTCAAGCTCCAGGTGATGATAGACCCGGGGCGGCGCCAGTTCCAGCCAGGCAGGGGCGTCGGGTCGGTCATGACGAAGGTCGGCACACCCATCATCCTGCCAAGCCAGTTCGTAGTAGGCACGGTAATCGGCCTCCGCGAGGTAGTTGCAGGTCTGCTGTGGGTGCGGGTCAACGACTTCTTCCACAGCGGCAACTACGAGGCGATTGTCCCGCTCACGCGTATGATCACGTGGCTGGATCCTCACCAGATAGATGTCTACTCCACGGGGGCTTGGCACCTGGCCTATAACTTCGTTGACTCAGACCAGCGGGCGGACCGACGCTACCTGGCGCCGGCCATAAAGTTCCTTAGGGAGGGCGTGGACAACAACCCGACCGCTTGGGATCCCAAGTTCGATCTCGGCTTTGTTCTCTACAACCTCAAAGCCCAGGATTTCCCGAGTGGTCGTTACTGGATATCCAGGGCGTGGCGCGAAAACGGTGCTCCGGATCATGTTCACCGGCAGATAGCTCACACCTACGAAAAGGAAGGCCGGATCGAGGATTGCATCAAAGAGTGGAAATCCTGCATCAGGGAATCGGAGGCGGTCCTGAAGAAGAATCCGAAAGATGGCGATGCGCTGAACCATCTTACTATCTCGAAGCAGAACCTGGACCTGATACTTATGCGCCAGGTATTGCGCGAGGACGTCGGAAAGCACCCGAGGGATGTTGACTTCGAGGCGACGTTCAAGCAGCTGCGACCCAGAGTTTTCGTACTGAGCGGCAGGGCGAATCTCCCCGATTACGCTCGGATTGATGTCACCTTGCTTGACGAAGACTACAAGGAGCCGAGCCCAAAGGACTTCTCGTGGGAGGTAGATCCGAACGTCACGGCGCTTGTGCAGCTGGGAATGCATGGAATGCTTGTCGAAAACGGCAAGTTCCAATCTGAGTACGATCTGAGCAAGGACGCAAAGCAGTACCCGTTCAAGAAAGATCGGTACGTGCTTACCTTGACGTTCAATCCGCGAACTGCCTCCCACCAGTTGGTACAAAATGCGACTGGCTGGAATGGCGAAGGGATCACGGACAAAAAGTACCTGGATACATCCATTCCGGGCCTCCGCAGCATACGGAAAGTCATCCGCCTGAAACGAGAAGATATTATGTAGCAGGCTGGCATTATCTCGCGCCACCTGGTATAATGGAAGTGTCCGTTTTGAGCGAGTTTGATCGTGCTAGACGGGGAACTAGCGGTGCCCTGTACCCGCAATCCGCTATAGCGGGGTCGAATTCCTGCTCGAGGTCTGGTTTCTTGAGGTTCGGCCATCGTGGGCGGCGTTGATAGCCGGGCCCTGCGCAACGGCCGGCCTGCAAACCCCGTCAGGTCCGGGAGGAAGCAGCGGTAAGCAGGAGCGCCCGTGTGCCGTATGGTCTCCTGGCTGGAGTTGGCTGCGAGCGGTATCACTCGGGAAACCTTATCGACAGCAGGTGCACGATCAACCTATTATTCAGTCGGCGGAGATTCCGGTACCAGAGCCGGGACGGAAGCAGTCTCGCTTACGGGCCAAACTCACATGCCGATTACCAGCAGTATCCGGACCCATCCAGATACTGCTTTTTCGTGCGAACCCCGACCGGTGGGAGTACGAAGTACCAAGTACAAAGTACAAAGACAGGCACCGATTGGTCCGCAATCCGAGATGCTGTGATGCCTTACGTTTCGCTCTATAGAAAGTACCGCTCCCAGACCTTCGAGGATGTCATGGGGCAGGAGCACGTGACCAGGACCCTGCAGAACGCGATTCGGCTGGGAAAGGTTGCGCACGCATATCTATTCTGCGGAACACGGGGCACGGGGAAGACCACTACCGCCCGGCTGCTTGCGAAGGCGATGAACTGCGTGAAGGGGCCGACTCCTCAGCCCTGCAACGAATGCCCGGCGTGCGTCGGCATCACTGAAGGCGCCGCCATGGACGTCGTGGAAATGGACGCTGCCTCCCATCGGGGTGTCAGGGACGTTGAACAGATCAGGGACAACGTGAAGTTCCCGCCCATGGAGCTGCGGTACAAGGTCTTCATAATTGACGAAGCGCACCAGTTGTCCCCCGATGCGAAAGATGCGTTCCTGAAGACCCTGGAGGAGCCGCCGCCGCATGCAATCTTTGTTCTGGCTACTACCGAGCCGCAGAGCATTCCGCTGACGATCAGGTCTCGGTGCCAGCAGTTCGACTTCCGGCGCGGCTCCCTGCGCGATATACGAGAGCGTCTCGAATACATTGCTCGGAGCGAGGGCGTATCGGTTGAAGATGCCGCGCTCGATCTGATGGCTGTCAGTGCTGATGGTTCCTGGCGCGATGCAATCAGCCTGCTGGAGCAGGTGCTGGCCTACACCGATGGGCAGATTACAGTACAGGACGTGAGCACGGTCCTGGGCATGGTGAGCCAGGACTTCCTCTTCCAGCTTGCGGACGTTCTGGCGAGGGGCGATGAACGCGGTGCTTTCGAGGCTGCGGCGGAAGCTGTTGAATCGGGCAGGGACATCCAGCAACTGCTGAAATCGGTTGCACAGCATTTCAGGAACCTGCTGTACGCCCATGTGACCAGGAATCTAAGTGGCTTAACCGGCAATGAAGAGGTGGCAGCCAGACTTCGTGAGCAGGCGGCGAAGTTCACCAGACACTCACTCTTCCGCGCGGTGGAGGTCTTCTCCGAAGCGGAGCGTGATATCCGGTATAGCGACCAGCACAGGCTCCTTCTCGAGATGGCCTTGCTAAAAGCGATCGAGGCGTTGAGGCCGTCTGAGCCTGTGCTGGAACCAGCTCCCCGTCCCGTTGTGGCTCGCGCTGCGCAGGCTGAGCGGGAGCTGCTTCAGCCAAAACTGGAACCGACGCCGCAGGCCGAGGCTCCGGCGAAACCTGCCGGTACTGCTCCGACGGTCGGCCAGGCCGCGCCGGCTCAGCAGAATCTGCCGGAATTTGATACAATAAAGGAAAAGTGGGGACAGGTCCTCCAGCACGTCCGGGGCATCAGCATAACCGCTCACGGTCTGATCGTAGGCGCCGTTCCTGCGGGCGTGCGCGATGGCGCGCTGGTTCTTCACTTCAAGGGCGAAGGTCAGAAGAACTTGATTGCGAACGAAACCGACAAGGGCAAAGAGGGGTCGAAGCGCCAGGCCCTCTTGATGGCGATAGAGCGGGTGTTCGGTGTGGCGAACGCCAGCATTATCTGCGAGGTAGCCCCGCCCGAGAAACAACCTCCTGCGCCCGAAGCCCTCGGCGCCGGTGAGGATCTGCCGGATCCGTTTCAGGATCCGGAATCCGGGCAGGACACGCTTAGAAACGTGCTGGACATTTTTGACGGACGCATAGTGGATGAGTGATCGGCCGGCCTTTGGCTGGTGGGAGGAGATCATGGGCAATCCTTTGGCCGACATGGGCGGCATGATGAAGCAAGTCAAGAAGATGTACGAATCGGTGCAGAAGGCCCAGGAGGAGCTTGCTGAAGAGAGGATCGAGGCCGCCTCTGGCGGCGGAATGGTGAGAGCCGCTGTGACCGGCAAAGGCGAGCTGCTCGAGGTCAAGATAGATCCCCAGGTCGTTGACCCTGATGATGTGGAAATGCTCGAGGACTTGGTGACCACCGCAGTGCGCGAAGCCTTGACCAAAGCAAGGGAGATCGAAGCCGAGCGGATGCAGACGGCAACCGGCGGCCTAAGCCTTCCGGGCATGTTCTAGCTGCGCATTGCAGATCGCAAACTGCAGATTGCGGATTGGAGCGGGCCAGGACAGCCCCGCCGCGGCTCGGACCGCAGGGAGCTCGCTGAAGTCAGGCGGGGGTTCGTGAGATTAGCGTGTGGATTCACCCACACGCGCACTCGTTACGCATTACGCAGTACGCATCACGATTCGCGAGTGCGAGTAGGAGTAAGAGCTGGGAGCAACATGTACTACCCGAAATCGCTTGCAAAGCTGGTGGGCGTTCTGGAGAAGCTGCCGGGGATAGGCCCGAAGTCGGCGCAGAGGATAGCGTTCTACATCCTCCGCGAATCCGATGAGGACGCCCGGAATCTCGCAGAGGCGATCACCGAAGTTAAAGATAAGATTACGCAGTGCAAGATATGCTATAACTTCTCAGACCAGGAAGTTTGCGATATCTGCGCCAGCGAGAAGAGAGACAAGGCGACCATCTGCGTTGTCGCCGAGCCTCGCGATGTGATAGCCATGGAGAAGACGAACGAGTACAAGGGGACTTACCATGTACTGCAGGGCGTCATTTCTCCGATGGATGGGATCGGCCCGGACATGCTCCGCATACGGGAGCTTCAGCAGAGGGTTACGAGCAATCCCGTCAAAGAGGTTATTCTGGCTACTAACCCGACGATCGAGGGTGACACGACCTCGATGTACCTGGCGGGCATTCTAAAGCCGCTGGGATTGAGAGTGACTCGCATCGCGCACGGCATGCCGGTCGGTGGAGATTTGGACTATGCTGACCAGGCGACGCTGATCAGAGCCCTCGAAGGCCGTCGGGAAATATAGACGCGTGAGGCGTAAAGAGTAACGCGTAAGAGGTAGGTCTTCCGTGTTACTCCTTATGCCTTACTGAGAGGAGTCCGAAGAATGGCAAAGCTAACCGAGATCCGGTGGCACGGCCGAGGCGGACAGGGAGCCAAGACGGCCGCGCTGCTGTTCGGCGAGGCCGTACTCGGGCAGGGGAAGTACATGCAGGCGTTCCCCGAGTATGGCCCGGAGCGGATGGGGGCGCCCGTCCAATCGTTTAACCGCATCAGCGAAGAGCCGATTACGCTGCACTGCCATGTGACCAATCCGCAGATCGTGGTCGTTCTCGATCCGACTCTTATCAGCACTGTGGACGTCACGCACGGCTTGCCTGCTGACGGCACGATAATCATAAACACCGGCGAGGCCGCATCGAAGTTCCGCAGCTTGCTCAAGCTCGACGGCCAGAAGCTTTACACAGTTGATGCGTCCAAGATCGCCGAGGAGAACATCGGCAGGAACATACCGAACACCCCGATGATGGGGGCGCTCGCCAAGGCGACAGGCTTGCTGGATTTCAGGGCCATGCTCGATGATACCAGGAAGAAGCTGGAGAAGAAGTTCCGGTCGAAGCCCGAGGTCATCGAGGGCAACTTGAAGGCGATGCAGCGGGCGTACGACGAAGCGAAGTCGGGTTAGGCAGGAGGACTAGATTTGACTACTACTAAAGAGAGAATAGCCCTGACGGGCAACGAAGCCGCGGCGATGGCAATGAAGCAGATCAACCCCGATGTTTGCGCCGCTTACCCCATCACGCCTGCTACGGAGATCATGCAGATATTTGCAAGCTACGTGGCCGACGGGCTGGTTGATACCGAGCTGGTAACGGTCGAGAGCGAGCACAGCGCGATGAGTGCGACTATCGGCGCGGCTGCTGCGGGAGCCAGAGCGATGACTGCTACGTCGTCGCAGGGACTGGCTCTGATGTGGGAGATGCTCTACATCGCAGCCGGACTGAGGCTGCCCATCGTCATGCCGATGGTCAACCGTGCCCTGAGCGCTCCGATCAACATACACTGCGACCACAGCGACTCCATGGGCGCACGGGACAGCGGATGGATCCAGATCTTCTCCGAAAACGCCCAGGAGACTTATGACAACACCATCCAGGCGGTCCGAATCGCGGAGCATCCGGATCTTCTTCTGCCGGCCATGGTGACGCTGGATGGATTCATCATCAGCCACGCCATGGAGCCTGTGGATGTCTACGAAACTGAGCAGGTTTGGAAGTTCATCGGCCCGTACAAGCCGAGGTACTCGCTTCTGGATGTGGATCACCCGATCACAGTGGGCGCGATTGACCTCACGGATTACTACTTCGAGCACAAGCGCTCCGAGGTCGAGCCTATGTTGTACGCCCACAGGGTCATTGAGGAAGTCGGTGTGGATTTCGAGCGCCGGTTCGGCAGGCGGTACGGGCTCTTCGAAGAGTACAAGATGGAGGATGCGGAAGTCGCCGCCGTCGTTCTTGGCTCGACGGCAGGCACCGCGAAGGTCGTGGTGGACGAGCTGCGCGAGAAAGGCGTGAAGGCGGGGATGGTGAAGATTCGCGTATTCCGGCCCTTCCCGTACAAGCAGATCGCAGACGCGCTCAGCAAAGTCGCCGTCGTGGCGGTGCTCGATCGCTCGGAAGGCATGGCTGGTTTCGGCGGGCCGGTCTTCGGCGAAGTGCGTTCGGCCTTGTACGATTTGGAGAAGCGTCCGGTCGTAATTGACTACGTTTACGGACTGGGTGGGCGAGACATCACGTTGGGCCATATCTCATCCGTGTACGACGAAGCCCTGGCGATTTCCAGGGACGGCAAGCGACCCTCCAGCCTCGTGAGCTACCTGGGCGTGAGGGAATAGAGGAGAATTCGAATGGCTAATCTGAAGGAACTAGCAAAGAAAGGGGAGCTGCTGTCCCCTGGGCACCGAGCGTGCGCAGGCTGCACCTTCCCTCAGATAATACGTCAGACTCTGGCGGCGGCGGATACGCCTGTGGTTGTGTGCGCGGCGACCGGCTGCATGGAGGTCACCACCACCATCTTCCCGTATACGGCGTGGAGGGTGCCATTCATTCACAGCGCATTCGAGAACGCGGCGGCGACGATCAGCGGCGTCGAGGCGGCTTACGAGTCTTTGAAGCGGCAGGGGAAATACGACCGCGAGGTGAAGTTCATCGCCTTCGGCGGCGACGGCGGGACCTACGACATCGGCCTCCAGTCCCTTTCGGGAGCGATGGAGCGCGGCCACAACATACTTTATATCTGCTACAACAACGAAGCCTACATGAACACAGGCATCCAGCGGTCAAGCGCGACGCCGAAGGGCGCAGATACCACGACCTCGCCGGTGGGCAAGGTCAAGCTGGGGAAGGCGCAGTTCCGCAAGGACCTGACCGCCATCATGGTGGCGCACCGGATTCCATACGCGGCACAGGCTTCGCCGAGCCACTGGAATGACCTGGTGACGAAAGTCCAGAAGGCCCTGGCGGTAGACGGCCCGGCGTTCATCAATTGCTTGATGCCATGCCGGCTGGGTTGGGCATTCCAGCCGCAGTACGCTGTGAAGGTCGCGAGGGATGCGGTGAGCTCCTGCTACTGGCCGCTTTACGAGGTCGAGAGCGGGAAATACCGGATCACATACAAGCCCAGAGAGAAGCTGCCGATCAGCGAGTTTCTCAAGGAGCAGACGAAGTTCCGGCACATGTTCAAGCCTGGCAACGAGCACATGATCGAGGAGTTCCAGGCTGAGGTAGACGCCCGCTGGGAAGAGCTGCTCAAGAGAGAAACCTGCGGGTGCTAGGCAGCAGGCGTGCGTCTGCATGATATAATATTGTAGGGGCGAGGTGACCTCGCCCCTCCGAGGCCCCGAGAAGGTGATCTGCGATGAATGATGAGCAGAAATCAACATGGCGAACTAAAGTTGGACTCGCCGAGATGCTCAAGGGCGGCGTCATAATGGACGTGACCAACGCCGAGCAGGCCAAGATAGCCGAGGAAGCCGGAGCGGTCGCGGTAATGGCCTTGGAGCGCGTGCCTGCCGACATCCGCAAAGAAGGCGGCGTGGCGCGAATGGCCGATCCCTCCAAGATCAAGGAGATAATGGATGCCGTGGCTATCCCGGTTATGGCGAAGGTCAGGATCGGCCACTTCGTGGAGGCCCAGATACTCGAGGCGCTTGGCGTGGACTACATTGACGAAAGCGAGGTCCTCACGCCTGCGGACGAGCTGTTCCATATTGACAAGCACCAGTTCAAGGTGCCGTTCGTGTGCGGCTGCCGTGATCTCGGCGAGGCGCTCCGGCGCATCGGCGAAGGTGCGGCGATGATCCGCACGAAAGGTGAGGCCGGCTCCGGCAACATCGTGGAGGCCGTCCGACACATGAGGGCCGTCCTGTCGGAGGTCAGGCGCCTGCAGTCCATGCCGCGTGAGGAATTGATGACTTACGCAAAGAATATCGGCGCGCCTTATGAGCTGGTAGTCGAGACTGCGGAGAAGGGCAGACTGCCGGTGCCGAACTTCTCGGCTGGGGGCGTGGCGACTCCCGCCGATGCCGCGTTGATGATGCAGCTCGGAGCTGAGGCAGTCTTCGTTGGATCGGGCATATTCAAGTCTCAGGATCCGGCGAAACGCGCCAAGGCTATCGTTGACGCCACAACCTATTACGACAAACCTGAGATTCTGGCTGAGCTTTCGATGGGGCTGGGGGAGGCCATGCCCGGCCTGGATATACGTCAACTCGATGAAAAGGATCTCCTGTCAACCCGTGGCTGGTAGAGCTCTGGAAGTTGGAAGTCGGAAGTCGGAGGTTGGAAGCCCGCCGTGTGCGGACGCCTGGTATGATCCACAATCCGAAATCCGAAGTCCGAAATCCGAAATCGTCGTCGGGGTGCTGGCACTTCAGGGCGGCGTGGAGAAGCATATCCGAATGCTGGAGCGGTGCGAAGTGCGCGCGATCCCGGTTCGTCTGACGGAGGAGCTCGATGCTGTCCACGGGCTGGTCATACCGGGCGGCGAGAGCACGACCGTCGGCAAACTGATGGCTCGCTATGGATTGGACAGGGACATCATCAAGCGTGCGAAGAAGGGCATGCCGGTTTTCGGGACGTGTGCCGGCATGATATTGCTTGCCGAGAACATCGTCGGAAGCGAGCAGCACCGCCTTGGCCTGATGGCCTCGACCGTGCTCCGCAATGCATTTGGCCGTCAGGTAGACAGCTTCGAGGCGGACCTGGATATAAGCGCAATCGGGCCGCCTGCGTTTCGGGCCGTGTTTATACGCGCTCCATACGCGGTACAAGTCAACGGAAACATCGAGATACTGGCGCTCTACAAGGGTAAGGGCGTGCTGCTGAAACAGGGCAATTTGCTGGCGAGCGCCTTCCATCCCGAACTCACCGACGATTCAAGAATACACCAGTATTTCGTCGGTTTGGTTCGGCAGTCGCTCTCTACGCAATCGTCCAAGCCAGAGAGGTCAGCATGATTTCCGGAGGATCGCTTAGAAAGCTGGCCGGCGCCATCCGTGACTCGCTGGCCTCAGCGGGTTCCTTGCTCCTCATCCTGCTCCTGGCAGCGTCCCAGTCTGCGCATGCCGGGGATCGGGAGTCTATAACCATAAAATGGAAAACCCCTGCGAGCCAACCCGTATGCTTGGCTATGTCAGCGGCCGGCAGGTTCTTCGGGACGGTTGCTAAGGACGGGACTGTTCGCCTCTACGGCCGCAATGGGAGTCAGCTCTGGGAACAGCGAGTGGAAGGCGCCACCGATGTGCTGATTGCCAGGAACGCGCAGAGCGTGCTCGTGTATTCTAAGCTGAACCCCATGCAGCGGGCCGTATATTTCTTCCGGAATGATGGCCAGCGGCTGTGGCGGCACGAGGTAGAGGGCAGCGTGTGGTCTGCCTCAGTCTCGCCGGATGGGAACTACGCGGCGGTAACCTCTGGTGAGGGCCGCATCTACGTGTACAAGCCCGATCCGCGCCGCCCGACTTACCGCAGATGGCGGCTGGACGGCATAGGCTACCGTGTGGTATTCAGTGCGGACAGCCGGCGTGTGATCGTGGGAACGAGCCAGGAATCGGCGCTGGTCTGCTATGATATCCGCGGCCGCTTCCAGTGGCGCTGCAGACACGACACCGACCGCCAGTACGAGCTGTGTGCCAGCGCGGACGGAAGGCGAATCCTCGGCGTGCTTCCGGCGACTCAGCATGACCCGGGCATAGAGTTCTGCCTCTGGGATTCCGGCGGAAAGCGTCTTTGGAAGCGGTCCCTGGACAGCTTTGATGCACGTGCCCTGATCTCTCCGAAAAGCCAGTACGTGGCCATCAGCTATGCCAGCTTCCTCTCTCACGAAGGGTCGGGCATAATCGAACAGAAAGTCGCTGTCTACCGGTGCGACGGCCAGCTTCTCTGGGACAAAGGCGGATTGTTCTTCAGCCCATATCTTGTGGCTCTGTCTCCGAAGGGATCATCGGTGATCGTGTCGGATGGAGACCGTTCGCTCTACAATATAGACAAGCACGGCAAGCTCCTCTCGAAACTCACCCTTCGTGGAACGCTGCGCAAAACCATATCTTCCGAAGATGGACGAAGAATCTTAGCATACTGCGGTGACGGCTGGCTGTATCTCATGCAGGTGGGCTAGGGAACAGCCGTCAGCGATACCGGATGTTCGATGCTGGATCCGATGTTCCCCCTAGCTCCTCTGCCCCTTCCCCTACTTATCACAACTCACAAGTAGGAGTACGAGTAGGAGTGGCTCCCTGGGTCCCTTGACCCCCTTGTCCGCTGTAGTCCCGTCCGCCTCAGGCGGATCGGGACGAATGCGGATGGATCCCTACATAAGAGAAAACCTCCTCCGGCTTCCGTTCCAGAGGAGGTCAAGCGCAGAACTACGACACGGCAAAGCAGACACTTGTCAGATCGGCGACCTGGTCTTACCGAGTCTGCTTCTCGCAGCCACGGTAAGCCGCTTCGAACTTGTTACATTGATCTAAACCCAGCAGTTTCAAGCGGTATCAGGCCGAGGCTGGTCGCTCTGCGGAAGGCTTGTACACGATTGCTGACTTGCAGCTTCTCGTAAATGTTGGCGAGGTGGAAATCCACTGTCCGTTTGCTTACGTACAGTTCCTCGGCAACCTCTTTGCTCGACTTCCCTTCGATCACGAGGCCCAGGACCTCCAGTTCACGTTTGGTGAGATGTATGGTCCTGTCCATGTGAATTTGAGGAATAGTCATAGCCCTCATCCCGTAGCTCCTTTCTCGTGTCGCCGCTTCCAGGTGAATTGTTCCATATTCTTACCAGGATTTGAGGGGAAAAGGGCTGGCTTCTTCGCGAATGGCGTGTCTAAGATGGTGCTCCGGTGGGCGCTGCACCCTCAGCTCAGTGTTTGAGTCACTCGATTCCGTGGATCGCCCCGGTGTGGTTCGTCCGCCAGGAGCTCGAGTCACCTGCCTTCAGCGGCTGAAGGACCTGCGTAGTCTCTCACTGGGGACTTTCGATAGTGTGGACGACGAGGAGCGTTAATCTTCCGGGTCAGGCATTTTCTCGGAAAGCGCCCTGAGGAAATCGGGATGTGGACTGAGGCCGTGTTTTCGGCACAGGCGAACCTCTTTCCATGCCTCGGCGTAATTCCCTTTGGCGTACAGCGCCACTGCCAGGTTATTGTGCGCCTCGGCGAGGTCAGGTTTGATGCGGATGGCCCGGCGGTACTCCTGTATCGCCTCGTCCGTCCTCCCCAATTCGTCAAAGGCGCTTCCGAGATTATGGTGTGCCTCGGCGTAGTCCGGTTTGATGCGGATGGCTGCGCGGAACTCTCGTATGGCATCGCTTGCCTTCCCCTGCTGCCCAAGAGCGATACCCAGGTTGAAGTGCGCCTCCGCGTAATCAGGTTTGATGCGCAGCGCCTGAGAGTATTGGACGATTGCCTCTTCGAGCCTGCCCTGTTCGGCTAGAACTGTTCCCAACTTGTTGCGTGTGTCGCGGTTATCCGGCTCCAGCCGCACGGCCTCAAAGTAGTGACCTAATGCCTCCGCGGTCTTTCCTTGCTTCTGAAGCGCGATGCCCAGATTGAGGTGCGTATATGCGAACCTCGGATTCATGTCCAGGGCTTCTTTCAGCAAGGTTGTCGCTTGGTCGGTCTTGCCGACAGCCAGATAGCCGACCCCCAGGTTCGCGAGTGCCTCCTCAGCCACCGGCAAAATGGGGTAGGACACCAGCGAGATGAGAAGCAATAGACCAACGCAGGCGGCCATCAAGGCGGCGGGACGGTAGCAGCGCGCCCGTATGGCGTCTGTCGTCTCCATGATTGCGAAGCCGGCAAAGACTGCCAGGGCCGGCGCAGCCGGCGCGCGATATCTGGAGCTTACAGAGAATATGATGAGGCTCAGGAACACGGAGGCCGTGTAGAGCATAAGCGGCGCTAGTTCCCTCGCGGCTCCCTTTCTGCGCGCTCTAATCATGCCGAACAAGGCCAGCCCTGCCAGCACTGAGAACGGCAAGGCAAGGTAGCGCAATATCGGAATGAAGCTTCTCTCGAGGTACGGGTTGTAACTGCACCGGGCCTCCCTGTTGTGCAGCGACCAGATGATCTTGCGACCGAAGAGCAGGACGGACTCAGCCGGGTCATTGCGAATATACCGCAGCCCGGCCTTGAACCAGTAGTTGGATGCCTCGGACGGCTTCACCGGATGACCCAGCGCCTTCTCTGCGATGGCTATTTCCTCCTCCTGCTGCAGGCCGATGAGGCCCGTAAACTTGAGCAGCGGAGTGGAAACGCCTTTAGCGAGCGGGTTATTGCCCTGTGCGAAGACTATGCCGCCATTCGTGCTGATCAGCACCAAATCCTTTCCGATAAAGTAGTTCCGTGCGGTGACTGGGAGAATCGCAAGCGCGATGCCCAGCGCAAACGGCGCCAGATGCCTCATGTAAAAGCCGTTCATGTAGCGCGGGTCCCGCCTGGTAAGCCAGAGCCAGCCCGATATCAGCGCTATGGTGATCAGTGCAGGTCCGCGGCAGACTGCACTTAGCCCCAGTACAACGCCTGCTCCAGCCCACCTGAGTACGGTCGGTCTATCCAAGGCACGCATGAGTAGCAATACGGAGGTCAGGTTTAGTGCAATGGCGAGGGTCTCGGTCAGGAGCTTCGTCTCCAGATAGACCAGCGGAGCGTAAAGGGTTATCAAGCCCATCGCTGCAACCGCCGATTTCCAGCCGAAGAGCCTTCTGCCGATGGTGTAGACCAGGAATGCGTTGCAGACGCCCAAGGCGAGCTGGAGGATGTAGACGACAGGGAGGCTGTGCCCCAAAACCTTATAGACCAGCGCCAGCACGTAAGGGTAGAGCGGGGCCAGGTAGAAAGGCATTGGCCCGAAGCCGTTCCCTTCCGCGACTCTCGTTGCCCATGCGTCGTAGTAGCTGGAATCTACTATGGGCACGAAGTAGAAGGGCATGTGAGCCTTGTACTGCAGCAGGTAGATGACCCGCAGGAGCACGGCGATCAGTACGACGATGGCTGCAGCCAGGATCTCCGAGCGACTCACGCCTGCCGGCGTGGGAGCTGCTCTTACGGCGCTGCTGGTGCGATTCTGCTTCTTTGGGGTCACTGGGACCAGGCACCTCCGGGGAAAAGACCGCGATGTTTCGGCGGCTTCTGGGAGCAGTGTAAGTGATACTGCCTCGCGCTGTCAATCGGCCCATTGTATCCATAGTGATTGGGTTCCATTGACACATTCCGCTCCGATCTGGCAAGATGGGTTAAGCTAGTTTCTACAACAGGAGGTCACTCGTGGTCCGATCGAAGGCAAGCCTGGTCAACTGGCGGGACGCCGGTGTCGTCTCGACCAGCGGCAGCCCATACTGCAAATTGAGGCCTGTGCCGATCCGAGCGGTGCAAATGCTTCCCGGCTTCTGGAAGCCGAGGATGGACGCGAACAGGCAGCAGAGCATCCCGGCGCTGCTCCAGCTTCTCGAAGAGCACGGCGTAGTGGACAACTTCCGGCGGCTCTCCGGCCGCAAGGAAGTCGAGCGCAGAGGGCCCTATTTCACGGATTCCGACCTCTACAAGTGGATAGAGGCGGCCGCGTTCGTTCTTCAATCCGAAGATGACCCGAAGATAGCCCGCATGCTCGACGAGGTGATTGATGATGTCGTGGCTGCCCAGTGTGAGGACGGCTACCTGAATACCTTCTTCACCGGCGAGCTTGCCGACCAGCGCTTCCGAAACCTGCCTGGGGAGCACGAGCTCTACTGCGCCGGGCACCTCTTCCAGGCGGCGATTGCACACCATCGTGCGACCGGCAGCAGGAAGCTCTTGGATGCCGCGACGCGGTTTGCCGACTATCTGACAACCATATTCGGCCCGGGCAAAATAGAGACTCCGGACGGCCATCCGGAAATCGAGATGGCGTTGGTGGAGCTTTACCGAACCACGGGGACACGCGGCTATCTCGATCTAGCCGGTTTCTTCCTCTCCCTACAGAAGTTTGCGGATAAGCAGGCGATGGAGGGCCACGCGGTCAGGGCGGCGTACCTCGCATCCGGTGGGGCGGACTACTATGCGGAGTCCGGCCATCGGACGATAATAGACGCCGTGGAGCGGCTTTGGGCCGATACGGCCGAGGGAAAGATGTACATCACCGGGGGCCTGGGCTCCAGATACGATCGGGAGGCATTCGGTTGGCCGTATGAGCTGCCGAACGAGCGCGCCTATGCTGAGACCTGCGCAGGGATAGCAAATATCTTCTGGAACTGGCGCATGCTCGCGATCGAGGGCGAATCCCGGTTTGCCGACGTGATGGAGCGCACGCTGTATAATGGCTTCCTGTCCGGCGTGTCGCTGGATGGAACGCACTACTTCTACATGAATCCGCTGGCGTGCTTCTGTGAGCTCCGGCGCCAGCCCTGGTATGACACAACCTGCTGCCCGCCGAACGTCGAGCGCATGATCGCCTCCCTGCCTGGCTGCTTCTACAGCACCAGCGATGAGGGAATTTGGGCGCATCTGTATGATAATTCCCGCCTGAACTGGCATCTGGAGGATGGGCGGAAAGTGTCCCTGGAGCAGAAGACCAGCTACCCGTGGGATGGGAGCGTGGAGATCGCGGTCTCGCCCGAGGCGCCGACGGAGTTCGCCCTTTTCCTTCGCATTCCCGGCTGGTGCGAGAACGCATCGGTCTCGATTGGCGGCGAAGCTCAGCGCGGTGTCCCGCCGGGCGAGTATCTGAAGCTCGAGCGTACCTGGAAGCCCGGAGACGTCGTGCATCTGGAGCTGCCCATGCCGGTTTCTCTGCAGGAATCCGATCCGCGCGTCCGCGAGAACACAGCGAGCATTGCCATACAGCGCGGGCCGGTGATCTACTGTGTGGAAAGCCCGGACAACCCCGGCGTGCCGATCCGGGACGTTGAGCTTCTGATCGGCGATGAGTTCTGCGCGGAGTTCAAGCCGGGTCTCCTCGGAGGCGTCACCGTCGTGCGCGCGAAAGGTCTTCACCCCGCGCCTGGGCAGAACCGCGGGCTGCTCTACCGGGAGTTCGGAAGCGTCAAGCTGGAGATGGAGCAGACTGCTCTCACCGCGATTCCATACTACGCCTGGGCGAACCGCGGCCCGTCCGAGATGACGGTGTGGATTCCCGGGAGATAAGCCTGGCGTTGCGTTCCACTAGGCTGCGTTGAGCGGGACCTCGACAGGCTCGCCTGTGGCTTCGTCAACGACAAGTAGCTTGCCCATGTCTTCGCGGCGCAGTTGCTCGTTAGCGTTTAGGAGTTCAATTCCGTAGATGGTTCCATCCGGGGCGACATCAATGTTTAGCTCATCGCTTATGCGAATGGTCTCCACCTCCGCCGCCTTCTTGCGAAAACGGATATAGGCGATGTTGTTTCGTAAGTCGTAGCTAAGCTTCATGTGCATATCGCTCTGCTAGGATATCGAACTGGGGCTGGAATAGGCCTAATCTTCCGCTGAGTTCACGTTTATGTCGAAGTGCCGCTGCTTGTCAAAGCACGGGATGTACTTGCGCGGAATCCCGAACTGCGTGTAGACTTCCTCAACGAGCGCGAACGCCACAGGGTCCGGGTCGAAGTCGGCAGGGACAGTATGATCGTTGGTGGTGACATCTTTGTGGCCATAAGGTTTTGTTTCTACCCAGGAGGATGGCATCATATAAAGCCTGGAGTTAGGCACCCCCGGACGCAGCACGAAGCCGGTTATGTTTACATATTCCATGCAAAAGATGAGTTGACTGTCTGTTTTGGCCACATCGTAGATTTCCCTAGCGAGGCGCGTGAAGTTTACTGGCAACTCGCATACGGCAAAAGGAAACAGCTCAGGGGTAGGGTCATACGAGTTAAGTTTGCCCCATTGGAAGGTGTTATCATTGCACGGCTGCCAGTACTCCAGATGCCCGGTGCGCAGTAGAATTATGTTCCTGCCGCCCAAGCCCGGCGCATGCCAACTATCCGACTCGTACTTAACTTCACAGGGCCGCCATATAGTCCACCCGCCTTCTCGGGTTTGAGGTGGCCTTCCCAGCAGCTTGTCAATTTCCGAACGAAAGTCGTTCAGATTCATGGATGAGGTCTCCATAGGTGTGCAGGTGATTCTGAAATAAGGTTTTTCGCCAACGTCCTCCCGAAAACGCAGTTTCATGATCTTGCGTATTTCATTGGCGTTAGCTGCATCTCCGATCGAGTCCGTGGCTTTCATCTGCGCAAGCCTCTTTGTGCGCTCAACTGCGAGAAGGTCATCTATCTTTCTGCACAAGTCGTTGGTCATTCCAAGATTGTAAGCGAGCGATTGCGACCTAAAGGCTTCCTGCAGTTCTTCAATGGACATCGTTCTCTTGCGGTCCTGATACCGGCGGCAGAAGAGTGTGCCATCGTTGAGGGTGACCATATGCGGCCGCCCGCTACTTTCTGGGATACGCACTACTATGATGTCAACTCCTTCCGACTCTATTCTCTTAGGAAGGATTTCCAGGTCGCGAATCCGAGGCCGGATATGCTGCAGGCACAGGTCAGTGAGGCGGTTTGCCTCTTCCGTTGCGTTGGGGATGTGATTAAACCCGAATGCACAGTGGCCGTGTTCCTGCACACCTATCAACATGTAGCCGCCGTCCGCGTTTGCAAACGACACTACATCGCTCAAGAATTCCTTCTTGCCGTCCTTCTTGCTACCACTGCTCGGTTGAAAACTTTCCTGCTTGAAGTCCAGGGTTCCACCTTCTGCAGTCTTCCTGGTGACCAGATCCTGCACTTCCTCAGGCGTAATCTCTGAAGCGCGTTTTCCATCGAACCACATTTGTTCACCTCGCGGGTAATCTTGCTGTCGCTGCTGTACTCTTTTAAGCACAGTGCCAGGTGGCAAGCTAAGGGTTCCTTCCTGGTCGCCAATAAATCCCTCTCATCATACTACCGCTTCCTCTGCCGTGTCAACATTCGGTGGATAGACTTACGAGTTCAGACTCGGAGAAGCGCCTTCTTCCCCCAGGGAGGAGTGCGGCTGCCGAGTACAGAATAGCCTTTGGGGTAGTCCGCCTGTCTGCAGAACCGCCGAGGAGTTATATTTCAAGAGAGGAGCAATATGAGCACACTGATTCGCGTCACCGTGTGGAACGAGTTCCGCCATGAGAGGAAAGCCGGCCATCCGGCGAGCGAGGTCTATCCGGAGGGAATGCACAGCGCGATTGCCGCCCACTTGCAGAAGCAGCCGGATATGAAGGTCCGGACGGCCACCCTGGATGAGCCGGAGCACGGCCTGACGGACGCAGTCCTCGCCGAGACCGATGTCATGACATGGTGGGGTCACATAGCGCATGCCGAAGTATCCGACGAGGTTGCGGACAAGGTTCACAAGAAGGTCCTGGACGGCATGGGCCTGGTCGTCCTCCACTCCGGGCACTTTTCGAAGATTTTCGGGAAGCTGATGGGCACGACATGCGATCTTAAGTGGCGCGAGGCCGGCGAGAAGGAACGCCTCTGGGTAGTTGATCCCGGCCATCCCATCACCGAAGGCCTGCCGGAGTACTTCGAGCTTCCGCAGGCGGAGATGTACGGCGAGCGGTTCGATATCCCGCAGCCGGACGAGCTGGTGTTCATAAGCTGGTTTCAGGGCGGCGAAGTCTTCCGGAGCGGCTGCTGCTGGCACCGGGGTAGGGGAAGGGTGTTCTACTTCCGCCCGGGCCACGAGAGCTATCCGATCTACAAAGACGCCAATGTGCTGAAGGTTGTAGAGAACGCGGTCCGCTGGGCCGCTCCTTTGAATACTCCGGCACCGATATTCGGCAACTACCAGCCGCTGGAAAAGCTCTGAGGGACATTCCGGCAGGGGCGGTTCCACGCTGCCCCTGCCTTCGAATCCAGTGTGGCTGTGACTTGAAATAGCTACGCAATACGCATAACCCCTCACTTGTCACTCATCACGCATGCCTGCCCGCGCTTGTGCGATCTCCGCGCCGACCTGTGCATTGTTCTTCAGAAGCGCGATATTGGTAGCGACGGATTGTCCCCCGGTCAGTTCGTCAAGGCGGGCGAGCAGCCACGGCGTGAGCTCTTTGCCTTTGATGCTCTGGGCCGATGCTTCCTCGACGGCACAGGCGATCTCGCTGCTCACGTCAAGTTCGTACTCCTCTGTCACCGGTACCGCCACGAGCATGGCGCCGGGCATTCCCAGGCTTCGCTGAGTCTCGAAACGCGCGGCGATCTCCTCCGGTGTCTCCACTCGATCCACTGCGAATCCGGTGTGCCGAGAGTAGAAGCCGGGGAACTCGCTGGTCTGGTAGCCGACGACCGGGACCTGCTGTGTTTCGAGCCATTCGAGGGTTGCCGATACGTCAAGGATTGCCTTCGCCCCGGCGCAGACCACGATGATGCTTGACTTCGTAAGCTCCCAGACGTCGGATGAGATGTCCAGGGTTCGCTCCGCTCCCCGGTGGACCCCGCCGATGCCGCCGGTCACGAAGACTTCGATCCCCGCCTTGCATGCGATGAACGCCGTTGCGCTCACTGTGGTCGCGCCGTCGGCGCCTGAGGCAATTGCTGTCGGCAGATCACGCGTGCCAAGTTTCAAGATATCCTTGCTGCTCGCCAGCCGCTCGATCTCTTCGCGCGAGAGGCCGACACGGATCTGCCCGCCCAGGACGGCGATCGTTGCAGGGACGGCGCCCGCATCGCGGATGATTTTCTCGACTGCGAGGGCTGTCTCCATGTTCGACGGACAGGGCAGACCGTGCGCGATTACGGTGGATTCGAGTGCGACAACGGGCCGCCGCGCCTCAAGTGCGGCTTCGACCCCTTCCGAAATGTGCATGTGGGATTTCATTGGCTTGCTATGTCCTGATTATGGCACGAAACGGGCTGTAAAGCGTATCACTCATCACGCATCACGAATGTCTTGCCAAAACTCGTTCTCCGAGCGGGTGCGGAGGAAATCGAGCGCCTGAGTAAGGGTAGGGATGCCTGCACGCCCGCCGAGCTTCGTGCATTTGATCGCTGCGACTGCGCTTGCGAACTCGATGATCTCGCGGTATGGCCAACCCTTTGCCAGCCCGAAAGAAAACGCGCCGTGAAAAACATCACCGGCGCCTGTGGTGTCCACTGCATCCACCTTGAAGGCGGTTTGATGAAAAACGCCTTCGTCTGCGGCGTAGATGCAGCCTTTCTCACCCAGCGTGACTGCTGAGAGCTTGCGACGTCCGGCGAACATGCGCCGGACGGCCCGTTCAGGGTCTTTCTCGCCGGCGAATTGCTCTGCGAAGAGCGCGGAGGCGATCGTGCAGTCGGCCCGCTCCGCAAGTTCTACCGATCCCTCGCGCACGCTTCCGGCATCCATGACGACTGGTATGCCTGCCTCGTTCGCCCACGACGCTGCTTGAATCGCCGCACGGGGATGGTGGGCGTCCATATGGAGCACCTTGCCGGAGAGAATGTACTCGCGCTTGATCTCATGCGGCTCGAGCACCATGCCGGAGGGCGTCCAGAAGATCGTTCGCTTGCCGGTCACCTGATCCACGACTATGAAGGAGAACTGAGAGGACGCGCCGGGCTGAACTACCACCTGGCTGGTGTACACCCCGTCCTTTTCAAGATCGGCTATGATAAACTTCCCGAAGTCGTCGTCTCCGATTTTGCCGATGTAGGCTGCGCGGCCGCCCAAGCGGCCCACGGCAGCCATCGCAGTCGCAGTGATGCCTCCGCCCTGCTTTGCGAACTCCAGAATCTGAATCTTCTCGTCGAGCTCCGGGTAACGGGCCACGACGCCCAGGTAGTCCACGGCGCAGTATCCAAGCCCGACGACGTCAAATCGCTCCATAACGCCCGTAGGATACCACAATCCAAGTGTCACGCAAAAGTGGCAGGATAGCTATGAGTGCGTTAGGAGTAGAGATTTATACCTCTACGGGGATCGGTGAAAACAATAAGCATTTATAATGCGGAATGCGGCCAACCTCGGACGAGCAATCCCTCACGCACCAAGCCTGCGTTGGGCCTGTCGTTAGTGGCAGGGGGTAGAATGATCATTCTGCGAAGGTTTTCCCGGAATTGGCCTTCGCCTCCCGACCGATCTCGCCTTTGTAGGTCGCTTATCATGCTCTCGTTTATTATCACATCATATCGCGTATTGAACGCGACTAGTCCTGTGTCGAAGGCCCGATGATGCGACGCACATAACGCAACTCCATTTGCGGTTTCGTAGCTGGATTCGGGATGGCTAGCAGGAACAATATGGGCAGCTTCAACCAAGCCCATCTGTAGCCCACACATCGCACATCGGTGCTGATAAACAGTCAAGACACGATTTCTGAACTGAACAGCAACATGACCTGCTGCTACTTTTCGTAACACGTCACGATGCCGAACGGGCACCAATTCCACAGCCGCCTCATTTATCTGCGTGGTTTCTTCAGTGACAGCAGCTAACGCCTCTGTTTGGATTGTTGTCTCACCAAACTCGTGTAGAGTCGTACAGTTCTTGCAGTAATCAACGAAATAGTCAGGCCGAAAAGCTATCGCGAGCTCGCCGCCACCCTTGCTATGTAGCGCGAATCCCTGGAGGTAGGCTGTCTGCAAGGCTTCCTCACGTATCTGGATGGATGGCGAATATGCAATTGCACCGTGGTGTTTTGCGAAATCGAAGCCGGCAAATACTTCTGCCTCCGCCCAGTACCCTAGAATCAACGTCTTGAAGTTAGGCTCGGAAGAGATATCTGGAACGCTGGTTATCTGGATGCGGTACTCGTGCTGCGAACGCTGTCCACCGCCATGCGTGATGTTCCAGATGTACACGCGAATATTCAGTGACTGATCACCCGAGAAGATATTGAGTCTGAAGGGATGTGTCGGTGGAGAATCGAGCAGAGCGAGGCTCCAACCACACTCGGCGACGGCGCCTGCGATGTATCCGAGGAGGTCTGCTTTGGTCACTACGGGCATTCCGAACCCTCGTGAAGTATAAGGATATTATCCTCTGCCTTGCAATATTCTTCAGAATCGGCTTGTACAGGGTCGAACCGGAGCACGGCACCACGCAGGTATTCTTCATTCATCTCGATGCTGATCCATTGCCGCCGTAGCTGCTCTGCGACGAACCCAGTAGTATTAGAGCCAGCGAACGGGTCGAGAACTACATCCCCCGGTACCGTCAGGAACTGCATAAAGAAGGCGGCAAAGCTTACCGGAAAACGCGCGGGGTGAGGTTTGATGCCTGCTGCGCGGCAGCGAGTAATGTATTGGCTGTTCGATTCGGTATTTGCCAATTCGAGTAGGTTCTCCAGATCGCTCTCACCCGCATGGCCATAACCAAGCAGGTTCGGCGGTATCGCACCCCCGTTGTCGACACTAAACTTCTCGCTAATGTCGTGCCCACTTGGTCGCAGCTTCGCCTTGTAGCCATTCTGCAGAAGCGACCGCATAGAGGATGAGTAACTCTTCAACACGGCGCGGTTGTTCGCCTTAGGAAATTTAGACTTTGAAAGCCACCATACCACGTTAACGCTATCCTTTACGCGGATTCTGCGCACGTTAACCCACTCAGCAGGAGCAGGAAGTCGTGAAGGATTGTAGTGATAAAAATCCTGTGCTAGATAGAATCCAAGCTCTCGACAGAGCCACACGAGAATCTCAAATTGGTAGATACTGCGGGTGGGAGCGCCAGGCAGATACGCGCCGCCAAGATCGACGACGAAGCTTCCATCTTCTTTGAGTATCCGCTTGAAGTGCCGAGCGAACGGCATAAACCATTCCACGTATTGGTCAGCATCCTCATTGCCGTATTCCTTCTTACGTGTAAGCGCAAATGGTGGAGATGTGAGGATAAGATCAACAGAGGCGTCTGGGATATCTGCCATAACGTCAAGGGAATCTCCCAGATAAGCAGCGCCGAGAGGTGTATCGTAATAAGGCCCAGGCAAGCTGTCAAATACCTTCATTTCGTGTTTACTCCATTATGCACAGCGTTCGGGCCGCCACAGGTTGGCTTAGCCATCCAAGTATATTCTATTCCTGTTCCCTTGGGCTGTCAAGCGTTGACCGCTGACTGCTATTTTACTGACTCCTGACTTCTGACTACTGTTTTTCATACACCGGGGACATTGCGCGCAGCTTGGACACGATGCCGGGGAGCACTTGCAGTACTTTGTCAACCTCCGCATCAGTGTTCTCGCGGCCGAGCGTCAGCCTGAGCGAGCCGTGCGCCAGCTCATGCGGAAGTCCGAGGGCGAGGAGGACGTGCGAAGCGGACAAGTCGCCGGATGTGCATGCAGAGCCGCTCGAGACGCAAATCCCTGCCGCATCGAGCTGGAGGATCATGGATTCGCCCTCGACTCCTTCTATGCTCACGTTCACGTTGTTCGGGAGGCGCTTCGTCCTGTGGCCGTTCAGCCGACAGTCTGGAATCCTGGTGAGGATTCCATCAATCAGCCTGTCGCGTAGGGCCGTCAGGCGCGCAGCTTCCGCCGATGCCGTCGCCTGGGCGATTTCCGCTGCCTTTCCCAGTCCGACAATACCAGGGACGTTGTGGGTTCCGGCGCGTTTCTTGCTCTCCTGGCCGCCGCCGTGCATGTAGGGGAGAATCCTCACGCCCTTTCGGACGTAGAGCGCGCCGACGCCCTTCGGCCCGTAAATCTTGTGGCTGGACAGGGACAGCATATCAACATTCAACTCGTTCACGTCAACGGGAATCTTGCCGATGGACTGGGTGGCATCTGTGTGGAAAAGGATGCCTTTCTCCCTGGCAATCGCGCCTATTTCCGCGATAGGCTCTATGACCCCAATCTCGTTGTTCGCGTGCATGACGCTGATTAGGACCGTCCGGTCCGTTATCGCGCTTAGAACGTCCTGCGGGTTGACGATCCCGTCGGCGTCCACGGGCACAACAGTGAGTTGGTATCCGTGCTTCTTCAGGAACTCGCAGGTTCCGAGCACCGCATGGTGTTCGACTGCGCTTGTGATGGTGTGCCGACCCTTTGACTCGTGTGCCAGTGCGGCTCCGACGATCGCCCAGTTGTCGGCTTCAGTCGCGCCGCTGGTGAAGTAGATTTCGCTCGGCTCCGCCCCAATGAGAGCTGCGACCTTGGCGCGTGCGTCCTCAACAGCCTGGCGCGCATTACTCCCAAACGCGTAGAGCGTGGACGGGTTTCCGAACTGCGTTGTCAGGTATGGCATCATCGCCTCGAGGGCCTCCGGATGAACCGGAGTCGTCGCTGCGTGGTCGAGGTAGATCAGTTTGTTCATCTTGCTTCCCCCAATCTGGGATGTGATGGTTTCAGGTTTCAGGTCTCAGGTTTCAAGTTCCAGGTTGGAAGTTCGACGTTTGTGCCGACCTCTCATGTACGCTCGATATCTGTACCGACGAGCTCCAGGTGTGCCTGGTTCACTATGCAATCAGGCTGGTGCTCGCTGCCGCACCGCAGGCAGATCTCGTCCACCTCGCCATCCAGCTTCAGTGCCGCTTCGATAAAGCGCTCGAGCGATTCAACAAGCCGCGTCCGCTCCTCCGGCGGCATCTGCGATAGAATTCCGGCGAGGCGCTGCGTCCGCTCCGTCTCGATCCGGCCCAGCAGATCCTCAGCGCAGCGGGTGAGCGAGACCTCGGCCTGCCGCCGGTCGCGCTGTCCCGGCCGGCGCTCTGCAAGTCCGCGCCTTGCCATGCGGCTTACTAGCATCGTTGCAGCCGGCTGGCTCACCGAGAGACCTTTCGCGAGGCTTCCTATGCTGCACGTCCCATGTTGCGCGATGTGCCTGAGCGCCTGGAACTGTGCCACTGTGATCTCGTCGGCAGGGCCTACGGGAAAACCAGCCGTCAATAGCTTGGCCATGATCCTGGCAAAAATGTCTGATACGCGTTCTGTTTGACTTATAGTCTCGGTCTGGTTCATCGTTAAGCCCCCACAGTCGGATAATGCGTTTATTGCATAACCTAGTTATATAATACCCGGTTCCAAGGGTTTGGTCAACATGTTTCAGGGTATATTCTGCAAAAATTTACCACTTATCCGGCGTATGGACCGTTGACCGACTGGATGGAAGGCGCTAGAATGGCTCCGCTCTTCGGATAAAGCATACAGGGAAGACCATAGACTGTGGACCGTAGATCATAGACCGGAGGTGTGTATGAAGCTAAGCGATATCATCCGCATTCTGGAAGAGATTGCGCCGCCGGAGTATGCGGAGCCTGATGATGCGATCGGACTCCAGGTCGGAGACCCCGATCAGGAGGTCCGGCGGGTCATCGTGACGGTGGATGTCACTCCGGCCGTCATCAGCGAGGCAGTCCGGACATCCGCTGATCTCCTGGTGGCCCATCATCCGGTCATAGACGTCAAGTACGCTCCCCTGCGGAGCGTCCGGCTTGATGTATACCCGCAATCGCTCGTGTACAGGCTCGTGAATGCCGGCACAGCGCTGTACGTCATGCACACGAACTACGACGCAGCTAAGGGCGGGATCAACGATGTCCTCGCGGAGCGCCTCGGCGTCGTTGATACCAAAGTCCTGGAGCCGACGTATGCGGGCAAGATGTTCAAGCTCGTGACCTTCGTTCCGGCGGAAGCGGTAGACGCCGTGCGCGATGCGCTTGCCGAAGCCGGCGCGGGCGTCATTGGGAACTACACTCACTGCTCTTTCCAGTCGCCGGGCACGGGAACGTTCGAGCCGATGCCGGGCGCTGAGCCATACGTGGGCAAGATAGGCGAGCTCGAAAGGACGCCGGAGTTTCGCCTGGAAGTCCTGGTGCCCGAAGGCAGCCTGCATGATACAATCTCAGCGATGGTGGCAGCCCATCCTTACGAGGAAGTGGCGTATGACGTCTATCCGTTGTGGAACAAGGGGGAGGAGTTCGGCCTCGGCAGATATGGCAGGCTCCGGACGCCGATGACCTTCGACGGCCTCTGCGAAATGGTGCGGGATGTGCTGGAAGTCGAAGACCTCAGGGTCTCAGGCGATCCCGATGCCTCGGTTGAGACAGTCGCACTTCTCGGCGGCGGCGCTGGCAGCAGAATCGAGCTCGCCCATTCCAAAGGCGTGGATGTGTATGTGACTGGGGACGTGAACCACCATCAATTCTTGCTTGCGAAGGCCCTGGGGTTGAACGTGATAGACGCCACGCATTTCCGCACTGAGCGCCCCGGCATGATTGCGCTTGCTCCGCGCCTGCACGAAATCCTTTCTGCAGAGGACGTGACGGTGGAGTACGTTGACGACGTCACGCTGGGCAGCGGATAGGGCATGCGTGACAGCGCCTCGCTCAACATGGGAGCTACCACTTGCGTCTGACGGGGATGCCGGCCCTTGCGAGTTCTTCCTTGATCTGCGCTATCGTGTATTCGCCGGTGTGAACCATGCTGGCGATGATTGCGGCGTCGGCCTTCCCGTCACGGAATACATCAATCAAGTGCTGAGGAGTTCCGGCCCCTCCTGATGCCACAACCGGAATATGGACATTCGTGGAGATCAGGCGGGTGAGGTTCAGCTCGAATCCCCCGCGAGTGCCGTCTGCATCCACGGAATTGAGAACTATCTCGCCAACGCCCGAGTCTTCCGCCCGCTTAGCCCATTCGAGCGCGTCCAGGCCGGTGCGCTCCCTGAAGCCCCGTATCGTGATCTCGCAGCCGCTCGGGAAACGGGCACGATCATCGGTTCGGACCGGATCCATTCCCAGGACGATGCACTGCGAGCCGAATGCCTTTGCTCCCTGTGTGATTATGGAGGGGTTCTCTACCGCCAGGGTGTTGACCGATATCTTCTCGGCGCCTGCCAGGAGCACCCGGTACATATCTTCGAGGGTCTCGATTCCGCCGCCAACAGCGAACGGAATGTGGACGGCCCTCGCTACCTCGCGGACCATCTCGATATCAATCGAGCGATGCTCTGCGGACGCGGTGATGTCGTAGAAGACCAGCTCGTCGCACCCACCTTCGCTGTATGCCACGGCCATTTCTACAGGGTCGCCCAGGTCAATGTTGTCCTGGAACCTGACCCCCTTGGTGACCTTCTTGTCCCTCACGTCCAGGCACGGGATGATTCTTTTGGTCAGCATGTTCCGTCCCACCGGGAGAAGTTTTCCAGCAATCTCAGGCCGATTCTTCCCGAGCGCTCCGGATGAAACTGCACGGCGAATAGGCCGCCTTTTCCAACGGCCGATGCGAATCGGACGCCAGCGTATTCCGTCCCGCCCATGATGTGAGCGGAATCCATCGGTGCAGGATAGTAGCTGTGGACGAAGTAGAACTCGCTTCCGTCCTCGATTCCAGCGAAGAGCGGATGGCTGGCCTTGAAATCCACGGTATTCCACCCGATATGTGGAATCTTGCACGTAGGATCCGGCGGCGTGAATCGTTTGACTTTTCCCGGCACGAAGCCCATGCACTGCACGCCGCCGTCTTCCTCCGAAAACTCGAAGATCACCTGCGTGCCCAGGCATATGCCGAGAAAAGGCACGCCCTGAGACACCACCGCTTGCAGGGGTTCGATGAGTTTCAATCCCCGCAGGTTCCTCATGGCCTCCCCGGCTGCACCGACGCCGGGAAAGATCACCCGCTCCGCCGCACATATCCGCTTCGGGTCGCTGGTGATCTCGCATGGAACGCCGATGGACTCCAGAGCCAGTTGAACGCTCGTCAGATTCCCGGCCTTGTAGTCAACGACAGCTATCACGGTTGCTCCTTAACTGATGCACAACGTAGTCGAGGTTTCAGGCTGCAAGTTTCGGGTTCCGGGTTAGGCATTCGACGCTCGACGTTCTTTATTCTCCCCGTCTCCCATTCCCCCACACTCCCATTCTTCCGGTTTCCGTGTCCCCGTGCCGCCGTGGCGAGCACTACCACACATCCACCTTCTCAAGGCCGGCGAAGGAGAGCATCAGCTTCTTCCGGCCAACTTCCTCGAAGGCTACTGTAACCTGCGCGTCGTTGCCGAACCTCTCAACTGTTTCGACTATGCCGAGGCCGAATACGTTGTGTTTCACCCGGTCGCTGGGGCGAAAGGAATCTACCGGGGCCTGCCTTGCCGCTCCGGAGTCGGTCCAGAGCGTCGAGGCCGTCGGAGCCTTTGCCGCGGGGACGGCGCGCTTCGGCACTTGGAAAATCTCCGCCGGTATCTCGCGCACGAAGCGCGATACTACCTGCCGCTTCGTGTTTCCGAAAAGCGTGCGGGCGTGCGCATGGCTGAGGTATAGTTCATCCTTCGCGCGAGTCATGCCCACATAGCAGAGCCTCCACTCCTCTTCGAGTTCCTCTTGGCTCGACATCGAGCGAATGTGTGGGAATATGTCTTCTTCCATGCCGACCATGAATACCACAGGGAACTCCAGCCCCTTCGCGGAGTGAAGGGTCATCAGGGTCACCGTCGGCTTGTGCTCGTCGTAGCTGTCTATATCCGTGACCAGCGCGACCTGTTCCAGGAAGGCCCGGAGCGACTTGTCTTCGCTCGTTCGTTCGAACTCCTCGACGACCGTGAAGAGCTCTTGGACGTTCTCCGCCCGCGAATCGGCCTCTCTCGTTCCCTGGCGTCTCAATTCGGCGATGTAGCCCATGTTCTCCACGACTTCAGTGAGAAGTCTGCCGACCGTGAACTCTTCACGCTTGTCGTGTGCAAACTCGATCAACTTCGCCAGTGCGGTGAGTGCTTTCTTTTGCTTAGGTTGGATGTCGAGCTCCTCGGCGCGCTGCATCGCTTCGAATAGGGTGACGCCCTCGCTCGTTGCGAACTGGTCTATCCGCTCCAGCGCGACGGGGCCGATGCCGCGCGGCGGCACGTTCATTATCCGCTTGAGGCTCACGCTGTCGCGCAGGTTGAACGCCAGGCGCAGGTAGGCTATAAGATCCCTGATTTCCTTGCGCTCGTAGAACCGCACACCCCCGATGACTTTGTACGGGACACGGTAATTCATCAGGGCCTCTTCGAGCACGCGGGACTGTGCGTTGGTGCGGTAGAGGATCACGAAATCCGAATACTCCCGTCTGCCTGCGACTACCTCGTCGCGTATGCGGTTCACGACTCTGACAGCCTCGTCGCGTTCGTCCACAGCCTCGATCTTTTGGAGCAGCGCGCCCTCCTCACGGTCGGTCCAGAGCTGCTTCGGCGCACGGCGCTCGTTCCGGCTGATCACATGGAAGGCGGCATCGAGGATATTCCTGGTGGATCGGTAATTCTGTTCCAGCGTGACGACTTTCGCCCCTGGATAGTGCCTCTGGAACGACAGGATGATGTCTACGTCCGCCCCGCGCCACGAGTAAATTGACTGGTCGTCGTCCCCGACCACGCAGATATTCTTGTGCCTGTCCGCCAGGAGCCTGACGAACTCGAACTGGGCATGGTTGATATCCTGATACTCATCTACGAGAATGTACTCGAACTTCCGCTGGTAGTGATCGCGGACGTCCTCGCGCTCCATAAGGAGGCGAACCGCGTAGAGGATCAGGTCGTCGAAATCAAGCGCCTGGTTAGCGCGAAGCTTCTTCTGGTAGAGGGGATAGACCCGGTCTACCAGCTTGTCGTATGTGCCGAGAGCGCCTTTCGAGTAGTCTTCAGGCAGGACAAGCTGCTCTTTCGCCTGGCTGATTTTGGAAAGGATCTGCGCCGCACTGTTGTCGCGCTCGTCCAGGTTCAGGTCTTCCAGGCACTCGCGAATCAGTTTGAGCTCGTCGTCTTGGTCGTAGATGACGAACTCCCTTTCAAGGCTGATCTTATCGCCGTTCTCGCGCAGTATCCGGGCGCAGGTGGCGTGGAACGTCCCGACCCACATTTGGGCGAGCATGCGGCTTCCGACCAGTCCCTCGATGCGCTCTTTCATCTCCCTGGCGGCCTTGTTCGTGAAGGTGACTGCGAGAATCTTCCGCGGATCCACGCTGTGGTGGCCGATCAGGTAGGCGATACGGTAGGTCAGCGCCCGGGTTTTGCCGCTCCCGGCGCCGGCGAAGATCAGGAGGGGTCCGTCTATGTGCTGAACCGCCTCTCTCTGGGCGGGATTCAAGTCTTCGAGAATCTTGCTCATGGCCGTCCCTATTATAAGGCATCAGCCATTCGCGTGGAAAGGGGATTTTGGATCCTGGATGGATGTTGGATGTTTGAGACCCGTGCGAATGAATTCGCGGGCAATGCAAGGCACGCGCCGTGGCTCGGCTGTCCTCGCCTCTGAGTGCTCGGACCGAAGGGGGCTCGCCGAAGTCAGGCCGGGCTTCGTGCCACTAGCGTGTGGATTCACGCACACGCGGATTCATGAGCGAAAGCAAGAGGACTGCCCCTGGATCCCTGGACCCCTTTGTGCAGTCTATCCTTGGGAATTGGCCTCATAGGGGAAAAATGAAAGGACAGGTGGTAGACTGATGTGGCATCCGGCCGTGCATACTCCCATCGGGAGTGTTTGCTCAATTGCCTGAGGGAGGCTAGCGAGTCTACCGCCTGTCCATGCGCGGTACTCTTATTCTAACACTCCGATCCTCGGCTTGCTATAGGTAATTTTACCAGTTTTACCAAAAGTTGAACGCGCAGCGTCGCAAATCACATAATGTTGAACAATTTGAGCCCCGGTCTGAGAGGTTCTCCGACTTCGAACCTCTCAGGCTGGGGCTCCAGTCTTCCGCTTTCCGAAAAGTGGCTGGGAAGCCAGCCTACAGGGCACACGTGGACTTGAATTCCTGAGACACAGGCATCCTGTCTATCTCGCGGTCTTCTGCCGACAATTCTCTACACAGATCGCCGAGCTTCCTGAGAGCGCTCTCTACTTCTGGACCTTGCTTGTCGAGGCAGCCGAACAGCGACATCTCCAATAGTGCCGCGGCTTCGTCATAGTTGAGCGACAGGTTCTTCTCCACGCGACGACCCCCTGTTGGCTGCGCCTCGCTACTGGTATCAGAAGCGCTACATCAACAATATCGGGTGTTTTCGGCGTAGTGCTACCTGTCAGAAATTCCTGTTTATCCGCAAACTGCGTCCATGACCTCTTGGGGCAGGCAGCCTTCGTCCAACATTATGCACAGCTTGCGCAGGGCCTCGCGTGCGTTTGCAGCCGCATAGACTCTCATCCACCCTTCCTCTACTGCGGTGCAGAAAGCCTCTTCGCCCGTCAGCGAGTAACTTCCGTCCGGAAGTACCTCCACTCCGAGTATCAGGTCGTTCCCGTGCCACTTCCTGCCGTCGTTCCTGAGGGGCGTTTGTATCGAGATGCGGTAACGGCCTGTGGGCTGCTTGTCTGCGTCCAGGAACGCAAGCACAGAGTACCAGTCGTCAATGAAGTCGAACCGTAGAACAACTCCGTCAGCTCCCTGGTAAGGGGATTCACGCGCGAGGGCAGGGAACTGGGTGATCAGAAGGCCCGGTAGCTGTGCTACTAGCTCGTTTTCAAATGATTGTAAGTCGGATTGGTACCGCTCGAGTTCGAAACTGATAGTTTCCGGTCGGGTCATTCCTGTGCTCCAACCTGGTACGCTTGGAAGCATGCGCACTTCTGGCGCTGCCTTGCAGTCCGCAGGCCGGCTGCTCGCCTCTGCTATTCCACTGGTATCTTCAGCGCCTTCTTCACCTTCAATACCAGCTTCTCGGGATCAAAGGGCTTCATCATGTAGTCGGATACCCAGAGCTGTCTAGCTTCATCCACCGCCGTGCTGGCTGTCCTTGCCGTGAGCATGATGACGGGGATGCGCGACGTCGCCCTTCGAGATCGTATCTGCCTCAGCACTTCCATCCCGTCCATTAAGGGCATCATGATGTCTAGTATGACTAGGTCGGGCTTCTCCTGGTCTGCTAGGGTGAGTGCTGCAGGCCCATCGGCGCAGGAGATAACCTCAAACCCCTCTTTTGCCAGGCGAAATTCGAGCAACCGGATAACGTCCTCTTCGTCGTCAACGACCAGTATCTTGACCATATGGCGTCACCCCCAGCGGGTCGCTAGTTCATAAGTTGTTAGAGGATAGAATGCGCCGCCTTTGCAGGCTGGAGCCTATCTACTAGCTGCCAGCGTCTGGAACAGCGGCTATACTGAAGCTGAACGTACTTCCCTGGCCCTTTTCGCTCTCCACCCAGATCTTTCCTCCGTGCATCTCAACCAGATAGCGGGTGATTGCAAGCCCCAAACCCGTGCCCCAAGTTGATCTGACGAGATCGTTCTTGGCGCGGTAGAATCTCTGGAAAACCTTGCCCCGCTCCTCGGGTTCTATGCCGATGCCGCAGTCAATTACCTTTACGAGAACATTGTTCCCCACGGGATTGGCTGTGATCTTCACGGTGGAACGCCCCGGGCTGTACTTGATTGCGTTGCTGACCAGATTGTCAATTATCTGGCCCAGCCTGTGCGGGTCGGCTCTGACGCGAGGTGTGGCTTCCTCGATGTCCACAAGTATCGTTATCTCCTTCACTTCAGCTTGAGCCTTCAACGCTTCTATCTCACGGTCGATGGCACCAGCCAGGTCCAGCGATTCGAAGACGAGGTCCATCTTCCCTGCTTCTATCCGCGAGATGTCCAGCAGATCGTTAACGAGAGCGACCAGCCTGTCCGTGTTCCGATCGACTGTACCCAGAAACTCTTCTTGCAGCGAATTCAGCTCGCCGGTGTGTCCAGCGAGTATCAGTTTCACATAGCCTTGAATGGCTGTGAGCGGCGTCCGCAGCTCGTGAGAAACCTGCGATACAAACTCCGTTTTCAGGTGGCTGACTTCCTCCAATGCACGCCTGGTGACTTCTTCCTTGAGCAGGCGCTCGTCCAGCATGGCCCTCTGCAACGCTATGGCTGCTGTGCGCCCGGCCGTTTGCAGGAGCTCGTATTCTGCGGGCTGGAGGCGCCGCGCGTCGCGGAAGTACAGGCTGAGGACGCCAATGGGCGTCTCTGTTGGAATCAAAGGAACGCACACCAGCGATGTGTAGCCCTCTGCTCTTGCATTCTCACGCCACGCGGCGAACCTCCGATCCTTGAAGATATTGGAAACGGCGCAAATCCGCCTCTCCCTGATGGCGAAAGCCGCCGGGCTCCGTCCTCCCAAAGTGCCCGGGTCCAGGCTCATCTGCTCGTTCTCGATGGCGAGTTTGATGTATTCATCGCTTGCGCTGTAGACCGCGCCTATTTGCAGCATCGTGCCCTCGTCGTTCAGCAGGCGCAGTGAGCCGAGCTTGGCCCGAAAAGATGTGCTGAGATGATTGACGATGAGCTGCAGCGCGGATGGGACGTCCACGGTTGATGCGAGCTGCTGCGCCAAGCGGTAAAGCACTTTCTGCTCGGAGAGGCGCTTTCTGATTTGCTCGTAGAGCCTGGCGTTTTCGATCGCGATAGCAGCCTCGCCCGCCAGCGTCATCAGTAGGCTCTCATCTTCCTCGGTGAAACATTTCGGCTCTATGCTGGACATGGAAAGAACCCCTATAGTCCTCCCTTGGACGATCAGCGGGGCGCTCATCAGCGACGACACGCGTTCTGCGTCTTCTGGGTAATACGAGAAGCGAGGGTCCGACGCGGCATCGTTCAAGATCAACGGCTTGCCGTGTTTGGCGACCCATCCGACGCCCCCCTGGCCGACCTTGAGCCTGATGCGCCTCAGCGTCTGTTTGCTAAAGCCGCGCGATGCACGGACAACGAGTTCTCGGGTATTGGAATCAATCAGGCGGATAGTGCTTTGGTCCGTTCCGAAAAGGCGGTTTGCTTCGTCCATGATCACATTGAGGGCGAAGCTCATCAGCGGCGACGCCCCGATCATCTGCGTGATATTGAAGATGGCATGTACGGCTTCGGCACGGCGCCTGGCTTCGCTCAGCAGGCGGGCGTTTGCGATTGCAGGCCCAACCTGGTTCGCAAGCAGGCATACGGGTTCGATATGATCGGAGATTCGCCGGCTTGCAGGACCCCAGAAGACGGCGAGGACACCTGTCAACCTCTCGTTGTAGGTGACGGGGACCACGGCGGCCGCCGAAAGCGATTCCCTCGCAGCGATCCGCTGCAGAACGGCGTTCTTGCCGAGATCTGTCAGTACAGCGGGTTCGCCGGCCGCGGCCACGGAGAAAGGCAGCCAGTCCTGAACGTTATCGGAAAGGTCGCCGATGGATTCCGGGGACAGCCTGTGGCTGGCGGCATGCTCAGGCTTGCCGTTTGCTTCGTCGCAGACCGCGAGCCAGCTCGCGTCGGCGTTCCCAAATGCCGTCGCGGCCTTCGCTATTGTGTCTACAAGGTCCGGCAGATCGGGATTCCCGGAAAGAAGGTGGCTAATCTCGTAAAGAGTGGATAACTCCCAGTGCAGGTCCTTCACCGGCGTTCACCTCTACCGGGTGACCTCCATCGGGCACCCTGTCCAGGGATTGGTCGGCAGCGCGTTCGATTGATACGCCCGCTGTCACGTGCGGCTCACCGCCCGGAAGGCGTCCGTGTTGATCGCCACTCGTAGGATTCGCGCGTCCGATCACCTATTCCTTCTTATCGGAACAGCCAGTGCCCGCGCGAAGTCATTACAAGTGGGGCATTACCCGGATCAGGACGCTTCCGAGGCCGGCCCCCGCAATTGACATGTTACGCTCAAGGGTGATAAAGTGCTATGGGGGAAGCAAATTGGCAGAAGCAACGTCGGTGGACCTTGAAGAAGTACAGCGTAGAATCAACCGGGCAATAGATGAAGTCGAGACTGTGATTATCGGCAAGCGGAATACTATCGCTCTGGTGCTGACATCCGTCATGTGCAACGGACACATCTTGGTGGAGGATGTGCCTGGGGTGGGGAAAACCACTTTGGCGAAGGCGCTGGCGAGGACCCTTGGCTGCACCTTCAAGCGAATACAGTTTACGCCGGACCTGCTGCCTGCCGATATCACAGGGACATCGGTCTTCAATCAAAAAACGGCGGAGTTTGAGTTCCGCCGCGGCCCCATATTCGCGCAATTCGTGCTGGCCGACGAGATCAACCGTTCGACACCGAAGACGCAGTCGAGTCTGCTGGAGTGCATGGAAGAGCGGCAGGTGACGGTTGACGGCACAACCTATCCTCTTCCGGTTCCGTTCTTTGTCATAGCAACCGAGAACAGCGTGGAGTATCACGGAACCTACCCTCTGCCTGAAGCCCAACTGGACCGCTTCATGATGCGTCTCTCGGTCGGCTATCCGGGCAAGGCCGAGGAGTCTCAAGTCCTGCAAAGCCAGGCCGTAGAACATCCCTTAGTCAACGTTAGCACTATCCTGTCTTCAGATGAAGTGCTCGAGCTGCAGCGTGCGGTAAAGGACGTGTACCTTGAGCCGTCTCTGCGGGATTATATTGTGGAGATTGCGTCGGCTACGCGTGTTCATCCGATGGTTTCGCTGGGTGCTAGCCCAAGGGGGTCGCTCAGCCTGTCACGCGCCGCTCGAGGGCTGGCGGCTCTTTCCGGGCGAGGCTTCGTGCTCCCCGACGATGTAAAGACACTGGCGGCGCCCGTGCTGGCTCACCGTTTGGTGCTGAAGCCTGAGGCGCGCGTCCGAAACATCGTTGCATCAGACGTTATCGAAGAAGTCATCTCGAACATAGCGGTTCCGTGCTAGCGGCCTGACGCCGGGTACTGGAGAGGTCTATCCCAAAAGTCCTGTTTCCAGTTGCAGGAGGGCTTTCCAAAGCCTGATTCTGAGGAGCTCCTATCATCGGGATGCGTTCCAGGTGGGAAGCCGGAGCAGTCTGAGCGTACTGACGCTTGGCCGCTGGGTAAGGGAGGTCCTCTTATGTCTCCGATCAAGTTGTTTGCCGTGGCGCTGGCCGCGGTGTTCATGACCATCGTGTCCGTGTGTTTGCACTCCGCTGAGTTCTCCCTCATGGCTGCCGCTCTCATTTCGGTGCCGGTGGTATCCTACGTCCTGGGCAGGATCGCTGTTGGAGGGTTGAAATGCAGCAGGGAGTGCCCCGAGTATGCCCACGAGGGCGAACCTGTGCCTGTGCGCCTTCGCTTGGAGGGCAAGAGCAGGCTTCTCGGTGCGATCGAGATGGACGACCAGCTCCCTCAGTGGGTCGTAAGGGATGATGTTCATTCACGTGTGACCGAGACGGCCCCCGGCGAGATTGTGGCCTCCTACAGCGCAACGGCGTTGAAGAGAGGCAAATACACGCTTGGCCCGCTTCGCCTTACTGCCAGCGACCCGCTTGGGTTCTGCCGATTCAGTTGCGGCTACCCTTTGACCTCGCCGTTAATCGTATTGCCGCGTGCACTGCAGATACCGGAGCTTTACATCTGGGCCGCAGGCGGCTTAGGCGAGCATCAGTTCGAAGGAGCGGGTGCAAAGGGCAGCGGCATCGAGTTCCACGGTGTTCGGGAGTATCAGGCAGGGGACGAGCTTAGAAGGGTCCACTGGCGCTCCACAGCCAGGCATGGGCGGCTGAATGTGATCGAATTCGAGCACAGCCGCGCTGAGGATACTCTGATTGCCATAGATTTGAAGCGAGGCTCCGAGATCGGAACCGGCAGGTTCACCTCGCTTGAATGTGCTGTGAAGATTGCAGCCGGAGTAGCTGAGCAGGCATTGGCAATCGGCAGCTTGGCCAGGCTCGCGTGTGCAGGGCTTGTAGGTCCCGCCGCTACGCCCGGTCGGGGACGAGGCCATCTATACGTTATTCTAGACGCTTTGGCGAGGGTAGAGGCGGACCAGGAAGAGACGCTTTCGAGCGTGCTGCTTCAGAAGCTCGACTCGATCACGCACGGTTCGGATATCGTATGTCTTGCTTCATCTATAGACGAGGGCCTGCCGCAGTGTGCGGACTTGCTCCTTCCAAGAGGGGCGAGGTTGCAGCTTGTCCTATTCACTCTGTCCGACGGGCTGTCGGGAAAGACCGAGCAGATGGCCAGGCGCCTTGCGGCTTCACGCGCCTCAGTCACTATAGTTAGGTGCTCGCCCGACACCGGGGAGTGTCACGTTGCGCATCGCTATGGGAACTAGTCAATCTCTTCAGGAAGACATGCGGCCTCGCATCCCGCTCTATATCGCCGGCCTGGGCGTGAGCTTCGTGGGAATCATAGCGCTGGGCATCATCATGGGGGACAGCACTGTAGCCCTGCTTATGTCGGCGCTCACCGCCGTGGGATTTGCTACAAGCTGGCGAGTGAGAGCAGGCACGCTCAGGAAGTATTCCCTGCAGATACTGTCTCTAATACTCCTGGTCTCTGTGCTCGTTGCTAACTTCGTCATGCCGGCCTTCAGATACGTACTCCTGCCCGCGAGGGTATACGGCTCCGCTGATCTGGCCCTGGCTTGCATGCTTGTCTGGCTCATGGTAATCCACAGTTTCACCCTCGTGACGGACAAAGCGGTGCTATTCATGTGTGTGCCATCCCTGAGTCTTATCAGTCTGGCAGCGACTCTGGGGCGGGGCGTGGAAATGCTGATTTACTTTGTGGTCCTCCTAGTCCTGGCATGTTTTGTCTTGATACAACAGAATGCGCTGTCTGATTCGAGACCGAGTGCTGGCCGTGGCGAGTCGCTGAGATTTCACCCCGAGGGCGTGAGACGGCAGGCTGGGCTGGCACTGGGCGTTACTCTTACTGCAATCGCGGTGGGGATTGCGTTTTCCGAGCTGGCCTACCCGCATTTCGATAGGATAATGTCGTCCCGATTGCTGGCCCATGGTGCGCCGAGAGTCATCCAGCAGTTTGGAGACGAGGATTTCGTACCGGTGGCAGCAGGCCCGGTGTCTCTAGGCGAAGAGCAGGTGATGATGGTTAGATGCGACAGGCCTCTGCTGTGGCGGAGTCAGACATTCAACAGATTTACGGGGCGTGGCTGGCTCAACGGTCCGGAGCGAGAGGAAGAATTGCTCATCCACGCAGTGGAATCAGATGCACAGCATGGCTTCGCCGTGCCTCTGCCGCTGTCTCCATCGTACAGGCCGAATACCTTCGAGGTCCTCCGCAAGCCAGCCGAGATGCCTCGGGCTGTGGAATGTGTGGATCAGGTGTTCTTTCACATAGTGGTCGGCCGGTCCAATATAGTATTCGGGGCAGCCGAGCCTAAGACCGTCCGGCTGGCCGCGCAGGG
>Ga0307379_10001494_pt1 | contig 36970 bp, 29 predicted proteins | sample UN2MG_FD_202237 | JGI IMG/M metagenome (GOLD analysis project Ga0307379, IMG submission 202237) | Soil microbial communities from Risofladan, Vaasa, Finland - UN-2 | ecosystem: Environmental > Terrestrial > Soil > Coastal area > Acid sulfate soil | place: Finland: Risofladan, Vaasa | collected...
GAGCGGTCAAAGCAACACCAGCGGATCGTACAATCTCTTTATAGGCAAAGAAGCCGGATTAACCAATTATAATGGAATGAATAATATTTTCGCTGGTTATAAATCCGGGAAATACAACACCACAGGATATGAGAATACTTTTATCGGTGATCATACCGGAATGCAGAATACAACTGGTTATTTGAACACCTATGTCGGCGCTAATGCAGGATACTATAACATTGGCACAACTTCCAACACCCTTATCGGCGCATCCGCCGGTGCCGAAGCTAAACAGAGTGGTTTCAACACCTTCGTCGGCGCTAGAGCTGGAGAATACAATACTGGATCTGAAAATGTTTTCATCGGCGATTGGGCTGGACGGTACAACACCGGCTATGCAAACGTATTTATAGGCAATGAAGCTGATATGGATGGCTCTAACAAGCTCGTTATCTCTAATGGATGGTATACTCCCCTGATCTCCGGTGATTTCGCTTTAGGCCATGTCGGTATAAATAACGGCTCTCCGGGATGGATGTTTGTTGTCGGCACGTCCAATGCATATTGTGACGGGGGCGCCTGGGTGGACGGCTCCAGCCGGGAGGTCAAGGAAAACATCGTGGCGTTGACGTCAGCGGAAGCCTTGCAGGCGTTCGCGAAACTCGAGCCGGTGAAGTTCAACTACAAGCAGGACAAGGAAGAGCCGCGCCTGGGATTCATTGCCGAGGATGTGCCCGAGCTGGTGGCAGAGAAGGGCAGGAAGGGGTTGAGCCCGATGGACATGGTGGCGGTGCTGACCAAGGTCGTGCAGGAACAGCAGAAGACGCTCCTGGAACTCCAAGAGAAAATAGCCAAATTGGGGGAAAAGTAATCAGAGGCCGCTCGCATATTCTCTTCAGATAGGGGCGGGGCTGGCCCCGCCCTGATTTCATCAATATTGATCATAGAGCATCCGCCTTTTCAGGGACGGACAAATCAGATTCGCCAAAGTCGGCGGATGATGTGTGCGCCAAGGGGTGCCCTTACATAAAACCCCTACAAAAAAAATTTAAAGAACCCAAGGCCGAACAGTAATTTTCCCGGGATGGCCGGGGCATCATCCAGGAAAAAATCCTTTTTCCAGCCGATGTAAGGCCTGAGTTGGACCGGTCGGCCGAAATTCGCCAGGACGCGGAAATCCACCTTGATCCTCTTGGCATCGACGCGGCCCTGCACCTCGGCAAGCAGCTTCAGCAGCTCGTTCTGGCAAAACAAAACCCCCAGTTTGCCGCAGCCTTCCAGTCCGCGCTTGAAATCATAACCTGCCGCAACTTCGTAGCGGATCGCCCGTTCCAATTCGTCGAAGTTGGGCTGGTTGCGCAAAGCCAGTCCGCTGAACAGGCTGGCCGTGAAAGGCAGCTCATCGTCGACGGGCAGGTCCAGCCGGTAATGGCTCGTCCAGGCGGCGAAGAGCCTCGGGCCGATCTTTTTCTCATAGTCCAGGCTGATGTCGTAGATCATTTTCCCGGGCCAGAACTGGGCGAAAAAACCGTCGCCGTTGAGAATAGGGGATTCAAAGTCGATGCCGGCCACGACACGCCGCATGGCATTGGCAAAGAATTCAAACTTGAAGTTGCCGGCGACCTCCAGCTTGAAGACGTCGTCAAAGGGTGAGGCCCCGACCCGCACCTTCATGCTGTCTAGGACCGCATCGCGGCCTGGCGCCGACTTGTAGCGCAGCCCGAGATAGGAGGAGGTGGGGAATTCATAGTGCCGGACATTCTTGAAAAAGAGATCGATGTTTTTGTTCAAGGCCAGCGAGATGCCCCATTCATGGAAAAACCTGGCGAAATTCACCCATTTCAATTCCGCGGCCAGCGCCAGTTCGGGGATGAGGAAACCCCGCCATTCCGCAGCCGCAACCGCCAGTTGCCGGTAGCCCTCGCTGCCGCCGGTGAAGCCGCCGATGCCCAGTGCCAAGTCGAAATTCCTGCCGGCCAGACCGGCCTTGGCGAGGACCTCGTTCAAGTTCCAGATATACGGTGTATCGCGGACGGTCTCGTGGCGGCAGAAATGGTTCAGGCGCAGTTCGAGCGACCATTTTTCGCGAAAGGTCTTTTGCACCCCGACATTGACCCAGTAATCGATGGCGCCCTGCAGGCGGCCGTTCATCCGCGAGTGGTACTGCACCTCGCTGAACAGGTTCCCCCATGGGCAGGGAAAATCAAAACGGAAGACGGGATGGTAATACCTGCGTTCCAGGGAATCGAGGCCGTATTCCATCACCAGACTGGCGCCGTTCTTCCGTTCCTGCTCCTCTTCGGCGAGAGCCCCAATGGGCAGCAGGGAGAAAAACAAGACAAAAAGCGTCACATGTCTTTTCAAGCCATATTCTTAGCAGAAAAAGGCAGGAAGGGCAAGAAGGATGAGAAACAGAGGAAGGCCACCACCGATCAATTGGGCAACCGCGAGGGTTGCCCCTACACATAAAAAATCGATCCGGTTTAAAGGAGAGCCCGAACGGCCTTGTATAGCTCCTCACCGCGCAGGTTGATATGCCGTAAAATCCCCTGGCGGTCGATCAGCCAGCTGGAGGGAGTGGCGTTGATCGAGTAGAGTTTGGCGGTGGCGTCGTTCCAGCCCCGGAAAGAACAGGCCATTTTCCACTGCGGAGATATCTCCTTCAGATAATTTTGCAGCAGAGTTTTATCGGTATCGAGGCTGATGCCCACGATAACCAAACCTTTTTCGGCAAACTCTTGGTGCAATTTTTTCAGGTTGGGCATCTCTTTGCGGCAGGGGGGACATTTGACATCCTAGAAATCGAGCAGCACCACCTTGCCCAGTTGAGCGGACAGGGAAAAGGAGGTCCCATCCAACAGCTGCACGGTGAAGTCCTTGGCCGGAAGATTGAGTCCGATCTTGTTTTCAACGGCGGCAATGACCTTGATGAAGCGGGGAGTATTCCTCAACGGGTCATAAACCTTCAAATCAAAAATATCGCGGCGGATGAAATCCCGTTCATATACCGCTTTCTCGATCCAGGCCAGGGCGTTCCCATGGTCTTTCAACCCCAGGTAGGATTCGGCGATCTTGAGGCAGTTCCAGGGGGATCGGCGAGTTGAGATTTTTTGAGACAGGGCGTCAAGGGCAAACCCATTCTCCAGGGCTTCCTGGAAGGCGCCGGTCTTCATCAGAAGGTATTGCTGGAAATCCAGCATTTCTACCTGAAATTCCAATTTTTCGGGTGATTGACTTGAAATAGCGACCAGTTTGCGCACTTGGGTCAATGCCTCGGAGTACTTTCCCGCTTGTGAACACTCATTGGCTCGATGCAGCAGCATCCTGACTTCATCCTGGGCATGGGCGCAGAAAAAAAAGAAATAAATCAGGCAAAGAAAGATCGATTTTTTCATTTTACCCCCATAAAAAACTTCTTTTGGCCGTGGTTGGCAAAAACAAAGGGCGAAAGGTGCGGTTTCATGGAAATGGATGTTCATAGCCATTGGACGTCGCAGCACCGATTGTGGTTGACAGGAAAAAAAAGGGGCAACCACCTGGGTTGCCCCTTTCCAATCAAAACAAATCTATCCTACAGCAGTCCGCGTTTTTTCAGCAGCGGCTCGACCTTGGGCTCGCGGCCGCGAAAACGCTTGTAGAGCACCATGGCGTCTTCGGTTCCCAGCTTGGCCAGGATGTTCTTGCGGAAAGAGGCGGCGGTTTTTTTGTCGAACAGCGAGGTCTCCTTGAAGGCTTCGAAGGCATCGGCGTCCAGGACTCCCGACCAGATGTAGCTGTAATAACCGGCCTCGTAGCCGCCATGGATGTGGGCGAAATAGGTGGAACGGTAGCGGGGCAGGATCTCGGGGATCAGGCCGATGGAAGCCATGACCTTGTCCTCAAAGCGGGTCACGTTGACGTTGAGAGCGCTTTCCAGTCCGTGCCAGGCCATGTCCAGGAAACAGGCGGCCAGGTATTCGACGGTTTCAAAGCCCTGGTTGAAGAGGCTGCTTTTTTTGAGTTTATCGACCAGGGCGGCGGGGATGACCTCGCCGGTCTTGTAATGTCTGGCGTAAACCTTCAGCAGTTCGGGTTCCAGCACCCAGTGTTCCATGATCTGCGACGGCAGTTCCACCGAATCCTGAGGGGCGAAGTTGGAACGGTAGACACTGTCGGTGAAAAGGGTATTCAAGGAATGACCGAATTCATGGAAAAAAGTGGAAACTTCATCGATACTGAGCAGGGATGGCGTGCCGGGCGTGGGCTTGGTGAAATTGCAGACCAGCGTGGAAAACGGGATGACGCGCTTGCCCTTCTGGTAAAAGGAACCGCGGAAAGCACCCGACCAGGCGCCGCCCTGCTTGGAGTCGCGCGGAAAGAAATCCATGTACAAAATGCCCAGCAACGTGCCGTTGCCTTCGTGGACCTCGAACACTTTGACTTCGGGGTGGTAGACGGGGATATCCTTGCGTTCTATGAATTTCAGACCCCAGAGTTTCTCAACCAGAGTAAAGACGCCCTTCTGGACATTTTCCAGTTGGAAGTAAGGGCGCAGCGCCGAGTCGTCCAGATCATACTTGGCCTTGCGCAGTTTCTCGGCGTAATACCACCAATCGGCAGGCGCCAGCTTGAATCCTCCCTGTTCCACGTCAATCAGCTTCTGCATTTCGGCCGCTTCGCTCTTGGCCCGTTCCAGGGCCGGCTTCCACAGGCGCATCAGGAATTCGTTTACGGCTTCGGGGGTCTTGGCCATGCGCGGTTCCAGGTAGAATTGGGCCGGGGTCTTATAGCCCAGCATGCGGTAGCGTTCTTCGCGAAAAGTGAGGAGCTTTTGCAGGACGGCCTTGTTGTCCTTGTCGTTGTCGCGGTCGCCGCGCATGAAATAAGCGGAATACAGCGACTTTCTCAGATCACGGTTTTCGGCATACTGCAGAAATGGCGTCCAGCTGGGCCTCTGGGTGGTAAAGACCCATTTCCCGGCCATGTTCATGGCCTTGGCCGTCTCCTCGCCCATGGCCATGACACTTTCCGGCAGGCCGGCCAGATCGGCTTTGCTTTCGATCACGATGTATGAGTCGTTGGTTTCGGCCAGCAGGTTGTCATCGAACTTGAGCGCCAACAGGGAGTGCTCGCGGTTGATGTCGCGCAGGCGGCTCTTCTGCTTTTCATCCAGCAGCGCACCGCTGCGCAGGAAGCCGCGATACGTATTTTTCAGCAAATAGAGCTGCACACCGGAAAGTTTCAACCTGGCCCGCTTATCGTAAACGGCCTTCACCCGGGCAAAGAGCTTTTCATTGAGCGAAATGTTGTCATTGTGGGCGGAAAACAACGGCGACAGTTGGTTGGCAAGGTCCTGCATCTGGGGGCTGGTGACGGCTCCCAGCAGTGAATAAAAAACGGCGGCCACATCGCCCAGAAGCTGGCCCGACATATCCAGGGCCACAATGGTGTTTTCGAAGGTCGCCGGCTTGGGATTGCTGACAATGGCATCGATCTCGCCCTGGTGGCGCTTGATCCCTTCCTGTACCGCCGGCAGGTAGTGGGCGATCTGGATGCGGTCAAAGGCCGGGGTTTGAAACGGCGTATTGGGGGTGACCAAAAACGGGTTGTCCTCGGCCGCCAGGGGCAGGCACAGGACCGCCAGCAGCAAAGCCGGCACGAACTTGAAAAAAACGGTTTTTTTATTCAAGGCGAATTCCTCCTTATAGGTAGTTGCCAATCTTATTATACGTGCAAAATTCGGGCCTGGACCAAATTTCGTGATTTTTTCACAGCGCTTGAAAAAAAAACGGCGCCGATGGATAATCTGAGTGCGCAGGCGCGCGGGAGGAACCATGAAGGCTGTTTTTTTGAAGGGATCGCCAGCGGCAGGGCGGGACCTGCTCTGCAACCGGGCCGCCGCCGCAATCATGGTGAAAATGAAACCCCTGGACTGGGAGGTAAAAGCGTTCGCCCTGGCCGGCATGAACATCAAACCCTGCAGGGGATGTTTCTCCTGCTGGGTAAAAACCCCGGGGCGCTGCATCATCGATGACGACGACCAGGAAGCGATCCTGCGCGCCACGGCCGCCAGCGACCTGGTCATCTGGCTGACCCCGATCACCTTCGGCGGCTATTCTCCTGAATTGAAAAAGGCTTTGGACCGGATTATTCCCATATTGCTGCCCTTTTTCATCAAGATTCGCGGTGAAACGCACCACCCTCTGCGTTACCCTCAGCAACGCCGCCTGCTGGTCATCGGAACACAAAGGCAGGATGACGCCGACAGTGAAAATATTTTTCACCACTTGGTCCACCGCAATGCCTTGAACATGGGCGATGTCGAAACCGCGACCCTGGTATTCAGCGGCGACGTTTCCCTGGCCGACATGGAAAAGAGACTCGACGACGAACCGTTTTTTCGCGGGGTGACGCAATGAACGGCGGCAAGGTCCTGCTCCTGATCGGCAGCCCGCGCGGCATGGCCAGCACCTCCCACTCCCTGGGCAATTACCTGTTGTCCCTGCTGGAGCAACACGGCATGGCGATAAAGAAGCTGCTGGTCTACCCGGCCCTGGCCGACGAGAAAAAAATGGCGGAACTGCTGGCCGCCGTCGACTCTTGCTCCCTGCTGGTCCTGGCCTTCCCTCTTTATGTCGACTACCTCCCCGCCCCGGTCATCAACCTGCTGCAGCGGGTCGCCGAACGCCGCCAGGGACAACCGGCCACGCCGACACAGACTCTGGCCGCCATCATCAACTGCGGCTTTCCCGAAACCGCTCACTGCCGTCCGGCCCGGGAAATCATACGCATTTTCGCAAAACAGGCCGGCTTCCGTTTCCTGGGCTGCCTGGCCCTGGGCATGGGCGGCGCCATCGGCAACCGCCCATTGGCCAAGGCCGGCGGCATGGTCCGCCACCAAGTGAAGGCATTGCAGCAAGCCGCTGATTTTCTGGGCAAAGGAGAAGAGATCCCCACGGAGGTCATCGCGCTCATGGGCAAGGCCATGATGCCGCGCTGGTTCTACAACCTGGCCGCCCACTGGGGCTGGAAGCGCAGCGCCCGTAAGCATGGGGTCTCCAGATGTTTAGACGATCACCCTTTTGCTGATTCCTGAAGACTCAACTTGGGAATATCCGGAATTATGGTCAATCCCGGGCGTTTCAATATAGTTGAGCCAATATCCTTTTTAATTCAAGCGCGCAGTATTTTTGCAGGCGGCATACCCTTCATTTCAGTTTTTAAAATTCTTTCTGAATTTGATAAATGGCGACCACTTCCCTGACCTAATTCTTTTTCTGAGCACTTTCACAAAAGCTTTTTTTTCCGCACCCTGCCAATTCCCATCTGAAAATGGCATATCCCCCAACCAGCGGCCATTATCCCATTTTGTCTGCATTGTCAACAGCTTTCTGCTTAATACGGTTCCGCCACCAGCCACTGAAAGCAGAACGTCTCCTCCAGTGACACCATCTATGTATCTCATCAAATCGCTGCGTCCATCGCCATTAAAATCGCCAATATACCAATCAGAGTCACCTCTTCCGGCACTGGACCAGCTACCGTCATAAATAAAAAACGTCTTCCCAGCCAAAAACACCTCTGATCCGGATAACAAAACAATATATCTCATAATGTCACATTTTTTATCACCATTAAAATCCCCCACATACCAGCCGTCTACCCCAGGGCTAGCTCCGATCCAACTTTTTGTATAAACAAACTTGTTTCCATCCGACAAAAACACTTCACCGCCCGACGTTCCCGGAACAAACCTCATGATATCCGAACGGCCGTCACCGTTGAAGTCTCCCACATACCAACCGGCCGGCCTGTTGCTGGCACCGGTCCAACTCCCATTGAAAATAAAACCACTTCCATTTGATAAAAAAACCTCCCCTCCCGATACTCCCGGTACATACCTCATAAGATCTGAACGGCCGTCGCCATTAAAATCCCCCACATACCAGCCATCTGCCCCATTGTTGCTTGTGCTCCAATTCCCGCTGCCTACAAACTTGTTTCCATTTGATAAAAAGACTTCGTTTTTCACTAAGTTTGGAAGATATCTCATGATATCCGAACGGCCGTCACCATTAAAATCCCCTACGTACCAACCAGCCGGACCATTGCCGTTTCTAGTCCAACTCCCGTTGAAAATAAAACCGCTTCCATTTGACAAAAAAACCTCCCCTCCCGATACACCCGGTACATACCTCATAAGATCCGAACGGCCGTCGCCGTTGAAATCCCCCACATACCAGCCATCACTGCCAAAGGTAGCATCGGTCCATTTCTTGGGCAGGGCAAATGAAAAGCCAGTTAATGAAGGGGGTGGAGCGATTACGAATGGATGATCGCTTGTGTCGGTAACCAAGCCCGACTCATTGCTGATCCTGACAGCGCAATTCATGGAAGGCTCATAATCAATATTCCACGAATAATGCCCGTTATTCGCTATAGAATCTCCGATAATCAAGTACGTTCTGCCTCCATTATACGACATCTCGATTTTAACGGCCGTTATCTTTCCCGTACTATCCCAACGGATATCTTGCATGGAACCTGGAAGCCAACTCTCACCGCCGTTTGGCGAAATCACCTGAATGCCTGGAATATCTCCACCAAACAACTGCACCCCTAAAAGACGCGTTTCCTTACCCAGATTCATCCGATTCAGGTTAAAACCTGGTCGTATACGAAATTCCAGAAATCCCTCACGACATTTCTTGTCATTGATTAAAAGCGGATACTCATTATTATTGCGAAAAATCACTCTTTTATAAAATCTCCCTCGCCAATAGATATCTACAGTCTGCTTTTTATTTTTCATATGAGAAAGCGGTGCCCCGCAAACCAAGCGGTAATTAGTGTTGCAGCCATTCTGGTCCAGAAAAATATAGATGCCGGCTTTTTCTCCGGTCCAGCGGAACTTGCGGCCGCCATCGTTTTCCTGGTAATATAGGCCGTAATCATAAGGCGCCGAGTTCTCCCGCGCCCAGGTTTTGGGATGTAGCTTGGTGAATTCCAGTATATTGAAAAAAATAAAACACAAAAATCCGCATAGATAAACGATCTTAACGCTTTTTCTTAAAGCCGGGAGTTTTCTTTCATTATTTTCACCCAGACTGGCAAACAACCAGAAAACGAGAAAAATTTCTGGAAACCATAGGTAATCGTTGAAAAGCAATAGAAAAAAAAATGCTCCCAGCAACAATTTTTCTGGCCATTTTTTACCCGAGAAAAGTCCAAAACAGAAAAGCAAAAATATAAATAATCCAGGCAGTCCGACCGAAGAGGTGATGAAAAAATACTGGTTGGCAGTCAAATGATGAAAAAAACTGCCTTTATGCGTCGCCATGACCCAGAAGACAAAATTCCCGCTGCCTACTCCAGTCAGAGGAAAACTGCGCAAGCACTCCCAGGAATAGCATAAAAGTGTGCTGCGTTCACTAGCAAGTTCCTGAACTGATTTTAAATCAATTTTCTTATCCTCTAAAGACTTGCTGAATACTTGGTAGTTCTTTTTCAATCTGGTTAGAAAATTGGAACCCGGTTTATATAAAAAATGAAGATATAGCAACAATGAAATCGTCAGCAGGGAGCCAATTAAAAAAAATGAAAGAACTTTTTTTTTCGCAGAGAAAATAAATAAAAAGAAAACCAGGATCACGGCAAGCAACCCGATCCGGGTCACTGAATTCAATATGCCAAACAAAGAAATGAAAATAAACAGGAGCCCCAATTTTTTAGAATTATAGCGAGAGTATAAATACCAGGATAGAAAAATAGCCAGGGCTGAAAGAAATCCGAAGACCGTAGCGTCCGAGCTCAGACCGGATATGAGTAAATGATACGTTTCCCCCCCCTGCAGACGCTGAAACAGCGAATATAATATCGAAAGAGACTGGCCTGAGAGCAAAGCGATTAAAATCCGCCGTAGATCAGGCTGACGTTTCAACAAAAAATAATAAAGCGGAGACAAGGAAAACAGTGCCAATTCAACAACCGGAAAAATGATCCCAAAAGAAATCCTTTGACCGGTCGGTGCGATCGGTGTATCCTTGAAAAATGCCAAAGGCGAAAGTGTTAGGTTGGACCAGCGCAAAACAACAAAAGTAAACGATATAAACAAAATGAGCAGATAAAAAATATAGTGCCGCGGGATCGTTTCCTTGCCTGCCGATAATAATTCTTTATTAATAATGCTGTCGGCAATAACAATGCCGCTAAGAACTAATAAAGGCAAGATAAAATAGTTACGCGGAAAACCGCTGCTTATGAAATCGGCAAAGGCCGGCAATATTGGAATTAAAAAGGAAAAGACAAGCAAATGATTTTTTTTTAAAATAGTACGCAGCAGTATTCCCAACAAAACACATAGCAAGGGAAAAATGACAAAACCAAAATGAAAGAAAAAGATTGCAAAAACCAGAATCATAGCTGACAAATAAATATATTGATACAATCTGAAAATCATTTCAGCTTCTCACAATATTAAAGTTTTTTCTCAATTAAGTCATATAGTCTGCATAAAACGGTTAATAATTTGCCGAATCTCCTGTGGTTCATTAATAGCTTTTTGGAGCTCGACGATTACATCTCGCAAACCATTCGCCTCAGGCCGTTTCATGAACTTCGCAATGAATATTTTATTATGAATCGTTTTTACGACACCTTCCTCGGCCGTTAAAAGCTCCTCGAATATTTTCTCTCCCGGTCTGAGTCCGGTAAATACTATTTCGATGTCCTGTCCTGGTTCAAGGTCGTTAAGCCGGATGAGGTTTTTAGCCAATTCAACAATCCGCACCGGCTCTCCCATTTCCAGGACGAACACTTCTCGGCCCTGGCTTAAAAATTGCGCCTGCATGACCAGCAGTACCGCCTCGGGAATGGTCATAAAATAGCGGCACATGTCCGGATGGGTGACCGTAACCGGTCCACCGCGGCGGATCTGCTCGACAAACAGCGGCACCACGCTGCCACGGCTGCCGAGAACATTGCCGAAACGGACCGATATAAAGTGAGTGGACGACTGCTTCATATTCTGGCAGATCATCTCCGCCAGCCGTTTGCTGGCCCCCATTATACTGCGGGGTTTCACCGCCTTGTCGCTGGAAATGTTGACGAATTTTTCCACTTTGTATTGGTCGGCCAGCAAAGCCAGTTCATAAGTACCCAACACATTCGTCCGTATAGCTTCTTCGGGAAATTCCTCCATCAGCGGCACATGCTTGTAAGCCGCAGAATGGAAAACAATTTGCGGACTATAGGCGCGGAAAAGGGCATGCATTTTATGGCGGTTGCAGATGGAAACGACCACATAGGCAAAGTGCTGCCCGTCAGACAAGTAGGGCAAAAGTTCTTGCTGCAGATTGAACAAGCCGCTTTCATCCATGTCGATGGCGATTACCCGCTGCACATTGAGTTCGCGCAGCTTGCGCACGATTTCCGACCCGATGGATCCCGCCGCCCCGGTGACCATGACTATTTTATCGTGCAATTTATCGGATACTCCCTGAAAATCAATATTGACCGCTTGCCGGGCCAGAAGATCCTCGATGTTGATGGCATGGATCTGGTGGACGCTTTCTTTCCATTCTTCCATGCGCGGAACGATGCGGATATCGTTGAGTCCGGCTTTTTTCAGGCGATTGAACACAGCCGTCACTTCCTTGTGATCGGCCTCAGGCAGGTTGATCAGGGCTGTTTCGATCCGGTTCAGCCGGATAGTGCGAGTGATATCCTGCTTATAATCAATAACCGGCAGACCGTAAATTTCTTTCCCCACTTTTTCAGGATGTTTATCAATAATTAGAAGAGGAACCAAACCCACTTTGGCCATGCGTAAGCCTTTGATCAAACGCTCCGATTTAAAGTTGGCGCCCATGATCAAGGTCTTTTTACCTTTGTTTTTCACGGGCAGAAAAAATTCATAATAGAGCCGGGTAAGCAGACGGATAAAACCGAATAAAGCGAAACTGACAATAGAATCGATGATGATCACCCCGGAAGGGAGACTGAAGGCACGAAAATTGACACGGAGCAGCCAAAGATTCACCGCTTCTGTTAAAACTATAAAAAGAAAGAACGCCTTGATCAGGCGAAAAAACTCGACAATACCCACAAAACGCATGGAAAAGGAATACAATTTAAAAATATACAACAATAAAAACTTGGTCAGTATGAAAGCCAGAACCCATTGCCAAAAAATGGGGCGATATTGCTCAGGAAACGTGAAGCCAAAGCGCAACTGAATGGCAATAAACAGCGAGAAAATAATAATGATGACATCCAAGAACAGGAGAACCGAAAATCTCTGCCATTTTGCTCGCTTCCCAGTAATCAGCAGCTTCAACTTCTTTTTACAAAAATCCATTAATTTCAATTCTCTCACCATCTCCTAGTGTTGCCAGTCGACATATACCAAAATGTACTAAAATCCACAACTGAAGTCAATAGGCAGGAAACAGAAGACCGGTATCTACGGACTCTTAAACCAATAGAACACCGCACCCAGATATTCCCATAACAGTGCGTGATTTTGTTTCAGGGTCTCTGCTGTTGGTAGGAAGCTAAAAAACCCGAGCTTCCCAGAATCGGAAAAATCACAGGGCGCCGGGATCACGGATAGGCCGAATTTGTTGAAGACGGTTACCGCGCGTGGAATATGTGAGGCGGAGGTGACTAGGAAAACCGCCTCCGCTGATACGCTGTGAACCGTCGGCAACACAAAGCGGGCTTCGTCAAATGTTGTCCGGCTGGATTTTTCCAAGCGAATATCGCTTGCGGGAATTCCCATCGATACAAGCCATTCCCGGGAAACCATACTAGTGACATATAAGCCACCATAAAAACGGCCGCCGGTCAAGATGATCGTACAAGCCCGTTCTTTGGATTTGATTCTGCGGTAGAGACGAATTCCTTCGCTGAGACGCACTATTGCCGATGGACCGGGTACCGCCGGAAACTGAGAGAAGCTCACCGGCACCATTTCCACAATCCCTGCGCTCAATACGATGATGGCGTTTATTTTTTTTATTTGTGATTCCTGCACCACCGGGTACTTTTTTTCCAAACCGCTGGCCAGAAGATGCAAGACCGGCTTGATAGACAGCAGGTACAGCCCGACAGCACCTACAAGGGCAAGCGTCCGCAGTGCTTTGCGCAGAGCCGGATCGTCAATTGACCGGGTTTTCCAAGCACAGAAAATGAACAAAATAATAAAGCACCCGGGCGGCATGAGCCAACCAACAACGAGTTTATAAAATATAGTGAACATCAAGTGGAAGCAAGGCTTTGGGTTTTAAATTGTGAGTTTTAAGTTATGAAACTCTGCAAAAAGAAACTTTAAGATCAACTAATTGATAGCGCGATTAATTTAAAATTCAAAACTCACGGCTCAATACTCTTTTCTTCTCTGTTCACTGTCTGCACCTGCGAATGACTGATACGATCCGTTCCAGGTCGTTTGCGGTCAGCGCCGTCCCTGACGGCAAGCACAAGCCTTTCTCGAAAATATCAGCTGCTACCGCTCCCCCTACTACTCGGCAATGCGCAAACACAGGCTGCAGATGCATCGGCTTCCACACCGGTCGCGACTCGATATTTTCCGCTTCCAGTGCCAGGCGAATATCTTCGCGGGTAGCGCCGAACAATTCCGGATCTACAGTGATGCAGGTCAGCCAGCGGTTGCTCAGTCCATAATCGGCTTCAGGCATGAAGTTGATGCCTAGAATTTCTTTCAGTGCTTCTCGATAGCAAGCAAATATCTCCCGTTTTTTCTCCACCCGTTGCTCGATGACCCGCAATTGTCCGCGGCCGATGGCGGCCAGGATGTTGCTCATCCGGTAGTTGTAGCCGATTTCAGAGTGCTGGTAGTGAGGAGCTGGATCCCGGGCCTGGGTCGACAAGAAGCGGGCTCGAGTCGCTAACGCCGCGTCGGCAGTCAACAGCATTCCCCCCCCTGAAGTGGTCATGATCTTGTTGCCATTGAACGACAAGGCAGCCATGACGCCGAAGTTCCCGGCCATTTTATCCCCATATCGGGAGCCCACTGCCTCGGCGGCGTCCTCGATCAGGGTTACCTGGTGCTCGGCACAGATCTTTTCCAGACGATGGTAATCGGCACATTGTCCATAGAGGTCGACGGCCATCAGAGCCTTGATCCGTCTCTTCTGCCGGTAGGCTTCGGCAAACTCTTCCTCAACCAGATCCGGGTCAAGATTCCAACTGTCCTCCCGGGAATCAATAAAGACAGGGCGGGCGCCGACGTAGCAGATAGCATTGGCCGAGGCAGAAAAGGTTAGGGTGGAGCACAACACTTCATCTCCGGGACCAACTCCAGCCATGATCATGGAAAGATGAAGCGCTGCGGTCCCGGAAGACAGGGCCACTGCATGTTTCATGCCCAAGTACTCACAGAACTCCCGCTCGAAAACGTCCACTTGGGGACCCAATGGGGCAATATACTTGCTGGCAAAGGCTTCATGAACTAACTCGATCTCGTCACCGCCCATATGGGGCGGAGAAAGAAAAATACGCTTTTTATTCATCATTATCCTTTACTAATTATAATTGTACACTTAGCTAAAAAATAATGAAATCTTTCTTAAATTAATAGGCACGATATTTCGGAAAAAAATTTACATTTTTACTTTCTCGCCCTTTCTCCTGTAAGTATTTTTCCCTAATATAAGATGCTTTGGCGTAAACGTCAGGGTCAATGATCAATTTGGATACAGAAAAAATTAGTCTAACCTTTGAAAACCCTGCCTTAAACCTAAACAAAGGGTTATCTTGACTACCAACTCCCCCACCCAAATGTAACCATTGATAATTTAATTCACAAGCATCTTTTCTAACTTTTTCAATTATAAGTTTTGAACCTCCAAGCGACAAATATTGTACTGGTGTTCCTGAAAGATGATACTGTACAATTGGATGCTTAAAAAAAAATAACGACGCGGAAACAACAACACCATCCTTGATCGCAATATACAAACGCAGTTTTTCTCTGAACAACACTTTCAATCGCAAATAATATTCTCTGTTAAAGTAATAAATCGAACTTGCTAAATTTCGGGTCATTGTTTGGTTATAGATCTCAATGAAGTCATCTAAATAAGAGAATTCGCGATCCCAAACCACCTCAACTCCCATACTGAAAGCCTTACGGATGTCATATCTATGCCCCTTACTAATATTCTTCATCTGTTTTTGCTCGTCTTGCTTCAAATCAATGGCAACCGTTTCACCAATGGATTCTACTCCACCAATATCTTTTAAAAGCCACTCCGCACCAACAAGAGGGTTCCCCCTCGAAAAAAGAGATATGCATTTCAGATCATTCAGGGTATCGAACAGTTTTTTTTGAAAGATGGAACGGTGTTCTTCTGATCCAGTGTCTTTCTCGCTAAGTGAAGACACAACCCCAGGATATCCGTAAACTGATGTTGCATCCATATAAGGAAAATTTTCCAGAGACTCAACCGTATTCACATTCCGAACGAGAAAGGGCAATGCAGAAATCCCTCTTTTCGTTTCTAAAGCAAAGAGATAGGGCGTTCCCTCCCCTTGCTCTTGGGCCAATTGATGATACTGGGGCAGGTGGTAGACATCGTACTCCCCGCAGACCTGAAGGGCTGCGAGCCATTTCTGTTTTTCCACGATCGGAATCAATTCAACACCCGGCATGGTCTCCCCCAGAACAAAAAGAAATATATTTCATCCGGATCCCAGCCTTTTGGTCATCCGCAAAGTGATCCATAGAAATTCATACCGCCGGTCAGCGCCGATCTCGGAAGACCGTAGAAGAAGTATCTTGCGCGCTGCGTCGATTTTTTTCAGGATCCGCGACAAGGCGGGAATTTCACCGACAGGGATATCCACCAGACGGAATAATTTCCGGCCCAAACGCCCCACCGTGTAGACCTTGCCCCCCACCTGCAGCCGGATATTGGAGAAACCGTATAAACGCTGCCAAGCCTGGACCTCCACCCAATTATCTAAGGATATTTCCGCTGCGTCCCCCTGGCCCTCCCCCTCGCCGTGGATAGGATCGGACACTTCATAAAAAAATTGGTGGCCCGTCGTGGCAAACCCCGAACGAGAGTACCAATTCGATGCTTTCAGGTTCTCGGCTTCAACATCCAAAGTCAAACGTGGTACCTTAAGCCGGTCGCCCCAGCTGGTGAATTCGTTGAACAAGCGGGCACCAATACCCCGGCCTTGAAATTTGCGCCCGACGACGACATTGTTGAGATGCAGCGAGTCACCCAAAACCCTTACATGGGCAAAGCCCAAGATTGCGGGTCCATTCGCAGCGACCCATAGCCGCTCATAGAGATTGGCCAAAGGCGGGTCGATGATGTTTTCCAGATAGTTGACGATACCGCTGGCGGAAAAAATGGTCCGGGCGACGAACGCCGGGGCGAATCCACCGCGGTATAACGCAACGATCGCCGGGACATCCAGGCGGCTGGCGGCGCGTATCTCAATTTTTTCCGGCATTTTTTCTTTCCTCATCAAAATCTTTCATGGCATTCATAGGCAGGACCGCGACATGCTCTCTCTTCAAGACCTTGACAACTGTCCGGGCCATGATCTTCAGGTCCAGGAACAACGTCAAATTCCGCACATATTCCACATCCCAAGCCAACCTCTCGTCCCAGCTGGCCTCGTTCCGCCCCATGACCTGCGCCAATCCGGTCATTCCCGGCCGCACCTCAAAACGTATTTTCTCGGCCTCGGTAAAATATGGTAAGTATTTCAGCAGCCAAGGCCGCGGGCCAACCAAACTCATGCCCCCTTTGATCACATTGACCAATTCCGGGAGTTCATCCAAACTGGTCTGTCGAAGAAATTTGCCAAACCCTGTCAGCCTCTCCCCGTCTGAAAGGGGATTCCCGTCGGAATTGAACATATCTTTCATAGTCCGAAACTTCAAGAGAGTGAAGGGCTTCTCCAAGAGCCCCGGTCTCTCCTGGCGGAAGAGAACGGGGCTTCCCAGAAAAATCCAGATCAGGAGGGCTAAGAGAAGCAGAATGGGGGAGAGGAGGAACAAAAATGGAGCGGTTATTACTACGTCCAAGATCCTCTTCCCTATCCTTCTGTAGAAACTCTTATTCACTCTCATGATCCATTTAAAGATATCTCACTCCTCTTTAATTTTCTATCTTCTACACAAAGAAAAAATCTCCTCTTCAACTTATTCCTTATTCCCCACTCATGGCTTTCAATTCACCAAGGATCGAAATATTTTCTCAAACGCAGTGACACCTGTACTAAAACTCATCCTTTTTTGGTAAAAAGCTCTCCCTCTTTCTCCCATGGCTCTTCTCTCATCCTGAGTCCTGGAGAGAAACTTCCTTATCGCGTTCACCATTTCTTCGGAGTTCTCGGGAGAGCAAACAATACCGGCTTGGGCCTCTTGAATAATTTTTGCCGCATCCCCTCTGCCGGCCATGAGAATGGGCTTACCTAGATAAAGGTAAGCCTGGGTTTTGGAGGGGATCGTAATCCGGAACAAGGGGTCGTCTTTAAGATGCACCAAAAGGACATCCGCCCAGCGAAATAGCCCTCCCATCTCCCTTAAAGGCCGACCTTGAAAGATTTCACAGTTTCTCAAACCTATACTTTTAACCATTTCTTGAAGGGCCACATAGCAAATGCCATGGCCGATCAATTTTATTATAACATTCATCCCCTCTTTCTGGCAGATCTCCGCGCTTTTGACAACCGTCTCCAATCCTTGGGCTGGTCCCATGGCTCCTGCATATAAGATCCGTAACGTTTTCTCTTCAACAATCCCTTCATTGATAACCGCTTCCTTGGGAAAAGAACCTTCGTCGCACCAGTTGTAAATCACCTCAATTTTCTTTTTGGGAACACCTTTAGCTACTAAATACTCCTTGAATCCGGGAGAGAGCACAATCACCCTTTCAGCTCGAGAATAGAGCCACTTGCAGAGCTTGTCAAACCATTTAAAATACCAACGGGTACGCATCATCCCCGTTGAGAGAATAGATTCAGGCCAGAGATCTTGAATATCCAGGATCACCTTGGAACGGTAAAACAACTTCATGACACTACAGAAGGGTACTAAGGTAACGAGGTTATAAGCATAAACTACGTCAGCTCTTGTTACCAAAAAAGGTCCTATCAGTGTTGAAGAGACCATGAAACTGATGTAATTTATAATTCGTTTCAAGGCCGAACTATTGTGGCTCGGATACAGAAACACTCTGTTGACCTTGACCCCCTCCATGGTCTCCTTTTGGAAGAGCTTCAATCGATAAGGGGGAATGATTTTGCCACTCGGATAGTTTGGAAACCCCGTCAGGACCTCAACTTGATGCCCCCTCTCCACAAGAGCCTTGGCAAAGGGCAACCCCTTGAAGAACTGCTCCGGTTGCCACCATTGCGAGTAAAAGAGAATTCTCATCCAGCGCTATTCCTTATGCCAAACGGTTCGGTTCACATATTCGGTATAGCTTAAAATAACCCGCACTACCTTCTCGGAAACGTTGGATACCATGTAGTCCGCAACGGTTCGCAATGAGTTCTCTTTCCCCCAACCCTGAGATTGCAACACATCCAAAGCCATTGCGATTCGCTCCCAAGCCAGGCCGGTCATCATCACCGCCGCCTCCTCCATCCCCTCGGGGCGTTCGTGGGCCTCGCGGATGTTCAGGGCGGGGAAGCCGAGGATTGAGGACTCCTCGGTGATGGTGCCACTGTCAGACAGGACCACCAGGGCATGATGTTGCAACTGGATATAATCGCAAAAGCCGAATGGTTTCATTAATTCGACTTCGACAGGAAGGCGTACCCCTTCTTGTTCGATCCGTTTGCGCGTCCGGGGATGAGTGGAGAAAATGACACGCTTTTTATAATGGTCCGCCAAGTTTCGCAGAACATCAAGCAAGGCGGCGAACAAGCGGGGGGAATCGATGTTCTCCTCGCGATGGGCACTGACCACAAAGTACTCCCCGGGAGTCAGTTTCAACCGAGTCAGTACATCGGAAGCGTCGATCTTGGGTTTGTAATAATGAAGGACCTCATACATTGGACTACCGGTTTTAATAACCCGGTCGGGAGCGATCCCCTCGCGAAGGAGATATTCCCGGGAAATCGAGCTGTAAGGAAGGTTGATGTCGGCGATATGATCCACAATCTTCCGGTTGATCTCTTCGGGCACGCGCTGATCGAAACAGCGATTCCCGGCCTCCATGTGGAAGACGGGGACCTTCCTGCGTTTGGCCGGATAGGCCGCAAGACAACTGTTGGTATCGCCCAAGACAAGGAGTGCATCGGGCCGGGCCTGCTCCAGGACCGCATCCATCCGCTCGATGATCCTCCCGATCGTTTGGCAGACATTCGCCCCGGCCGCGTCCAAAAAACGGTCAGGGCGGCGGATATCCAAGTCTTCAAAGAAAACCTGGTTGAGTTCATAATCAAAATTCTGCCCGGTATGGACGAGGACATGGTCGCATTCACGGTCGAGAACAGTGATGACCCGGGAAAGGCGGATGATTTCAGGACGCGTTCCCATCACCGTCATGACTTTAAGTTTTTTCATTTAGCACCTTCGCGTAAAAAGTATCCGGCCGGGCCGGATCGAAGACCTCGCTTGCCCAGAAGAGGACGATCATCTCCGAAGTACCGATGTTTTCGATTGAATGGGTCCAGCCGGGCGGGATGTCAACCACCCTTATTTCGCGCCCATTGACCGGATATTCGATGATTTTGCCGGTGACCATATGGCGGAAGCGGATGACCGCCTCGCCATCCAGGACAACGAACTTCTCGGTCTTAAGGTCGTGGTAGTGGTTCCCACGCGTAATTCCCGGAAGGGTCCGGGAAACAAATATCTGACCATGGCCTTCGAGTTTCAGGAGTTCGGTCAGGTTGCCCCGCGCGTCTTCATTGGGCTTCAATTCGTAAGCGAATCCACCCTCAGACAAATAAGCTAGATAAGTCCCAAAAAGACGTCGATCAAATGGATCGGAAAGGCTCGGCTGGACAAGCGTTTCACGAATAGACCGGAATCGCCTAAGTTTTTCAGCGAGAACACCCAAGGTTATCCGGAATGCGGGCTCAACCTTCAAGAAAGAAGTTCCATTAATATCGACCTCCGCTTTCACTAACGCGGAAAAAGCGGCGACCACATCGTCCACATGGACGATCTCGATCTCTTGAGCCGGGTCGGAAATCGTAATCGGAAGATCTCGGGCGATATTGTAACAGAACGTGGCCACCACGGAATTGTAGTTCGGCCGGCACCATTTACCGAAAACACCGGGGAGGCGGAAGATTCGGACCGGCGTCGAAGTCCGCTGGGAATATTCAAAAAGAACGTCCTCTGCTCGCTTTTTAGATCGACCGTATGGATTATCAAGAAGGGCTTGCGTAGAAGATGAGAGAACAATGAGCGGATTCCGGCTGCGCTGCTCGAACCTATCTAGAACCGTCGCTAAAAAACCGACATTACCTTCCTCAAACTCCTTCTCCGTCTGCGGACGATTGATTCCCGCCAGATGAAAAACGGCATCACATATCTCATATGCATGTTCCAATTCCGATGCCGCTGAGTCGACATCGACACCGATCACTTCGACATCACGACAGCGGCTCAGGGTCAAGACGAGATTTTTTCCGATGAATCCCGCTGCGCCGGTGACCAGAACGTGTTTCATTTCAGCCATGTTTCAAGTTCCTGCTGGACCAGATCGAGTTTCATAAGAAGCGCAGCCATTTCCTCGATGTCCAATCGACATGTATTGTGGGAATTATAATCATTTTCTTTCGAGACCTTTTCTTCCCCCTCGGTGAAATAGAGATTGTAATCCAATCCCCGGTTATCCGCTGGGATGCGATAGTATCCACCGAGGTCTTCTGCCCGGGCCATTTCTTCGCGCGTCAAAAGAGTCTCATAGAGTTTTTCCCCATGTCGCGTTCCTATGATCCGCAAGGGCTTATCCGCTTTGAATATTTTTAAAAGAGCCTTCGCCAGCGTTTCTATCGTCGCCGCCGGCGCTTTTTGAACGAATATATCCCCCGGCTGGGCTTGTTTAAAGGCGTAAAGGACAAGATCGACGGCGTCATCGATCGACATCATGAAGCGGGTCATGTTGGGGTCCGTAATAGTCAGGGACTTGCTCTGCTTGATCTGCTGAATGAAGAGAGGAATGACCGAACCGCGCGAAGCCATGACATTGCCGTAACGCGTGCCGCAATAAACCGTCTTGCCATTTCCAAAAACTCGGGCTTTGGCGATCATGAGCTTTTCCATCATCGCCTTGGAAATACCCATGGCGTTGATCGGATAGACGGCTTTGTCAGTGGAAAGAACGATGACGTTTTTGACTCCGGAGGCCGCCGCGGCGTTCATTACGTTCTCAGCACCCAAAGCATTCGTTCGAAGCGCTTCCAGAGGATAAAATTCGCAGGACGGAACTTGCTTGAGGGCGGCCGCATGGAAGACGAGATCAACGCCCGCCATCGCCGCCGCCACACTGTCGAACTGCCGTACATCGCCGATATAGAATTTGAGTTTCGGATCGTTGTAGAGGACTCGCATGTCTTCCTGCTTCTTTTCGTCCCGGGAAAAGATGCGGATTTCATGGACTTGGGTTTTGAGGAAACGATTCAGGACTGCGTTACCGAACGTGCCAGTACCTCCCGTGATCAGTATTGTTTGGTTTTTAAACATTTTTCACTCCCAAGTAAATTTTTCGTTTCTTTCTTACTCAATTCTATTACGAATAGACTCCCTGCGGCTGCAGCTTTGGCTCCATACTTTTAATTAGCTGGCCAATATCATGAAGTGACCCGGCGCCAACAAGTATACTTAACGGGACACTGATAGACTTTCGAATTCTCTTTACTAAAGCAAGATCAAAACCTTTCTTAAGGCCATCATTATCGATAGAATTTATCACTATCTCACCTGCTCTAATTTTTTCCATTTGTAGCGCCAACTCTGACGGACATTTTCCAGTAGCTTTACACCCATTGTGTGTCCAGTATAATTAGTATTATCTAGTATCAATATTATGTGCTTGAACAATATTTTTCGGTCTTATCGCCGGCCCCATAATTGAACGTTTAGCAATATCACTGTACATAAACCGGTTTGCTCCATGCAATGCGTTCTTTTTCATTTCTTTGTATATTATTTGGTTATCAGCAATTTCCTTTAGAATTTGTGCAATTTCTTCAGCACTTCCTTCATTTAAAAACATGCAATTGCCGCCAGTGTTCACATGATGAATTCCATCAATATTACGAAAAACACAGGGCACACCACATGCGACCGCCTGTTCCCATAATACTGAATGCAATCCTGGGAATATGGCAAGGTCAGCACTCAATAAATAATCATAAACTTTGTCGGCATTGATCCATCCTATATATCTTACACTCGGGTTGCTTGTTTTTTTTTCAACCGCATGAAAAACATCATCTGTCATGCTTCCGAAAATAACGAGCTTAATCCTATCAGATGCAATGATTGTAATTGCATCAAGAAGTTCCTCCGTTTTTTTCTGTTTGTCTAATTTCCCTCCTGTAATGATAATGAAGTCTTTAACCCCTAAATTTAATTCTCGGCATATTCGTTCACGGATTTCGTCTCGCATCTCAATATGAATGTTATCATCTTCCGCTCCAAGTTCGAGCAGTTCTATCTTTTCTCTTGGTATTCCATATATATCATGCAAAAAATCACATCTTATCGGAAGAACCCCATAAAATTTTGTCGTATAAGGCTCAATCATTTTTGCGCATTTTCGATAGATTATTTTATGCATTATATATTTCGAAAACCAGTTCCTACCGCTATTAAGAAAATCCGTATGACAATCAACGAAAATCTTTACTTCAGGTTTGCTTTTTGCATATTTTACAATATGCCAGATATCCAAAAATTGGCAACCGTGAACAAATATTATATCCGGTGCGAATCTATTGAGCACTCTGGCAACTCCCTTAAAAATTCTAAGCTTTTTCATAACGAAATGGGGTAATATCTTACTATACTGCAATCTTGTGACAGGTATTTCTGATTCCGATTTGTAACAGCCTGCTTCAACATATCCTAATGTTTTGTGATTTAAACATGTTTCCGTTGAGGCAAGTATCTCTACCTTATGCCCGTCCTTTTTATGTTGTTTTGGTAAAATATTCTCTTGGTAACCATAGTTGTCTATATAGAAACAAGAAAGGCAGCAATGTAAAATTCTCATTCCTGTTCTACTTTATTAATAAAATCTTCAGGGCTGGTGAAATATTTTGCATATTTTGTTAGTCGTAAATCATCGAACTCCCACCACTTTATTTCAAATAATTTGTTAATAATACTATCATCAAAACGCTTTCTAATCATTTTTGCAGGGCATCCGGCCACTATGGAATAAGGCTCAATATCTTTTGTTACAACGCTGCCCATACCAACAACAGTACCAATTCCAATCTTAACACCTTGCTTTATTATGGCGTTTCCTCCTATCCAGACATCATGACCGATAACTGTCTTAAGAGTAGCTTCTCTTCTATGTTTGGCGAATTTTACTTTTACTCCACCTCTACCTTCAGAAAATACCGGCGACATCGAGACCCATTCCATTGGATGCCTCGCACCACCGATAATTACATGATTGGCTATTGAGCAAAACGACCCAATATCACAATTGATTATCTCACAGTCATACCCACAGTATGAATGACGATCAAAAGTTGTGTTGACAATATGACTGCCGGATTGAACTTTTGAAGTTCCATGTATCCGGCTATTAATAATTGCACTACCTCGAAGTTTTTTTAATAATTTTGCCCATAAATACAATAATGTCACAATTCGCCTCCTTATATTTTAATAACAAATAATCTAAAAATCGCTTGTTTCATTTTCAGGTAACAATTCGAATTATATGTTGCACAAATTGGTAGATTATTGTAGTCTTGCTTATCAAGATCAATAAAATTTCTCTGAATAATTTCAAATAGTTTCAAATTTTCACTTTTTTTATATATATTTATATTTTTCATTTTGCTTGCCAGAAAAACACAAATTGCGCCGTGTTCGTGTCACCCATGTATATAGCAGCAAAATATAATGACAAATAAAAAAATAATACCAAACAAAAAACCAAGCCCCTAATATTGGTTTTAACTTGTTTCAGGAGATAGTATAAAAAATAAGAGGCAACGATTAATTTCATGGAACTAAAATATAAAACAGGGCGTTGTAAAACGATACTTCCCATAAAGAAAAGAGACATTAAACTTCCCACAAAATACAAATTATAAAATATTTGAAATTTAGTTGAAGAAAAAGTTTTTTTCAATCTTTTGCTATACAAAACAATAAGTATATCAATAAAAAATAGTATCAAAAAGCCGAAACCTGAATTGGTTTTTACTAGTAGCTGTTCTACATATTTAATTTCATAAGTCTCATATCCGAAAAATGAAATGAAGATGCCCATTTTATCAAAATACATCAGCCAGTTATTAAATCCTTTCAAACAAAATGCTATAACTAGCAATATCATTTGAAATGTTATGCTCTTAAAATAATCTCTATCTTTTATTAAAATTGGATAAAGAAAAACTAGCAGCAGAGCTGATTTATGAATAAAGAAACCAAATAAAATGCAAAGTAAATAAAGTATGATTTTTTTTTCTTTGATAAATTTTATTGAATAAATAAAAATACAAACTACTGCATTTTGACGAATTACATTCATCCATCCTAAATAATATCCACCTGCAAACAAAACGAAAACAAGAAAAGGTAACAAATAACGTTCTTCTTTAAAAGCATAGTATAGAAAAAAAATCTGAATAAATGCCCAAAAAGCAAAATAATACACATAGTGAAAACCATTTTTTGCAAAAAAAGTGGTTATCAGTTTAAATAAATATTCACCATGAGTTATTTCAGCACCCGAAGCCACATCAATAAATTTTTCCAAATAATCCAAATGATCCATTCCTACGCCATATCTCATTCCAAAAATAACTGCAAAAAGAAGCATCGGGAACAAAATCTCAAATTGGATAAATGATATATTCCGATCTGGAAATAATGCTACGCGCCTAGCAGAAAGAATCCCACAATAAATCATTACTGACATTAACAAGCTATAAACCAATGTACTTTGCAACATCTTAAATATTATTCAGAATTTTTTTTAACCAGGCACAAAATATCCCCATCAATATAAACTCGATTTATATTTTGAGCCATTTTGATGACAATTCATCCCTTAACAATATATTTTTTTCTTTCTTGACACTTCTTTCTCATGCCTGCCAATGTGTGCAGCCAATTCCCCATTCCTATGAAAATATTGGCTCTATATTTAAACGCCGAAATCACAACTTTTAGAAATGGAGAGAGCCCATATTTTATTGAAGTAATTATGAAAAACATGACAGACTGTCTAAACTTTTTTTTGTGTACTGATTTAAGGAACTCATTGGTTCTTAAAGTAACCAAATACCTTGAATACAATATTTTAAAACTTCTTCTATTTGTTAAAGTTCCTCGTGAGATTGTCACACAATATATTGGAAATTGATTCGCCTGGATACTTCTGGCATAATGACCTGCTTTTATTGAAAACATAGCATCATTAGAAGCAATAACCTCGTCAAAACAAATTCTGTATTTTCTCACCAATTCATGGCTGATCATTTTAGCGTACGGTGAAACAAAATCATATCTTAATAAATCTTCGCTGTTGTTAGTGTTTTTACAAAAATTCTCTACTAGTTGGGAATAATATTCACCTCTATTTGCAGGAACCAATGAATCGGAATAAACGCTATTCATAGAAAAATAAATAATATCTGCATCCGAATCAATATAATTATCCACCGCATCCATAAAGCATTTATTATAGAAATCATCGGCGTCTGCAAAAAACAACCATTTCCCTTTGGCTTTGGCTAATCCGACATTTCTCGCATAGCCTGCACCCTTTCCCTCTTTGGTCAATATAATCTCAATATTGGGATCATTTAAGCCGGGGAATGCATTAAAATTGACTTTCTCAGGATCGCTATTATCATCAACAATAATAATTTGAAGATCTTTTCTTTTGGGAATTGAACCCAGACATCGTTGCAATAGATCGGGAGTGTTCTTATGAGGAATGATGATCGAGTATTTTATTTCCATATTTTTAAAGCAATTTGCTATTTGCAATAAATTCCCAAATTTGTTTCCACATCTGTTTGTTTCGTTCCTGTACTGATTTTTTATTAAGGGTTAATTGTTCGCGACAAACATGGTTCCCTTCTTCGGACAAAACAAAATCAATCTTTCTTGCGATATTGGCAAATGATTCCTTCACATCAATAAGCCGATCTTTCTCTCCAAAATCATTGAACAACATCTCATATTTATGACTCCAACCGGTTGCCAAACATGGAACCGAAGAATTAAGGGCACTGGCAACACCATGAAACCGAGAACTCACTGCCATATACGAATTGGCAATTACTCCTTTTGTTTCCTTAGCAGTTAATCCGGAAACTATGGGAAAGCTTCTGCCCATCCTTTCATTAATTAATTGGCACAGTTGCCAGTCCCCTTCAGATTCGTGATTTAGTAAGAACACATCTTTATCATGTGCCAGAATATATTTTGTTAAATTCTCCAAAAATGACAGATAAACAATGCTGTCTATTGCTGCTTTCTCAATCATTTTAACATTTGGGATAATACAAACTTTTCCCTTGAATTGAGCGTATTGAACGGGAAACTCTCCTTCTACTAAACTTGTAAAATCAGGATATAGCTTTATTTTATGAGGCGATACGCCTGCCTCTAAAAGATATTGCTGTGAAATAGCATCCCTGGCAAAAATTAAATCAACATATTTGTCCAGTATTTTTGCAATTTCTTGGCCTCCGGCCGTATAAAATGGTCCGAAAGCCTGAGGCAATAGAATGATCTGAGTACCATTCTTTTTCAATTTGGAGTAATAGGCATTCCACTCATTACAATTTCTTTTGTTGTGTTTCCATTGATCGGAAAATTGAAAACCTCCCGCATCCAGAACGACATCTATTCCAGAACAAACATATTTTCGCGTTAGCCATGTGTCGGGCAAGTGCAATCTATTAAATATTTCTTCGATTTTCAACTTATATATTACTTTTCCGCAATGTTCCATAATCCAACGTTTGTGGAAATTCAAATCCGTATTAATATACCTTGCGGATTTTGAAGCGCTGCTAGTATTGAAAATAACTTCAGCATGGATATGACTTTTTTCAATCTGCTCTAAGACTGCATAGAGCATTAATTCGGCTCCTTTGTTTACAGTATTTGTACCGTCAATTTGTATTTTCATGTTTAGTTGTATTTTATAACGGATTGTACTTCTTTTTTAACGGAAGAAAGTATACCGCCTTCAGGGTCAGCATAACCGACCGAAATTGACATGACGCATTGCTCCCAATTTTTAAGTTTTAAAAAATGTTTCAGTTTTTTATCATTGGCAGGAATATCCGACCAATTGATTATGCACGATGATAAACCCAGTATTTCAAGCGTCAATACAAAATTCATTGCTGCCAATGAAGCATCGATATAGATCAGATGCCTGTCGCGTTCATCGAAAAAGTTGCTAAGGTCCCCGATGATGAAAATCATCATTTTAATGTTCTCGGCAAAAGTTGTGGCACCCATGGGCAAATGAGCTGCTTCTCTAATTAATAGAGGATCGTCGATAATCCGAAACATGAATGGCTGTCTGTTACAACCACTTGGTGATTGTAGGGCTATCTTTATAGCGCTTTCCACCAAATTACGGGGGACGGGTTTATTTTGATAATAACGGACAGAGCGCCGTCGTAAGTTGAGTTCAAAAAAATCCTTATAACTAATATTACTGATTATCCGGTCAGAATCCAAATAGGTTTCAGGCAATTTTTCAATTTCAGGTGGCCGGATCTGCTGAAATTCTTTCTTGGCTTTTAATGTAACCTCTGTGTTCTCAACCGTATTGAAATACTGATTAAGAATTCCCAAAGACCAAATAAGTGTAGAAGGGTCAATCGTTTTTTGAATTAATGTTTTTAAAGTTTGAACCGTTTCAAAAATGTAAGCTTCAGCAAATATTGGTTTTAAAGGAAAAGTAATTAATCCCTTTTCAATCCGGTGGATGTTTCTTCGAAAGTTCCCAATATTTTCTTTTCCTTTTATGTTCTTGAATATTCCGCTAACCACAGTAAAATGTTCGCCGTGAAAAGCGTTTGAAAGAAACGTATAAAATAGAGTGCTAAACCTTGGAGAATTTGAAAAAGCCCCATATGCAAATTCCTTGGCTTTTCGCTTACATTTAGCTAACATGTTCATTTAATTGTTTTTGAGCTGTTTTTTATAAAAGTCTAGGGAAAATGATCCAAAATTAAAGCAAATTCTTTTTTAGGGTCAACAAAGTATTTTTTTCAAAGAATAATATGGATGCGATATAAATTAAAAAATAAGTGCTGCCAAATACTATCCAATGAATATGTGATAAAGAGGCTTTTAAAACCAGTGTCAGTAATGAAGCGATACCGATAGCGAAAACTGAACCTTTAAGGGTGGTTGATATGTCAAGCAAACTAATGTCTATATGCTTTCTTAAAACCCAAAGCGCAACAGCAACCAAAATCACTTTATTAACTAAAATAGCCAGTGCCGCCCCCAAAAGGCCCCATTGCGTAATACCAAAATATAAACCAGGAATAAGGACAAGAAGGGTGTTACCCATAATAATTTTAAATTCAAGACCTGGATACCCCATAGCGCGTAAAAGGGAAGTATATGAGTTAATAATTAAGTGAATCATTATGGCCACTGCCAAAATTTTTAAAGGGAGAATAGCGCCAACCCATTTAATGCCAAAAATACCCAGAATCAATTCCTTTGCAAATAGCAAAAAAAAGGACATTAAGGGGTACATCCCTATAGCATTGATGTTGATTATTTTAAGGAAATAGTTTTTTAGTTTTTCCTTATTGTCCTGCAACTGCCCAAAAACCGGATACATAACCTTGTTTAGAATGGAGCTGATGGTCTGCCTTAAAACCTCAGTGAGTGAAAAGGCAAGTGTATAAGCACCTAATGAACTGGCTCCCAAAAATTTCCCAATCATCAGATTGTCTATATTGTATGTTGTGGTTCTAAAAATATCCGTGCTGGTTGAATAAACACCAAAAGTAAATATTTCTTTGAAGTAATTCTTTTCCCATTCAATTTTGGGTTTCCAACGGGTAGCAAGAAATAACATGGGAACACATAAAAAAGCTACCAGGAAATTGTTGATGGTCAGTGCCCAAACACCAAATCCTAAATAAGCAGTAAGCAAGGCTGTTAGTCCAGCCACCAGCGCTGCGCCATTTTGGATCATCGCCAGTTTTTTAAAATTCATCGCCCGCGTAAGAATCACCGTATGTATTAGGTTGAGCGGTTTCAATAAAATGCCAATGCTTAAAATAGGCATGAGTTTTATCAAAATAGGTTCGTTATAGAACGAGGCAGCAAACGGTCCGATGGCAAAGCACATGATCAAGAAAAGAACCAATCCCCAAGTCAAGCCTGACCAAAAGGCAGTGTTGTAAAGTCGTTCTGCGTACTGACTGTCTTTTTTCTGAATTAGCGCCGCACCCATTCCGAGTTCGGAGGCGGCGGAAACAACAGCGATAAAAATGCTTGTCATCCCGACCAGCCCAAAATCATCAGGTAAAAGTAATTTTGCTAAGAACAGCTTAACCAAGAAACTAAAAAGAGTTCTGAAGGCAAATTCAATGCTGGTCCACTTTATTCCTTTAATGATGACTTTTGAATCCAATTTTTTAGTTTATATTTTGCTTATTGATTTTAAATGACGCCATCACCTAATACCAGACAGGCCTTTGCACCTAAGAACCTCTCAACAATAATAATGAAGACATGTTGAACGTTTTGTGTTATGTATTTCCCAAGCGAGCGGAAGCTGTTCTTGAATCTGATTCAGCCAAAACTCCAATAATTTCGCCGTAGAGATATGTAAAAGCCGGTATATATCCTTCACCTAAGTTCGTCTTTCGCTAATTCAAGGCCTGCTCATCATAAATTCAATGATGTGATCCTCTTTTTGTTGCTATGCCACCAATGCAACATAAATGTTAGAAGAACAAAAAGGAAAAACGAAAGGAAACAAGCCAAAACAACAATAACACTTTTCCGCGGTTTGATATGCCGGGTGGGAAGAGTTGGGCCCGAGATGAAGCGACAATTGGTGAAAAAAGCCAGGTCAAATGTCTGCAGGTCTATGTTCAGATCGTTGAAAACCTCTTTTACTGTGCCCTTGCTGAAATCCTTTTTTTCGAAAACATCGGACTTGATGGCTTTGAGTTGCGAAAAAATCGTTTCGCCGCGTCGGCCGATTTTAATCAATGCATCATTGCACTTTAAAAAATATTCTCTTTGAATAATCAACTTTTCTTTTTTTCGCTCCAATTCAGCAAGATATCGACGCTGGTCGGCCAGGATCGATTCGATGCCAACCAATTGCGTGACCGGCGCCAGGAAACGGGATCCTCCTTCCTGAACCGAGACCAGTTGCCGGTTTTCGATCTTGGCCGATGCGGGATACTTGGTCAAAATGGCCTTGATATCCAGCATTTTTTTGGTATTCTGCAACAAATTGAACTCCAGGTCGATTATACTATTCTCATTTTTACTCAGGCCCGAAAAAGTTATGCTGTATTCATTTTTAATGTAATCATACAATGACGTATACAATAGACAATCGCGGACATATTGGCCGAAAAAGTTGATATAAGTGTAGGCTTTTCGCGGCGAATCTGATTCATAACTCAAGTTCAATCCCAACACCGAATTAGATTCATCCTTGGGCATTTGGGCCAATTCACGCATATCTCCTTTGGAATAAGCATACACTGGCAGGATCCATTGGCTGATGTCAGCCGTTGTCCGGAAACTGGTTTTGATTTTTTTCAGGTCTTTTTCGCTGAAAGGTTTCCACTCACTGGCAGCTAGATAAAAACGGTCGGGGTTGAAAAACTGCGGGGCGCTTTTTTTATACAAGGGAATCGGAATGCCGATGAGGTTCTCTTTCTCTTTCTCTGTAACAATTTTCTTTTCCGGGTTGCCCAGTTGATAGAATCCTTCGCTGCGATAGACTTTGGGAATGAAAAAGCTGATTGCCACCGCAAGCAAAGTCGCCGCCAGAGTACCGAAGAAAATCAGTTTCCGGCGCCGCCAAAGAATGGAGAAGATCGCAGTAAAATCGATTTCTTCAACATTCGCTCTTTGATTTGCCTCAATTGTCATGATTCGCTCCTAGGAATTTTTAATGAATTTGGTTTAAGCAGTAAATAAGCTCCCGCCGTTAGCTATTTACATAGACTCAACTTCATCTAAAAAATTATACCAATCTCTCATAAAAATACAAACTTTTGTATATTTGCAATAACATTTCAAAAAAAAATTATCATAAAACACTTTTCTTGTCAATTGCCTTTGTCTTTGAAAACATCTGCCAGAATATGTTTTGCTATGTCAGCAGCAAACCCAGAAGTTTTTAGACTACTTCACTTGCAGGTTCTTGAACAGGGTGAGCAGCTGGGCGCGGTTCTTGACGCCGATCTTCTGGTAAATATTATAGATGTGGTTCTTTACCGTGCCCATGGCGATGAAGAGCGCATCCTCTATCTCCTTGTTGCTCTTGCCTTTCAGCAGCAGATGGATGATCTCTTTTTCCCGCTGCGATATATCGAATTTTTCAAAATATTTATCCATGGCCGCCTCAGTTCTGATCCGCGCTGCCATGCGCCGCGTACGGCTGCGGTTCCAATGAACAAAAATGAACAACAAGAAAAAAAACACCGGCACGCGGAACCACCAACTCTGCCACCAGGGCGGCCGCATTTCAATGGCCAAGGCAGCCCCCGCTTCATTCCAGATGCCGTGATTATTCGATCCCTTGACGCGGAAGACATATTGTCCCGGACGCAGGTTGCTCACCGTGATCTCGTGGCGGTTGCCGATTTCGATCCAATCATCGCTCATCCCCTCGATCTTGTACGCGTACTGGTTGCGCCGGGAATCGGAAAAGGAAAGGGCGGCAAAGGCGAACGAGATGGTACGGTCCTTGGGTCCCAGCTTCAGCGTTTTCATGAGGTTGAAGTCGCCTGAATAGTACCGGCCACTATTGAATATCTTCACCTCGGTGATGACCAGCGGCGGAACGTGGGGATTGACTTTTATTTTTTCGGGGAAAAAAGAGGTCAGCCCGTTGAAAGAACCGAAAAACATTTCGTTGTCAGGGGCTTTGTAATAGGACCTCGGCAGGAATTCGTTGCCCTGCAGTCCATCCTGGACGGTAAAGCTCGTGAAGGTCTTGTCACGGGGATCGAATTGGCAAAGGCCGCGGTTGGTGCTCATCCACAAATTGCCATGCTGGTCTTCCAGCAGCCCCTGGATGTCGTTGTTGGCCAATCCATCTTCGCTGGTAAAGCTGTTGAACTTGCCGCTTTCCCGGTCAAAAAGATTCAAACCGCCGCTGTGGGTGCCGATCCAGAATTGGCCGCGGCGGTCTTCCAGCATGCACAATATCTTGTCGCAGCTTAAACTGGCGGGATCATTGTCGCCATGGCGGTATGTCTTCTGAAAAACGCCGCTGTCGGGATCAAAACGGCTCAAGCCGCCCCCGTAGGTCCCGATCCACATGGCACCAAGGCTGTCTTGGAAAATTTCCATAATGTGATCACAACCTATGGTTTTGGCCGGAAGCGATTCATTGCGGAAGACGGTGAACGTTCCCTGTGCGCGGTCGAAGAGATGCAAACCGTTCTGGGTGCCCACCCACAGCCGGTTGTAGCGGTCTTCCCAGAGAGCAGTAACCCGGTCGTCGCTCAGGCTTCCCGCGGTCGGGCCGTGCGCGTAATAAGCACGAAACATGTTCTTCTCGATATCATAGGCATGCAAGCCGCGGTCGGTTCCCAACCACAATACCTGGTTGCGGCCGAGCAGCAGGGACCGAATGGTTGTTTCCTTGGTGGCCCGGGGATTGCCGGGAAGAGAGACAACGGTCAAGTTTTCGCCCAGACCGCGGCTGAACTTGATCAGGCCGTTTTTGTAGGTTCCGAGCCACAGGTTGCCGCCCCGATCCATGGAGACCGATGTGACCCGGAAACTGCCGAATTTTTTTTCTTTGTTGACGATTTCAAGGCCGTAGGAAGCGAACTGCTGGGTTTTCAGGTCATACTTGGAGATTCCGTTTAGCGTGCCGACCCAGAGAACATCCTCGGGGTCCTGGAAAATGGTAATGACAAAGCGGTTTGGCAGCAAACGTTTGGGAATGGCTCCGGCCCGGAAATACAAGTCGATCATATTCAAACCGGGAAAAACGTAGATCCCCGACTCCGTGGCGATCCAGACCCGGCCCTGGGTGTCGCCAAAGAATTGAAAGATACGGCTGCGATACAGGTGCGGAAGGATATTGTCCGATTCCGTCTTGAAACGGAATATCCCCTCCTGCTTGACGAATCGGACCAGGCCCGCTTCGGTACCCAGCCACAACGTTCCTTTGTCGTCTTCGAAGATCGCGTTGATTTGATTGTGCGGGGAGGCGTTGCGGTCATCCTGACGGCTCTGGAAACGGCTGAAGGTTTCCCGGCCGCTGTCAAAACGATACAAGCCGTTGCCGGTTCCGACCCAAATGATGCCGCTTTTATCCCGATGCAAACTATAAACGGCGTTCTGGCTTTTGGCCGCGGAGGGATCCTGCGCATTGAGGTAGCGGGAAAAAACGCGCCGCCGGCTGTCGAATTTGTTCAATCCGTTGTCCGTACCGATCCAAAACACGCCGTCCCCGACAGGCAGGATCACGCGAACCGAATTGTCGCTCAGGCTGCCGGGATCATTGGCAATGGAGCGGAAGCAAGTAAACTTTTCCCTAATGGGATCAAAATGATTGATGCCGCCGCCGGTGGTGCCGATCCAAAAAGTGCCGTCTTCGTCCATCACCATGTTGTTGACCAGATCGTGACTCAGGCAGTTGCCGCCGCGGAAGCTGTGGCTGTAGATTTTAAAGTTGTATCCGTCATAGCGGCTCAAGCCGGCGTGGCTTCCGAACCACATGAAACGGTTCCGGTCCTGAAGAATGCTGGTGACGGAGTTTTGGGCCAGGCCGTCTTCAATGGAAATGTTCTGGAACCCGGGGCTGTCGGAATCGGCCCGGAGATTCAGAAAAGAAACCGCGGCCAGCAGCAGCCACAGATACTTCCGGCCCAGGTTGCCTCTGCCTATTCTATTCCCAGGCATTGGCATTCGTTTGGGCTGTTTTGTCCTCAATCCAGGAACAGGAATTTTCATTTCGATTCTCATGGCCGTGTAAAGAACAATATTATCATCCTTTTAGACGTTTCAATTTGAATTTATGTTCCATTTTATTATATTATATTTTTTTAATTATATATATGATTTTTAAATAATTATATTTTAAAAAAACGAATAGGACTTTAGTCCCAAATTCAACATTGTAACTTTCAACCCATTTTATTAGGTGATTTTACACGTTATATATAGCAGCGAAGCATGACAAACGACTCGAGGAGATTTGCATGAAACAAAAAGCACAAAACAGTGTCGCCGAAATTGAGTTGGACGAATTTTCCGAGATGCCCGATTTTATTAGGACTTACGCGCAGGCATGGATGCAGCCGCAAAATCAGGAATCTCCCCGGACAGTTCCAGAAGCGACAAAATCCTTGGAAAAGATCAAAGAATCGCTGGTCTTTGCCTACCTTGTTTCCAACCTGAACTTCAAAAATCTCCCCTTAAAGGCTTTCATGGACAGTTTCGAAAAAAAAATACTGCTCGCTTGCCTGCGCTTGACCGGCGGCAATCAGAAAAATGCCGCCGCCGTCATGAGCATCAAGCCCACCGTTCTCTTTGAAAAAATGCGCAAACACGGCATCAGCAGGCAACAACTGCGATTGCCCGGAACCTGGAGCGCGTCGCATTCGGATCTGCGGGATTAGCAATATTTCCATTTCAACCGCTCAGTAAAAACGCCTTTCCCATGCTTTGCGGCTTTACCCATGCCCTGGCGGGAATATCAGGGCAGCGGTTTTTCCGCTTCCATAAACTTTCATGCCCGACCGCACGCAAAAAAATTCCAATGGTTTTAGGTTTTAAGTAATATGGAGAAATTTTGCATGAAACAAAAAACGACCGTCCTTGTGCTGTTGGTTCTCTGGGCCGCCGCCTTGGGGTTGAACGCCCAGGAAAAACAGCCGCCGCAGCCGGCCGCCCAATTCGAAATTTCCCCTGCCGCGGGCAAGATCAAGATCGACGGCAACCAGGATATCGACCTGACCCGCTCCGACCGCACTTTTTTCCTCAAAATAGGCTACGCCCTGGGAATGTAAACAAAAAAAACCAAGTGCTGCTTTTTTTCGTATGTAATCCTTACTTTGATTTAAGGAGCTATGCACATGAGCAAAATCAACCCATTTGTTTTTTGGGTGCTGGGCGGCCTGTTGCTGCTGCCGTTGCTGGCCGCTGCCCAGGATAAAAAAACGGAAAAAGCGATCCCCGATTATTCGCTGAACGACCGCAAGGACGTCCCGGCTGAATACACCTGGAAGATCGAAGACCTCTACGCTTCGCTCGCCGACTGGCAGGCCGAAAAAGAAAGTATGATCAAGCAGATCGAAACGATCGATGCGGCGGCCAAGGACTGGACCGCGACACCGGTCTCCATGCTGGCCCTGCTTGATCTGATCAACGACATCGAGCTGAAAGGGAGCCGGCTGATGTCCTACGCCAGCCACCAGGGCAACACTGACCTGGGCAACACCCAATTCCAGGCCATGGAAGGCGAGATCCGCACCATTTTCGTGCAGATGAATTCCAAGCTTGCTTTCCTGCAGCCCGATGTCCTGGCCCTGGGCGCTGAAAAATTTGCCGCCTATCTCCAGGGCGAACCCAAGCTGGCCGAGTACCGCTTCGGCATCGAAAGCATCCTGCGCGAGAAAGAGCACGTCCTGCCCGGGGACCAGCAGCGCATCGCCTCGCTCACCGGGCTTTTCGCCGGTGTTCCCGGCCGCGCCTCCGGTATGCTCAACAACGTGGAAGCCCCGAATATCGAGGTCTCACTGAGCGACGGCAAGAAGGTCACATTGAACCAGGCGGCTTACTTGCGCCTGCGCGCCTCCAAGAACGCCGCCGATCGCACCCTGGTCATGAAGTCCTTCTGGGAAAACCAGAAAAAATTCCAGAATACGCTGGCCATCCTCCAGGACGGCGCCATCAAGCAGCATTTCTTCAACGCCAAGATCCGCAACTACCCCGACTGCCTTGCCTCCCGCCTGTTCGGCGAGGATATTTCGCCCGAGGTCTACCAGCAGTTGATCCGCTCGGTTCATGAATACCTACCGGCCCTGCAGCGCTACCTGTCCCTGAAGCAGAAGATGCTCGGCCTGCCCCGGTTCCGCTATGAAGACGTCTACGCCTCGGCGGTCCAGGCCGTGGACAAGAGCTTCAGCTTCGCCGAAGCCAGAAAGATCATCGAAACGGCGCTCAAACCCCTGGGCAAGGATTACGCCGCCGTACTGCGGCAGGCCTTTGACAACCGCTGGATGGATATCTATCCCAACAAAGGCAAGGAGAGCGGCGCCTATTCGGGCGGCGTCTACGGCGTCCACCCCTACATCAAGCTCAACTACAACGGCGACTACGATGCGGTTTCCACCCTGGCCCACGAACTTGGTCATGCCGTGCATTCGCATCTCTCCGACCGCACCCAGCCTTACGCCACCTCCAATTACACCACCTTCCTGGCCGAGATCGCCTCGACCTTCAACGAGCACCTGCTGATGCATTTCCTGTTAAAGAATGAAAAGGACGACCTGTTCAAACTGTATATCCTGGACAACTACCTGGACGGCTTCCGCGGCACCCTGTTCCGCCAGACCCTGTTCGCCGAATTCGAGCTGGCCATGCACGCCA
>Ga0307379_10001495_pt1 | contig 36968 bp, 24 predicted proteins | sample UN2MG_FD_202237 | JGI IMG/M metagenome (GOLD analysis project Ga0307379, IMG submission 202237) | Soil microbial communities from Risofladan, Vaasa, Finland - UN-2 | ecosystem: Environmental > Terrestrial > Soil > Coastal area > Acid sulfate soil | place: Finland: Risofladan, Vaasa | collected...
CTTATTGCCAAGGCCAAGAGTAATCGTATTGACATTGGCGAGGTTCACGCCCTGGTCCGCAAATGCCTGCAAGTCGATATTCCATTGGGTCCAGGAAGTTTTCTGTGCCGCATCAGGATTATCATTAGTAACAACAGCACTGTCATTGAGAGCAACATACATCGGTTCGGCTGCGTTAGCCGCTTCACCTCTGAACCAGATCGTCAATGTGTTGACGCCGTTCACTGTCCAGTCACGATTGGAAGTCAACGTCAAGGTTGCCTCTGACTTGCCAACAGTGTTGTCGTAGGACATTGGCATCGACTGCAAACCGCCGTGAACGATAGTCTGCTCGGCGAAAGGAGCATTAGCATTACCAACGACAGAGCCGTTTATTGCCGGGTTGTCGAATCCGTCCGCCCAGGCAAGATATATCCTGTTGGAAGCCGGTTCACCTTCATTAATGTCATTGTATGATTCAAAATCGTCAATGATAAGGAAGTTGGCCGTAGTGAAGCTCCAGAGAGGACCTGTCCACGGGCTGTCGGCGTTGGCGTTATTGGCCTCATCAATCCGCCAGTAGTAAGTGGTATCCCATTCAAGGTTACCGGCGTCGTAACTCTCGGAACCAAGGTTGCCGCTGCCTTTAAGCTCAAGTGAACTTGCATCGGTGCCGAAGTAAACTTCATGTGAAGCACCTAAGCCCGGTGCCCATTTGAGAACAGGTGTTTGTGTTACATCCACAGCGCCATTAGCCGGATCCGGGCTGCCCACAGCGCCTTGGGTTGTAAAGCTCCAGATGTCGCCTTTATGCGTTTCGACAACATCAAACTCATCGACACGCCAGTAGTAAGTCTTGGCCATTTTAAGTGTGCCGGGAGTGTAATCCGTAGCTCCCTGGGGGAGTGCTCCGGCTGCATTGTCCACATCTTCAAAATTGTCGCCAAAATATACATAGTGCAGTTTCGAACCAAAACCCGCTGTCCAGCTAAGCTCTGCATCCAGTTCTACAGACTCGGCAGCGTCAACAGGGTCGGGTGCATAGGCGGTCTTGGGTGGAATCATAAAGCTCCAGATGGGGCCTTTCCATGGACTGTTCGGTTCAGTGTCATTCACTTCATCGATTCGCCAGTAATACGTCGTACCGGGAATGAGGCCGTCCGGATAAGCGAATCCCGGAAAGCCTGCAACAAAAAACGTGTCTGTCTGGTTACCCTGGAACGTACCTTCGGTTCCGGCGTTGACATCATCAAAATTCTCGCCCAAATACACATCGTGCGAGACTGCATAAGCTCCCGGCACCCAGCTAAGATTCACCCATGTATCCGGATACATGGAACCATCAGCAGGACTCGGTTCACTGGCCTTTGTAACAGCAGCCAATTTTTTTATATCGACTTCTGTCAGCACCTGATTCCAATAGCCCACCTCATCAATCACACCGTCAATCCATAAATCATAGCCCGGGTCCAACCACACACCTATGGCGAACCTTTCCGGGTAATTGCCGCTCGCAGCACTGATCCACCTTATGGGCCCCCCTACGTTCTCGGGGCCCGTCACCAGTGCACCGTTGACATAGATGCTAACATTTGTTCCATCATACGTTGCAGCGAGATGATACCATGTGTTCGTCTGGTAGATATTTGGAGTTTCAACATAGTTCATTCCGCTTTCAGTTCGTATAGCCAGGCCGAAGTCCTGTTCGTTCTCACCTACCCAGCCCCAGTTGTATAAGAAGAATCCGCATTCATTATCGCCGGTATCCATGCCGTTTCCGACAAAGCTGCTGAAATATGCAAAGTTATCAAGCTTTGTCCAGCAGGAAACAGTAAAAGTCTCAGGCATCAGCATCTCAGGATATGTTCCTGGTCAGGTTCCAATCCTTTCGGCACAAAGTACGTAGTCGTCAACTCCGTCAAAATCTAGTGCTGAACCTGATTTTCCTCCTGTCCAGGTTGCTCCAACAAGTATCCCATTATTGCCATATCCTGATGAATCTACAGCACTTACTCCACTATTCTCGTCTAACTTCCAGAAACCCACCAAACCCGCCGAAACATCACCGATTAGAATGATAACTACAACAAGAGACGCTAGATAAATCAATTTCTTAGACATAACTATTCTCCTTCTTCTTTTAAAATTAAATATGGGATATTTTTCGAATTATAAAAATAATGGTCATAAGCACAAAGCTCCCATTCTAACACTGTGTCCGACATAAAAACTCCTCCTCCACATTTTGATAAACTGCATGAATTTTGCTCACTTGAAAAATCCAAAACCGCAGATGCCCAACTAAGCACAAACTTCACAAATATTATCTATAACATATTTTGCAACATTTTTCAAATTACTCGAACAAAATAGGCACTTAAAAATAGGAACATATATAAGTAATCACATTTTTAATTTTCGAAATCGTTGGCATTCTTTACTTATCCTTTTATATTTTAAGAACTTATGCCAATTATCTACAAAGTCTGAATAACTATCTGTCCTATTGTTCACAATGCTATTGTACTATGCCAAAGGCGTATTATTCTACCTCACGCCTATTATATTACCCATATTAACAGATTGTAGCCTCATATAGTTTGTCCTCTGGATTTTTCTTCTCCATTTGTTATCAAATACAGGTGTATCATTAGCAAATAGTCCTATAAACAACTATTATTTTTGTTAACTTAATCGCCAGTACTTGCAAATCACCTAAATGGGCCATCTTTATAGTATGAATAACTAAATGTCCATAAGATAATTTACTTGCCAATAAGGTTTTGTTGTCGTATAATAAAATGGATTTGAAATGAAAGCAGTTAAGGGAAAACTCTGATGGGAAAGATGAAAGAAGCACAAAAGCTCCCTCCCGTAGAGCAATTAAGGGGAAGAACACTCGGCAGAATTCTAATTAAAATGGGTGTTCTGAGCAGGAACAAAGTTCATGAATGCTTGAAAATCCAGAGCCAGCGACAAGGCGTACAAATAGGTCAGATTTTTCTTGAACTTGGATTGATCGATGATTTCCAACTTCAAATGGCACTTGCCGCCCAACGCGGAATGGAATATGTGAGTCTGGATGGTGTTGACATTCCTCCTGATGTGGTTGAGAAGGTGCCTGCCCAAATGGCCAAGACATACCACATCGTCCCAATAGAATACAATCAAAAACAAAATGAGCTGATAGTTGCCCTTGACAGCCCCGATAACTTCAGAGCTACCGACGACCTCAGCACACTGATGGGTTTCAAGGTTACCGCCAAGATAACCGACCGTGATGCGCTGGAAAGTACCTTGACTAAATATTACGAGACAGAAGACGAAAACATCAACGAGCTGATAGATGAAATACAAGGTGACAGCTTTCTTGCGGAATTTGAGGGCAGGAATCAAAGTATCGACCTGGATGAACTGAAAGAACTATCCGAGTCAAATCCTGTAAAAAAACTGCTGAACCTTGTTTTGCTGCAAGCAATTCGCGACAAGGCCTCGGACATTCATTTTGAGCCGTTTGAAAATGAATATAAGATGCGTTATCGCATAGATGGCGTGCTCTACGAAATGGTTCCTCCACCAAAATATATTGCCGCGGCTCTCAGCTCACGTATAAAGGTTATGGCAAATCTGGACATCGCTGAAAGACGTCTTCCACAGGACGGCCGAATATCACTGACTGTCCAGAACAATCCAATCGACTTGCGTGTTAGTGTTCTACCAACAATGTTCGGAGAAAGCGTTGTATTGCGTGTCCTTGACAGGACTCAGGCAAGCTTTGATTTGGGGGCACTCGGATTGTTCCCGGACGACCAGGATATAATCCGTAAGCTCATACGTAAGCCAAACGGCATTATAATTGTTACAGGCCCCACCGGATGCGGCAAAACCACAACTCTTTACTCGGGCTTGAATGAGCTTAATGACATCGGGACGAAGATAATCACCACTGAAGACCCTATAGAATATGACATTGACGGTATTATTCAAGTCCAAATGAAACCGTCTATTGGCTTGGTATTCGCAAGGTGCCTTCGTTCAATTTTGCGTCAGGACCCAGATATTATATTAGTCGGTGAGATTCGTGACCTTGAGACGGCGGAGATTGCAGCCCAGTCCTCCCTGACAGGCCATATTGTCTTTACCACTCTTCATACAACCGATGCACCAAGTTCGATAGCACGACTTTTAGATTTGGGTATTGAGCCGTTTCTTCTTACCGCTACTATTGAAGGCATCATCTCCCAGCGGCTGGTGAGGAAAATATGCGAAAACTGCAAAACGGCATTCGAGCCAAGTGAAGCTCAATTAATGGAGTTAAAACTTACACCGGAAGATGTTAAGGATAAACAGTTTTATTACGGCCGCGGCTGCAGCAAATGCAACGGCACCGGCTATAGAGGCCGAATTGGTATTTTCGAGATTATGGTATTCAATGATGAGATACGAGACCTGGTCATGAATCAGGCTTCGACTGCCGTGTTGCGTGCGGCCGCCCAGAAAAACGGCATGAAATTGCTGCGTGAAAACGGCATGAAATTAATATATGACGGCATTACTACCATAGATGAGGTCGTAAAAGAAACGATAATGGAAGAAGTATAGCATAAGGACTGAATGTATATGAATCGGGACCTGACAGTTAATAGTTGATAAATAGGAGGTATTTAAGATGCCGCTTTTCCAATATTCAGCACTGGACACACAGGGCGTAGAGATAAAAGACGAGGTAGAAGCCCTTAGCCAAAAGGAAGCAATAAGCAAGATACGCAACATGGGATATTTCCCCACGAAGGTTCGTGAACGCGGTGCAGTGAAAAAAGGAGGTCAGAGGGCCGCTGCAAGAACAACTCGCAAGCGAGGTTCCGGCGGCAGGGTCAAAGTCAAATATATAACCCAGTTTGCACGACAGCTTTCAACGCTCCAGGATGCAGGCTTGCCTATTCTACGGTCATTGAGGATTCTCGAGGAACAGCAAAAATCCGGGACATTCAAGAGGGTTATCGGTTATGTCGCCGATGATATCGAAGGCGGATCCACGCTTTCGGAAGCTATGGCCAGATACCCCAGAACCTTTGACCGGCTGTTTACCGGTATGGTAGCGGCAGGCGAGACCGGCGGTGTGCTGGATTTGATATTGTCTCGTGTGGCCGACTTTATGGAAAAGGCCCAGAAACTCAAATCAAGAGTTAAAAGTGCAATGGTTTACCCAATGGTGGTTTTGTGCGCGGCTTTCGGTATTCTTCTGGCGTTGATGAAATATGTTATACCGTCGTTTAAGCAGGTGCTCGAAGAGATGGTGCAAGGTGAGCTGAACCGTGTAACAACCACAGTGCTCGGCATAAGCAACTGGATTGCAACACAATATGGATGGGCGGTTATACTGGCGGTACCGTTTGGTTTCATTTTTCTACTCAGAATCGTACGGAAGTTTCGCTCCGGCAGATTTGTTCTGGATTCCATCAAATTGAAGCTTCCGGTTATAGGCCAGCTTACCAATAGAGTTTCGGTCACAAGATGGACGAGAACGCTTGGCACGTTGATTAGCGCCGGTGTGCCTATTCTGGATGCCATTACCGTTACGCGTGATACTGCGGGAAACGAAGTCTTTTCCAGTATGCTCAATAATGTTCACAATTCCATCAGACAGGGCGACACCTTCGCCGGCCCGTTACGGCAGTCTAAAACCGTTGACTTAATCGTATCCAACATGGTCGCAGTCGGCGAGGAAACAGGCGACCTGGACAAGATGCTTCTGAAAGTAGCGGACAACTTCGATGAGCAGGTTGACGTGCTCGTCGCCTCGTTAATGTCGATGCTTGAACCGATTATGATTTTGTGTCTGGGCGGTATCGTTATGACCATCGTACTGGCGGTATTTTTACCAATGATTCAGGTTATCACGAGCCTGGGCCAGCAACAATAAAAAAATGTACTAACAAAATAAAAAAATGTTTAACTAAAACAGTAAGGAGAAAAAAATGAAGTCAATCGTAAAACAATCCAGCAGAAAAAAGGCGTTCACTATTATCGAACTGCTGACGGTTATGAGCATTATCGTAATCCTCATAGGCGTTCTGGTGCCGGCGCTGAATAAAGTCAGAAGGTTCGCCACAGAGGTAAAACAAAAGGCCCAGTTTAACAGCATCCAGGCCGCCATTGAGCTTTTCAATAGTAAGCAGGATGGCTATCCACCTTCCGGAGCGCTCGACGGAGTCGGTCAACCCTACTGTGGTGCGATGAAGCTTTGTGAGGCAATGATGGGACGGGACTTGTTGGGCTTTCATCCGGATTCTGTCTTCAGAGCAGATGGTATGGATTCTACAGGTACGAGGCAAATATATCCTGTGCCTCCTACCACCAATAATGTAAGCGCCAGATTAGGGACCCTTCTACAATTCGAAAATGCCAACGCGTATAGATTAGTAGATATATACGGTTCTGGTAATACAGCTCCTTTTCAGGAGAATATTTTTGTTTTGTGTGATGTATATACACGTAACATGAGAACCGGCCAAAAGATGGGCATGCCAATACTTTACTATAAGGCTGATACGTCGAATTACCTGCATGATCCCAATCAAGTCGTAAACAGTACGGACAGTGGTGGTAATATCTACAATTTCTATGACAATGCTCCTTTGGTTTCTCTTGGCAAGCCATGGGAGCAAGCAGGATCGAGTTCTACAGCGCCACATAGTCTTACTAATCCTGAAAGGTTCTACAGAAATACAAGGAACAATCAGATTACTACAGTACGACGACCTTACAGGACAGACTCTTATATACTGATTTCAGCAGGATTTGATGGTGAGTACGGTACGGCTGACGACATCTGTAATTATGAGTGGAAATACAGGGAATGACGGCTTCGGGGAAACGATGATGAAGAGTTTGAGTTTTTAGTTGTGTGAAGATTCTTCGCCTCGCTCAGATTGATAAATCAATTGGAGCTCGAAATAGTACAGTATTGTGTTTTTGATTAGTTTCATAAACATATAAAAAGAGGGAATAACTGTGAAGCGAAAAAGGACAGGATTTACGGTTGTAGAGTTGTTAGCGGCTCTTGGGATAATCGCGTTGATGGTCAGTCTTCTTATCCCTGCTTTAAGTGTAGTGCGCAATAAAGCAAAAGAGACAAAGCAAAGGGCTCAGTTTATGACAATCAGTCTGGCTCTGACGGCCTTTACGAACGACTACGGCGACTACCCCGGCTCCGACTGGCCATTAGGCAGCGATTACTGCGGCGCACAGAAGCTGTCGGAAGCTCTTTTAGGCTGGGACCTGCTGGGATTCCATCCAAAATCAGATTTCAGGTCTAACGGGCGTAACGACAACTTAGAATATATATACGATGCCAACAATCCCGTTTACTTTGACCAGAGAAAAGGCCCTTATCTGGAGCTTGCAACTACCAATGCTTTCAGGTTAGGTAATATCTCGGCTTTTTACCCTGGTTTGTACAATAATACGACACCGTTGGCGCCGAATACTTTTGTTCTTTGCGATGTATTCGGCACAACGAAAGTTACGTTTGCGAACGGCAAGACGGCTAAGGCAGGAGCGCCAATCCTCTATTACAGAGCAAACACCTCCGGGAAAACAATACATGAAATTTACAATGTTCTGGATAATGACGCTCTTGTTACGATAAAACAGAATGCGGACGGCAAGATCCATCCACTGGCGGATCAAAGCAACCAATATCAGTACTTTTACAATTATATCCTGGATCCGAAGATAACCGCGAGACCCTGGCCTTACAGGCCGGATTCTTATATATTGATTTCCGCGGGGGCAGATGGTCTTTACGGGACAGGCGATGATGTTCGCAACTTTGGCAATTAAGCCCCCATCCACACTCAATCGAGCAAACTAAAGCTATGAAAAGGTATAAATACAAGTATGGCGTGACTCTTGTCGAAATATTAGTTGTAGTCGCTATAATCGCAATGCTGGCTACAATAGTAATCGGCATCGCTTCTCGTATCAATGACCAGTCCAAAGAAAGAGGCCTCGAATCTACCTTTTCATTACTTGAATCCGCCCTGCAGGAATATTGTGAGGGCACAGGCAAATTTCCCGAACAGCCTGAAAAGAATTATGCAAATGCACTTATACATTCGGAATATCTTTACAGAGAGCTTGACCTGATGCCGGAGTCTCGAAAGATATTGGGAAGAATCACCGATTCCCTGGTAAAGAACGAATACGGAACTATTGATACGCCGCCGGAGATATATGACCCGTGGGGGACGGTGCTGGATTACGGACATGTCGCCGGAGACAATTTTCCGGAATTGGTATCGGCCGGGCCTGACAAAATCTTCGGCACTGCCGATGACATAAGCAACAAACAGTAATTGGTAACATATTTATCATGAATAACGGACAGATTGCCATAATAACCAAAGGTCGGCCTGCCCTGATAATGCTATGAATTATAAACCGCAAAATAAAACCGGCTTTACTTTGACAGAGATGGTGGTTGTTCTTGCAACCATTTCGCTGCTTGTCGCTTTCGGTTTGCCGGCTATGAGAATGATTCGTGAATCGTTCGAATCCAAGACCGGCGGTAAAAGCATGATAAGCGCCGCTCTGTCCAGCGCTCGTGCTATCGCTGCTAAGGAACAGCATTATGCCGGAATAAGGTTTCAGCGGGATTCAGACGGCAAACAATATATGATTTTTATCATACACGATTTTGAAAAAACAGGCCTGAATCCCGGTTTTCGGGCGGTTCAAAATTTCAAACCAACAAAGCTGCCTGATAGTATGGGTGTAATGGATTTAATGGTCAGAATTAATCACGGTACAAATTGGACGGATGCTGAAGACCCCCTCGACGAACCGCTTAATGCGGCCTATCTCGATGACACGAACCCGCAAAATTTAGGGCCGGACCAAAAGAACAGATATATTACAGATACGTCCAGCTTTTCGATTGTTTTTTCACCGAGCGGCAAGCAGGTAATGCGCGATGTCCGCGTAAGAAACAGAGATGGAATTTATCAGCCTGACAATGGGCTGGCCAATAAAATTTCAAGGGACAGCATCTTTAATTCCCCTCAGAATATAACAACATATGGGGTGGGTAAATTCATCCAGGATGATTATGCGGAGCTTGGTCTGGGTGCGGAATCGAGCCGAAACGGTTTCGTTATATATGACAAAATACGTTTTGATAAATTAAACGCCATTGAAAGATTTAATTATTTAAGCAGCCTGGAACCGGTCTATATAAATCCATATACGGGAACTATAATCTCAACGGACTGATGAGCTTATGAGAAATACACGACAATATAGAGGTTTCTCTCTTATCGAAGTTTTGTTGGCTGTCGGCACGCTCGCTATTGGGATGATTTTCATAGGCGGCACATTTCTCACCGGTATCCATTTTGCGACTATATCCACAGAGCGAACTATCGCGGCGGTAGCAGCCGACGAGGCCTTTGCAAAAATCAGATTGTACGGTGTTAATCTGACCGACCCGAATTTATTGGTTGACCAACTAACGCCGTTGGAAGCATTAAACACAATCGCTGCTGAAGAATTTGCATATCCTTCGATAACAACTCTGACTGAGAAACAATATTACTGGTCCGCGTTGTGCAGACAGGTTGGTTCCGACCCGACCAACCGGCTTGTGCAGGTAACGGTTTTTGTCAGCAGAAAAGTGGGCAATAGCACAATGTATCCGGGCGGTTCTCAAAGGCCTGCGCCCATTAAAGTCGACGTTTCAACTGTTGCCGGGGCAGGTAACGAAAATAAACTTACCGTAAATGTCGCAGGCGAGGAAATATATATAAACGGCGGCAGTACCATCGCAGACAACCAGACGGGCCGGCTTTATCGAGTCCTGCAACGTGACCCGGTTGCTCCAAATATAATCGTGCTCGACAGGCCCTGGCTGGAGGGGCCAAGCAGCTCGGTGTGGGTAGTACCGCCACCAGTCGGCGGCGGCAGATATCCCTGTATAGCAATATATCAAAAGGTAATCAGATTTTGAAATGCGGATTACGCAGATTACAAGCGATTGACTGTTTCTGTGAACTATGAATTACGAAACCCGAAACAATAAAGCCTTTACTTTAATTGAGATTCTCGTAGCCATCGGTATCCTGGCTATAGTTATGTCGTTTTCGAGCGTCATTTTCAAGGTCAGTATCGGGGCTCATCGCACTGCAATCGCATACGCCGAAATTATGCAAAAACTGCGGGCTATTACCGACCAGCTCAACACCGATTTCAAAGGTCTTAGAAAAGACGGGGAAATCTTCGTAGTCTGGGTTGCCAAGCCCCTGACCGCCACTGATTATAAGGATAACGACCTTGACGGGTACGAGAGGTTCGACCGGATAATGTTTTTTGCCGATGGTGATTTTCAATCTTACAAACCACCGATGGTCCGGAGTAATATTGCACGAATCTGTTATATGATCGCAAAGAAAGGTAATATCAGTGCCGAAGGTCAGGACAGAAACAAGCGAGTGCTTGCGAGAAACCTTCATATATTGACGGCCGATCCGAGCCTTGCCGACTTTCCTGACTTCGATAGTTTTAGTGATACACAATGGTACGATTGGAATAACCGGTATGAGTACGACAAGATATCTTTATATGGCTGGAAGAATGTTTCGTGGCAGAACAAGATAAATATGCTCTCTGCTACGACAGATATTCAGATATCCGGCACGACCGTCAACAAGGCAATAAGAGGAATAAATGTTGAACCGGCGGACGCGAATTCAATTCATATGCTTTTGTGTGAAGGTGTAAGCGAGTTCAAGATTCAGGGTTGGTATGACGCCCAGCAGCAATGGATACCGGAAGTTGACCCGGATGGAAACGGCAATTTGACGGACACGCATTTTTTCCTGAACGAACCAAATAATGTCCCCGGAGTATTGTATCCGGCGCCTAACGGAATCATAAACATAAATGGCATTAATTACCCGAGAGATCAGATAGATGAGGCTCATTTTAACGCTATCCCCGGGCTTGGACGGGCACTTAAGTTCACTTTCACCTTATACGATTCCAGAGGTATTATCAAAAACGGAATGACTTTTACACACATTGTCTATTTAGACAAGTAATTTGACAAGAATGAAAATGGTAAACAAGAAATTTCGCAAGTGCACTTTTTCCGCCGGTTCGGCCCTTATCCTGGCGGTGGTTTTGACCAGTCTGTTGGCTATCGTAGGCGTGATGTTTGTCCTGGTTACCCGTATTGACAAAATAGCAACCTCGGCAATATCAGACAGTAAAGAACTGGACTTTGCAGTGGAAACAGTCATCGCAAAGATATCACAGGAATTAGTTTTAGATGTCCCCGGCGAAGGAGCAGAATACCAGGACTATCCGGGCCCGGAGGACAAATGGCTGGCGAGTCTTGAGCCGTATCAATCCGGAAATGATTATTACTGGCGGCAGATAAGCGATGTTACAGGATATTTAGCCGGCTACAGCACCGACATACAGGCAAAGATCGTAAGTGAGTATGGCGTTATAGCCGAGACTGCTAATGCCGATGCCGACGGCGATGGCGTTGGTGATTCGAAGTGGATTAATCTTGCCGATATAACCTCCGGCAAAGGCAAACCAATTTATGCCGCCATCAGAATCGTTGACCACGGGGCAATGTTAAATGTAAATACGGCTTATAAGTTTGACCTTAACGACCCTAATGTAACTCTACCCAACATTAACGGCTCAAGCCAAATGCAGATAAATCTTATGGCTTTGGCCGCGCGGAATGCTGCGCCGGCGGGCTCGGCAGAAGAAACAAATTTGCTCAACGCAAGAGCAAATAACGGTGTTGGTGTTGACCCATTGGATTTGCTTAAGTACCAGCAGGATGTTATCTGGAGCTATAGCGAACCAAATGGTGCTTATACACCTTTCGATATATCTGATGAGCTTGAGCTGCGTAACAGATTTCTGTTAAATCATACGGGGATAGACACACGGCTTGAAGACTGGAGTGTTGAGTTCAGAAACAATACTCTGTCCACGCCTTTAACATCCGGAGGACGCCCGTTAGATATATGGTTCAAAAGGGCCTATGATGACGGCAGTATTGACCCGAACTATGCTTATCGACATATTGCTACCACCCATAATATGGACCGAATTATTAATCCGGCCGGGCCAACGCTGAATAACGGAAAGATGGTTAATGTTAATATGGCGGATGTCAGCTTGTTATATGAAGCGATAAGCGCAGGACTTCGAGACGCCGACCCCAATTTCATAGTTGCTGATACAAATGACCTGGCCGCTCAGTTAGCGGTCAATATAATTGACCATCGTGATTATGATACAGACGTAACTTATTTGCCGATTGGGCCCGAGACGTATTACGGATTCGAGGCTCAACCGTTTATAAGTGAGATAGCATTCAGTATCAGCGGGACTGGTGCAGATGATTCGGCGAACAATGAATTTGCGATTGAGCTTTATAATCCGTTTGATGTAGATATTCCCTTAGGCAATTTCCGCCTGGAGCTTCGCCGGCCAAATGGCGAGGTCGTGGCTACAATAAATCTGGCAGGCTACGGTATATCGGATGGAAGTCGATTTGTAGTAACCAACGGCTCTGCTGCTTCGAGCGGCTTTGGTGTTACCAGTTTGATGAGAACCGGCGGGGGTAAAGAAGACTCCAATCTTGTACTGGCGACATATCGTTCTTTGGGTACGGACCCGCAAACTTACGCCTTAAATGAAAGATATGACATTTATCTTCTCAGGACTACACCAGCAGAAGACATTTATCTCGACAAACAGCAAACCCAGGATGAGTGGTTTAACTGGGACACCATCAAAGGAACAAGACAGTCTTTTTGCAGACTCGACGACAATTGGAATGTGGTATATCAGGATTTACAGTCTGCGACCGAGACACTGGGCGGAGCAAATGGAGCAGGAGGAGACCGAAAGAACTACAACCTTGCTAATTCTGTTGGTCCTTTTGTTACCATAGGTGATATAACAAGTGTCCTTAAGCTGGGACCCAGCGCCGACCCCTGCGATATGATCAGCATGAAACTTTCGTCCGAGCCCGGCGAAGAGGACGTCCGAGTAGATTTGCGGAATCCGGCCTTTGTGAATATTTTCCAGTATCTGACAGTCATCGACCCTGCATCCCACGGCCACGGAACGTATGAAACGAGAATAAAAGGCCGGGTAAATGTCAATACCGCTCCATCATTTGTGATAGAGCAACTGCCGTGGATGCATGCTGCAATCGCCCAGGAAATAGTTTCATATCGAGATACAACAGCCAAAGGTTTTGAAAGTACCGCCGAATTGATGCAGGTTCCCCTGATGGGCTATTACGCATATGACCCTTCGTATAGACTTATAGACTTGGACCGATTTCCAGACCTTACACCAAACGACGGGGCAGTGAGCGATTTCGAAGAGAGAGATGTGATTTTCTCGCGGATTAGCAATCTCGTTACCGTACGAAGCGATGTTTTTACCGCTTATATTCTCGTTCGCATCGGCGTCGATGGCCCACAAAGAAGAGTAATAGCTATACTCGACAGAAGCCAGGTCAACTCTACCGGCGATAGAGTGAAAATCGTTGCGTTACACTCGGTTCCCGATCCCAGATGATTGTAATGCTAAGACTTTAGAAGTTCTAAAATCTCAGGATGCACTTTTTCGTTGGCTGCTATCATTGGAAATTGCTGAGTTTCGTAGTTTTCCAAATCGACAGGATAGATTTTTTTCCCCTGCCAATCCGTAATGACAGCACCGGCAGCCTCGGCGATCAGGGTCCCTGCTGCAATATCCCACAGCTTCGGGTCAAATACAATGGTGGCTACAAGCCCGCCATTTGCCACGTATGCCAACTGCAGAGCGGTTGTGCCTAAATTTCGGAATCTTGTCCGTTTCATAATTTCGCACGTCCAGGAAGGCACACCATTGTTAAAATGACTATCAAGGCCAACACTCGAAAACGTGTCCATCGCTGCAACGCCTGCAGTTATTCTCCTGTTGTTCAATTGTGCCTCACCGCCTTTGACAGCAGTGTACATTGAGTCCGTGGCCGGCTCGAAAATCACTCCGACAATGGGCTCTCCTTCATAGAGTACTGCAATGCTGACGGTAAATAAAAGTATATGGTGAGCAAAATTGTTTGTTCCGTCAATAGGGTCGATAGCCCACCAGAACTGTCTGTCGCCTCGTGGGGACTGCTTGAATATTTTACCCTGTTCGCCCTCCTCAGCGATAAAACCATGGTCGGGATAGTTCTCCTTGATCCTGTCGATGATTATTTGCTGGCATCGGGCATCGGCCTGGGTTACCAGCTCGGTGGAGTTCTTAATTGATGCTTTGATGAAATTGATTTCTTCCATTGCGCGCTGCCCGGCCAGACGCGCCGAGACGATAGCTGTCTCCAGCATTCCGCTTAAATCTCTCTGCTCTAATGGCATATTCGTATCTCGTATTTCAATAGTCTGTTATTTATTCTCTGTTTGGTCTTTTGAATTCCGACTCTGAGCTTGACGTAATCATTATATTGTTCTATTGTAGCGAAGTTATGCACACAAGCCAACAGGTAAATAAAATGAAATTTTTCAGCCAGGCATCATCCCGCCAGCGGTTGACAGCAGTGATTATATGCCTGGTAGTGGTTAGTTTCTTCGGATTTTTTGCATTGGCGGGACATAAAAAAATCGATATGGGACGGTGGCTTGGGTATTGCGGCTTCAAGCAAAAACACGGGCTGCCTTGTCCAACGTGCGGGATGACAACTGCAACACTTGCCTTCTCACAGGGCAAAATATCCGAGGCGTTTTATATCCAGCCTGCATGTACCTTATTATGCTGCGTGCTGGTCCTTATCGCGTTTTTAGCTTTTGCTACTGCTGTTTTCGGGAAACATTTTCACTTTATAGAACGTTTTTTTAACGAAGTCAAAGTAAGGTACATTATTCTGGCTCTGATAGTTATCATTGCCGCCGGCTGGGCTGTAACTCTGGCTCGAGCACTGGCAGCAAGTAATAGTTATCGATAAGAGACAGCTGCATCCGATGATTGGCTCTCATTAGCTATTTGGGGGAGATTGCCGCCTCGGTAGTTGGGTCAAGACAAAACCAATCTAACAAAACAGCATACAATTTATAAAAGAAGGCGTTAATCAGACCTTAAGATAGGCCCTAAATCCTCCATTTCCTTCTGTGCTTCTTTCTTCCTGCCCTTATGCTTTCCTCTCATGGCGTTTATTTTTTCATTAGCCTTGTCCTGCAAGGCGCCAGGCTGACGGGATTTATCGAGCATTTCCAGGAGGTTGATTCTCCCGGAGTCGTAAAGTCGCCACAGATGCTCATCAAGAAGCTGCATACCCAGCTTTTTGCCGGTTTGAATGCTTGAATCAATTCTGTAAGTCTTGTTTTCACGGATAAGGTTGGAGATAGCAGGTGTTACAACCATAAACTCATAGGCTGCAATTCTTCCTCTGCCGGTTGCTAAAGGACAAAGTGCCTGACTGAGAACCGCAATCAAATTACTGCTTAACTGGATGCGAATCTGTTCCTGCTGGTCCACAGGAAAAACATCAATCAATCTGGTAATCGTTCCTGCGGCGCTTGTAGTATGGACTGTAGCAAAAACAAGGTGGCCGGTCTCGGCGGCCCTTACGGCGGATTCGATTGTTTCCAGGTCACGCAATTCACCAACTAAAATCACGTCAGGGTCCATTCTCAAAACACGTCTGAGGGCTTCGCCAAAGCTTGGCACATCAACGCCGACTGCACGCTGGTTAATAATAGATTTCTTGTGAGAGTGATAATATTCTATGGGCTCTTCAATTGTTATAACGTGGCGGTCAAGATTTTCGTTGATGTAGTTTATCATAGTAGCAAGCGTGGTTGTCTTGCCGCATCCGGTTGGCCCCGTAACCAGAAACATTCCTCGCGGCCGGCGGCACAGAGCGGCACAAATCTTGGGTAAACCAATTTCCTCAAAGGTCATAATATTTGTCGGGATACGACGTAAGACCATCGAGAAATTGCCCTTCTGTCGAAATATAGAAACACGAAATCTGGCTTGATCGCCATAAGCAAAACCATAGTCGGTTCCACCCTCTTCCTGAAGCTCTTGTTGATTTTTGTCTGGGGTTATGCTTTTCATTAAAGCTGTAGTATCATCAGGTTCGAGCACCTTGGTTTCCAGAGACCTGAGCGAACCATCTATTCTCAACACAGGAGGTCGTCCAACAACAATATGTAAATCGGACGCTCCCTGCGCAACACAGGCCTGGAGTAATCTATCCATATTAACGGTTGCCATTAAAAATATCCTCTATAACTATATTTGGTTTAACTTACCGCCGCACCTTCCGTCTGTGTTATTCTGACCACTTCGCCCGGTGTGGTTGTTCCTTTGAAAACTTTGAGTATTCCATCTTGCATCAGCGTTTTCATGCCGCTTGCTTTGGCAGCCTTTCTCAATTCGGTAGTAGGAGCCTTTGCAAAAGCCAGCTCTCTTATTTCGTTGTTCATTTCAAACATCTCGAATATGGCGATACGTCCTTTATAGCCGGTATTCTGGCATTGACTACAACCGACTCCTTTATAAACGTGTTGTTTTGCAAGAACGTCCGGAGTAATACCCAGCGCCTGTAAATGATAGGGATCCGGATTTTCGTCAACCACCTTGCATTTTTTACAGATTATCCTCACGAGTCTCTGTGCCATAATGGCCTGTATCGAGCTTGCCACAAGGAAGGGCTTGACGCCCATATCTATCAAACGTGTAATTGCGCTCGGGGCATCATTTGTATGTAAAGTGCTGAAAACGAGGTGTCCTGTAAGTGCTGCCTGAATCGCGATATCCGCAACGACACCGTCACGAATTTCACCGATGAGGATGATATTAGGGGCCTGCCGCAACATTGCTCTTAGTATTTTGTCAAAGGTCAACTCGATTTCTTCCTTGACCTGACACTGATTCATTCCGTCGAAGTTGTATTCAACAGGATCTTCGGCAGTAATGATTTTCTTGTCCGGTTTATTAAGCTCCTGCAAAGCGGCGTATAGAGTTGTTGTTTTGCCGCTACCGGTCGGGCCTGTCACCAGAAAGATGCCGTTCGGTCTTTTAATTATCTTCTGAAATTGTTCATAATTGTCTTGTTCAAAACCAAGTGACTCGATACCGATGTTGACCGCGTCGGGGCGTAAGATTCGGAGCACCACACTTGGGCCGTGGTTTCCCGGTAGAGACGAAACACGGAAATCAATATCCTGTCCTCCTATCTCACGCTTAATACGACCATCCTGAGGTAATCTTTTTTCAGCAATGTCCATACCCGACAGGATTTTGAAACGTGTTACCAGCGGCGCCTGCATGCTCTTGGGAATATTGTCCCTCTCCAGACAAACGCCATCAACACGATATCTTACGCGCACTCTATCCTCCATTGGTTCAATATGTATATCGCTGGCCCGCATATAATATGCATTGTCAATTATAAGGTTTACCAGCCTGATAATCGGGGCGTCATCATCGCCTGATGCGACCTGGGCACGGAGTGCTTCGGCCTGCAACTCATGACCAACCTCGGCAAGCTCCGCAGCAGTTGCGTCGATGCTGTGCCTGAGCCTGTCGCTCTCTTCTTTCGTGGCCTCGTCAACAGTGTTCTCAAGGTAAGAGCGAATTTTGGAAGGATTCGCAACATAGCAGTCCAGTTCCGTATTCAAACGGAACCGAATTGCATCCATCATCTCCAGATCCAGCGGATCACCGATAACCAATCTCAATTTGCCGTTGTTCATACCGAGAGGCAGGACGTTATGCCTTTTCATAAGCTCCTGAGGGATAATCGTGGATGCGTCCGATGGAATTTGAGTCGTATCCAGATTTACGTATTGCAACCCAAACTGCTTGGCGATTGCCTTGGCCAGCGTATCTTCATCTATCAAACCAAGTGCGAGCAACACCTGGCCGAGGCGTTTGTTGTTGGTTCTCGAAGTCTTAATAGCATTGATGAGAGCCTGCTTTTCTACAAGCCCTGCTTTGTATAATATTTCACCTAAACGTTTGCGCTGCTTTGCCATAGTCTCCTCAATAAACCTGCTGACCCCAGTACTGTTCTATTATAACATCTCCAAGCCAGTTAGTCAAATATTCAATCTCAATCTGAGCATATTCAGAGCAGTTTGTGCCGCTCGAAGGCGTATAGATCGCCGACCGTGAGAGAAGAGGCAACGTTTGGTATCACAGCCATTATCGGAATCTACACTGATATATACCAGTCCTACGGGTTTTTGTTCGGTTCCGCCGTCTGGCCCGGCTATGCCGGTTATGCCAATTGCAAAGTCTGTTCGGACCTTTTTTCTGGCATTACAGGCCATAGCCTGAGCGACCTGCTCGCTGACAGCACCGTATTTTTCAATTAAATCGGCAGCTATGCCCAGTTCGCTGGTTTTGGCGGCGTTGCTGTAAGTAATCCAGCCATGCGTGAAATATTTGCTTGCCCCGGGGATATCGGTCAGTAGCCCGGCTACGGTGCCGCCCGTGCAGGATTCGGCTACGGCTATAGTCTTTCCCTGCCGGGCTAATTTTTCGCCCACCACCTCTGCCAAACATTGCTCTGCTGTGCCGTAAACCAGCTCTCCGAGCGTATTACGGATTGTTTTTTCCTTCTTTTCTGCCATTTGACGGGCCGTGTCTTTATCTCTGGAGGTTGCGATTATATGCAGGGTAATTATACCGTATTCAACAGTGCAGTTAACCAGTGGATTTCTACCTCGCTTACAAGCATCTCCAAGCAGTTCGGCAATTGTGGACTCACCTGCCCCAAAGCACCTTAGTTTTCGTACAACCACAGCCTGTTCGCCCGTAAATCGCTGCAACTCCGGAAGCACCGATTCAGCAAACATTCTCTTCATTTCAGACGGCACGCCGGGTAAGGCAAAAATCAGTTTGCCTTTTACTTCGGCCATAATACCCGGAGCCGTGCCAAGATTGTTCGCAATCACTTTCGCTCCGGCTGGTATGTATGCCTGAATCTTGTTCTTTTCGGACATCCGTAAATTTCGCTTCTTAAAAAAGTTCTCAAGCCTGTCCAGAAGTTCAGCCTGTAACTGCAATTCGGTACCAAGATAGCCGGCAAATGCCTGGCGGGTTAAATCGTCATCAGTCGGCCCCAGTCCGCCGGTAACCAGAACGATATCAGCATCAGCAACAGCCAAATTGAACGCACGTATAATCGCATCCACATCATCGCCGATAGTATAAGAGCTGACAACAGGTATGCCGATTGAAAGTAATTCGCTGCTTAAATATGTCGTATTGGTATTTACCGTCTGACCATTGAGCAGCTCATTGCCGATGCTGACGATACTTGTTTTTTTCATATATCCTAACCATTGTTTTATGCTACAAGTATTGGCTCAAGCCCTGCTCTTACCGCCGGAAACATTAATGACAGTGCCGTGAATATAACCGGCACGTTCGGAGGCCAAAAAGCAAACCGTGTTGGCAACCTCACTTAGCTTGCCACACCTTCCAAGGGGTATAGATGCTTTTTCATATTTTTCGAGCAGTTGCTCCACGGTTATTCCCCGCGTATAGGACAGGGCACGTTCATACTCTTCGGAGCGCAGGGCTGTTACCTCGACAATTCCGGGTGCTATGCCGACAACTCTGATATTATGTTTTCCGAGCTCCTTTGCCCAGGAACGTGTAAGAGAATAGATTGCAGCTTTAGTAGCCGCATATACGCTTTGACCATGGGAACCTTCCAGGCCGGATTCGGAAGTCATATTGATAATTACACCGCCCCCGCCAGATTCAATCATGACCCGTGCAACCGCCTGGGCACACAGAAAATATCCTTTTTGATTTATGGATACCATCTTCTCCCAAATCTGCTCTGTCAATTCCTCTTTACCCGCCGGGTCAACAAGCAAACGCGGAATAAGAATACCAGCATTATTTACCAATATATCAATCTTGCCGAAAGCATCGAGAGCAGACCTAACCATATCATCAACGCTTGCTTTGTCGGTTACATCGGTTGTTGTCGAGATATGATTACCACCGGATTTATCCTTTAATTCCTCTGCCGCCAAACGAGCGCCTTCTGCATTAACATCCGCCACAACAACCATCACTCCGACTTCGGCCAATCCGATGCAAACAGCCCTGCCGATGCCACATGCCCCTCCTGTAACGATTGCGACTTTTCCTTCCAAGTTAAGCCAGCCCATTGAGTTTAATCTCCCTAAAAATTTATCCTTTTCATAATCCTAAATATTAATCATAGCTTTAATAACACCATCTTGATAGCCGGCGACCAAATCGAACGCTTTCTTTGTCTGTTCCAGTGGAAAATGGTGGGTTATCATAAAATCAGCATTTATTTTCCCGGAAGTTACTAAATCAATAACAGGCTGTACGCACTCATTCTGTCTTCTGATATTGATGATGGCGATTTCTTTTCTGCGTACCTTGCTGATATCCAAAGAAATTCTGTCGGTACGCGGGCTGCCAATAATGACAAGCTTGCCCCCCGGTTCGAGCATCTCAACCGCCTGGTCGATTGCTTCCTGCTGGCCGCAGCATTCGAAGACAACGTCCAGGCCGAGTGGTTGTTGCTGAAGAATTTCCTTCACAATGTCCTGTTTGTCCGGGTTGCCGGCCCAGGTTGCGCCGCCTTTTTTAGCACCTTCAACCCGCTCGTCAATTTTATCAGTCACATAGCAGGCTCGTGATTTTGCCGCAATGGCATTAAGCAGACAGCTTAAGCCGATTGGACCTGCACCGAGAATCGCCACGTCGGCATTTTCCGGCAAGCCCGCCCTTTTAACGGCATAGAAACCTATAGACAAAGGCTCACATAATGCCGCCTGTTCGAGGGTAATTTTGCTCTTGGTTGGAAAGCAGCATTCCTCCGGCATAACAAGATACTCACTTAAACAACCACCCCCCTGCCCGGGTGTACCAAGAAAACGCACATTATAACATGTGTTCTCCCTGCCCTGAGCACACTGCTGGCAATTATGGCAGGGAGCGGCAGGCTCAACAACAACCTCATCGCCAACCTTGACGCGGGTTACCGAGCTGCCGACGGCTTTTACCGTAGCGGAACATTCATGGCCCACAATGAATGGGTACTCGACAATTTGTTCTCCGATTCTGCCGGTCTCGTAATAGTGCACATCGGACCCGCAGATGCCTACCTTTTCAATTTTTAAAAGAACATCCGTCTCTTTTTGTGTGCTCGGGTCCGGAACTTCCCGAAGCTCCATTTGATTCAAACCGGTCAACAAAACAGCCTTCATATTCATTCTCCAGAAGGAAAGTAACCTGCAGATTGGTAATTCAAAGTGAATTTAACATATCAACGGCAGAATATCATATTCTTATAGCAGATACGGATATTTTCCGCCAGAACTATTTTGCAGGAATCAGCTTAATCTCAAAAAGTTTCGGCCAAAGCTTTCCGGTTACAAATAATCGGCCTTCTTCGTTGTCATATGCAATGCCATTCAAAACATCAACCTGTATAGCATAGTCCTGCTCAGTTAAGAGTCCACGCATATCTATCCAGCTAATCACTCGACCCGTTTTCGGAGAAATCCTCGCGATACGCTCGGTAGGCCAGACATTGGCATAAATTTGTCCTTCAACATATTCGAGTTCATTAAGCCCCCAAACAGAAACGCCACGGTCGTAAACTTCGATATGACGAACCTGCTGGAAAGTTTCAGTATCCAGAAAATATAATTTCTGTGTACCATCGCTCATAATTAAATGCTTTCCATCATTCGTAATACCCCATCCGGCCGTGGGGTAATTGAATTCTCGCAACAATTCAAACGTTTCCTTGTTATAGACAAACCCGACATTTGACAGATAAGTTAATTGAATAATCTTATCTCCATAAACGCTTATACCCTCTCCAAAGAATTCTTCTGATAGTTCGTATGTTTGCAGGACTTTGCCGGTTTGAAGCTCTACTTTGCGCAGTTCAGAATACCCGTTACGCCCTGTTCCTTCATATAGAACACCATCTTCGTAAATAAGCCCTTGTGTGAAAGCTTGGTGGTCATGAGGGTAGGTATTGATGATTTGATAAGTGTAGGTTTTTGAAGTGTCCAGACTTTTGGAGTCCGGGCCGAATAGAACAAAGACCACCACTGATATCACTATCAATACCGGAACGAATAGCTTTAAGAATCGGTTCACAAATATGGCCTTCGAGTTTTATTAATCTAAACATTAAACCTGAAATTGATAAGGTCGCCATCCTGAACAATGTAATCTTTGCCTTCGAGCCGGGTCTTACCGGCGGCTTTGAGGGCTTTCTCGCTTCCAACTTCTTTGAGGTCGTCAAAGGCAAAAGTTTCAGCCCTGATAAAACCTCGTTGAATGTCGCTATGTACCTTCCCAGCCGCATCATGTGCAATTGTTCCCTGTTTTATGGGCCAGGCACGCACCTCATCCGAACCAACCGTTAAAAAGCTGATTAGCCCCAGGGCCGAATAGCAGCTTTTGACGAACTTGCTTGCCGCCGATTCTGCTATACCCAAATCAGCCATAAACTCCGCCCTGCTTTCATCATCCAACTGTGCCAGCTCGTGTTCCAGCTTGGCACACATTGCAATGACCGGAACTGAACTGTCAATCTCGCCGCTGAAATCGAATTTTTTATCCAACTGGTCCTCGCTTACGTTTACCGCAACCACAATCGGTCTTAAAGTCAGAAATCCGAGGGACTTAATCATTTTTAGCTCGGCCTCTGTCTCGATTGCGGAACTGATAGGCTTTTCTGATTCTATCGCCTGTTGCAATTTTTTTTGCAGGGCTAATTCCGCTTTGTCCTGGGACTGGGTTTTAGTCGGTTTGTGGACCTGCTTTTCTAGTCTTTCGATACGTGTAGCTACCAGTTCCAAATCGGCAAGCAGCATTTCAGTCTTCAATTCCGCCAAATCTCCGGCGGGATTTACCTTGTTTCGATAAGCAGGCACCGCGGGATTCTCAAAAGACCGGACAACCAGAACAAGCAATTCAACGGTCCTTATCTGGTTAATCAGTCGTCTTGCAGCAGCCCGGCCGTGCTCATCAGTAAAGTTAAAGCCCGGCAGGTCAAGACAATCGATTGTGGCATAGGTGGTTTTCTTGGGCTTGTAGTATTCTGTAAGCCAGCCGAGCCTTTCGTCAGGGACAGGAACAATAGCTTCTTCAATTGCCGTCGAACCGATCGGCGGAATTTTCTTGCCGCTAACGGCAGACAAGATAGTGCTCTTGCCGGACTGTAATAGACCAAGTAAAGCAACCTTCAATTATATAACCCCTTCTTTATAAACACTATTTCCATAACAGTCATACGCAACAACAGCGGGAAAATCAACTACCTGCAGCTTCCTTACAGCTTCGGTTCCGAGGTCCTCGTAAGCAATTATTTCAGCGGCTACAATGTGTTTGCTCAATAATGCCCCCGCCCCCCCGATAGTAGAAAGATGGACCGCCGTATATTTCTTCAGGGCATCTCTGACCTGCCGGCCTCGATAACCCTTTCCGAGCATTGCTTTTAGGCCGTAGGCAAGCAGCTTCGGACTAAAAGCATCCATTCTTGACGAGGTAGTCGGCCCGGCGGCGCCGATTACCCTGCCCGCAGGGGCAGGCGTGGGACCGACAAAATAAATAATCGCTCCCTCAAGCTGGAACGGTAATTCCCGGCCTGCTTCGATTGCCTCGCACAGCCTTTTATGTGCCATATCCCGAGCGGTATAGATTACGCCGGATATGAGAACTTCATCGCCGGCTTGTAACAAACGCACATCAGCTCCGGTTAGAGGCGGCTGCAGTCTTTTTGTCGAATCCATATTTTCTTTCCAATCACAAAATACGCAAGTTTATAATATATCAGCGATTTTATGAGTTGAAAAGGCTCAAAAAATGTTTAAACTATAATAAAAGAATCAGCATCACTCGTTATTACTCCCGTCTGAAACTTTGGCAGTTTACCGTTTTCTTTTAATTTTGATATTGCTGTTGGATACAGTTTGGTATAATAACGATTATGGCTAAATACCCTATATTTCTGGAACTTGGCGGTCGTCGCTCGGTTGTGATAGGCGGCGGTGCTGTGGCTGTTCGAAAAGCTCAGGCATTATTAAACGCCGGCGCCCGTCTTGTAGTCGTAGCCGAGCGGATTGACAATATGATGACGGTTATTTGTCAGGGCACAAACGCCGAATTAATAAAATCCAGATATTCAAAAGACTATCTTGCCGGGGCGGTTCTGGTTATAGCCGCTACGAATAACAACAAGCTCAACAAGCAGATATATAAGGATTGCCAGGAATTAGAGATATTGTGTAACGTGGTGGATGTGCCGGAGCTTTGTGATTTTTATGTGCCGGCCGTCGTCAAACGAGGCGACCTGCAGATAGCTATCGGAACTGAAGGTCGTTGCCCTGCCTATGCCGGTCATATTAGAAAGAAGCTGGAAAATATTTTCACCGAAAAACACGGCCAATTTCTCACTGAGCTGGAGGAGCTTCGAAAACGGATTATCAAAAAGGTAGCCGAACCAGCCGACCGAAAGGCCCTGTTGGGAGAATTGGCTGATGATAAGTCGTTCGAATATTTTATCGAAAACGACCCGGCTCAATGGCGAACATTTGTCGAAGAGCTAATCAATAAATTTCCTCTTGCGCGGAAATAATTAATCCCCGGTAAGAGCGGGGATTATTTTTTTTGGATTGCTTGTCACGCAGGAACAGCACACAAATCTTTAGGCTTCTATCTTTTCAATTACCACTTGCAGATATTTTTGGCGATGGCCTATGCGCCTTTTGCTGTTTTTACGTCTGCGAAAGGTGGCCGGATAAAGCTTTTCTCCCTTGACGACTGCGTCCTGGGCCGTGGTCTTAAACGAGGCGGTAACCTTGGCTTCTTTCAGATACGGATTGCCGATTTTGATTTTTTTGCCGTCACTGACAAGCAGGACCTTGTCCAGCTTGATTTTTTTGGCATTGGGCGAAACATCCGTCAGGTCTATATCCAGGCAATCGCCTTGCTCAACTTTATATTGCTTTGAACCTTGTTCAATTATCGCATACATTTCAAAAAACTCCTGGCTTTTTCTTATTCAACTATTCGGACAAAAACGGAATTCTACAGACTGAATCTTTTTTTGTAAAGCAAATTATCAGATATTTTTGTTTTCTACCGCCCAATATGAAGTTAGAATCTCGGTTTAACGCCTCTTCGGGAATAATTTTATGCAAATAGCAATGATACAAGACAAAATCGTGCCGATAGCAGAGCTTGAGCCTGTTTATCTTGACCGGGGTATCTTCTTCGGCGATGGGGTCTATGAAGTAGTGAGAAGCTATGACGGCAGGATTTTTGCACTTGAAGAACATCTGCAAAGGTTTGACAACAGCTTATCTGCGATTGAAATAGGCGGCCTGGACATTGACCGGATTCGCAGACGAGTCCTGAAATCTTTCGAAGCAGCCGGTATTTCCAACGCCAGGATATATTTTCACGTTACACGAGGTTCAGAGCTGCGAAACCACCTCAGTAATCCTGATTTAGAGCCGATTTTTTTTCTTACCGTTACAAAACTGCAAGATAGTACAGAAGCCAAGACCAAAGGAATTGAAGTATCGACTCATCCGGATTGGCGATGGAAAAGATGCGATATAAAGTCTCTGAACCTGTTAGCCAATGTCCTTGCTCGTCGGGACGCCGCCGAAAAGGGCTGTGCCGAGGCGATACTTGTCGATGAGACCGGGCTTATTACCGAAGGAGCCAGCTCGGCATTTTTTGAAATCTCCGAACGAACACTCCAAACCGCAGCGCTTACAGCTAATATTCTGCCTTCCATTACACGTCAATTTGTTATCGAGGCAGGCGGAAATATTGGATTGAAAACAATCGAAAAATCGTTAACTCCGCAGCAGGCGAGTGATGCCGATGAGCTGTTTATCGCCTCAACTACACAAGATATTATTCCCGTGGTCAAATTCGACGGCAAGCTCATCGGAGATGGCAAACCGGGCAAATACACGAAATTGCTAACCCGGGAATTCCTCTCTTTTACTGTCTGATACGTTCAATGGGACACTTCAGAGGCAACTCTTCATCCACAATAGCCTGATTACGGTCTTCCGGGAGTGGGGGTGGCCGGCTGCCAGTTTTCTTCTTTGTTCCAGGAAGCCGGAGGTGCGAATGCGTCCTTAATAACAAGCGAGTCACCGCCGCCGTCAGTTGTTGCATACCATGTATCACTATAATCGAACCGTAATATCGCCGCTTCCATAGGTCGGGGAATGCTCAAAACAATCTCTTCGCCGCCGTTGCTCAGGCTGTCGGAATATTGGCCGGCAATATTTATGTTTTTACCATACGCTGCCTGAAAAGCGGCCAGGTTAGCGGCAACCACGACAAATTGACCGGCCTCAAGCACCATCTCAGGAAAAGTAAAGTCAATCCCTTTGCTGAAATGAACACCGTTAAGATTCAGCGTAGTTTGTCCTATATTCTGCAATTCAATGTAGTCGAAGTTGTTGCCGATAGAAGCGTGGTACATCAATTCCGTAACCCGCAGGCCGTACAGCAGCTCCATAACATCAGCGAAAGGATAATCATCGTCCGACATCGCAATAGTAGCGTCAAGCTCGGCACTGATGAGCATGTCGGTACTGGTTAAAGACCTGTTCATTCCCTGAATGGCCAGTATATTATCGCCCGGTTTCAGATTGCTAATGTATTCAGAAATATCGATGTTTTCAAAGACTACGGCTTCAGAATCCGAGGTGCTGGCGCTTGCATTGGAGTTCCAGGCAGGCGTGCCCGTAAAATTCCGTCTGGCAAGTTCGACACCATTCAGATAGGCGATAAAACCATCATCATATCGTACTTTTAGTATAAGTTCGATAATGCTGTTTAAGTCAACGTCAACGCGGAAAGGGATGCGAACGTAACAGGAAGTGTTAATCTGGTACATCTGTGCTCCAACATCGAGGTCGATAAGGTTTTCATACCCCGAACTCCTTTCGTAGCCTACACCTCCGGTTCTGCCTGTGCTAAAGGTCCATGTTGAGTTATCAAAATCAATCTCTGTTTTCCATTCCTGGCCTATCTCGCCGGTCGGAACCATAACATACTTGTCGGCTTCCTCCGAACAAAGCGTGGTCACGGTAAAGCTTGATAGCACATCTGACCGGTTGGCAACGCCGGGGCTTGGCAGTTCGAAAAATTCGAGGTTATCCGTACCGTCGGGCATACGACCCTGAGATACATTGGTCGTCTGCGGTCCGTATATCACTCGGTCAATCCCTTTCAGCTCAGAATCAAACAAGCCGATCATTTCCACGTCGGCTGAAAGCCTGAAATTCACATGGCCGGGCTGATTCTTGCTGTCCGCCCTGAATACAGCGAAACCCTGGCCGGCTATAAAACTCAACGGACCAAGCTCATATTTGTCAGGCTGAGTTTCGGGATTGTCGGTCAGGTACAGACTGCTCAGATTGACAGGTAAGGCATGGGGATTAAACAGCTCAATAAAGTCGTCATTAAACAGCACCTCACCGTTGGCGAGCCACTCGTTGATTCTGAGTGTCTTAGAGTCACCCAGGGGCTGAGCTATATTGGCCTGGCCAACGGTTGGCACCGTCAGCTTCCACGACTCGGTTGAGCTCGTCGAAGCCTGGCCGTCGTATCCTATCCTGCCAATGGAAAGATCCGGCAATTGCAAACCGAATTCTACCGAATCCAGCAGCACGCCGCCCTGGTCATACAGGTAAAGACCCTCACCATCTCCGTTAAGAGCAAAGTCCAGATGGACACCTGAGGTTGTTGTCTCGGAGTCAGCATAAAGAATCAAATACTCGCCCGGTTCGATTGTGGTCCCGCCGGAGAAAACAAACCTGGTCGGCTCATCAGGATTGTCGGTTATGCTCATGCCGGACAGGCTGAGCGAAGCCGGCCCATCGTAGTAAAGCTCTATCAGGTCAGGAAAGGTACCTTCATGTTCAAAGGTCGAGCTGTTAATTGCCAGCACTTCATTAATAACCAGCCTCGAATAAGAGGTGTCTATGGTCCAAACGCGTGAGATGGCTGGATCATCTTCGCTTTGCCAGACGCCCGCGGAATTTTTGCCTGTTACGAAAACGACATAAGACTGTCCATTGATGAGATTTTTCATCTCGATGGGCATATCTACCGGCCGTTCTTCGCTCCAGGGCCCAACGGGATCGTTGATGCTATATTTGTAATGCGTAATTCCCGGCCCGCCGACGAGGAGCGTGGCGCTGGTTTGGTATGTCAACCCATCCGGCTCGCCAAAAATTGCAGCACCGCCGGGCGCATAAGCTCCCATATCAATATCTAAAGGTCCTGTGCCGATTGCCGGTGAAACAGCCTTTAGATGAAAGTCTGTGTCAGGATCAACGAAGACTGGGTCTGTGTCAATATTTCCAATACCAAGGTGGTGCCACTGAGCAGGAATAATCGAATAATTCACGGCAATGTCCGTCGCAGGCCATTGCGTGTCATTCACGTAATAGTATCCCAGGGGCCTTGGAGTATTCCAGAAAATGTTTCCGGCCAGATGGCCCCCTTCACCGGGATCTATTCCAGCTTCTTGCGGTTCATCGAAATTGATGCCGGACCCGGTGCAGCCAACAACGGTGTTATTCTCAAAGCTAATCCAGGACCTGTCTTTGACCAGTACCGCATTGTCACAGTTAATAAATAAATTGCGGACAATTACGTGATTAGAGCTGTGAACACCGTCATAGCCTGTAGTTATTGCATAAGATTCCCCCTCTTCAGGGCTGAAGTTCCTGTGAAAGTTCATAAACACATTGCCTTCGATATAGGCATTCGTGCCGTCAAGGTCAAGGCCGTCATCCCCGCCGCCAAGAAAAATATTATTGATAAATTGCGGTCTCGTTCCTGACCCGCTCGTAGAGAAATCAACTACGTCCTGCTTGTCGCCGCTGCAGATGCCAAAAATGTTATTCTCAAAAACCAGATACGGGTCGGATGAAAGCGTACGGTGACCTGAAACAGTCTGAACTGTCGTATCCGGAAAGATGCTGTTCCGTACAATCAGAGAGGAGTTGCTTATTTGGATAATTGTCCCGTCGGTGCCGGCCCAGGTCACATCGTCAATAAGAAGCCTGGAATTGCTCAAATGAATTGATTCGCCGTCATGTGAAGAATATTCCATATCCAAATGGGTAATATAATTATCTTCGGCACTATTGAAATGCAGACCATCCCAGGTCGAGGAAGAATACGGAAGGCGGGTTAGTTGTATGCGTTCATATTCCGTCCCCTGTGCCACCAGCCGTCCATTTATTGTTAAACGCGTACCTTCATCAAAAAACACCGTCGTGCCCGGCTCTATCACAAGAGTGATTCCGCTGGGTACGGTTACGTTGCTCGTTACAAACCACGGGCCGGATGCGGCATCCAGAGTCGTATCAGAACTGAGTACACCGGAGATTTCTGCAACGTCGCCATCATCGTACCAGATATCGACGTATCTATTTTGGAGTTTTTTGCCCATCCCCTCGGGCCCATCGAACGTTTCGACAACGATGCGATTGATACCCGGCCACAATTTTCCTGCTCCGTGAGAAGGCATGATACCCACAAGTTCAAGGTCGAAGCTGATGTCACTGCTCGTGGGAGAAGACTGATGTATCTCGACCGCTAAAACGTTGGTTCCGTTGGATAGAAGGCTCGCATCGACGGAGAATTCGGTGAACGTGGACTCACCAGAGTCGCTCATGCCGCTGCTGGCCAGGGTGAGGTAATCAATATCTCTACCGGGCATATTACTGCGAACGATTTCTACGCCATTAAGATAAACGACTGCTCCATCATCGCGAAGCAACCGCAGATAAATTCTTGAATATTGCGAAGCGTTGCTCACATCGAACGAGTGCCTGAAATAGGTGGTGATGAAGCGGTCTCCGCCTGGCCCGCTATTGACGACCGTACCTTCCGGGCGGCCCTGGGACGCATCGCCATAACCTAATTCGGCCGGCCCCTGACGCCAATTTAAATCATTATAATTAGGATGAGCAAACCAATTAGAGCCATCAGAAGCTGTACCCTGGTTGGAGCCATCATCAAGATATTTCCAAACCGACCGGGTGCTGATGAGTGTTTCGGTGACACCCCCGGCGCCTCCGAAATCCCACATCCCCTCGACCGGCGTCCAGTCAGCCAACTGGCCGTTAACCAGCACAGAACGGGTCTCGATAGGATCGGCGGTCCCGTAGAGTGTGAAGCTGTCATCGATGCTTCGGTAATATTTATTTATCTGGTGCAGGTCGCTGTCTATCGTTAATTCAGAAGGAATAAGCGAAAGGACGTGCTGATTGCGCGCCGCAACGAAATTTTTCATCTGCTCGATAGTATTTGCTGGGACAAAATCACCGAGGAGATTGTCCAGGAACGGCCCAAGTTGTTCGGCAGAGAAAGTTGTCTCAATAAGGTCCCTCAAATGAAAATAATAGCGAGGAAGAAATTGGGGATGCGTGAGAAAACGATTCACGGTAGGAAGCGTTATGGCTCGGAAAATGCTGTTCGTTGCGCTGCCGCCCCTGCCGAAGATAGTGTCCAAATCGTGCTGAATAAGAACAAATCGTGGATCCTCAACACCACGATAGAGGTAGTAGTCATCGCCGTATCCGTTGCTGAGAGACGTTTCGCTATTATCCAGCAGGGCATTGATGGCAAAGAAACGCAGCCATTGATCCACATTGACAACGCGGTTGACTTCTTCAACATAAATATCATCCGGCGTGGTATCGGACATAACAAAGCAAAGCTCGATAAGGTCTGACCAGTCGTCCTCCGCGGTATTGGTCCTCTTGAAGTAGCTGTTGCGATAAGAATTGGGATTCGGCCCTCGGTAGCCAAAGTCGGCAGGTCCTGCATCACGCATACATTTATAAGCGTTACCTGCACTATTGCCCGGGAAATGATTGTCGGGAAAGTCACTATCAATCACCTCACTATGAGCGTACGAACCGTACATCTCGCGCCCGGACTCGGCAAGGTTCTCGCCGTTCACTCTGACCTGTACGGCAGTAACTTCAGGCTGCGGCAGTCCCGACATTCGAAAGATTGCATTACCGGCCAACTGATAGTATGTGTATTTGGTATTCAAATTGACCGCGGTAACTCCTTTCCAAGGCCGATCATGTGGGAAATTCAGACGATAATTATTCGGTGGATCGTTCCGCGAGCCGTGCCCACGATTACGCACACCGAGATTATGTCTTACTTTCACATCAATACCATCTACGCTGACAAAAGTGGCGTTCACCTGGGCGTCACTGTTATACTCGCCGCCTTCGCCATCACCAATATCAAGCAGTCGGCCCTTGTCCATCTCAATCATAATCACGTAATAAATCGGTTGACTGCCCGGCGCCCAATAATCGCCTGCAGCAAAAGAGTCATTTACCTGATACAGAGCGTTGGTAACCTGCTCCGAAACTCCGTCCATAATACTCGGTGCAGGCCAGGTCCGCCGATTAGCTCCGGAATCACTTGCTTCGATATAAAACTCCACTATCTTGCCATCCTGCTGAGCTGGTATAGCTGCTCCGTACACCCCATCGCCCGTCCCGCCATCGCCGTGTGCCCCATCATCGAACATCCTAATATCGTTGTAAAACTTAGGATCGTAAAGGGGATAGATGTCTTCACCCCTGTACATTGAGATATCAATTCGATAATGCAGCGTTACATTGATTCCCGTCGGCAGTTCATCGACAATATGAGTCGTTATTGTCACCGCGTCATTGGAATCAGGCACTATCGGAAAATGTGTTACATCAAAAATTAAAGGGGCGATATCATTATCAACTGCCGAGTTAATCATACCGGGCGTGCCTTCGGCGCTGTCGCTCGCCGTCCAGTTCTGCCCGTACTCATTGGGCAGCGCCGGATTAATCAACTCCAGAGACTTGCCGCCGGCATCATGCTCGGAAACCCAGTCCCAGCCGCGATGACCACGATCTCTCGGCCCCAGCTCACGAACCCCCCAGTCACCCTGCTCGGCATAACGGACCGAGTTTATCATCTCGCCGGTGTTGTCAACCAGCTCGATCACTTCCCCGCTATTACTTAATCTGCCTTCCCAGCCCCCGACAACATTAGCAACACCGGGATATTTGGAAGTAAACGTATCCACGTCCGCCGCAACTACAAGATACTCTCCTGCATCGAGGGTTACTTCCGGAAAAATGAAATTCACACCATTAGTGAGCCCCCAGCCGGCCAGGCTGATTGATGTGGCTCCCTGGTTAAATAACTCGATATATTCAGCACCAATGTCCTCAGCCTGATTCTCCTGTGAGTAAGGATGGTACATAATCTCATTTAGGATAATCCCGACAGATTGACCGTTGTTGAACGCCCCCCGGGCAGGAGTATTAATAGAGCCTGCTAAATACACGAGTAGCGTCAATGAAAGCAATGAAATTTTCGAAGATATGGCTATTTACCTGCCTCCCTATTGTACCGATGCTCCAGACCATTGACTGTAATTTTATTCTTGTACCTTGTAGAGCTTTGAAAAAAAACAAAAACCGTACAAATCAGCCTTTATTTTAACATATATACCGACATTGAGTCAATAGATGTTCACTCAAATAAGGAGATTTTCTCCTGTGTGTGGGCCAAAATAGGTTGAAAATTCGCGGTGGATTTGCTAATATAATAAGGTAGAAGCTTTAATATGGTGTATATGGACCAATAATTTTCCGATTATAGCCTAAAATACGGGTCGCTTCGGCCTGTATCGCTATAGCTGTATGATGATGCAACTATAACCTGTCATCTACGATAGAGAGAGGAGCCAACTACAGACGATTCTATAGTCATTCCAAAGATTATCAAACACAAGTCTTTCTGCTGACCGGTGAGGTACGGATTTTATGTCTAAAAATAATTACAAACTCAGACTTACTGCAAATTTAGGTAAAATCATCAACAAACATCTATTTCTACTTATTATTATCGGCTGTTGGATTTTGCCGGCATTATTTCGCCCAACCATTGTTTATGGGCACGACTGGCCTATGTGGCGATACGATGCGGGCCGCTGCGCATCATCACCTGAGGAACTGCCCACTACGATGCATCTGCAATGGGTTCGTGAGCTGGCTCCCCCAAAACCCGCCTGGCCAAAAAGTCAATACAGGTTGCAGTTTGACGCCTCTTACGAGCCAGTGGTTGCCGGTAAAACCATCTTTGTCGGCTCAATGGTTTCAGATTCTGTAACCGCCTATGACACTGAAACAGGGATAGAAAAGTGGCGTTTCTACACCGAAGGCCCGGTGCGTTTTGCACCGATAGTTTATAAAGACAAACTATATTTCGCCTCTGACGACGGATATCTCTATTGCCTGAATGCCGAAAACGGCTCCCTTATTCGCAAATTCCTCGGAGGCCCCGCCGATAAAAAAGTAATCGGCAATGATAGACTGATTAGTATGTGGCCCATGCGGGGCGGGCCGGTTCTATATGAGGATAAGATATACTTCGCGGCCAGTATCTGGCCTTTTATGGGTACCTTTATCCACGCTATAGATGCTAATACCGGAGATATCGTCTGGACTAACAGCGGCAGCGGCGAGACTTACCTCTTGCAGCCACACAGCAGCCCCGCTTTTGCGGGTGTGGCTCCACAGGGTTATTTGGTAGCTACAGAAGACAAGCTATTGATATCCGGTGGTCGTTCCATACCGGCTGCATACGACCGCAGGACAGGACAGTTCCTGTACTACCATTTGAACAAATATGGCAAAACCGGTGCGTGCGAGGTCATCGCCTCGGGCGACCATTTCTTCAACCGTGGAACCGCATACAGGCTTTCTGATGGCATCGCAACTCCCGGTGCACCTGCATCTGTAATAGCAGACGATGTTATCATCGGCAAACAACTCAATTCAATTATAGCTTGCAAATTTGAACCGGAAACCAGAAAAGTAAAGAGATTGTGGCAGACAAAGGCCCCATCTGAGCTTAATAGAATATACATGAAAGCCGGCTCACGTTTATATGGCAGCGGCGCCGAAAGCAGTATTTTCGCCATCGATATACCTCTGAAAAACGATGAATCTAAAGTCTCGTGGCAGGCAAAAGTAGATGGCGAAGTGTGGAACATGCTGGCCGCGGATGGCAAGCTTTTTGTGATTACTCTGCAGGGTGGTCTCTATTGTTTCGCAGATACAAAAACCGAGCCAAAACACCATGCACGGCAAATCAAACCGCTTCCAGACGACTCCAATCATTGGAAAGACAAGGCCAGGCAAATATTGGAAACGACAGACCAAAGAGATGGATATTGCCTGTTACTTGGACTTGGCTCTGGTGAGCTTCTTTCTCAGTTGGTAAGTCAATCAGAATTACATATTATCGCCGTCGATTCGGACCCGGGAAAGATCGAAGCTATACGCCGAAGACTTGACAGGGCCGGGCAATACGGAACGCGGGTTTCCGTCCATTGTGGTGATATCACAACGATGCAACTGCCTCCATATATGGCTAATCTGATTGTATCGGAAGACCTCGAAGCAGCAGGTTTCCACAAAGGCAGTATCTTTGTCGAGCGTGTTTTTAATTCGCTGCGTCCATACGGGGGTACGACCTGCTTTTCGATACCTCAGAGCAAACATGTTGATTTCTTTATACAGGCCACCGATTTGAAACTGCCCGGCTGCTCGATTACAAGCTCGGGTGGATTTAGTTCATTAACCAGAAACGGCCCGCTGCCAGATTCGGCCGACTGGACCCACCAGTACGGTGATTCCGCCAACACTGTGATGTCCGGAGATAAACAAGTCAAAGCTCCACTGGGTCTTCTGTGGTTCGGCGGTCCTTCTAATGACAAAATATTACCCCGGCATGGACACGGCCCATCCCCACAGGTGGTTGGCGGACGGCTTTTCATCGAAGGGCCGGATATGCTCCGGGCCGTTGATGTCTATACCGGACGGTTGCTGTGGGAAAGACAATTCCCCGACCTGGGTAAGTACTACGACAACACCAGTCATCAACCGGGCGCCAATGAGATTGGAAGCAACTACGTATCCGTTTCGGACGGTGTGTATGTCGTATATGGAAACAGTATCCACGTACTCGACCCGGCTACAGGCAGGACTAATAAGGAATTCTCAATGCCGCACGAAGAAAAACCTCAATGGGGTACAATCGTGGTCTGGGAAGATTTGCTGCTCGCAACGGCTTCTCCAATTAATATTCCGCTAAAGGACACAAAGTCAAGCACAGAACTCCCCGAAAACATGCAATCGGTTATTGACAAAGGCGCCGATTGGCAGTACCTGGCCGGTTCACATCCGAATAATACCTGGACACAGCCGGATTTCAACGCCAAAAAGTGGAGCACCTCAGCAGCAGGTTTCGGCTACAATGATAATGACAACAAAACTGTGCTGAAGAATATGAAAAACCGTTATTCTGCCGTGTATGTACGAAAATCATTCAGCATACCGAAACCGGATAATATCCACGAATTGGGATTGGTAGTCAAGTACGACGACGCCTTTATTGCTTACCTCAACGGCAGGGAAATCCTCCGCGTAGGCATATCCAATGGCAGCGGAGCCAGAGCTTCGGGTATAGATGAACATGAACGCAGGGGCTGGGAATATTTCAAGATCGACAATCACAGTAGCTTTTTGCGTAAGGGAAAAAATGTGCTGGCCATTGAAGGGCATAATAGGAAGGATGACAGCCGCACTTTTACCCTCAATCCTTACCTGGTCGCCCTCCCGAACGGCAAACCTGATGTTAACAGGAATGTCAAACAAGCCAGCCTGAGCAATGTCTCCGGGATAACCGTCAATGCTGACTATGCTTCCGGCAGCAAGATGCTCGTTGCCATGGATCGCCACACCGGCGAAGTTCTCTGGAAACGCAACGCAAAATACTCATTTCGCCATAACGCCATTACTACAACAGCCAACAAAGTATTCTGTATCGATGGGCTGAGCACAGCCAAGCTGGCTTACCTGAAACGTCGGGGGCTCAACTTCGAGAAAGAACACACCCTGTATGCTTTAGACGCAGGGACGGGAGAAATTCTATGGAAAAGCAATGAGAGCATTTTTGGCACATGGCTGGCTTATTCTACCGAGCATGATATTCTGCTCGAGGCAGGCAGTCTCTCCGGGGATAGAGCAAGGGATGAAACAGGCAAGGGCATGGCAGCTTATAGAGGATCGGACGGCAAAATACTCTGGAGAATCGATGATAGCTACAAGGGGCCCCCGATACTATACCACGACTGGATTATTACACAAACCGGTGGCGGAAGCGGTTCTGCCCCCGCGGAAGCGAAGGTTTTCGACCTGCTTACCGGCAAATATATCACCCGCGAACATCCGATGACCGGCCAAACGGTTCCTTGGACGTGGGTCCGGTTCAAGGGTTGCAACACAGCGATAGCCAGTGAGAACCTGCTGACTTTTCGTTCGGCTTCCGGAGCGTTTATAGACCTGACCAAAGGACAAAGTACGGCTAGCCTTGGCGGATTCAAGTCCGGCTGCACATCAAATTTAATCATCGCCAACGGTGTTCTAAATGCGCCCGACTATACCCGGACCTGCACTTGCAGCTACCAGAATCAGGCATCACTTGCCCTGGTACATATGCCGGAGGTCGTGCATTGGACTTTCGACTACTACCGACTTCCGGATGAGGCAACGCCGGTTAAGCAGGTAGGAATTAACTTTGGCGCCCCCGGCAACCGCTACGCTGAAAATAATATGTTGTGGCTGGAATTTCCGAGTATCGGGGGGCCGTCGCCTGACATTCCCATTCGAGCCAAATATGAAAATCCTCAGTGGTTCCGTTCCCACAGCTCGCGAGTGAACGATAAGCATAACTGGATTACCGCTTCGGGTGTAACAGGACTCAGAGAAGTCTCCATCCGCATGTTTATTCAACCAGGA
>Ga0307379_10001496_pt1 | contig 36926 bp, 33 predicted proteins | sample UN2MG_FD_202237 | JGI IMG/M metagenome (GOLD analysis project Ga0307379, IMG submission 202237) | Soil microbial communities from Risofladan, Vaasa, Finland - UN-2 | ecosystem: Environmental > Terrestrial > Soil > Coastal area > Acid sulfate soil | place: Finland: Risofladan, Vaasa | collected...
CAGGTAGGCGGGCAGAGGATGCCCAGGCGCGCGAGAGAACCCTCGTTAAGGAACTCGGCAAAATGACCCCGTAACTTCGGGACAAGGGGTGTCCTTGGGCTTGAGCCAACGGCATCTGGTACGCCTCTGGCGTCCGGTGCTGCTTGGTGAGGGCTTGGGGATCGCAGTGAACCGGCCCAAGCGACTGTTTACCAAAAACACAGGTCTCTGCTAAGCCGTAAGGCTAAGTATAGGGGCTGACGCCTGCCCAATGCCGGGATGTTAAGGGGCGAGGTCAATCCCGATTTATCGGGACCAAGCTTCCAACCGAAGCACCGGTGAATGGCGGCTGTAACTATAACAGTCCTAAGGTAGCGAAATTCCTTGTCGGGTAAGTTCCGACCTGCACGAATGGCGTAACGACTTGGGCGCTGTCTCAACGAGGGACTCGGCGAAATTGTAGCATCGGCGAAGATGCCGGTTACCCACGACTGGACGGAAAGACCCCGTGGAGCTTTACTACAGCTTGGTATTGGAGCTGGGGATGTCCTGTAGAGGATAGGTGGGAGCCAATGAAATCCCGACGCCAGTTGGGATGGAGGCAACCTTGGAATACCACCCTTGAGATCTCGGGCCTCTAACCGCGTCCCGGTAAACCGGGAGGCGGGACCGTACCAGGCGGGTAGTTTGACTGGGGCGGTCGCCTCCTAAAAGGTAACGGAGGCGTCCAAAGGTTCCCTCAGTGCGGTTGGAAATCGCACGCAGAGCATAAGGGCACAAGGGAGCTTGACTGCGAGACCGACAAGTCGAGCAGGGACGAAAGTCGGGCCTAGTGATCCGGCAGTGGCGAATGGAAGCGCTGTCGCTCAACGGATAAAAGCTACCCCGGGGATAACAGGCTTATCTTCCCCAAGAGTTCACATCGACGGGGGGGTTTGGCACCTCGATGTCGGCTCGTCGCATCCTGGGGCCGGAGCAGGTCCCAAGGGTTGGGCTGTTCGCCCATTAAAGCGGTACGCGAGCTGGGTTCAGAACGTCGTGAGACAGTTCGGTCCCTATCCGTCGTGGGCGTAAGAAGTTTGAGGGGCGCTGCCGCCAGTATGAGAAGACCGCGGTGGACGGACCAATGGTGTACCAGTTGTCCCGCCCGGGGCATACGCTGGGTAGCCAAGTCCGGCCGGGATAAGCGCTGAAAGCATCTAAGCGCGAAACCCACCCCAAGATGAGACTTCTCATCCCGTTAAGGGAGTAAGGCCGCAGGAAGAGTACCTGCTTGATAGGCTGGGAGTGTAAGGCGGGCAACCGCTTGAGCTGACCAGTACTAATCGGCCGAGGGCTTGTCCCCCCGATCTCAGCGCGCTCGCAGTGGCCGCGCGCCCTGCCTCACTCCGTCATTCACCATCAACATCAATCCGCAGATGGCTAAGCGGCTAGGCCTGAAGGCCGCCGTGGCGCGGATTTCGCAGATTGGGCAAGCTGCAGACAGAGCGGAGCGAACTGCTCGCCTTGGTCGCCTCTTCTTTTTCCGTGTTTCTCAAATCTGTGTCCATCTGTGTTGATCTGTGGATAAGCAATTTCCCGGTGACCGTAGCGAGGGGGCAACACCTCTTCCCATTCCGAACAGAGAAGTTAAGCCCCTCAGCGCCGATGGTACTGCTGCCGCAAGGCGGTGGGAGAGTAGGCCGTCGCCGGGATTTTTCTTTGAACCCCGTGGGCGCCGACCCGGATTGTTGACCACCGCGGGTGGCGAAGTCCACCTTCGGCGGACGAAGGCGTCCGGCGCCGCCGATGGGGGTGCGATCCAGCAGCCGGCGCATAATCCATTTGGGCACTCGCAGCCGACTCGTAAGATGTCATCCTGAGCGGTAGCGAAGGATCTCGGCAAGGAATCGCACTTCGCCTGCAAGATTCTTCGGTCGCTGCGCTTCCTCAGAATGACATGACCTTGGCGACGCCCTGCATTGCGCGCGACTGCTCCGTCATCCCGAGGCGCCCGATACGGTCATTCCGAGGCGAATCCGAGGAATCTCCCCCGGCGAGATTCTTCGCTCGCCTGCGCTCGCTCTGAATGATACTTGATCGGGACCGCCTCCGCACGCGGTCCGAGTGGCGGATGAATCATTCGGCCGGAGCAGGCGCTTCGACCGGCGCCGGTGGGCGCGCGATCTCCATGAACGCATAGGCCACCCACAGACCGAGTAGGGCGCTTGCGAGCACCCGGGCCCACTTCCAGAGCACGACCGGCAGCCCCACGCCGAACCCGGACTTCGCACTATCCGACATCCATGGCGACAAGACTTGCCACACCGTCACGACCTCACGGCCCGCTCGGAAAATGACGAACAGGACGGCTAGCGACAGCCAGTGGTGACGCAGCAGACGCAGCCCAGAGGCGATGCCCGTCCAAGCCTTGAGTCCGCGCGCGACGACAGCGAAGGGCGCGAGCATCCAGATCACGAGGAGCGCCGCCGTCACTGCTTCCTCAGCAGCAATAAGCTGGGAGAGACTGCGTAGCACTTGCGCCCTCCGCGAGAGAATCATGTCTGTCACAATTACATTTACATACATTACGACCGTCCCGTATACCGCCGCGACCGCCAGTAAGATGATGCCGACCAGCAGCACCTGCACGTAGTGAGATCGCCAGTACTCCGCCCAGTCAGTCAAGCGCGGCGGGCACTTCACATCCCTCACCCAGCCGAGCAGGCCGACGAGGAACAACGTGCCGATGAGCAGCGCAGGCATCGCCTTCAGGGCGCCATACGCGCCTTGGCCTGATGCGTACGAAGCCAAAAGCTGGAAGCGGTTCAGGCAGCGCGTCCACCCATCCGCCAGTTCTGTAGGCCCCGACAGCGGCGCGGCGAAGCGGGGCAGGTGCGACCAACTGAGAACGCATGTGTACCGCTCCGCCGTGTACGTTGACAGCCAACGGCGCGCGAACCCCGGGCGGCTCGGCACTTTCGCCGAGGAAGCCGGACCTCTTTCCACGTCGGAGGCAAAGCCCATCAGCCCGGCGTATTCAGCCTTGCTCATTCGGGAGCAATGTTGCCAGTAGAACCCGTCGGCGGCGATGCCCGACAAGTACGAAAGGCTGGCAAGAACCAGCACGACCACGACCACCCTTGGCCGGCGGACGAGGTGCCCCACGGCTAACCGCGCGAGCGCGAAGCCACCGACTTTCCCCTCCATCTCAAGCCTCGCTCGGGTGCGGCGCCTCGGCCGGCCCACGCGTGATCTCCATGAACGCATAGGCCACCCACAGGCCGAGCAGCGCCATCCCCACCCAATGTACCCAGCTCCAGAATATGGTCAGTCCCGGCAAGCTGAGCATGATGAACCAGCTGACAAGCGGTGCCGGGAGCGACGCTGCGGCATCACATAGCAGCAGAGCTTGATAGCCGCCCCAAGCGATGACGAATAGCCCAATGAGCGCCAGCACATTCCGCCCAAGCAGACGCAGACCTTGGGAGATCCCCCGCCAGGCCCCGGTGTTCTGCGCCACGATCGCGAATGGCGCCAGCATCAGAAGCACGAACGGAATCATCGCCGATGCGTACCACACCGAGAGGGCGCCGTCCCTGCCGACATGATGCGCGAGCCAGCGTAGAAGGTTGACGCCCGGAGCCGGCCCCCGACCGAATATGATCGCCCCCATCATGAACTGCCATGCCGCGGGCACGAGGACGACGAGCAGGATCGGCAAGTAGTGCGCCCGCAGCCGTTGTGCCGCACCCGCGGCCTTGCGGGACGAGTCATCCTTGACGGTGATGGCCCCCAGCAGCCAGGCGAGGACGAGCGCCGTCACCAGGGAGAGCAAGATCGCCCTCGCCGCTAACATTCGCGTCGGGTCGAAGCTCGAGTTCGGCGCTTGGCGGCGACCGATAAACGCCGACCAACCGTCGGCGATGTGAGTCAGGGGGTAGGCGGGCTCGGTAAACCCTGCGAGCGGCTGCCACACCAACGCATGCAGGCCGGGCGCGCGATAGAGGGCGTGCCACCGCTGGGCGAAGGGCGGTCGCCGATCGTCCGACCGCGGATGGTGACGCGGTGATGCGGCGTCGTTGAAGAACGCGTTTGAGACGAACGCCACGCTGGCTAGCGCCACCACCGCCAGCGCCAACCCGGGTCGGTGCACGAGGCGTCCGGCCGCCGTCCGCGCCACGCAGAATGCGTTCCAAGGGCTCATGTGACGACCTCCTCCGTTGCCGACGCCGGTGGGCGCGCGATCTCCATGAACGCGTAGGCCGCCCACAGGCCGAGCAGGGCCGCGCCCATTGTGGCCACCCACGACCAGGCCAGCAGCGCCGGCGGCGATGACAGCCACGGCGCGCGAGTCAGGACGCCGCCCCATCTATTCCAGGGCGTCGCGGCGCTCCAAACCGCGATCACCTCCCAGCCCACGCGGAACAGCACGAACAGCGCCACCACCGCCGGCCAGCGGGATCGCCACAGCCGCAGCCCCCCGATTATCCCATGCCACCAACCCACCCCTCGCACCACGATCACGAACGGGGCGAACATGAACAGCAGGCCGAGGATCGGCATCACCGCTAGTGAGGCGAAGCTCTGGATGGTCTCGGCGACATCGGACAGAGCCGATGGCCCCGATCTTCCGGCCTCCGCGAGCCGGTTAAGGACTAGAGACGCAACTGCCGCGAGTGCCACGCCGATCAGCGCTAGCGCCAGCATCGCCCAATAATGCCGCCGCCAGTACCCGGGCAAGTCACTCAGGCGAACGGGCTTATCCCTATCGCGCACCCAGCCCAGCAGGCCGACCAAGATCAAGAGTAACACGAGCGCTGCCAGCACGCCGACTGCCACGGGGTAACCGTACATGACCCACTGCGCCGAGGAGCGGCGGGCGGCACTACGGGGCGGCGCGGCATGCGTGGCCGCTCGGAACTGCCTCACCATGACCGGGTAGTAGGCGAGCACTACCCAGCGGGTGGCGACGGACGACGGTTGCCCAAGGGGAGAGGCGAAGCGGGCGAACGGCACCCACAGCAAAGAGGCAACCGGCGAGTTGTGATAGGGCAGCATCCACCGCTGCGCAAAGGGAAGGGGTGAGCGCTCAGCGGTGGGCATCGGCTGGCCCGCCAGCGTCCACCGGCGGGCGGCGATGCGGCCGTTGACGTAGCTGGCGGAAAGCCAGGATGCGGTCGCCAGCGCCAGCACGACCGCCACCAGGGCCGGGCGCGCGCGCAGCTCCCGTACCGCGGAAACGGCAAGCAGAAGCCGGCTGGCGAAACGGCCCGCCAGGGACGGAAATCCGCGCGCCAACGCCCGCCCCTGCGCGCCCGGTATGCTTTTCGACGGGTACAGGCACGCAGTTTCCCTGTTGCTGCGCGCAGGGAAATGCGAGCCAGTCCCCTCGTGCTGCCCGCTGTCACTCATCTTGGAGCCCCCTCTTGCCAGGGACGGTTCTGCAGGAGAAGAGCCATCCCTGCCGGGCGGAAACCGCAATACGAGGCAGCCAGGCATCGTTAGTCCCAGATTATGCGTAAAGCTTCGGGCATGTCATTCCGAGGAAGCGACGCGCCCGAGGAATTCCCTATCGGGGATGCGCAAGATCAGCGATTCCAGCCGCGAGCAACCCCGGTAGGGGATCCCTCGCGTTGCTCGGGATGACACACCCGTTGGGTGAGCTCTTCACGCTCGGAATGCATAATCTGGGTTAGAGTGCAGGGAAAAACAGGGACAGGCAACAGATTCCCGGAGGAATCTATAGCCAGTCCCCGTTTTTCAGCAGCCTGGCGGCGTTGTCGTGCAGAATCAGGCGCCGCTCGTCGTCGCTCAGCGGCAGGGCGCGGAGGGCGGTGAGCGCCGTCGCCTGATCCGCCCACGGCGAGTCGGTGCCGAAGAGGACGCGCTGCGCCCCGTGGGCGCGGACGATGTCCACGAACCGCTGGGTGCCCAGCTTGTGCAGGCAGAAGCTGGTGTCGAAATAGAGGTCGCGGCCGACCAGGAACTCCCATACCTCGTCCCATTGCAGGTAGGCCCCCATGTGAGCGGCAATCACCGTCATCCCGGGGAACGCGTCGAGCGCGCGGGCGATGCGACCCGGGGTGGCCCGCACTTCGGGCAGCGCCTTGATCTCATTGCCGGCATGGAAGAAGGCGATCATCCCCGCCGCGCGCAGGGCGTCGTAGATCGGAAACATGCGCTCTTCATCGGGGTGGAATCGCTGGAACTCCGAGTGGAACTTGACACCGCGCAGGCCCAGCTCGCGCATGCGGGCAACCTCGGCGGCCGGGTCATCCATGGCGGGGTGCAGGGAGCCGAAGATGGTGAGGTCGGGCCCCGAGTTGGCGGCCGCCCAGTCGGTGATGGAGCGCACCTGCGCAGGCGAGGTCGCCACCGGCACTACCACCGAGTGAACTATCACCGCCGCCGCCATCGAGCGCCGCAGGCCCGCGAGCGTGGCATCGCTGTGGCTCGACGCCTCATAGGTGCCTTCGAGCACCTCCATCGCCTTCGCGGCCACGCGGTCGGGGAAAGCGTGAGTATGGAAATCAGTCACGGGGTGAGTTGTCATATCGTTGGCACGCGCGCCCTCGGCGCCGGCGGCTACCGCCTGCTCCCCGTGGCGGCTACACCCGGAACGGCGGCGGCAGCGGGCGCCGGAACCACTGTGGCATCAGCTCCCTGAAGGCGATGGCGCCGATGATCGCCAAGACGAAGAACACGATCGCCAGGCTGCCGGTGATGATGCCGGCGATGGCATAGGGGCGGCCGGCCGCGCGCATCGGCTCGGGCTGGGCGGAACCAAGGGCGATCGCGCCCAGTATCACCGCGGTCACGCCCAACACCAGACTCAGCCCGCCGCCGCAGCAGCAGACGAAGCTGAGGATGCCGCAGACCATGGAGGCGATGGAGACGCCGCTCGGCCCCACCCCTGCGGGGCGATAGGGTGGCGGAGGGGGCGCCGAGGGCGGCCACTGCGACGGGATGGCGGCCGCAGGCTGGGCCGCCGGCGGCTCCGGGGGCGGTGCGCCGCCCGCTTCCGTTCCCAGCTTGGCCGCGCAGTCGCCGCAGACGCATTTCCCGGCGCGATCCTCGATGCAGCCGGCGCAAACCTCGCGCCCGCACTCAGCGCACATGAACTCGGCCTGCCGCTCGGGGTGCTTGGGACAGTTCATTTCTCGACTCCTCGCGATATGTGTATGCGCGTCCCCGCGCTCACCAGACCCGCAGCCAGGACCCCATCATGGACAGCCCGGCGATCTCGACGGCCGCGGCGCAGGCCGGAAGCGCGGCTCGCACGAGTCGGAAGCCGCCGTCCCCACGCGCCATGATCGCCACCAACACCAGCGCATTGACCGCAGTCGCGGCGGTCAGGAATCCGACTGCGGTCGCGACCGCCGCCAGGTAATATCGCGCCGCGGGTGGGATGCCTGCGACCGCCGCCAATCCCACCGCTGCCATGAGCGCGGCCAACCCGACAGTGGCTGCCGCCGAGCGGCGTGGGGGTGAGCCCTGCGGCCACAGCACGCGCGCCCACAGCGGCGCCAACAGCATGGTGGCGCTCGCGCCGCACGCAAAGCCCAGGAGGGCGCGCCCGAGGTTGCCTGCGACATCGTACCCGCCCATCTCCAGCAGCCGCGCCGCCCCCGACATCGCCCACGGCACGCAGAGCAGGGCAATCGTCGGCGCCGACGGCAGGCGATGCCGCCGCAGGCGACCGGCGCCCGCAAGGGCGAGCGCCGTGGCGGCGATGCCGATGTAGAACCCGGTGCACCGCCCGCAGAAGGGCAGGACCTCTCCGCCGACGCAGAGGGAACGCGCGTCCAGACCGTGGCAGGCGACGCCGGCTATTCGCTCCAGCAACCAACGCATGATGGCAACGCCCTCCAGCGCGCCGGAGACGCATGGCAGGCGGCGCGCGGAAGCACGATCCAGCACCCCGTGCCTGCGGCCGCGGACATCGCCCGCCAGTCGGGGTAGCGGCTGGGCGCAGACTCTTTCTGTGCGGCGGCGGGTGCTCCTTTTGCCAAGCCGGCGCCGGGCGGGCGCCGCTGGAGGAAAGAAGGCGCCTGCCGTGGAAGAGACTGGTAGTCGCTCGCATCGCCTGGGCAGGCGGCGCCGATGAGCGAGCGGCAGAGCTAGGCGGTTCCCATGGCCCAGCAGACAGCACTCGAAACCGCGCGAGCGGTTGCCGAGGCGCTGCGACCGCGCCAGTGGCTGAAGAACGGCATCGTTTTCGCCGGCATCATCTTCTCGCAGAGCTTCCTCGACTTGAGGATGCTCGCAATCTCGGTGGCCGCGTTCGCCCTGTTCTGCGCGCTGTCTTCGAGCGTGTACCTGCTCAACGACCTGGGCGACCTGGAGCGCGACCGGCGCCACCCGTCGAAGCGGCTGCGGCCGCTGGCGTCGGGGCGGCTGCCGATGAGGCTGGCGTGGGCGGCGGCGCCGACGCTGGCAGTGGCGAGCCTGGCGCTGGCGTTCGCACTGCGCCCCGAGTTCGGGCTGCTGGCGCTCGGCTACTACGCGCTCAATCTCGCCTACACCTATTGGTTCAAGCATGTGGCGATTGTTGACGTCATGTCCATCGCCGTGGGTTTTGTGATTCGCGCGGCGGCGGGGGCGGCGGCGATTGCGGTTGACATCTCGCCGTGGCTGCTGGTGGTGACCATATTCCTGGCGCTGTTCTTGGCGCTGAGCAAGCGCCGCCACGAGCTGGTGGTGCTGGAGGCGGGCGCGGGCGACCATCGCGCCAGCCTCGCCCACTACAGCCCCCAACTGCTCGACCAGATGATCGCGGTGGCCACCACCTCCACCGTCATCGCCTACGCTCTCTACACCATGTCGCCCGACACGGTGGAGAAGTTCCACACCCACAACCTGGTGTACACCATGCCCTTCGTCCTCTTCGGCATCTTCCGCTATCTCTACCTCATCCACCAGCGCCGGGAGGGGGGAGCACCCGAGCGGATCGCGCTGGGGGACCTGCCGATGCTGGTGAACCTGGTGCTGTGGCTGGCGGCGGTGGGGCTGGTGCTTTACACCTAGCCCCCGGGAGGCGCACATGCCCCGACCCAAAGTGGCAATTCTGAAGACCACGCCCGAGACCGTGCTCGACGACTACGGCCGCCTGATGCGCATGGCCGACTACGAACGTTACCTGCCCAAGGATAAGGACACCGCGCTCAAGATCAACATCTCCTGGCATCACTGGTACCCGGCGTGCTCGACCGCGCCGTGGCAGCTCGAGGGCGTGATCAAGGCCATGCTCGACGACGGCTACCAGCGCGAGCTGATTCACGGCTGCCACAACCGCACGGTGGTGGTCAGCGCCAAGCGCGGCGAGGTCGCCAACAAGCACAAGCCGGTGATCGAGAAGTACGGCCTGCGCAACATTCACCTCTACGAGCCGACGGAAGAGTGGATCATCTACCAGCCGCGCGGCGAGATGCTGGTGCTGCCCGAGATCTTCCCCGACGGCATCCACCTCCCCAAGCGCATGATGGGCGAGAACATCATCCACCTGCCGACCATGAAGACCCACGTCTTCACCACCATGACCGGGGCCATGAAGAACGCCTTCGGCGGGCTGCTGCACGAGCGGCGCCACTGGACGCACTCGGTCATTCACGAGACCCTGGTGGACCTGCTGACCATCCAGCAGGAGATCCATTCCGGCATCTTCGCGGTCATGGACGGCACCTTCGCCGGCGACGGCCCGGGCCCGCGCTGCATGGTGCCCTACGAGAAGGATTTCATCCTGGCGAGCGCCGACCAGGTGGCGATAGACGCCATCGCGGCGAAGATGATGGGGTTCGACCCCATGTCCCTGGACTTCATCCGCATTGCGCACGAGCGGGGCCTGGGCTGCGGAAACCCGACCGAGATCGAAGTCGTCGGCGAGGACCTCATCGGGGTCAACTTCGGCTTCCACCGCGCCCAGAACACCTTCGCCAGCCGCGGCCAGAAGATGATCTACTGGGGGCCGCTCAAGCCACTGGAGAAGCTGCTGCTGCGGACGGTGCTGGCGCCGTGGTCCTACCTCGCCTCCATCCTCTACCATGACGTGTACTGGTACCCGTGCGTCGGCTCCGGCCGCGTCCGGGAGGCGCTCGATACCAAGTGGGGGAAGCTGTTTCAGAGGTACTGACCGGATTCCTGCACCTCGCCGGCCCGTTGGAAGGCGAAGGGCAACTCCCGCCCCCGCAGGCGTTTTCGGACTACGAGGAAGTCGTCGTCGCCGGCAGGTGACGGCGCGGCCACCGGGGAATGATACGGGTGTGACCTGTTTCCGTGGGTGTGCAGGGTCAACGCCTCTCCCTTTAGGGAGAGGTCGGCACCCTGTCGGCGGGCCGGGTGAAGGTGAGCGGCGAGGCATTCTACCCTCTCCTCGATCCTCTCCCTGAATAGGGAGAGGAGTTTCTTGCCACGCCCACTTTTCGTCATACCCGATGACACTTGCACCAGCCGGGACGGTCTGGAAGGAGTGGACATGTATATTTCGATTCGCGACGACGTCGCGCTGTGGGGCGGCACCTACCCCTCGCTCAAAGAGGCGCTCGACGATCTCGGCGTGGAGGCGGTGGAGCTGCGCTTCGAGCGCGACTGCACGGTGGCGCCCCTGACGCCCGCAGACGGGAGCGCGCGCCGGCCCCTCGATTCGCCCGACGCGGTGAAGCAGTACCGGGACCACCTGGCGCAGCACCGGGTGCGGGCAACGGCGCTGCTGCTGCTCACCGACTTCAACCAGCCGGAGGCGGAGGCCGAGGTGCAGTGGGTGGTGAGCGCGGTGCGCGCGGCGCAGGGGCTGGGCATGGCGACGGTGCGCGTGGACTCGAATATGACCGGCCAGCGCGAGCTGCCGTTCGACGAGCGCGTCGCCCGCGTCGCCGCCGCGGTCACGCGCGTGCTGCGGGAGACCGAGGAGACGCCGGTTGCGCTGGGGATCGAGAATCACGGCTTCCAGGGCAATGACCCGGCGTGGCTGGACGCGCTGTTCGCGGCGGTGGGCTCGCCGCGCTTCGGCATGACCCTCGACACCGGCAACTTCTACTGGGCGGGGCATCCGCTGGATCGGGTTTACGAGATCCTCGAGCACTTCGCGCCGCGCGCCAAGCACACCCACTGCAAGAACATCGCCTACCCCGCAGAGCTGCGCAACCAGCAGCGCGACCTGGGGTGGAAATACGGCGAATACGTCGCCCCGTTCGACGAGGGCGACATTGACCATCGCCGCGTCATCCGGCTTCTGCGCGCGGCCGGCTATGACGGGGACCTGTGCATCGAGGACGAATCCATGGGTCACTACGACCCCGCGCAGTGGCGCGAGGTGCTGCGCCGCGACGTGGCGCATTTCCGGGAGCTACTGGCATAGCAGGGCCTGACGGCCCGCCGCGCGCGCTCCCCGCGAATCCCGATCCGCGTCGGCGGCTGCCGTGGAGGTAAGTCACGTCGCCCTTCCAGCCCCCACTATGGACCGCGAATCCACATCCCCGTCCGCCGCGCCGGTCGCGGCTCGGGCACCGGCGGTGCCCTTGGACGTCGCCGCGACCGCGCTCTTGCTGTACGCCCTGTGGGGCGCCAATCCCGTGGCGGTGAAGGTTGCGCTCGTGACCCTGCCGCCCATCGGGGTGGCGGCGCTGCGGTTTGCGCTGGCGGGCGCCGGCCTAGCGGCGTGGTGCGCGCTGCGGCGCGAGCCGCTGCTGCCGTCGGCGCGCGAGGCGCCGCTGCTGGCGGTCAACGGGCTCGTGTTCTGCATGCAGATCGCGACGTTCTACCTGGGCCTGTCGTGGAGCAGCGCCAGCCACGGCGCGGTGCTGGTGAACTCCTTTCCCATCTTCGTAGCGATCTTCGCGCATTTCTACCTGGCGGGCGATCGGCTGTCCGCGGGCACGGCGCTCGGCGTCGCCCTGGGCTTCGCCGGCGTGGCGGTCACATTCTTCGATCGCTGGGGGCGAGCATCGCCAACCATGCTGCAGGGCGATCTCCTGTTCGTCGCCAGCGCGGTCCTGGTCGGGGCGCAGAACACCTACTTCAAGAGCATCATCGGGCGCGTCAGCTCGTACAAGATCATCTTCGCGCAGATGACCATCTGCCTGCCGGCGTATTTTACCTACAGCGTCCTGGCGGAGGGGCTGCTGACGGCGCGGCCGGACGCACTGGCGCTGGCCGCCGTCGCCTACCAGGGCATCGTCATCGGCGCCTTCGGCTTCATGGCGTGGGCGGTGCTGGTGCGGCGGGTAGCGGTAAGCCGGCTGACCGTCTTCGGGTTCTCGGTGCCGGTGTGGGGCGTCATCCTGAGCCATCTGTTCCTGGGCGAGCCGCTGACGGGCAAGCTCGTCGCCGGCATGGCGCTGGTGGTGGTGGGCATCGCCATCGCCGCGCGGTCGTAGCTCGCCCGCCGCGGAGTTGACTGATCATGGACACTGACTGCACGACTACCCGCCACCGGCCCGCCGCAGGCGGGCCTGCCGGAGTGCCGGCGAGCGTCGCCGCCATCGCGCTGTTCCTGTACGCGCTGTGGGGCGGCAATCCGGTGGCGGCCAAGTTCGCGCTCACCCGCATCCCGCCCATCGGGCTGGCAGGGCTGCGCTTCACCCTGGGCGTGCTGGGGCTGGCCGCGTGGTGCGCGTGGCGGCGGGAGCCCCTGCGGCCGACGCGGCAGGAGCTGCCGCCGCTGCTGGTCAACGGGCTGCTGTTCACCGTGCAGATCGCGACCTTCCACCTCGGCGTCTTCTGGAGCAACGCCAGCCACGGAGCGGTGCTGATCAACGCCTTCCCCATCTTCGTGGCGCTCTGCGCGCATTTCTACCTGGCGGATGATCGGCTGTCCGCGGGCAAAGCGCTGGGCATCGCCGTGGGTTTCGCGGGGATCGCGGCGGTGTTCGGCGACCGCTGGGGGCGCGAGCCGACGACGATGCTGCGCGGCGACCTCGCGCTCATCCTGAGCGCGGTCATCCTCGGGTTTCAGATCGCGTACTTCAAGGACGCGGTGGCGCGCATCAGCCCGTTCAAGATGATGTTCGCGCAAATGAGCATCTGCGGGCTCCTGCTCCTGGCTTACGGTCTGGCGTTCGAGGGGCTGGTGCACATCCGACCCACTCCCGCCGTGCTCGGCGCGGTCGCCTACATGGGCATCATCGTCGGCGCCTTCTCGTTCACTGTCTGGGCGGTCATGATGCAGCGGGTGGCGGCGAGCAAGCTGTCGGTGTTCGCCTTCTCGGCGCCGCTGTGGGGGGTGGTGTTGAGCCACCTGCTGCTGGGCGAGCCGCTGACCTGGCTGCTGCTGCTGGGCGTAGGGCTGGTGGCGGCGGGCATCGCCATCGCCGTGCGGTCGTAGAGGCGGTTCGCGAACCGCCCTTACACTCAGTCCTGGTCCGCGCTTTCCGCGCACTCGGCGGTAAGACGCCCTCCCGGGCAGGTCTTGGGTTCGGTCGCGCCGAAACTGGCTAGCGGAAGAAACCCGTGATCAAGCTGGTGACCGAGATACCCGGGCCCAAGGCCCGCGCATACCTGGAGCTGTCGCGCCAGTACGAGCCGCGCTCCATGAGCGAGCAGCCGCCAGTGGTATGGGCCGACGCGCGCGGCGTATGGGTCACCGATGTTGACGGCAACACTTTTCTCGATTTCTCCTCCGGCGTGCTGGTCGCCAACGCCGGGCATTCCCACCCGCGCATCGTGAAGGAGATCCGGGAGCAGGCCGGCCGCGTCATCAACTGCTACGACTTCGTCAACCAGTACCGCCCGGCGCTGGCCCGCAAGCTGGTGGAGATCACGCCCCCCAACCTCGATCGCGCCTTCATCCTCACCACCGGCTCCGAGACCACCGAGGCGGCGATGAAGATGGCGCGCAAGCACACCGGGCGCAAGGAGATCATCGCCTTCCAGGGCGCGTTCCACGGGCGCACCTACGGCGCCATGTCCGCCGGCGGCAAGCGCAGCGGCGCCGGCACGCGGGGGTTCGGGCCGTTCCTGCCGCAGGTCTATCTGGCGCCGTTCGCCCACTGCTATCGCTGCGTCTTCGATAAGACCTATCCCCAATGCGACACCTGGTGCTTCGACTACCTCGACTGGTTCGTCGAGACGGAAACCGAATCCGACATCGCGGCCGTCATCACCGAGACCTACCAGGGGGGTGCGGGCTCGATCATCCCGCCGCCGGAGTGGATGGCGAAGCTCGACCGCTGGTGCCGCGCGCGCGACATCGTCCTCATCATTGACGAGGTGCAGGCATCCTTCGGGCGCACGGGCAAGCTGTTCGGCTTCCAGCACTACCAGGTGACGCCGAACCTCCTGTGCCTGGGCAAGGGCATCTCCAGCACGCTGCCGGTTGCGGCAGTGGTCGGCGAGGCGCGCATCATGGACGCCCTCGGCCCCGGCTCCATGTCCAGCACCCACGGCGGTAATCCTCTCGGCGCGCGCGCCGCGCTGGCCAACATTGACGTCATCATCGAGGAGAAGCTCCCCGAGAACGCCGCCCGCCTGGGCGAGCACCTGGGGCCGCGCTTCGACGAGATGATGAAGAAGCATCCGTGCCTGGGCGATGCCCGCGGCATGGGCCTGGTGTGGGGGCTGGAGATAGTCAAGGACCAGGCGACCAAGCAGCCCGACGCCGAGCTCGCTCAACGGGTCGTCCTGGAGGCGTGTCAGCGCGGGCTGCTGATGATCGCGCCCATCGGGTCTTACGGCAATGTCCTGCGCCTCGCGCCGCCGCTGGTTATCACGGAGCAGGAGCTCGACACCGGCGTGGACATCCTCGACGCGACGCTCTCGGCGGCTACGGGGGATAGCTGAACCACGAAGACACAAAGACACCAAGCCGGATCCGGGTGTTCTTCGTGCCTTGGTGGTCTAATCCTGTCTCGAGCATGTCGGAGGTAGTTGTGGTCAAGATCGGGGTAGTGGGGGTCGGAACGTTCGGGGTGAACCACCTGCGCGCGTTCGCGCAGACGGAGCGTGAGGGGGTCGCGCAGCTCGTGGCAGCCGCGGACCTCAATGCCGCGCGGCTGGCGGAGATGGCACGGCAGTTCGGCTTCCGCCCCTATGCCGACCACCGCGAGATGCTGGAGCGCGAGGAGTTGGACGCCGTCAGCGTCGTCACCCCCGATTTCGCCCATCGCCAGGTGACGCTGGACGCGCTCGCCGCGGGCAAGCACGTGTTGGTCGAGAAGCCCCTGGACGTGACGGTTGAGGGTTGCGAGGAGATGGTCGCGGTCGCCAAGCAGGCGGGGCTGCTCCTGCAGGTGGACTTCCACAAGCGCTATGACCCGTATCACCTGGAGCTGGAGCGCCTGGTGCGCGAGGGCAACCTGGGCCAGGTGCTCTACGGCTACTGCCACATGGAGGATCGCATCGAGGTGCCGCGCGACTGGTTTCCGCAGTGGGCGCCGAAGTCGTCGCCGGTGTGGTTCCTGGGGGTGCACTTCTACGACCTCGTGCGCTGGGTTTTCAAGGCGGACGCCAAGTCGGTGTTCGCGCGCGGGCAGAAGAGAAAGCTCGCCGGCCTGGGCATAGATACCTATGACAGCGTGCAGGCGCAGGTCGAGTTCGCAAACGGCGCGGTGGTGACCTTCGACACATCGTGGATCCTGCCCGACCGGTTCGAGGCGATCGTCAACCAGGGTATCCGGCTGGTGGGGACCGAGGGCATCATGGAGGTGGATTCGCAGGATCGCGGCGCGCGCTCGTGCTTCGCCGCGGCCGGCATGCAAACCCACAACCTGGGGTTTCTGCGCGAAACCACGGATAGGCACGGCAACACCGCGTGGCTGGGCTATGGCATCGAGAGCATCGCCGACTTCGCCAATAACGTCGCTTTCCTCAAGGACGGGGGAACACTCGAAAACTTGCGGGGGGTGTTCGCCACCGGCGCGGACGGCCTGGCGGTGACGCGGATCGCGTGCGCCGCCGAGGAAAGCCTGCGCACCGGCCAACCGGGGGCGGTGTGAGGGCCGCCTGCCGGTCCATGTCCGCGGAAGAGAAGCGAGCGAGGAATGACATGTGCTGTAGGCCGCCCCGCGGCCTCGAGGGCCGACATGAAGATATACATCCTGACCGATCTTGAGGGCGTGGGCGGGGTGGTTGACGACGCGCAGCTCGTGCCCGGCAGCCCGCGCTACGAGGATGCCCGTCGCTGGCTGACCCTGGAGGTCAACGCGGCGGTCGAGGGCGCACTCGCGGGCGGAGCAACAGAGGTCGTCGTGCGCGACGGCCACGGCGCCAACGGCGGCTATAATCTGCTCCTCGATGAGGCGCACGAGGCGGCGGAGTATGTCATGGGCGGGCCCCAGCCGGTGTACTTGGAGGAGCTTGACGCCGGCTTCGACGGCATGTTCCAGGTGGGCGCGCACGCGATGGCGGGCACCGCGCGGGCGGTGTTGGAGCATACGCAGTCACCGCAGGCGTGGGAGGAAATGCGGGTCAACGGGCGGCCGCTGGGAGAGATGGGATTCGCGGCCGCCATCGCCGGCGAACTGGGGGTGCCCTGCGTGCTGGTGACGGGTGACCAGGCGGTATGTGACGAGGCCCGCGACCTGCTCGGCGCCGAGGTCGAGGTGGCGGTGACCAAGGTCGGCTTCGGACGCAGCTGCGCGCGGGTCAAGCCTCCGGCGGTGGTGCGCCGCCTCATTCGCGAGCGCGCCCAAGCGGCGATGGGCAAGCTGGGGAAGGTGCCGCCGCTGGACCTCGGCCGGCCGGTGGAGATCATCCTGCGCTTCAAGCACACCGCGCTCGCGGATCACCCGAACCGCACCGACCGGCGCCGCCTCGACGCGCGCACCATCGCCGTCCGCGGCGACACCGCCCGCGAGGCGTTCCACAACCTGTTCTGACATGGACTTCTTCGACTGCAACTGCATGGTGGGGCGGTTCGGCCGGCCCCAGCCCGGCCAGTTCTGGGAGGCCGCCGCGCTGGAGCAGGAGTTAGAACGCTGCGGGATTGGACGCGCGCTCGTCTTCCACGCCCTGAGCAAAGAGCTCGACCCCGCAACCGGCAACGCCGCCCTCGCGCGCGAGCTGGCGGGGCGCGAGCGCCTGTCGCCGTGCTGGGTGGTGATGCCGCACCACACCGGCGAGCTGCCCCCGCCCGCTGAACTGTGCGACGCGGTGGCGGCGCAGGGCGTGGCGGCGGTGCGGCTGTTTCCACGGACCCACGGCTACAGCCTGGCGCCGTGGTGCGCCGGGGAGCTGCTGGCGGCGCTGGCAGGCCGGCGCGTACCGGTCCTGCTTGACCACGACGAAACGACGTGGGAGGAAGTGAACGCGGTCTGTGAAGCCCATCCCGACCTGCCACTGATCCTGCTGCGCGTGAACTACCGCGCGCATCGCAGCCTCTATCCGCTGCTGGCGCGGCACGTCAACTTGCACCTGGAGATCGGCCTCTTCGTGGCCCACGACGGCCTCGCCGACTGCGCGCGCCGCTTCGGCGCCGGGCGCCTGCTGTTCGGCTCCGCCCTGCCCCATTTCACCCCCGGCGGCCCTATAGCCGCCATCGCCTACGCCGACCTGCCCGAAACCGATAAGGCTCTCATCGCCGGCGGCAACCTGCGGCGGCTGCTGGGGGAGGCGGCATGACATCGCTGCGCGAACGCGTCCGCGCCGGCGAGACCCTCGACGACCTGCTGGTCGTGGACGCGCACGGGCACCTGGGGCGATGGCACGCCTTCCACCTCCCCAGCGGCGACGCCGAAGGCATGCTCCGCACCATGGATCGCCTCGGCATCAACGCCTGCATCGCCTCCGGCCTCGCCGGCATCGGGCCGGACTTCGTCTTCGGCAATGACGAGGTGGACCGCGCCGCCGCGGCCTTCCCCGGGCGCATTTTCGGCTACGTCGCGGTCAATCCCAATTACCCTGCGGGTGACATGCGCCGCGAGCTGGAGCAGCGCTGGGCGACCGAGCGTTTTCTGGGCGTCAAGCTCCACGCCGACATGCACCAGCATCCCAGCGACGGCCCCGGCTACGCGCCCGCGTGGGAGTTCGCCGACGAGCGCGAGCTGCCGGTGCTGTGCCACGACGCGGTGCTTCATCTGGCGCAGCCGGCGGAGCGCTATGGGCGGGCGCAGGTGGTGGTCGCGCACGCGCTCAGCGCACCCGAGCAGATGCAGGCGGCACTGGAGCTGGCGGCGCGGCGGCCCAACGTCCATCTCGACCTCACCGGCTCGCCGCTGCTGTTCGGGGCGCTCGAGCTGGCGGTGGAGAAGGTCGGCGCCGGGCGCATCCTCTTCGGCACCGACATGACGTTTCTCGACCCGCGGCCCCAGCTCGGCCGCGTCGCCTTCGCCCAGATCACCGAGGCCGACAAGCTGCGCATCCTGGGGCGCAACGCGGCGGAGCTGTTCAGGTTCGACCCGGATCATGTGCCGCCACATGGTGGTTCCAATGAATGAAATCGAATGCAGGTTGTGCCGGGCGGTCGAAGCCGGCGCCGACGAGGCCCGCGGCTTCCTGCTCGACCTCATCCGCATCCCCAGCACCACTGGCAATGAGCGCCCCGCCGCCGACCTGGTTCTGGAGCGCTGCCGCGGGCTGGAGGTGAAGGTCGCGGCAGTACCCGTTCCCGCGGATCTCAAGCACGACCCCGACTACACCTTCGCCGACCAGGAACTGAGCTATCAAGATCGCCCCAACGTCGTCGCGCTGCGGCGCGGCACGGGCGGGGGCCACAGCCTGATCGTGCAGAGCCATCTCGATGTCGTGCCCGCGCCTCCGTCATGGGGTGAGGCTTTCGCGCCCGTGGTTGACGGCGACACCATCATCGGCCGCGGCGCATGTGACGCCAAGGGGCAGGTCGCGGCTATCATCCTTGCCCTGCAGGCGCTCGACGACGCCGGGGTGGGACTGCGCGGCGACGTGCAGTCGCAATTCGTCATTGACGAAGAGGTCGGCGGCAACGGCGCGCTCGCGCTCATCAAGCAGGGTTATCGCGCGGACGCCGCGCTCATCATGGAGGGCACCAACCTCGATATCCACCCCGCCAATCGCGGCGCGCTATGGTTCCGCCTGCGGGTAACCGGCAAGTCGGTGCACATGGGGCGGGCGCATGAAGGCGTCAACGCCATCGAGAAGACCGCGGCCTTGTTTCCGGCGCTGCGCAAGTACGAGCAGCGCATCGTCGCCGAGAGCGCGGGGCAGCCGCAGTTCGAGCGCTACCAGCGGCCGGTGCAGGTCAACCTCGGCATCATGCGCGCGGGCGACTGGCCGTCAACGGTGGCAGGGGAGTCAGTGCTCGAGGGCGGCGTGGGGTTTCTGACCAACAAGCGCATGGAAGACATCAAGCGCGAACTGCGCGAGGTCATCGAGTCGGCCGCCGACCAGTGGACGCGCGCCCATTACGAGCTGGACTTCCCCAAGCTGCATAACGACGCTTACGCCGACGACCCCGATCACCCCGCGGTCGCGGCGTTGGCGGCGGCGTGCCGCGAGCTGGGGCTGGGGTCCGAGGTTTACGGCTGGAACGTGAGCTGTGACGCGCGCCTTTACCACCACCGCGGCGGGATGCCGACCATCGTCTTCGGGGCCGGCAGCGTCGCCGACGCGCACGCGGTGGGAGAGAAGGTGGACTTCCGCCAGGTGGTGCAGGCCGCGCAGGCGGTCGCCCTCATGTGCGTGCGATGGTGCGGCTCCCCTTAGCCTCGACAGTGATGCCGCCGGTTTCCGGCCTGCGCCAATCTGCACGGACTCAGTCCGACCCGCCTTCCTGGTAACCGTAGATGCCGGGTCGCCAGAGATACGACGTCCCGCCCTGGAAGTCGGGCGGGACATCCGTGTTCCGCGGGCCGACATAGACGCCCCAGTGATAGAACCCGCCTCCGAACACGACGAGCACCCACTGCCGCCCCTCGTAGTCGTCCCTGATCCAGATGTACGAGGGACGCAAGTCGCGGATGGCCTTCGAGACGAGATGCACCTTGCCCCTGCCGTGGACATAGATCTCACTGAACGAAGCGTCTTTGCCCAGCCGCTTGCCTTCCGTCTCAAGCAGCCGGAGGCCCCACGATTCCAGCTCGTCCAGCCCGACGGTGGACGTAATCTTGATCCGCAGGCCGAAGTCGCACCACCGCGCAAAAGGGACGTCCACGTAGCGCCACGACAGCAGGATCAACACCGCTATCACCACGGTAGCAGTCCACCGCGGCCAGGCGACTCGGCGCCGGCGTATACCTAGCAGTACTAGCACTACTATCAGGCCCACAAGGGCCGCCTGCATCAGCACCCCGAAGCCGAACTCGAGCAGGAGAGACCTTGGCACGAGCGCCCCGAAGGCAATGCCCTCAGTCGCGCTAAGCCCCACGCCCAGCGCGCCAAGGAAGAGCACCAGGGCGTGGAGCGAAGGCTCGTCCATCCGGTCAAGCCACAGCCCTGCGAGCAGTCCGCGCCAAGAGTGGGCACGAAGCCGCTCGCCCAGGCTCGGCCGGGGCTCCGTATCGGCGTCGCTCTCCTTCACCTCGATGAACTCCGGGCGCGCGAGGACGCACCGTCCCCATGTCAGAAGCGCGGCGAGCGATGCCAGCATAAGGAGCAGCAGCCCGGCTGATGCGTGCGCTGAGAACCGTTCCGTCACCCGCGCCACGTCCAACCCGCGCCCTGCTCCGCCGGGCGTAAGGGCGTAGTATGTTAGCCGTTGCAAGGCCGCCTGATGATGCGACGCCAGCGCAGTCGCCAGCACGACGGCGGCGATGATGTAGGCGCCCGCGGCGATGGCGATTCCAAGCGGCCGGCGGCGAATGACAAGCAGCGCCGCGGACCACATGCCGAGGCAAGCGAGGATGCCCGCGGCCCTCATCCAGGGCGATACGGGCGCAGCCAACTCGGCGGGGATCCGCCCGCCGGCGGCGGCGAGCGCCGACCACACAGTCCCGACAACGAGAAGGGTGCCGACCGCCGCCCAGTGGTATTCGGCCTTGCGATCCAGGCCCAACCACCATCGCACCTGCCTGAACGCGAGTAGGGCGGCCGCCGTGATGACAGGCACCAGAAGGAAGAGCCGGTACACGACCGGCGCGGCTGCGTAAGCGACCATGGCCCCGAGCGGGATCTCCGCCAGGTCTCCTTTGCGCTGCGCAGCGGCAAGTGCCACCAGCCCAGCCCCCCTCGCGACGACACCGAGGAAGACCCACAGGTAAAGCGTCATGAGGACCGCCCACCCCCACTGGCGCCGCCGCAGCAAGGCGATGGACGCCAGCAATACCAGCGCGGCCCACCCGAGCAGCCACGCCTCCTGCGTCGCTGTCTGGAGGTCGCGACCGTGGGCAATGGCATCCCCTGCGTGCGACAGCGCAGACACGCCTCGGATGGCGCCATAGTAAACACCAATCCAGCCGACTATTAGCACCGGCACCGGCGCTCGGAGTCGCGCTGACGATTTCACGTGTTTGCCCCCTGAGCGGCCTCGACGCGCCAGTTCGCCGCGGGCGATGCGATACCTGCGGTCCGCGCGAAGCGACCGGCCCCTGGCCCGTCTGCCGGGTCGCTCTTCCGCCATGGAATGTGGAATATTCTTCGTGGTGGAGTTGCAGGGGGACTGCGGTGATTTGTCCGGACTGCCTGAGCGAGCAGCCCGAGTGGGCTGACACATGCTGTGACTGCGGCGCGGGCCTGTCGTTTCTGCGCGACCATCCGCGGCGTGTGGGGGCGGCGGTCTGGGTTTCCATGCTCATTGGGCTGGGGCTGCTGCTGGCTCTCTTCGCGACCCTGTTCGACCAGCTCGGGAACGGCGCATTCCCGGTGCTGGGCCGGCCCGAGGCCGCGGAGCTCGTATTCGGCGTGGTGCTGAGCCTGCTCGGCGCGCGCGCCTGGGCCACTGTCAGGGCTGCGGTCGCGCACCGCCTGGCCTCCCACCCGCGCTGACGGCCGCGGCCGCGCGGGCCGAGGCGGCTCCACCCCTGCGGTTGGCGAAGGGTGTGACCGATTTCAGTGGGGATGGTTGGGCGACGCACCGGGCGCGACCTCGTAGGGGCAAGGCATGCCTTGCCCGTACATCCGCGCCCCGACGAGTCGGGGCGCGCCCAGGGTGACCCCAACCGCTTGCGGTCACAGCCTTGGCGAATCCCCGCTTGCCGATGTCAGGCGGCGGGTGGTATCATGGCGCATCACACTCGATAGGAGCCGCCCGTGACTTCTCGTGAGCGCGTCTTGGCCGCGCTGCGCCACCAGGAAGCGGATCGCATTCCCATTCACGACAGCCCCTGGACCCACACCATCAACCGCTGGCACCGCGAGGGGCTGCCCGAGGATCAATCCCCCGCCGACTACTTCGGCTACGAGATCGTCAGCCAGGGGATGGACCTGTCGTTTCAACTGCCGAAGGAGACCCTCGAGGAGACCGACACTTACACTGTGTACCGCGACGCCAAGGGTGCCACGCGCCGCAGCTTCAAGGACCACGAGTCAACCCCCGAGCTCATTGACTTCACCGTCAATACGCGCCGCGCGTGGGAGCAGCACAAGCCGCGCCTGGCGTGGAACGACACCCGCGTGGACTGGGATAACGCGCTGGAAGCCAATCGCGCGGCGCGGGCTGAGGGGAAGTTCGTCTGTGTCAGCGCCGCCATCGGCTACGACCGCACTCAGGCCTACGTCGGCTCCGAGACGCTGCTAATGGCCATCGCGGAGGACCCGGCATGGGTCAAGGAGATGTTCGACAGCGCGGTGGAGCTGGTGATCACCGGGTGTGAGGAGATGCTCGCCCGCGGGTTCGAGTTCGACGGCGCGTGGATGTTCGACGACCTGGGCTATCGCAACGCCACTCTGTTCTCGCCCGCCGCCTTTCGCGAGCTCGAGTTCCCGTCGCAGAAGCGCGTCTACGACTTCTTCCACGGCCGGGGGTTGCCGACGATCCTGCACAGTTGCGGCCGCGTGGCCGCGATCGCGCCCCAGCTCATCGAGGCCGGGCTCGACTGCCTGCAGCCGCTGGAGGTCAAGGCGGGAATGGACCTGGTCGCGCTCAAGCGCCAGTTCGGCGACGCGCTGGCGTTCATGGGCGGCATTGACGTGCGCGCGATGTCGCATCCCGACCCCGGCGTCATCGAGCGCGAGATCGCCGCCAAGATTCCGGTCGCCAAGCGCGGCGGCGGCTACATCTACCACTCCGACCACTCCGTGCCCAGCGACGTCAGCTTCGAGCAGTACCAGCGCGTGATCGAGTTGGTGCACAAGTACGGCGCGTTCTAGCCCGCATTGTTTCATTCTGAACGCAGTGAAGAATCTCGCCCCCGCATGGCAGGTTCCTCGCGGCGGGCCCGTGCGGCGGGACTCCGAAGCAGTGGGATTGAGCCCCGCCGGTGGCGCCGACGGGGCGAGCTGATGGTTCAGGCCGAGATCTCCTGCATCTTCACCGGCCGCCCCAATGCGGCCGAGCGGTAGGCGGCGACCGCGACCTCCAGCGCGCGCAGGCCGTCGTCCCCGGTGACGCCGAAGGGGCGGTCATTCTCGACCGCGTCCACGAAGTCGGCGATCATCGCCCGGTTGACGTCCGAGCCCCAGTAGTGCCACTCGCCGACGCCGCGGCGGTCATCGTAGAGGTCGAACTTCTGGCGGAAGCCGTTGGCGGCGGCGACGCCGTCGGTGCCCACGATCTGCAGCATCACATCCCCCCACGTCGGGTAGCACCGGGGGCGCGACCAACTGGGGTCGAGGGTGGCGAAGACCCCGTTGTCGAAGGTCACGGTCACCGCGCCGCAGTCGTCGCTGGCGATGTCGTGCATGAGGCGATCTACTTCCGCGTAGACCTCGACCACCTCCGCCTTCAGCATCCACCGCAGCAGGTCCACCAGGTGCACGGAGTGATCGAGCACCGCTCCGCCGCCCGCGAGCTTGGGCTTGGTGAACCAGCCGCCGGGCATGCGCCCGCGGTTGGCGCCCGTGGCGGCGAGGAACTTGCCGAGCGCGCCGTCGTCGCACAGCGCCTTCAGCCGCAGCATCGGCGGCATGAAGCGACAGGGGAAGGCGATCCCCAACTGCACGCCCGCCGCCTCGCAGGCGGCGATCATGCGCCGGCCGTCGGCGGGATCGGCGGCGATGGGCTTCTCGCACAGCACGTGGCAGCCCGCCTGCGCCGCGGGAATGACCCACCGCGCGTGGCGCGCGTTCTCGGCGGTGACGATGACCGCGTCCGCCTTCGCCAACAGCTCGTTGCGCGCCATGAGACGGGTCCCGAACTGGGCCGCCATGCGCTCGCCCCGCGCCTGGCTGCTGTCAGCGATGCCGACCAGGCGCGCGTTGGGCAGTTCCTTGACACAGCGCGCGTAAGCCGACGCGTGGGTGTGGGCGAAGCTCAGGATGCCGATCTTGACCATGCTCTCCTCCGTCCTGCGTAGGGCGGTGGTCTGCGCCCATGATTCACGCCAGCGGCAGGGCCACGACCTCGCCGCGTAGAGTGCTCTGCTCGGCGGCGAGCGCCACCTCCAGCGCGCGGTACGCGTCCTCGGGGGTCACCGATGGCTGGCGTCCGGTGCGCACGCAGTCCATGAACTCGCGCACCTCGGCCGCGTAAGGGCTGTCGGCGAGCGGGCTCTCGGGCACCACCACCGCGGGCGCGCGGCTGCCGCGCTTGGGCTTGCGCCACACGCGCAGCGGCACGGCGGTGTCGCTGTCGTACTCGATGAGCCCGCGGTCGCCGGCGATCTCGAGTTGGGTGTAGAAGATGCCGGGGGTGTGCGCCCAACTGCCCTCGACGTGCGCGATCACCCGGTTGCGGAAGCGCACCGTCACCAGGCCGTAGTCGGTCAACGCCGGCCCCCGGTGGGTCAGCGCCTTGCAGTAAACGCGCTCCGCGGGGCCGAAGCACCAGAGCAGGAAGTCAATGTCGTGGATGGCCATGTCCACCAGCACGCCGCCGCTCATCGCGTAATCCCCGTACCAGTCAGCGGGGGGCTGGGGATGGCCTGAGCAGCGCGCCGTCCGCGCCACCGCCGGCCGTCCCACCGCCCCCTCGTCGAGCAGGCGCTTGGCGAGGGCATACTCGGGGAAGAAGCGCAGCACGTGCCCCACCATCAGGCGCACGCCAGCCTCCTCGGCGGCGGCGATGGCGCGGCGCGCCTCCGCCAGCGTGCGCGCCAGCGGCTTCTCGCTGAAGATGTGCTTGCCGCGCTTGGCGGCGGCCTCGATCAGGGGCGCGTGAAACGGCGTCGGCGTGCAAATGACCGCGATGTCAACGCGCCGGTCGGCCAACAGTCGGCGCCCGTCCCCGTAGGCTCGGGCGCCGTGCTCGGCGGCGAGCCGCTGCGCTCGTTCCTCGACGACGTCGGCGCAGGCGACGACCTGCGCGTCTGGGAATGAGGCAAAGCGTGCCGCGTGGCCGCTTCCCATGCCGCCGCAGCCGATAATGCCAACTCCGTACATCATCTCACCTCGCGCCCACCACGGAATTGCCTACGGATTCGCCGCGCCGCCGCGGGCGTCCTTCCGCAGCGGGGCAGAGGCGAGTGTTGGTTTCGCGGCCAGGAGGAAGGCGTCGGGCGACGGAATAGGTGAGCAGGCAAGCATTACTCGGAGCAAGGCAATGACCGGAGCCGACATCTTACGCGAGCTCACCATCGCCCTGGGCGCCGGCCTCGCGGGCGGCCTGGTGGCGCGCAGCTTGCGCCTGCCTACCATCGTCGGCTACCTGGTGGCGGGCGTCGCCGCCGGCCCCGCTGGGCTCAACGTGGTGCGCGACCTCGACACGGTGACAAGCATGGCCGAGCTGGGGGTGGCGCTGCTGCTGTTCGCCCTTGGCGTCGAGCTCTCCCTGCGCTCGCTGAGGCAGGGGAAGTTGGCCGCCCTGGTGGCGGCGCCGACGCAGTTGGCGCTTAGCGTGGGGCTGGGTTACGGCCTGGGGGAACTGCTGGGCTGGGGCTTCAATCCGGCGCTGATCCTGGGGTTCGCGCTCGCCCTCAGCAGCACCATGGTGGTGGTGCGCCTGCTGGGCGACCGCGGGGAGCTGCATACCAACCATGGGCGCCTGATGATCGCGGTGCTGCTGGTGCAGGACCTGGCAGCGGTGCTCATGGTCGGGGTGCTGCCGTTTCTGGCGGGGACGAGCGCGATGGGGCTGGCCGCCCTGGGCGGGCTGTTGATCAAGGGCCTCATCTTCCTGCTCGGCGTGTTCGTGCTCGCCCACTGGCTGGTGCCGGCCTTGCTGCGGGTGGTGGCGCGCTCCTACAACAAGGAGGTGTTCGTCGCGCTGGCGGCGATGTTGTGCTTCGGCGGAGCCTTCGGTGCCCACTACCTGGGCTTTTCGCTGGCGCTTGGGGCGTTTGTGGCCGGCCTGGTGCTGGGCGAATCCGATTACAGCCACGAGGTGCTGGCCGACATCACCCCCCTGCGCGACCTGTTCGGCATGGTCTTCTTCGTCTCGCTGGGGCTGCTGTTCGATCCCGCCTCGGTGCTCGATCACCCCGCGTGGGCACTGGCCATCCTGGCTGCGGTGGTAGCGGGGAAAGCCGCGATCGTGGTGGCGGCCTGCCTGCTAGCGCGCTTTCACGTGCGCTCTGCCTTGGTGGCCGGCCTGGGGTTGGCCAACGTCGGCGAGTTCTCCTTCGTGGTGGCGACCGTGGCCTTCAGCAGCGGCCTCATCACCCGCGAGCACCTGTCCCTGGTGCAGGCGGTGGCCGCCATCAGTCTGCTGCTCAGCCCCGCGCTCTTCGGGGCCGGCGGGGCACTTTACAGACGTCTGCGCCTGGTCGCCGCCGCCGACGAACAACTCGCGCGCGAGGAGCTGCGCGACCTGCCCCAGGGCTGCGCCGAGCGGGAGGCGTTCGTGCTGCTGTGCGGCTACGGGCGCGTCGGCCGCCACGTGGGGGAGACCCTGCTCGAGGACGGCGAGCACTTCGCGGTGGTGGATTTCGACCAGGGCGTGGTCGCCGAGCTGCGGTCGCGCGGCACCCCCGCGTTCTACGGCGATGCGGCCAGTTGGCGAGTGCTGGAGGCCGCCGGCGCCGAGCGCTGCTGCCTGGCGGTGCTTGCCCTGCCCGACGCCATCACCACGCGCCTGGCGATACGCGCCCTCAAGCGCGTGAACCCGCACCTGGCGGTCCTCGCCCGCGTGCACCCGACCGAGGAGATTGACCCCATGTACCGCGAGGGCGCCGACGAGGTGGTGCAGGCCGAATTCGAGGCCAGCCTGGAGATCATACGCCACACCCTGCTGCACCTGGGCCGCGAGCCCGCCGCGGCCCAGGCGAGGGTGGATGCCGTGCGCCGCCAGCGTTACCTCGCGCTGCGGCGCCGGGACCGGCCGGACGACGCGGGCTGACCGCCCCCACCGGGCGCGACCCCACCCGGTGGCACAGGCGCCGCCGGCTGTGGCCGCGCCGCGGCGTCTGCCAGTCGCGCGTCCTCAGCGCGATTCACACGCCGCGATCAGCTCCGCCTCGGGGTAGAGCACCCCCGCCGCAAACGCCCCCTCCAGGCGGTAGGGATCCATGTGGTCGCCGGCCGAGTAGTACACCGTCAGCAGCGTGCCGTCGGGGAAACGCACGGTGCTGGGGTAACCGCAGTCCCCGCTCGGGCGGTCATCGTTGAAGACAAGCTTGCGCTCCCCGTCCCAGGAGTGCCCGCAGTCGCGGCTGACCATGCCCTGCACGCCGAAGGGCTCGTGGCGGTGGCCATAAGCTAGCAGCACCCACCCATTGCCCAGCAGTGTCAGGTCCGCCGGATGCTCGCCGGCATCGGTCACGGGGATGGCTGCTGACCAGGTGCGGCCGTCGTCAAGGGACTCGCTCACCGACACGTAGGCGGAGATGTGCTTGGGATCCTCTGCGCGCAGCGCCGCAATGAGTGTGCCATCGGGGCAGCGCAGAAACGCGATCTCGGTGAACCCCGCCCCCACGAGCGAGGGATCGCCCCAGGTGCGGCCGCCGTCGGTCGAGCGCAGCAGGTAGGAATGTGGCCGCACGGCGCTGCCGCGCGTCTCGTCGCCTATTCGTGCGCCGTAGATGGCCATCCCCAGCGTGCCGTCGGGGAAGACGATCATGCGCCCGTAGGGCGACCGTCCGTCGAGCGGCTGGAAGCCGAGCGGATGCGGCGGCTCCCAACTGTGGCCGCCGTCGTGGGAGCGGACGACCAGCGTATGGATGGCGCCGACGTGAGGATCCCAGCGCCCCTGATCATCATAGCAGTTGGCGTGGAAGTAGGCCACGACCAGCGCGCCGTCCGGCGCGGCGCCGACCGCCGGGTTGCGGTCATCCCAGTCGCTGTCCACGATTACCGACGGCGGCAGCCAGGTGGCGCCGCCGTCGCGCGAGCGCACCAGCTCCAGCCGGCCCTCGATACCCACGTGCCCCGCACCCCCACGCAGCACCGCCACCACCTCGCCTGAGGACGGGTAAGCCTCGCGCTTCCCCAGCAGCGCCAGCACCGGGAAGTAGCCGGCCTCCCGCACCAGCGCAACCTCCCTCGCTCCGGGCAGCTTGCGTACGTCAATGGAAGCGCACATGATTCCCTCCGGCGGTCGCGCCAGCGCGTCTGTGAGCCGGCCGCTGGTGCTCCGTCAACCTTCATCTGATGGATACGGCATACCCCGTAGGGCAGGAGCTTGCCTCCTGCCCCGGAGCTAGCTCGCCTGCGGCTCGCCGCGGGCCAGCCGCTCCAGGCAGTTGAGTTGCTCGGGAGTGCCGAGCGCGATCAGCACGTCACCCGCCTCGAGCACGCGCTCCGGCGACGGGTTGGTATGAAAACGGCCATCCGGGCCGCGCACGGCGATGACGCCGGCCCCGCACTGCTCCCGAATGCGGGCCTCCCCCAGGGGGGTCCCGGCGAAGCTCGCCTCGGTGGTGACCATCACCTCCGCCAGGTCCAGGTCGGTCTCATCCACCCGCAGCCACAGGTCGAGGAAATCCACCAGCACCGGGTGCAGCAGCGCCGCCGCCATCTGCCGTCCGCCGGTCACGTAGGGCGAGATCACCCGGTCCGCGCCGGCGCGCGTGAACTTGCCGTGCGAGGTCGCGCTGGCGCAGCGCGCGACGATGTAGAGGTTGGGGCTAAGCGCCCGCGCGCTGATGGTGATGAACAGGTTGTCCTCATCGCTGGAGGCAACCGCCACCAGGCTCTTCGCCCGCTCCACCCCCGCCGCCAGCAGCATGTCGTCCTCGGTCGCGTTGCCGGCGACGAACAGGACCCCCTCGTCCTGCAATCGGGACAGCTGCTCGGGATTGTGTTCAACCACCACCAGGTCCGCCCCGTGGCGTGCGAGCTGGCGCACGATCTCCTGCCCCATGCGCCCGTAGCCGCAAATGATGTGGTGATCCGTGAGCTTGCCGATGGTTTTCATTCGTCTCCGCCTGCCCCAGAAGTCCACCAGTTGCGCGCTCACTACCAGGTCCGCCCCGTAGCGCAGGGCGAAGGTGGCGGTGGCGAGCCCGCCCAGGATAAACAGGATGGTGAAGAGCTTACCCGCGGTGCTGAGCGAGTGCACCTCGCGGTACCCCACGGTGGAGATGGTGATCACCGTCATGAACATCGCATCCACCGGGTTGTAGTGCTCGAAGCGCCAGTAGTACAGCACCGCGATTACCACCAGCGCCGCCAGCGCCGCCACCGCCAACTGCAGCGCGCGCAGGCTCGTGCGCTGGCGCTCGCGCACCGCCAGCACGTTGACGCCGGCGGTGGGCTCCCCTCGCTGATAGCGCGGCTCGTAAATCGCTCGCCTCCTCGCCGGCCGCCGCCTGGGTGCCGGTCGCGGCGTACGCTTTCGCCCCGCGGGTGCGTTATCCTGTCACCGCCCGCGGGGCGGCGCCACCCAAAGCAGGCGGGGCACAGGTCCAGCACCTGTGCCCCGCATATCACCTGCCGGCTGCGCCCCGGCGAGAGGCGCGGATCGCCCCCGGCCCCACCGCGGTCGCCGCTATTCCTCCTCGATATGCTTCTCCAGCCGGCGCATCGCCTGCTCCAGGCGCTCCTGGCGTTGGGCACTGGTCATGTCGCCGCGGGTCCTCTCGATGATCGAGCGCGTGACATCGGTGGTGCGCTTGAGGTTGTTGGTGATGGCGCTGGGGTAATCGAACGACACCAGCAGGTAGTAGATGTCGTCCATGGCGGTGAGCAACTCCTCGCCCCAGGTGGGTTCGGCCTGGCGCATCTCGTCCAGCACGTGGCGCCGCAGCTCCCCCACCGCCTCCGCCAGGCCGTTGAGATAGGCGGCATAATCAACCTTCAGCTCGTCGGGGTCGGGCACCGGCTCGCGATGGATGAGCGCCAGCGTCAGCCGCGCTTCGGCGTATTCCTTCTGCGCGTCTTGGGCAAAGCCCGCGCTGTAGATCTCCGGGTGGCCCCTGAGCAGCTTGCGCGCCTGGGCGACCATTTCCCCGGTGACGACCAAGAGCTTGCGCGCGTCGTCGAACTCGCCCCGATGCACGGCGCGGATGGCGTTCGCGCTGTTGCGGATCACCTCTCGCGACAGCGCTAGCGCCTTCTCCCGCGCCGCATCCTTGGCGTCGAAGTCAGCCCGTATCTTGTTGCCGATCTGCCCCAGTCGCGCCAAATCCATTCGCCTCTTGCCTCCCGGCCCTGATCATTCGCACGTCGCTGCCGTCGGAGCTCCCGGGCGGCGACTATCCGTGCCCGCCGCCCTCCGCCAGCGCCACCCGCGGCGGGTTGATGAAATCGTGGTACTTGTCCGCCACCGCGCCGCCGCCGGCGTCCCCCAGATGGAGGTAGATCCGATAGCGCAGCGCCATCGTCTCGCCCGGGTGGAGCACATGGCTGCCGTCGCGGGCGGGGTCATCGAAGTAGTGCGACAGCGCGAAGGGGTTGGCGGTCATGAGGCCGTAATCGCGCACGTGCCAGTAGGTGGGATGGCGGAAGCTGTTGGGGTGATCGAAGATGGCGATGCCCACGATCTCCCCCTGCACCGGCCCCGAATAATCGCACCAATGCGCGCGCTTGCCCCAGGTCTCGGCTTCCTGCACCCCGCCATAGGCATTCTCGATGCGCCCATCCAGCTTGGCGTCCATCGAGGTCGCCACCCGCACCCCACACAGCCCGCCCTCCTTGGTGTCGCCGAAGCGCACTTCTCCCGCGCTCGGGCGCAGGTCCAGGTCGAGATCGAAGCAGCGCCACTCCGCCGGCAGGTTGTAGAAGATCATCGCCAGCCGCTCCTCCAGCAGAGGCTCGCCGCCCGCGGTCACCCACTGGGAGCGCGCCTCGAGCACCCCCATCACCGGTCCCGCCTCGCGGCGCGCGAAGTCGCGATGCACGGTGCGCCCGTGCCCTTCTAGCTCGCTCCAGTTGTCGGTGCCGTTGACGTCGCCGTGGGCAACCCATACGGAACGATGATGAATGTGGTCGCTCCTCTCCCCCGCCGGCCCTTGCGCCATCGGATAGTCGCGCGTCACGTGGCGCCCGCCGGGGCCGATCAAAGGGTGCAGGTTGGGGCGCGCCAGCTCGCTGCCGAAGTTGTAGGCGGTGAAGAGGTCGCCGTCGAGGTTGACCTCGATGCGCCCCGCTCCGGCGTCGGCCAGCTCCACCCCCGCTCCCGCCGCCGGAGGCTGCGGCGTGAGGGCGAACTCGCGCGCGTGCCCCGGCGCCAGGTCCTCCAGGATCCACGCGAAGCAGATCTCCTGCGCCCCCGCCAGCCACGGCATCAGTTGCGCCGGGGCGGTGTGATCCGCAGTCAGGTCGGTGATGCCAAACACCGCCGGCAAAGGCTCCCCCGCCCACGGCAGGCGGGTTATCAGCGGGCACTTGTGGCGATGGTGCGGGCCCGCGCTGACGACAAACCGTTGGTCCTTCATTGCGTTCTTCCTCCGAGGAATTGGCGGCGCAGCCGTCCTCGGCTGCGCCGCTGCGGGCATTGGCAGCAGCGGCGGCTGCCCCGCTATTTGCGCAGTTTTCCCTAAGCGGCGAACTTCTCCCGCAAGTGGGCCAGGCTGCGCGCGGCGATGGTCTGCGGGTCGGGGGTGAAGTCGAACACCTCCACCGACACGTAGCCCTGGTAGCCGACGTCGCGCAGGGCCTCGGCGATAGGGCCGAAATCGGTGTCGCCGAAGCCGGGGCCGCGCAGGTTGGCGTCATTGGCGTGGACGTGGGCGAGCAGGTCGCCGTTGGCGCGGATGATGTCGGCGATCGGCGTTCCCTCCGAGCTCATCGCCTTGACGTCGAGCATCATCCGCAGGTTGGGGTGCCCCACCTCCTCCACCAAGCGGCGCGCCTCCGCCGCGGTGTTGATGAAATCGGTCTCCCGCGGCGAGAGCGCCTCCGGGCAGATGGTCACGCCGCGCGCCGCCGCCCGCTCCAGCGCCGGCCGCAGCGCCTCCTGGGCCAGCTCCCAGGCCTGCTCGTAGGTGAGACCGGCGGCGACGTTGCGCTGCTTGGGCGAACCCAAGATCATGATCCGACCACCCAGGTCCCCGCAGAAATCCACCAGGTCGGCCAGGTACTGCGCGGTGCGCGCGCGGATCGCCGGCTCCGGCGTGTTGACGTACAGCCCCTGCGGCGACACCAGCAGCCAGTGCAGCCCCACCACCTCCAGCCCCGCCCGCCGCGCCTGCTCGCGCAGCTGCTGCCGGCGCGCGGGCGGCACCTCGTTGACCGCCGCGGCGAGGGTGAACGGGGCGACCTCGACGCCGTCGTAGCCGGTGGCGGCCGCGAACTCACACACCCGCTCCCACGGCCAGTTCTCGAACAGCTCGTTGCAGATCGCGAATTTCATGCCTGCTCCGTCCGTCCGTGGAGTGTCAACGTGAGGCCCCGGCCCATGTGATTCCGAGCCCCAGCGAGGAATCCCTGACCTCCTACCCCCATTGGGGATTCCGCCAAAGGCCGACGAGTCCTCGGTTGCGGGGTTTACCCCCTGGCGCCGACCGGCTCCCCCGGAATGACATCCGCAGAAAGCTGCGGGTGACCGCGCAGGCTACGGCGACCAGTATATGGGATTGCTCCACGCCACTCGTCCCTGCTGATCCGCGCACTCCACGCGCACGTAGCTCACCTCCGGGGGCGGCGTGAACTCCGCGCGCCCGATGCCCGCGGCCCCTTCGGCGCGAAAACGCTTACCCCTGGAATTATCGCAGATGAAGCTGATGGTCGCCACCGACGAGCAGGTCACGCGCACCGCGCCTTCGAACACCTCAATGCCGGTGATGCGTGGGCCGCGCGTGGAGTAGAAGTGCCCCGCGCGCAGCGCGGCCATGACCGCCTCGCGCTCCAGCCGCCGCGCCTTGAGCACCACCCACCCCTGCCCGTGATCCGGGCGCCGCCAGTGCGCGTCATCCACCGCCAGCCCCCACAGCCGCTGCCCGCGCGCCAGCAGCTCGTCCCAGTGCACCGCCGACAGCCCCTTGGCGATGCTCTCCTCGCACGTCGAGTTGTACACCTCGACGCCCAGCGCTCCCTGCAGGCCCTGCAGGTCGTGCGCGGTCGCACCGCTCCAATACGGATGCGCCAGGATGGCCTCGCCGCCCGCCGCGCGGATGGCATCAATCGCCGCCTGCGCCCCCGCGCCTTCATCCACGACCGGCTCGGCGGTAACGCCCAGCCCGACGATGTGATAGTCCCCACCGACCTCGGTGCGCCCGACGTTGAGCTCGATGCCCGGCAGCGCCAGGAACGAGTCGTCGCTGGCGCTCGCGGCATGGGTGAGCCGGTTGTGGTCGGTGATGGCGGCGAAATGGTAGCCCTGCTCGCGGTACCAGGCCAGCGCCGCGGCCGGCTCGAGCGCGGCGTCCGATTCCGTGGTGTGGAAGTGCAGGGCGCCGCGATACCATTGGCCGGGCAGCGCCCAGGGGGTGCGGTAGTTCACGTGCCGCGTTGCGGGCGTTGCCGCGGGGATATCGGAAGACTGCGGCTCGTCCACCGGGCCGCGAGTGGGGTCAGTCATGAGCGCCTCCATGTGCGTCGCGTGATTATAGGACAGTCTCCGCTCGGCGTCAACTGGCGCGCCTGGTGATCCAGGGGTGTGGCAACGGAGAGTGGGGCTGCGCGAATCAACGCTCCCCTTTCCAGGGGGAGGATGAAGGTGGGGTGGAGCGCCATCGGTCCGTGCCCGGACAGCCATACCCACTGAAAAGGAACACACCCGTCCGCCATCAATGCCCGGCCATGCTGCCGTCAGAGCGTATTGCCGGCGCAACCGGGTTACGCTACGCTTGGGAATAATTCTACTAGAGGCTTGACAATATATATATATGATGGTATATTATTAATGAGCAGAGTGATAATGGCAAGTTCGCTGCCTATTGAGTGCCCGAGCTGCGGCCACAAGCTTGCCGTCAAACGGCTGTCTTGTCAAGACTGCGGCACCGAGGTCGAGGGGTTGTACGAGCTGCCGGCCCTGGCTAGCCTGGGCCGCAGCGACCAGGAGTTCATCCTGCAGTTCGTGATGGCAAGCGGCAGCCTCAAGGAGATGGCGCGCCTGCTCGGGGTCAGCTATCCCACGGTGCGCAACCGATTGGATGAGATCATCGGCAGACTGAGCCGCTCGCAGCGGCAGCCGGAGGGCGAGAATGACTGACACAGCGCCAGACCCCCACCCCCCCGGGCCCGGACTCCGGGAACGGCTATTCGATCCCTTCACCTACGTCGCCGGCGCCCGCTCCCTGGCTCTGGGGCTGGCGGCCATCATGCTTGCCGGCTTCGTCGGCTCTTTCAGCAACACCCATTTCGACGGCGTCCTGGACGCCCACACCGGCGTCCCCGCCCGTCTTCCGTTGTTCCTGGGTGAGGGGCTGGTCAACTGGCTGTGCGCGGCGACGGTGCTGTTCGTCATGGGGAAGCTCGCCTCGAGGACCGCTTTTCGTGCGATCGACCTGTTCGGCACACAGGCCATGGCCAGGTGGCCGAGCGCGATCACGGCGGTCCTCGCCCTTGCCCCTCCATACCAGCGATACTTGGTCGCGGTTACGCGCAGCCTGATGAGCAAGGGTCGAATGCCTGCGGCCCCGGCGACCGAGGTAGCGGTTTTCGCCGTGGTGCTGCTGGGCGCGATCATGGCGGCCGTGTGGATGGTCTGGCTCATGTACCGCTCCTACAGCACTTGCTGCAACATCAGGGGCGCCGCGGCGGTCGGCACGTTCATCGCAGGGCTGCTGGTCGCTGAAGCAGCGTCGAAGCTGATCTTGTTCGACCGCGCGGGCCTGGTCAGCGGTCTGTGATTCGTCCCGCCGCAGCAGTCCCCCTCACCCGGCCGCTCCCTGCCTGGCGGGCTTCGCCGCGGGAAGGATTACCCCGCGTTCCCGACGAAGCTATGCTTGCCGAGGATTGCCCGCCTCAGCCGAGGCTTGCCCGACAATGCGCTATTCAGCCCCCCGCGGCACTCAGGATATCCTGCCGGAAGACGCCCCGCGCTGGCAGCGTGGATCATGTACATTATGCGAGACTCGATGATAATGAACCGCACGCACAGTTATGTACCCCTGGTGTTGGCGAGCATCGCGTTGGTCACACTAACGGCGCCTGGTGGGCTGGGATCGAGGATGACTACCATGAAACAGGAAGGCATTTTCGATGCAAAGGCGTATGGGGCAAGGGGCGATGGGGTTGCGGATGACACCAAGGCGATGCAGATTGCGCTGAATGAGGCGGCGAAGAAAGGCGGGCAGGTCTACCTGCCACCTGGGAAGTACCTGGTGAGCGGCAGCTTGACGATCCCTGTCGGCGTCACACTGTCCGGAGCGGCGGAATCTCCCCAGTACATCGAACCGCTGATCGGATCGGTGGTGCTCGCCACTGCAGGAGAAGGCAAGGAGGATGCTCCGGCTCTCTTCGAGTTGGGCTCTTCATCGTCCGTCCGCGGACTAACTGTTTTCTACCCAAACCAGCAAGTTAGGAGCATCGAGCCATACCCGTGGACTTTTCACCTTGAGGGCGGAGACAACACCATTGAGAACGTAACCCTGATCAACAGCTACAATGGCATCAAGATCGGGCCGAAGGTGAACGTCCGCCACAGAATCCGCAGCGTATATGGCTGTGTGTTGCGTCGAGGCATCCTCGTAGACAACTGCACTGATATTGGACGAATAGACAACGTACAGTTCCACTGCCACTGGTGGTCATCCAAGCAGGTGAACGGCGAAAGCGCCCCCGTCTTTGAGTACATGTGGAAGAATCTTGAGGCCTTCGTCTTCGCCCGGACCGACTGGGAGTACGTAAACAACACCTTCGTCTTCCCTGCCAACATCGGCTATCGGTTCATCTCCTCCGAGAACGGCGCCATGAACGGACAGCTTTCGGGGATCGGCGCCGACGCCGCCCAGACCGCCGTGCAGGTGGACGAGATTCAGCCGATGGGCCTGCTCATCACCAACGGTCAGTTCGTCGCCTTCAGCGGCGATGACCCGAATCAGGTAGTGATCAACCCCACATGCACCGGCTCGACCAGGTTTGTGAACTGCTCTTTCTGGGGCCTGTCTTCGCACAACGTGGTGTCGCACAGCCAGGGATACGTGTCATTCAGCGACTGTTTCTTCAGCAACTGGCGCAAGACCGACAATCCACTCCCGCTGATCGTCGTGGACAACGGCAAGATCCAGATCCGCGGATGCTCGTTCACCACGCCTGAGCCCAGCATCCACCTGAAGCCGGGTGTCAAGCATGCGATCATCACCGAAAACAACGGCGATAACGGCGTCCGAATCAAGAACGAAATCGGCGATGCAGCGATCATATCGAACAACGAGTCAAGCAATTAGCGGACAACAAGACTGTTCACTCCAGTTTTCACTCTAACCGAACAGTATTGTGGCTAGCCTGGGCGGCAGCGACCAGGAGTTCATCCTGCAGTTCGTGATGGCAAGCAGCAGCCGGAGGGCGAGAATGACTGACACAGCCCCAAACCCCCACTCCCCTGAGCCCGGACTCGGGCAACGGCTGTTCGATCCCTATGGGGAAGCTCGCCTCGAGGACCGCTTTTCGTGCGATCGACCTGTTCGGCACACAGGCCATGGCCAGGTGGCCGAGCGCGATCACGGCGACCGTGTGGATGGTCTGGCTCATGTACCGCTCCTACAGCACTTGCTGCAACATCAGGGGCGCCGCGGCGGTCGGCACGTTCATCGCAGGGCTGCTGGTCG
>Ga0307379_10001497_pt1 | contig 36920 bp, 62 predicted proteins | sample UN2MG_FD_202237 | JGI IMG/M metagenome (GOLD analysis project Ga0307379, IMG submission 202237) | Soil microbial communities from Risofladan, Vaasa, Finland - UN-2 | ecosystem: Environmental > Terrestrial > Soil > Coastal area > Acid sulfate soil | place: Finland: Risofladan, Vaasa | collected...
TCTATTTTAAAAGTCATTGAAGACAACCCTACAAAGAAAGTATTTACTTTTTTAGGTGAGCAAAACGATAATGGCACTCCTACTTGTGATTTTAGATACTCGATTGAATACGGTAGGAATCACAAAAGAAAAATAGATGGTAAAGAATGGAAAGTAATGCTACCAGATCATCTATGTATATGGAAAAAGGACATTATAAAAGAGCGATTCCCTAATAAACAGCTAGGTGAAGATCATGATTTTGCTCAGTTAATGACAAAACACTACACCAAAGAGGATGAATTTGAAATAAATGAGTGTCTTTATTTCTACGATTACAACAGAAGCACAACCGAATGCAGGTAAATCTATTCATAAACTATTTCCAATGTGGGGATAAGATAAGACAAAAAGAATATGATTTTTGCTTCCAAACCAATCAAGACAATCCACTTATTAATAGAATTATTAACTTTGATAACCGATTAAAGTATGATGATTTTTTTGAAGCCACACAGGAATACCCAGATGATGTTAACATATTAGCCAATTCAGATATTTACTTTAATGACACGATTGAAAATGTTCGTAATATTAGAGATCGTGAATGTTACGCTATCACTCGAAGCGAATTAAAAGGTGAAAAGGTAGTGCCATTTGAAGAGATGAACACTTATAACAGAGAAGCAAAAGCAAGATTTAGTCAAGATGTTTGGGTGTTTAAAGGGGCTGTAAAAAGAGTTAGAGCAAACTTTCATTTAGGCGTGCCTGGTTGTGATAACAGAGTAGCTCATGAGATAAGTATGGCAGGATATAAAGTAATTAATCCATGCTATACTATTGAGTGTATTCATAAGCATAGAAGCCAAGAAAGGTATTATAACATACCACAACAATATAATCAAAAAGTTGAGAAACCTTATAAATTTATAGAGCCAGAAGGCCATAAAACTAAACACTTTAGAACTAACGTATGAAAGAAATGAAACCGACTCTATTACATATTGGATTATGTGTAGGAAGCGAATCAATGCCTAAGTATTTTGATAAGCAAACTAATTACTCAGAATTTTATCTAAATGGAAGTCTAATAGACAACCTTAACAATTTAAAGGAAGCACCAGACTACATATTTATTCAGATCCAAAATGATAAATATGACGGCAACAGATCAACTCTAGGTCTTATTCCTTCTTTACAAAGGCTTAAAGAAATGGGTTCTTTTATAATTAATTGGACAGGAGATAAAAGGCACTCTATACCATCATGGATGTATCCATTTGCAGGGGTTGTGAATGTTACTTGTTTCTCAAATGAAGATGATGTTTTAGAGTTTCAAAGAAGAGGATATAACGCTGAATTTCTACAAATAGGAATTGATGAGGATATATTTAATCCACACAGTCAGTATTACCCTAATCATCCTGAGATAGTATTTCAAGCTAATAGAACTACACACTTTCCATTGTCTCTAGAACGTGATGAGATGGTGAAAACTTTACAAAATAGATACGGAAACAGATTTGCTATTTATGGTAATGGATGGAATAACGGAGGCAAAAGCACGAATGCAAGTCAACACGAAGAGGCGAAAGTTTATAGATCCGCTAAAATAGCTATCAATCACAGTCAATTTAATTCAATCAGATACACGTCTGATAGGATGTTTAGGATATTAGGTTCAGGTACTTTTTGTTTGTCTCATAATTATAAAGGAATAGAAAAGGACTTTGTGAATGATAAGCATTTAGTAGTTTACAACAATGTAAATGATCTAATGCAAAAGATTGACTATTGGTTAGAAAACGAAGAGAAAAGAAATGAAATAGCAAATGAAGGGCAAAAACATTGCTATGAAAATTTCACTTATACTCAAATGGTGAACGAAATATTGAAACTAAAATGAAAGTATCGGCGTATTATCCAGCTCATTACGGAAAAGAGTACCTAGAAGCAAGTTTGAAAAGTGTAGTACCACATGTTGATGAGGTTCTAATCCTTTACACAGCACAACCTAGTTACGGTAAATTCACACAGTTAAAGAATCCAGATAGCAAAGATGAATTACTAGCAATAGTAGAAAAAGAAACTAACTCTTTTAAGTGGGTTGATATTCCTGTAACACATCAAGAAAACCATCATAGAAATATGAAGAGTATTTACCTACATGATAGTGATATAATTGTAGCGGTTGATGCTGATGAAATATGGGATGATTTAGATTTAGCAATTAAAGCTGCATGGGATTCTAATTATGAGAATATCAATGTGGCAGGATCTCAATGGTATCACTTTTGGAGGTCATTTAACGAGTGCCATCGTGATGGATTTGCGCCTACTAGGTTTCATTGCAAGAAAGGAAAGCAAGGCACAGGAGTAATTGATAAGGGAACAGTATATCACATGGGATATGCTCAAAGTGAAGCGATCACCGAATATAAGATTAGTTGTCATGGTCATAAGTCTATTTCTGGAAGTTGGTATCGTGAAAAATGGTTAAATTACAATAGAGGAGAAACAACGCATCTACATCCAGACAGTCAAACCGTATGGATAGAAACGCAAGACTTTGACAAGACTACAATGCCTATTTATTTAAAAGAGCATCCGTATTACGATTTAGATAAGATAGTATGATTATAGAAGAAATATTGACAGATATGGTAGATTGCCCTAATGTAAGATTTTTACAAGTTGAAGGTTTAAAAGCTACTCAATCAAGAGAAGTTTTAAAATTACTTGAAAAATTAAAAATAGAAGATTTTGATTTAATAATTGAAATAGGCACACAAGAGGGGGGTTTTTCTTTATTGTTAAAAGAATATTTAAAAAACGAGGTTCATACATGGGATATAAGCCAATGGTATCCTATTGATTTGAAAAGAGATCTTTTTAATAAACATGGAATAAACTATCACATTAGAGATTGTTTTCAAGACTCTTTATTAGTTAAACTCATAAAGGATGATAGAAAAAAAATAGTATTTTGTGATGGAGGGAATAAAGGGATTGAGTTTGATTTTTTTTCTAAGTATTTAAATAAGGGGGATTTTATAGGGGCACATGATTATTTTGAAACTCATTCAAAAAGGGATAATAATATATGGACTACTTGTGAATTAGTTTATTCTGGAATTGAAGGCGCTATAAATAGAGAAGGGTTAACACAACAATACAGAGAGGACTCTTTAAATGCAGTTTGGGCACTTTATAAAAAATAATAAAAATGGTAGATAAAAAGTATTTAGATGAATTAGACCTTTCAGAATATGATAAGTATTTAGCTGATTCAGTATTTTGCAATAGGATTATAGGATATGGTCATAAGTGGACTTATACAGAAACTTGTAATTGCTAATGAGAAAGGCAGCCATCATAGTAGAAAACAGACCATTAGATAATCTTTTTGAGATCATTGAAGCGCATATGATTCACTTAAAAGGTTGGGATTGTATCTTATATGATGATGAAGAAATAAACAGCTCAGAGGATTACAATAGACTATTAACTAACCCTAAGTTTTGGGATATTGATTACGATAAAGTATTAATATTTCAACACGATTCTAGTATATTAAAGAAAGGTGTTGATGAGTTTTTAGATTGGGATTATGTCGGCAGTCCTTGGAAAACTACTGCAAGCTGGGCAAGGCATGACAGGGCAGGTGGTAACGGAGGATTGAGCATAAGAGATGTTAAAGCACATCAAAAACTATTAAGTGAAAAGCAATATAATCCTAAGTACGGTAATGAGGATGTATTTTTTACTCATTATTTACCTAATGTAGCTCCTTATCAAGTATGCCAGAGGTTTGCCTGTGAAACTGAATACCAGTTAGGAACAATCGGATACCATGCAATTGATAAGCATTTGTCAGTTAGTGAGTGTTTAAATATTAAGATGCAATATATACCAACTAATTAAATGGACTTAGAAAAAACATACGATAAGACCACAGAGTCAATTGATCTTTTTACTAATAGATTCAATGCAAACATATCTACTAGGTCAAATGATATGTGGAAAACGATATCAAAGACTTTAAAGAAATTGGAATTAGATAGTAGTGGAAATATAAAAGTAAACAACGCTAATTTAAAGGTACTTAGAACGCTTCGAGGGGACATACTCAAAACAATTATAACACCTCAATATAAGAATGATTTAAACGAGTTTTTAGGCGGTTTTGACCAACTTAAAGGTATTAATGATACTTATTATAAAGCTGCAGCTTCTGGTCTTTTAAATGAGAATAAACTAGTCTTCAAAGAAGTTGTGAACGCTTCAATAGATGCTACTAAAAATAGCCTATTAGAGGCAGGGATTAGCAATGAAATAATAAAGCCAGTACAGAACCTATTGACTAGGAATGTAACAACAGGAGGTAATTTTGATGACCTTGCTACTGCTTTAAAAACTGAAATATTAGGCGATAAAGAAAGGCTAGGAGGATTAGAACGATACACTAAACAGATTACTAAAGATTCATTACAACAGTTTAACGCTAACTACAATGAGTCTGTGTCTGCTGATTTAGGGTTTGAGTTCTTTTATTATCATGGAGCAGTAAAAACTACATCTAGGGATTATTGTCTTGATTTAGTGACTGGTGGTAGATGGTATCATAAAAAAGAAATAGAGGAAACATCTAGCCAACAATGGGCTGGTAAAATCCCAGGAACAAACGCAAGTACTATATTTATTTACAGAGGTGGATATAATTGCGGACATAATTGGAACGGTGCAAGCACATCGGTAGTACCTAACTCAGTAGTGGAAAGAGCTATTAGCAAAGGGTATTATAAATTGAAAAAATGATTATATTTGTTAATTAAAGGGTTTAGCGACCAAAATAAACCTATTACGAATGAATTTTGATAAGTTGTTTAAACAATTACATAGGCGTTTTAAACGTCACAGGCTACACTAATCCCGATTCAGGGTACTTCATAAACGATTTAGCCGGTATTTCGACCAACCAATTAGAAGAGATTTCTGATACAGAAGATCAATACGAACCTAGACTAGCCTTTGATGATATATATGCAAGGGCTTCAAGACTTTTAGAATCTGATATTAAAACAGGTCTAAAGAAGTATTTCAAAAATTACTCTTATATCTCCAATACAATTACAGGGTATTACAAAAAGAATGAATCTATAAGCCAAGGAGCTAATTATAACGGATGGTACTTTGATTTAGGCGCACAATCTAAGAACTTAAATCTAAATCTTACTTCATTCGATCTTTACCTAGCTACTGATTCAGTATTCACAATAGTAGTGTATGACCTAGCCACAGGATCAAAGCTAGATGAGATAGACTTTAGCGGTACGGCTGGATTGCAAACGTACAGAGTTGATAAAAACTACCCACTACATAGATACACTAGAATATTCATAGGATACGATGAGAGCGAAGTAAACACGTTTAAAACGAGTGATTTTGTTTTGAATAATAGTTTAAGTTTAAGACGTGGTAATATTCCTAAAAGTGGCTCAATAATATATGACAATTTTAATTCAACTTATAGCGGAATGATTCTAACTTATAATTTAGAATGTTCAGTCGATCAGTTTGTTTGTCAAAGGTTGCCGATATTTAAAGATGCTTTTCTTTATAAATTAGGGGTTGAATTTTGCACAGAAAGGATTTATTCAGATCGAATTAATAGATATACTTTGATGGATAGAGATAGAGCTATTGAGCTTAGAACTGAATACGAAATACAGTATAAGGAACTAATTGACAATGCTATTACTGATTTAAAAGTAGATTCAGATGGTATTTGTTTTGATTGTAACAGATTGGTAAGTTACAAGATGATATTAGGTTGATAGAATATAAAGGATTAGCGAGAGCGAGAAGAGAGCTGGAAAGTATCTTATTAATGATTGAAGAGTTAAAGGAAATAGGATTTTCAAAACAAGAAATAAGAGAGTTAATAAATGAGTCTAAAAAAACTACTAGCAAGGATGCAAATCTTACAAAAGACAAACAGAGCTGAAAAGGCTATGGCATCTTCTATGTTAGCGGTTACAAATGAAAGGATTTTTAGAGAAGGCAAAGACTCAAAAGGGGCAAGTTTAGGAAACTATTCACTACCGTATTTAAAGCAAAGAATTAAACAAGGTTATCCAGCTAGTCGAAAAATTATACTGCAAGCCACAGGGCAAATGGCTCAGGACTTTTCAGTAATAACAGGACAAAAGAACGTAGGATTAGGATTTAAAAATAGTGCTAATGCGGATAAATCTGAATGGGTAGAAGATACTTATAATACTACAATCTTTGCTCATACAGAACAAGAAAAAGAGTTAGCAAACAAATTATTTAGCGAGGAAGTAAACAAGATTTTAAATGGCTGAACGATCATTAAATACTATACTAACTGAGGTTAATACTTTTATAAAGACTGTTGTCTTTGGGTCTAAAATTACCACATGGGGTCAGGCTTATTTACAAGAGCAAGATGGTAAGACTTTCCCATTGTTAAATCAAGGTAGTGGACAAGGTAGGAAAATTCAATGGAATGATACCTATCCGTTGCAGACTTATCACAGAATACTAAGCAATACAAAAGAAACGAATACTGATCTTGGATTTGGTGCAAAGCCATATCAAGAAAGGATATATGAAATGAGGTTAGTAGGCATAGGAAGTAAGGCAGCTTTGTCTAGCGCTAACTATGAGGACAATCAAGAAATTTGTAAGGCTGTTTCAGATGCTTTGCCATCGTTTTTAAGTGGTAAAGAATACATCGAAACAGGAGATCATGAGGTAATCAAGCAGAATGTCTATGATGAAGAGTTTGCCAATACGGTAGAACTTAAAAAGCTAAGCTTGGAGGGTATAGCATTTTGGATTGATTACACGATAAAAATTAAAACTTGTTGATGATATGAATAAAGTACCAGGTTTAAATAGTAATGTATTTTTTGATCCAGTTGGGCTTCCTTTTAGTCAAGTTAGTAGTGTTGATCCTTTATTCCCTTCTGGTGCTATTGCTTACTACCGTATGGATGAATCAAGCGGTGCTGTAATAGATGCTGTTAATGGTTATAACGGTGTAAACAACGGAGCAACACCCAATGTAACAGGGAAGATAAACACAGCTTATGATTTTGATGGGTTAGTAGATTATATTAATCTTGATGCCTTAGTAACTCCTTTAGCAACTACAACACAGGGTACTTGGTCTATGTGGGTTAAGCCTGTTAATGCTTTACCTAGTACGGCTCAGGTATTTTTATCTTTTAGTGATACGGATGTGCATAGTTTTATTACCATAGCTTATTTAAGTAATGGATCTTTTAGTATTCAAGCTATTCTTTCTCTTCTTGGTAAATGGATTATAAGCACAACTGCTAATGATGTAACTGCTGGTTCTTGGTATCATTTAGCCCTAGTACAAGATGGTGTTTCTCCAGTTTTTTATGTTAATGGTATTCCTTCTGGGACACTTACAAATACTAATAATATAACTTCTTGGTTTAATGACATAGCGGGGATTGATAATGGAAGAATTGGAGATATTAATTTTACAAATAACACAGAAAAACTATTCTTTGACGGCACAATAGACGAAGTAGGAATCTGGACTAGAGCCTTATCAGCAACAGAAGTTAGTAATTTGTACAATGGTGGTAATGGAAGACAAATTTAAAATATAAGATAATGGATTTAACATACGTAATAGGAGATGCAACAGTATTCAATCAGAAGTTTGCTGAATTTGAGCAGGGAATAGGACACTACGCAGAGGTAGGATTTAAAGCCTTTGGGGCAATTCGATACTCTTTGGATGGTACTCAAGTTTTATTTAAAGGTGAAACTTCTAAATTCTTACAATCAGATTTAGAAATAGAAGGTACTATGACATTTGACCAAGCTGGAGCAAAGGCATACATGGATGCACATAGATTAGAGTGGGAAAGTGAGGATATATTTTTATAAAAAAATTATATTACATGGTAAAAAAAGTCTATGCAGGAATTAGAATTAGGGGTAATTGGTTTCTTGTTATTTTTGATAATCCTATATATGTCTAGGTTAATATCTAAAATAGAAGAACTAATGATAGAAATAGCTCAATGCAAAAAAGAAATAATGAAATTACTTGAGCTATATGACGCAATTAAGAAAATAGAGGAAAAAATAAATAACTGGGAAAAAGAAAATGGAAAATATTGACTCATGGGATTTTTTAAAGTTTGTTTTGTCAGGAGTTGTTACTGGTTTATCATTCGTTATGGTTTATTTTTTCAATCAAATCCAGACAATGAAAGAGAAGATTACCGACAATAAGCAAGCCATAGCATTGAATGACCAGCACGATATAAACACAGATAGAACACTATTAGAATTGAAATCACTAATTGAGAGATTAGAAAGTAAAATAGACACTTTAATTTTGAAAAAATGAGCTATAAATTTGGAAGCAGAAGCAAAGAAAGGATGATGGGTGTGCAAGATATACTTATAGAGTGTGCAACAAGAGCCTTATCTATTTCTAAACACGATATGACTATTCCTGAAACTGGTGGTTTGAGAACACCACAGGAACAAAACGAGTTATTCAAAAAAGGCTATTCACAAATGGATGGATTTGAAAAGAAATCTTATCATCAAAGTGGTTTTGCTTTAGATGTAATTCCTGTTACTGGTTACGATGATGCAGGATCATTCAGACACTTCGCTAAATGTATGTGGTATTCATGGCAGTTAATGCAGAAGGAAGGCAAGATACCAAACAACTATTATTTAGAATATGGTGGTCATTGGACTAATTTTGTGGACGTACCACATTGGCAAATAAATAAGAAATAAGCATGGCAAAATACAAAGAAAAAAACGGACAAAGTAGATTAGCTGCTATATTTAAAAGTGATGCAGCCACAAAAATCGCATCTTTTATAATGGATGCTTTGCCAATTCCTAATATAATAAACTATTTGCCTGATCGGAATGGAGATGGAAAGAGAGATTTTAAAGACTTTAAATGGTATGAGATGGCAGGAAGTGTTGCAGTATTGGCAATCCTTGTTAAATATGGCGTTATAAATATTGACGAAGTTTTGAAGTTGTTAAAGGTTGTAATGCAATATGTTGAATAGATTGTATATATTTGTTCTTAGATTTGTTCCATAGTTTGTTTTGTTTAAGTGAATATTTAAAAGCCCTGGTGATTCGGGGTTTTTTTTATGCCTAATAAAAAATAATTGTATATTAATAGTATATATTAAATATACTTTGTATATATTTACAACATCAAACAAAAACAATAAGACAATGACAACTTTAGCAATCAAAACATCAATTCAAGATTTAAGCAACGGACATCAACTTGCAATGTCAAATTTGCCAATATGGTCTCAAATAATGCAATTAGCTGATGAGAAAAAACATTTTGCATCAGAAATAGTTGAAAGAGCAATCTTAGATCACAAACCAATAAGTGAGAAACAAGCATGGGTAGTAGCATTTTTTGCAAAAAACAACGGACTAACAAACTAAATCAAATGAGACTCACAGCAGAACAGTTAAAAGACATCAACAAAAACCTTAGAGACATCCATATAGAACTTGATTGGCGTCATGGAAAAGGCGAATACATTAACGAAGCACATGAGGTAGAATCTAAAGGCTATCTAATAGTCATTGACATATCATGTCATGGTTCGGCTATTAAAAGACCTAGTGGTTTTATGGAAGAGCCAACCTACACAAATCAACAATACTCAAAAACGATTTATTCTATTACTGTTTACGATTTAGATGGATTTAAACTTATGATCAATGACAAACAGTTTAGATCAATCGAACACAATCTTATAAACAACATCTACATATCATGACTGATTTAGAAAGACTCTATGAGTGGTTAATAACAGATAACCGAGAACCAGCTAGGACAAAGTTCACATCTGGACTATTGAGAAACGTAGCAAAAGAAATTGAATATCAACTAAAACAAAACAAATGACACACGAAGAGCCAAACCCCGACACAGTAGGATTAGCTATTTTAATAATGCTAATAATTATCACAATTTTAACACTAATACTATGATGGTTGAAACTTTTTATAGCGAAATAAGCCTAGAAGATTTAGAAGATCAGATTTCTAAATTCTTGCTAGACAACAATTTTAGACAAGTTGAAAAGAGATTGACCTCATGTATATCTAGTAGTCATGTTGACTATGTGGCTCAGGTCATGTATGAGGAAGACTACTGCCTTTATGAAATAGTAGAGGAAATAGAACGTAACTTTAAATATCAAAACTAATGGAACAAAACAGAGGTCCTAGATTCCTAAGTATAGGAGTCTTTATTTCAACAATCATAATCGTATCAACGATAATGACACTTTACCTTTTAATACAATTATTATGACGCACAAAATAAGACCAATCCGAATGAGCGATGAGTTACATGAGAAAGCTTTAAAAGATGCGTTAGAACATCTAGGGGAGCCTAACTTTTCCGCATGGGTAAAAGTACTATTGAAAATATTTCCAGAAACTATTAAAAAGAATGTAAATGAAAACACTATTAGCAATTAGCCTAGTCATTGGTGCTGGGGTCCTGTCATGGGAGCTGGTTAAAATGAGTTCTAAGAAAAGTAAAACAAGACAAACAAACAAATACGGAGATGAACAGAGAAAAAATAGCAATACTTTATAAGAAGTATGAACTAACTCAAGATGATGTTTTCAAACACAAACATTATCTGATTATAACAAGACCAGGAATTGACAAGATACAAGCAAAAGAAAATATTTTTATTGCTTATGAAGCAGTAAAAGTTGATCCAGAGTTTTGTGTTGTAAAGGCAATTGCTTCAAAAGAAGATGCTAAAATTGAGACTTTTGGAAGTGCTAAGTACGGTGGTAAAATTCAGAACGATCAAGGCAAGTGGGTAGAAATAGGAAACACAACCACATGGTATGTAATGGAGATGGCAGAAAAAAGAGCTATGTCTAGGGCTGTATTAAAGCTAACAGGCTTCTATGAACTAGGAGTATTTGGAGAGGATGAATCAGAAGATTTTAAAAAAGTAAACTAAAAACTAAATCAAAATGAGCGAATTTAAATCAGTAGGAAGAATTACAGAAGTATTAACCAAGATCACAGGACAAAAGAAAGATGGATCTGGTGAATGGGTTAAACAAGAGTTTATACTAGACACCGATGAGAAGTATAATAACATATTTTGCTTTGAGTTATTCGGTGAAGAGAAAGTATCGAACTTCGGTAAGTACAATAAGATAGGGGATATTGTTGAAGTGACTTTTAATGTCAACTGCAATAAGTGGAAGGATAGATTTTTTACAAGTCTTTCAGCTTGGAAGATAACTAAAGTGGAACAGTCTAGCTTTCAAGCCGACAATGAACCAAGAGGTATAATAGCCGAAATGGAAGGACAAGATGAACCAGATGATCTTCCATTCTAATGAATCAAGTTAAATCTATAATGCCACAGGAAGTCTATGAGCAAATCCCTAATGAACTTAGGGAGCTTATAGACATCCAAAACATTGAGCCTAATGAGTTCGACTACTCAAGTGATGAGATATGGTTAGAACTTAAAAAGGAATCAACTAGGGCTTATAAGAAACTCAAAGAACGTGAGTATTTAATTAGACACGATTTGCTATGATTAAAAAAGTAAGATTCTCAATAACAGACTTGGCTAATGAGTTAGGAATATCGCAGACTAAGATTAGGTTTTGGGAGTCTTACTTTAAAATCAAAGTTGACAGGAAGAAACACAGAGGCGGAAAGCAAGAAAGGTATTACACAATCAAACAAGCTGATAAGATTCGTAAGATAGCCAAGATTAAAAAGACTGGCCTATACACTCTTAAAGGCATAGACCAATTATTTTTATGATTAATCAAATAGAGAAAATACTAGACTGGTATAGTGTTGAATGTGATTCTTGTGAGATAGCTATTTTAATGAGAGCCGCAGATAAATTGTCTATCCTATCTTATAAATTAGCAGAAGAACTAGCTGATACCCATAAAGACTACAATCATGCTTATTTCATTCGTAGGATAAGCGTATCTAAAACCGTGAATAGATTAGTTCAAAAAGGGTTAGCAATAAATAAATCAGATCACGAGGCATTAGAAGAAAACGAAGATTTTTTTTTTGAAGAGAAGGAAAAGGAATCAGAAAGTTTTAAATTAAATCTTTTATTAAAGCAAGTTAATAAAGTGCTTGATAGAATGAATCAAAGAATATCATATATGAAAATCGAATTAAAATAAACAAACATGAAAGAACTAACAGACATTAAAAAGCTAACAGATGATTTCTTAAATGATATGCATGATACTGTTAAGAAATACAAAACACTAAAGGAAGTGATTAAAGAAGAGGAAGAAGAGTATTTATCTTGTTGCGGTGATATCCTCGATCCAGACTTTCCTATTTGTCCTATTTGTTTAGAACATTGTTAAGATGGGAAAGATAGAAGGAATTTGTATTAAGTCATATCAAGATGAGGATAGCTTAGATGCCTTTGAAGAGGGTAGAATTGAAGAGTGCGAAATTAAAATACACGAGGTAGGGGATATTGGAATGATTGGAGAAGAGTATTATGATCGTGAATACTGGAAGCCTTTAAAATGTCCATACCCAAAAGACAAAGAGTGCAAGAGATATGAACACTCATGTAGGCATTGTAGTTAGTTGGTTAGACCGATCAGGGTGGTGCCTGGTCGGTTGTTTAAAAAAAAGAATATGAAAGTAAGAAAAGGAATAGATGGCAAACTAGATACCGCGTGGGCTTTACTTGTTAAACTAAAAGCAGGAATGAAATGTGAATACTGCGGTAAGACTACTTACTTAAATTCGCATCATATTTTCTCCAGATCAAAGAGATCAACTAGATGGAATGTTAATAACGGTGTATGTCTTTGCGTCGGCCATCATACATTCAGTAGTACATTCTCAGCTCACAAAACACCTCTTGAGTTCGTTGATTGGTTGACTAACAAGAAAGGTGAAGAGTTTATTGATAGGCTTAGAATACAAGCACATTCACTTTCTAAACTTCACAATTTTGAGAAGCAGATATTGTTAGATGAATTAAACAAAGAAATCAAAAACTATGAGTAAGATATTAGCCAAAGAATTAAAAGCCTGTAAAGCTGATCTAGTACGCTTCTACGACCTTCAAAAGAAGTCAGGGTTATATCCACAGGCATTGATAACAAGACGCTTACATTCAATAGATAGTGCTATTGAAATAATACAAGGTGAACAGGCGAAACCAGGAATACAAAACACACTATTTTAAACTTTAAAACAAACAAAATGTATTACAACACAACAAAAGAAACAGGCGAAACCTTGCAGGAATACAAGAAGAAAGCCTTAACACAGGAACAGAAAATCTTTGAGTTCTTTAGCCGATACGGATTACCATTCTCGGCATCAGAGATTGAAGAGTCACTTTTTAAAGACAGATTTACTCCTATCACTAGCATACGTAGAGCCTTATCAAATCTTTATTCAGATGGCAAGATTAAACAAGTCGGTAAGATCAAAGGAAAGTACGGAAGATCCGAAAATACTTATCAGATAAAAAGCACTCAAACAGAATTATTTTAATTATATTTACAATGTTGTTCGACTCTCACACTAGAACGATTCAAAACATTAGAAGCCTTTTTGTATTTCAGAGTGAGAGCTGATTTACATTGAGGCTTTTTTAATTTACAATTATGAACTACAAAGATTTCTTAGAAGCAAAAAGGCATTCATTACCTTCTTATGGTTTTGAGTGTAAATGGTTTCCAGACATAGCGTTTGACTTTCAAAAACACGTTATACAAAAATCAATTGAAAAAGGCCGTATAGCTAACTTTTTAGATACAGGATTAGGTAAGACATTAGTGCAATTATCAGAGGCTTATAATGTCGTTTTACATACTAATAAGAATGTTCTAATACTTACTCCTTTAGCTGTTGCCTTTCAGTTTATTAAAGAAGCTCAAAAGATTGGTATTGATGATATTGAATATTCAAAGGATGGAAATTTTACAAAGAAAATAGTGATATGCAATTATGAAAGATTACACTATTTTAATTCAGATGATTTCATTTGTGTAATGTTGGATGAAAGCTCTATATTAAAAAATTTTGATGGTAAAATTAAAAGCCAGATAACAGCGTTTATTAAAAAAGTACCTTATAGATTTTTAAGTACAGCAACACCATCACCAAATGATTTTATTGAGTTAGGCACATCAAGCGAAGCACTAGGGTATATGGGTTATATGGATATGTTAGGAAAGTTTTTTAAGAATAATAATAATTCAATTGATCCTAAACACGCTGGAGAAAAATGGTATTTAAAACCTCATGCTGAAAATGATTTTTTTGCGTGGGTAAATCAATGGTCTATACTTGCAAAAATGCCTAGTGATTTAGGTTATTCGGATGAAAGATATATTTTACCAGAATTAATTATTAATAAACATTGGATTAAAAATAACAGCTTAATTTCTATTGATGGACAAACTCAATTATTTAATTTGAAAGCAAAAGGGTTTCATGAAATAAGACACGAACAGAGACAAACTATAAAAGAAAGATGTGAGAAAGCTGTTCAACTAGCTGATAACAAAACTTCTGTTTACTGGTGTAATTTGAATGATGAAAGTAAACTACTAAAAGAATTAGATAGCGAATCAGTTGAGATTATTGGAAGTATGTCGATGGAAAAGAAAGAGGATATACTTGTAAATTTTGCAGATGGTAACATTAAAAGAATTATTACAAAAGCTAAGATGACTGGTATGGGTTTGAATTGGCAACATTGTAACCATTCTGTTTTCTTCCCTACTTATAGTTATGAACAATTATACCAAGCTATGAGGCGTTTCTGGAGGTTTGGACAAAAACAAACAGTAACTATTGACCTAGTATTATCTGATGGTATGGAGGCTGTTTTAGAGGCGATAGAAACAAAAACAGAAAAGGCTAAACAGCTACATAAAAATCTTACTGAAAATGTTAATAGGTCTTTTACATTTGAGCAAAAAGAATTTAATAAAAAAGTAATTAAACCTAGTTTTATATGAAAGACTTAATAGAACGTAATTACAAAAGCATTGTAAAAAGAGGCTTAATAAATAATAACACAACAGAAACCGAATTTGTAATGAAATTACAAGAAGAGGTACAAGAGTTTATTGAGGCTTTGTATTATGGAACTACACAAGAATCTAGTGAAGAATTAGCTGATGTTATTTTAGTATGTCTAAATTTCGCAAAGCATTACGATATAAATATTGAATCAGAATTAATTAACAAAATAAAAACAAACGAAACAAGATGAAAGTTAAAGACCAATTACACACAGATCAGTATAGCATATACAATGGAGATTGTATGGATGTTGTATCAGAATTAAAAAGCGATAGTATAGACCTATCTGTTTATTCACCTCCTTTTGCTGGGCTTTATAATTACAGTTCAAGTGAAAGAGATTTTTCAAACTGTGAAAACAAAGAACAATTCTTAGATCAGTATGATTTTCTGATTAAAGAAATGGGTAGGATTACTAAACCAGGAAGAATAAACGCTGTTCATTGTACAGACGTTTTTGATAACACTTGTAGGTTATGGGATTTTCCACACGAGGTAATTAAACTACACGAGAAATACGGCTTTGAATATCGTAATAGAATAACTATTTGGAAAGAGCCTTTAAAGGTCAGGATGCGTACAATGGTGCAAAGTCTAATGCACAAGTTTATTGTAGAAGATTCGACCAAGTGTTTTACTGCTATGCCTGACTATGTTTTAATATTCACAAAGAAAGGTGAAAATAAAGTACCAGTAACACATGATAGTGGATTCAAACAATATCACGGAGAAATACCAATACTACCTAATATTTTAAGAGCTTGGAATAATGCTAACAATTCAAACTTAAATGAGGATGAATTATGGGATCATTTAAACAAAGAATTTATAGATCATAAAGACCCAAAGAGCAATAAATTAAGTCATTACATCTGGCAAAGATACGCTTCTAGTGTATGGGATGATATTAGAATAGATGAGGTATTACAATACAAGGAAAGTAAAGAAGAGGATGATGAGAAACACGTTCACCCATTGCAATTAGATGTAATTGATCGAATAGTAGAGTTATATTCTAATCCTAATGAAGTCGTTTTAACTCCTTTTATGGGGGTTGGTAGTGAAGTTTATTCGCCTGTTTCTTTAGGTCGTAAAGCTATTGGTATTGAATTAAAAGATAGCTATTACAAACAAGCTATTAGAAACTTAAAAGACATTAAATCAAGATTTGTAAACGATAAACAATTAACACTACTATGAACATAACAAAAAGAGAATACGATCAAATGAAAGCTAAGATTGAAAAGTACAAGAAAGAACTGGACCAACTTAGATACGAGGTTTCATTAGTTCGTAAAAAGGACAAAAGAGATGCTTCTGAACTTAAACACAAAAGGGTATTAGTTGAGGACAACAGGGCTTTAGAATACAGCAACCAGCAACTTAGAGAACGCATGGCAAGGATGGAAAAAGTAGGTAGGAAAGTTAATAGTTATGTTTGATTTAATTTATATATTGAGTATAAGGCATATATTGTATATCTTTACATAAAAAAAACTATGAAAAAAATTATTGATATTCCAGATGATATTTTAAAGGAATTAAAACTGTTAGCGGTAAAAAATGACACTAATCTAAAGTCATACATTCAAAATTTAATATCAAATCATCATAAGTACAGCAACATAACCGAGATGGCTGGTTATGGTATTGAAGACGGTCAAAGTACTAGGTTTGTGTGGAACTATTTGATAGACACGTATGATGGCATTAAAGATGAGTCATTTGATTTAGGAGATTTTAAATATGATTCTTTAATTCATTTTCTTGAAGATGTAAGAGATACTTGTGGCTTTGCAGTAGATTCTTTAAGATTAGATCAAGAGTCAAAGCATTATGATAAGGATTACGAGGAAAAAATAAACAATCAAAATTAAAGATTATGAAACACTACGAAAATATTTTTAAAAGTAGAGAAGAAGTTGAAAAATACTTTGGAGAGGAAGTATTTTCCTTTTCATTTATTGGGGATAATATTATTACTTTTACTTCCTTAAATCCTAAGTTTATAGATGGAGAGTTATTTGATTTTGAATTATCATTCTACTATGAATCTGGTAAAGATTTTTTTGCTTATTCAAGTTTGAATACTTGGTTAGACAACTTCCAATTATCTAGCGTTACCTGTAAATCACAAGAAACACAAGAAAGGACTGAAATGTTTTTTAGAAAATATAAAGACCCATCACTTAAATAATAAATATTATGAGCTACAAGAAAGTATTAGTGGGTGAAATTTCATCCGTAATTGATCAGTTAATGGCTGACAAAATTGTGATTGATCCTCGATCAGTTGCATCAATGGTTTGTAGAAATCACGATGAAGAGTTAATGGAAGAAGCTCCATTTAGCACTCACAATAATTACTCTAATGTCAGGCGAGAAGTAAGGTCTGTTATGAGTAAAAAGTTAGTTGTTAGTGAAGATAATTTTAATTCACAGTTGACTATCGAGGGTACAAAATACGTTCAAAAATACTACTCTATTAATAGAGATGGTGAGCAGTTAGGAGTACCAGTTGACGATTTAACAAAAGAAGAAGTAAAAGCGAAGGCAGACCATTTAAGAAAAATGGGTAGGGCTTGTTTACTTCATGCAACAGAATTAGAAGAATACACAGAGAACAGATGAGCGAAGTTTCAATAATACACAAGCTTAATATTAGTTCAGCACCTCTTCCAGTTGCATACGAAAATGCTAAGATGGCTATCTATCAATGTAATGAGTTAGACGAGTGTAAGGACTGGTCAGATAAGGCACAGGCTTTAGCTTCTTATGCTAGGCAATCAGCAGATGAAGAACTAGAGAAGATGAGTAAAAGGATTAGAGCAAGAGCCATTAGAAGATGTGGTGAGTTGTTGAAGTTGCTTGATGGTAGAGGTAAAAACAATCAATACGCACAAGTGAAAAGGGACGGTGGCGACCCTTCTCACTCTAAATCAGAGGTAGGTGAATCAGTTGGTTTATCTGAGCGACAAATCAAACAAGCCAACCGACTTTCCAATATTCCAGAAGATGATTTTAATAGGCAGGTAGAGTCTAATAATGTCCCTACTCTAACAGCACTGGCAAAGCAAGGTACAAAACCATTGACTGAACAACAGATTAAGAATAGAGAGTGGTTAGAGAAACCAAAACCAGAAGGATTTGCAGACGCTATTCATACTATTGGGATGATGAAGGAATTGAAATATTACACAGACAAGTTTGAACCCGAATACATTCTAGGGGGTATGGATGATGAAGGTAAAAAGAAGGCACTTCAAATAATTAAATCACTTGAGTCATGGTTTGATAGGTTTGTAGTTAGATTGTAGTATATTTGTATAGTTAATAGATACTCGCCTATCTAATATTAACGAAGAAATTTAAGGGATTACCCGACGTTGGCGAGAACGGAGGGTGTCCCTTTCTTATTTTATGGCAGAGAATAAAAAATCATTTGTAATGTACTGCGATCAAAAGGAGATGTTTGAGCATTTACCTCCTGATATGTGCAAGAAAGTATTAATGCACTTGTTTGATTATGTCAATGATAAAAACCCAATATCAGATGATCCAATAGTAAATGCTTTGTTTGCTCCAATCAAACATCAACTAAAACGTGATTTAATAAAATGGGAATCAAGAGCATCAACAAGTAGAGAAAATGGTAAACTTGGAGGTAGACCAAAGAAAGAAAAACCTAAAAAACCCAGCGGGTTAATTAATAACCCAGACAAACCTACAAAACCTGTTAATGTTAATGTAACTGTTAATGATAATGATACTGTTAATGTTAATGACACTGTAATAAAGAAAAAAGAGGGGTTGATTTTTCCATTTGATTCAGAAGAGTTTATAAATGCTTGGTCTATGTGGAAAGAATATAAGAAAAAAGAGCATAAGTTTAGTTACAAAAGCGTTGTATCAGAACAAGCAGCTTTAAAAAGTTTATCGGATAAATCAAATGGTAATGAATCAGATGCTTTAAAAATTATAATGAACAGTATTGAGAACGGATGGAAAGGATTTTTTAAAATAAATACTAACGGAAAAGAAAATTTAATATCATGGAACTAGAAAAAATAAACCAATTGCCTGTACTAGAAAAAACAGTAGTATTGGCGTATAGAGATACCTTAACTGATTGTACACCTGAGACACTTACTAGAACTCACAATAAGTTGAAAGAAGATTTTCCAAAGGCTAATGGTAATGATATTGTGTCAGGCATTAGAAATGGTTTGAAAGGTGATTATGGAATACCATTAAAAGTAAGTCCAGCAATAGTTAGTTTTTGGGTTAACGAATATTTGAAAACATTAAGAAATCGTAAGATGCAATTTTAATGAAAGAACTAGAACGTCAACTAATGGTAATTGCTATAAATGATGGACAGTTTGAAAGGATTTCATTCTTAGAGGCTAATGATTTCACAGATTCTTATTCTAAAGGTCTTTATATGACCATAGAGCAACGATCAGGTGACGTGATGTCTACTTACCTATATTTGACATTGAATAGCTTAGAATCGTTTCTATGGCTTCAATCACAAATCATAAACCCAGTTACTTATTATAACCTAGAAAGGGTAGCTATGATGATAATGGAAAATAGGTTTAAATTAGTCTTCGCTAAACTGTTGGATAAGTTAGTAATAGCAACGGATTCAGATATTGAAAGGTCATTGATAGAAGAATATCAATTAGAGTTAAGCCAAGATGTATTTGTTTTAGGTGATTCTTTCCTGGAATACTTAGGACATCATGCAAGTAGTTATACTAAATCAAGAGTACAGGATTATATAAATTGGAGAGATGGAAGGGTAGAACAAATAAAACAAACTAAATGAGCAACTTAAAAGAATTTCTAAAATCAAAACAAAATCTAAAAGGATTTAAAGAAGAGAAAAACTCTGATGTAATAGGGCTTGATATTGATATAATGAAACAAGACCATGCTAACGGTGTACAGATCGGTGATGATTGTATGGTTAACGATATGAGAGAACACTTCGCTTGGATGAGAGGCCACCAGAATTGTTGGACAGGATTCCCTAACGATGGTAAAACTGAGTTCACTTTATTCATGATGATAGTCAAAGCTTTAAAGTCTAAATGGAAATGGGTGATATGGTCTCCAGAAATGAAGGGAGCAAACTTTGTAGATGGTAAGATAAAAGTCCACTATAATATTTTGGCTTATTCAATGATGTCTACAATTACAGGCAAGACACCTTACAAACATATCCATGAGAAATATCAAATACCATTTATGACCATTGATGAAATACGAGAGATGAATAAATGGATAGAAGAACACTTTATATTTTTAGATCCAAAAGAAACTAAGATAGATGACATCTATAATCTATTAAAAAGAGTATTTGCTAAGCAAGGTTTTGATGGTGTGCTGATTGATCCGTTTAAGAATATAGAACCAGAACCAAATAAGAGAGATGACCAGCACTTGCACCAAGTATTTAAAAGATTTAAAGAGTTTGCTATTGAAACTAATAGTGTAATGAATTGGGTAGCTCATCCAAAGTCAGGAGTAACTAGAGTAGATAACAATGGAGATTTAAACCCATGCAATCAGTACATGCTTAGTGGTGGTGCTGCTTGGGATAATTCAATGGATGGTATTTACTCAATACAAAGGCCATCACCTTTTGATGAATTTGATGGTAATTTAGTTACCTTTCATAACTTAAAACAAAGGATGCAAGAGCTAGTTTGCCAAAGGGGAAAAGTTGAAAATATAAAATTTGACATTAAAACCAGGAGATATATTTTCAATGGTAATGATCCTTTATCTAGTTCAGTACCTATTGAGAAGTTTCCAGAATTAGAATCAAACTTTGAACACGCTCCTTATTGATTATATAGTATTACCTACAACGGCAAAGTATATGAAAAGTAGGCGTTTGTAACAACAAACACTCGGGACTAGAGTTGGCGATATGGGTCATTGATAAATTTTTAGCAGGACAGAAACCAGCCTATTTTTTATATGCATTGTTGTATGGGCTTTTGCCCTTGACGTTTTAATGGCATACAACGCTATGAGTAAGACCCGTTTTTTCTATGGGTTCTTACTTTGTGTTATCTATTGCGGAATTAATTTAAAACTTTTTTTGTATTATAGTTGTATTGTAATATAATTGTATTATATTTGTGTATACAAAAACAACAAAGATATGATACGCACTAAATCACTAAAAGAATACAAAAGATTAAAAGCAAAAGGTTTAAACGTAGAATTAGTAACTAAAGCAGATTTAAACTAATGAAAGTACCCTACCAAATAAGAATAGAACCCGAACTACTTGAACAACTAAAACAAGTAGCAAAAGAAAACGGCACAAGTGTAAACCATGAAATACGGCAGGCTATACGAAAATTACTTAGTGATAGATAATGCTTAATGTAAAACCCTTTGATTAGCTGACATAAATAAAAAACTAAAATACTTCGGGATTGAAACATCTGACTTTCAAACTTGGTAATGCCACCTAACGGAAAGTATATGGTGCGTTGCTTGCGCCAAGTTAAATTGAAATACAAAACTTGATAATATGAAAAATGTTGAATTGAAAAACGAACCCCCCACTTTTGGCAATGTGCTGTTATGTGCTGTAATTAGTAAGCAGGAAATACCCAAAATACCCACTCAGGTAAGATATAGAAACTTTGTTTATATGCTTGTACACAATCAGGAAATAATATATGTTGGCAGAAGCACAAATTTAAGACTTAGATTATCTGGATGGAAAAATTGTAGGGATTTTGACAAAGTGTATTTATGTGAATATTCATTGCCTTTTTAGTATATTTGTTTTAGAAAACAACAAAAATTTACTTAAATGGGATTGCCAAAAGGTAGGACTAACAATCCTAATGGAAGAAAAAAAGGAGTACCAAACAAGGTAACCCAAGAACATAGGAAACTAATCAATAAACTTATATCATGTCCTAAAGACTTAGAGGAAGATTTAAAAGTTCTTGAACCTAAAGAAAGGATTGATGCTATCATTAAGCTACTTGAATTTACAACACCTAAACAATCAAGAATAATTAATAATCAAGAAAATGAAATGATTATAAAAGTAGTCCGTAAAAATGGAGGTTGAAGTTGTTTTAGAAGAGCCTCATAAAGGACAGAAAATAATTTTAGATAATTGCAAACGATTTAATCATTTAAGATGTGGTAGAAGGTTTGGTAAGACTTCTTTAATAGAAGAACTTAGCTCTATTGCGTTGGATGGTTATCCTGTTGGTATATGGTTTCCAACTTACAAAGATCTATCAGAAGTATGGAAGTCTATTAAGATAGTTTATAAAGATGTTATATCAAGGAAAGATGAACAGCTTAAACAAATAGACTTGGTTACTGGTGGTGTCATTGATTTTTGGTCTATGGATGATCCAGACTCAGGGCAAGGAAGAAAATATAAAAGAGTTATAATAGATGAAGCAGCAAAAGCTAAGAAGCTGTACCAAGCATGGGAGGAAACAATTAGACCTACACTTACAGATTTAATTGGTGATGCTTGGATACTTAGTAGACCAAAAGGGCATAATAATGGATTTTATAAGCTAGAAGAAAAACATAAGAGCTTTGATAATTGGGCTTTTTTCCATTTTACTACTTATGACAATCCTTTTATATCAGTAGATGAAATAGAAGAGGCAAAGAAACAACTAGATGTTATTACATTTGACCAGGAATATATGGCTGAATATGTAGATTCAACTGAGCTTCCTTTTCTTTATTCATTTGATGAATCAAAGCATATTAAGAAGGTTGATGTTGATTTAAAACAGACTATTAAGCTATCATTTGATTTTAATATTGATCCTTTTACAGTTACAGTTTATCAAACACCAGATAAGAAAACTATCAATGTAGTTGATTTTATTAGGTTGGGAGATAGTGATATTTACAATGTTTGTGATGCGATTAAAGCAAAGTATCCTAATAACTTCCTAGTTGTTACTGGTGATGCAAGTGGAAAAAATAGAACTGGGACAGCTAGAGGAAAAACATCATATTGGAAGATTATTAAAAACGAGTTGAGTTTGAGTAACCCACAGATACGAATTAGAGCTATGAATCTTGGATTAATTGAATCTAGGGTTCTTTGTAACTCCGCTTTGCAACATAGAAATATAAGTATTGATCCGAAGCATAAAGAATTAATTAGAGATTGTAAATTTGCTAAAGTAAATGATCATGGTATCCTAATAAAGGATAGGCAATTTAACAAGAACGATTGGATGGATGGATTTAGGTATCTGATAGATGCCGAATGGCCTGATCTAATATACAATCCAAAGAAAGCACTAAAAGATAATTAAAAATGATAGAAAACCTATTAATCAATTCATTCCTTATTTACGGTATTCATGCGAGTACAAGGACTGGTCAATTGTTAAACTTTTTAACTAAATTTGTTGTGATAGGAAAGGGATTTCCTACACCGAAACAAGCACACCGACAAAGAATGTTAGAGAAAGTTACTTATGATTGTCCTCCATGCATGGCATCACTATATGGGACTATTTACTTTTTATTATTAGTTGACCTTCCTTTTTACTACATTCCTGTCTGGGTGCTTTCATTGAGTGGATTGAACTACATTTTAAATAAGCTATGAAACTAATTATGCTACACACAACACAAAATCAATTTGTTGGAGAAATGGTATTAATTCCAATGGAAGAGTATGAAAAGATGAAAGATCTTAACAATGAACTTATAAAGTATCGAGATGATTTAAATGGATGTATAAAATTAGATTTATTCTACGGAAGAAAACTATATCTAACAAAAGAAGGGCTGAAAAATGATATTCAAAAAGAGATTGATAAATCTACAAGGCTATTTAGGGCATATAAAAAAGAGATTGATAAACTTAGTAAAATGAATATTTTTAAATTCTTTTTATGGAAAAAGGCATATAGTTATACTTCGATTATGCCGCTCAAAGAAAATGAAATATAATTACAACCGAATAAAACCATGATAGAAGCATTTATAATAAACTATGAAACTATTTAATTACGACATATCAATAACTAAGATAACTCCTAAGTCTGCTATTCATCCAGACATCAAGAAGAAAATAGAATTTGCATTTACTATTGATGGCGTTGATTACTATGAGTTTAGTAATTTAATTGATATGCCTATTGAACGGTATAAGCAATTCCAAGACTTAGCAACTCAATGCGATTGGCGTATGTCAACAGATGAGATTAAAGACCTAATCAAAGCACAAAAGGAAGCTGTTAACAAAGGAAAGCTCACAGATATAATGGAGGTAATACAAGGCTTTGAACATTGTCTATCCATATACATGGAAACAGATTTATTTATGATGCTATTCTCATGTGTGTTCTTTACTAAAGATGAAAACGTGTATGAATGGGACTATGATTTGGGAATTGAAAAGATGGAGAAGTTCAAGAAGCATGGCATACCTGATTTTTTTTTGAATCAATCAGTTCAAAAATATCTACCTGTGACCGATATATCGAAGCAAGATTTAGAAGTCTTTTCCAGACAAACAAGCGTAAAAAAAGACTATCTTCAATCGATTTTACAAAGAGTATCGTCAAACACCGAGACAAAAGGATAAAAAACTCATGGCAGTTAGCAGAGTTTAACCCTACACGCTTTAATTCAATTAAGGCTATGACCGTTTTGGAATATTATGAGTATATTTACAATTTAGAGGCCGAAAGGCAAAAACAAGCCCGTAAGAATCAATGATTTGGCTACTTCTAATATCGTAATAGAATATGTTGTAAAAGGCAAAGATCAACTAGCAGCATCCAACAAAGAACTAGAGAAAGCAGAAAAAGCTAACAATGTAGTTCAAAAAGAAACAGATCAAACTACTGAGAAGTTTGCTAAACAAGAAAAACAACTCAAAAAAAGCAATAGCATATTCGCAAGTACAGGCGATCAACTTAAACAGTTAGGTAATAGGTTTACTATTGCTGGTAAAGGAGCTGGTGATCTTGCATCTGGCATGTTTGTAGCAAGTAAAGCTACATCAGGAACAACTAGAGCTATGAAAGTTCTAAAGGTAGCAATTGCATCTACTGGTATTGGTTTGCTTATTGTGGCTATTGGTTCTTTAAAGGCAGCAGTTACTTCATCAGAAGAAGGTCAAAATAAATTTGCTAAAATAATGGCTTCAATAGGAGTTATAGTAGGCAATGTATCAGACATTTTTGCAAATATAGGTGAGCGGATAATTAGTGCTTTTGAGAATCCTAAAGAAAGTATTGCATCATTTAGTAACTCAATCAAAACTAACATTGTAAATAGGTTAGTAGGACTTACTGAACTTTTGCCACAATTAGGAAAAGCAATCGAGCAGGTATTAAAGGGTGATTTTTCAGAAGCTGCAAAAACGGCAGGAGACGCTGTTGCTAAGGTTACTCTAGGCGTAGAAGACTTTTCAGATAAAGCGGTTTCAGGATATCAGGCAGTAATAGAGGCATCTAAAGACTTTGTAGCTCAAACTAAACAAGAAGTAGCCGAAGCACAAAGATTAGCAGACTTAACAGCATCAACGGATAAATTACAAAGAGAGTTCCTTGTTAAAACCGCAGCTTTAGAGGGTAAGGTTGCTGACCTTAGATTAAAAGGTAGACAGCAAGACGAATTTACAGCTCAGCAAAGATTAGCATTTTTAAAAGAGGCTAGTGATTTACAAAATAAGCTTATAGAAACAGAGGCACAGATTGCTAAAAATAGGGCAGAGGAAATAAGAATTTCAAATACATTTAGCAAATCAACAAAAGAAAATTTAGATGCAGAGGCAGAAGCGGAAGCAAATGTTTTTAGAATTGAAACTAAAAGGTTAAATCAAGAGCTAACACTACAAAGAGAAATAAATACTACTAGGAAACAAGCACAAGCAGAATTAGATAAAGAGGCTAAAGAAAAACAAGATGCGATTGATAAAGAAAATGAAATAGAAAAAGATTTAAACGATAGAAGAAAATCAGCAATTGAAGAGTTAACCCTGTTTAGATTAGAGCAATCTAATATGTTAGTTGAAGCTGAATTAGAAAATAGAAGAGTTCTTTTAGATAATGAATCTTTATTAGAGGAGGAAAGGGCTTCTATTATTGAACAGTCAGAAAAAAGGATAACAGACTTGAAAATAGAATCAGAAGAGCTAATAAACGATGGTAAGAAAAAAGGTTGGGAGACTATCAAGGGGTTAATATCACAAGGGTTTGCAGGGACTAAAGCAGGAGCAATATTCGAGGCTACATTAAGCACAAGAAAAGCCGCAATAGCAGCCTATAACTCAGTTTCTGGTATTCCTGTAGTCGGTCCAGTATTAGCGCCTATAGCAGCAGCAGCAGCAACAGCATTCGGACTCAAAAGTATTGCATCAATAGCAAGTTCACAGCCTCCAAAGTTTGAACATGGAGGGCGTGTAGGTGGTAATCTTCATTCAAGAGGAGGAACAATGATTGAAGCTGAGTTAGGGGAGCATGTAATGAGTCGAAAGGCAGCAGCTAAATACGGTCATGGGTTCTTTAAGTCTTTAAACAACCTAGAGATACATCCAGATATTATTAATGGTTTGTCTGGTGGTTCAACTCCTATTATAGTTAAGTCGGATAATTCAGAACTGATTAACGAATACAGAAACAGACCTATCAACAATATCAGCATAAGTGAAGAGGGCATAACCATACGAACTAAAAGGAATAATTCAATAGTTCAAAAGAAAGTTAAAAGATATACTACATGAACGTAGTTTAGAATGACTGAGTATAGATTCATATTGACATATAGCGGAACAGATACAACCGTAGATGAGCCCAAAGACTGGGTTAACTTTGAATCTGAGTTAAACAGAGATTTCAATAGTCATGGTGCTGTATTTCAATACACATCAGGAACTATTAAATTAGGCTTTGTAGGTAGTGGAAGAGATCTACTAGAGGCAGCCTTTCAGAATGATGGTTTTGATGCTGTTGTTACTTTAACCGTTGATAAAAGAACCGATCAATATTTTGCATGGGAAAACATCTTTATAGGTGATGCAATCTTTGAAAATAGAGAATATACTCAGGACTATTTCATGATTGATTTTGAGGATAGCGGATTCAAACAGAAACTAAAGAACAGACTAAACACAAAAGTAAAACTAGATACAACCGTAGATTTAGATGGCAATACTCTTACTGGTTCATTGACATATTACACCACACAATGGGATACTATCTCATTCTTTGAGCGTTGGAAAGCATACTGGAATAAAAGCCGTAGTTCTACTTTGTTTGACACGTTTAATTATTCAACTACTGGCACTAGTTCAACGATTGAAACAGCTTATGCAAAGTTAAGATTTAGCTTTCCAACTGTTGAGGACCTGAAAGAACCTCAATCAATGAGCTTTCCTAGTTTTGATGGCACTAATCTAATTGAAGTAATGCTAATACCTGATTCAGATGGCACTTACACATTTGAAACTAAGATGCATTTTGAGTTAGATGTTACCGTAACATCTTATACTGGTGCTGATACCGTCACGGGCGATTGGTTTCTTTATTTAACTCATACAGATAGTGGAGGTACTTCTAAAGGTTCAAGTCCTTACGAGATAGATACAGATACTAGATACGGAGCAACACCACAGACGTTTATGTTTGTTGTCAATGATACTTATACTCAAACAGGTTTAAGCGTTGTAGATGGTGATAAGTTTAGTTTTTATTTAGTTACTAACGCTAAAAGAGTAAGCGCAACCGATACAATGGATTCAGCTTTTGAGTTTAGAATCTATCATGACAGTTATGTGGATTTTGCCTACTTAACAGCTAGTGAACAAGTAGAAGTTAAATACTGGCTAATTCACGATGTAATGGAAAGGATTATCCAGATCCTAACAGGCCAAGCAAATAGTTTAGAATCTTCTTTTTTAGCATTAACAGAGCATGGTGCTGGTACTGATGGGTGTGGCGGTTTAAATATGCTTACTAATGGTTATCAGTTAAGAGGTAAATCAAACCAATTAGAGGTATCATTAAAGGAGTGTTTAGATCACGTGATAGCTGAGTATGGTTGTGGATGGGGCTTTAAGAATGTTTATGGTAGTTATTCTATGGTAGCGGAGTTGATGGAATACTTTTACCGGGACACTCAAATAATAGACTTAGGCAGTCCGGATGAAATAAAAGAAGGTGATTCCTATAAAGAAAACAGTTTTGATCCTTTATTGGTCAATAATATAAAGATAGGATATAGTAAGTATGCTAATGATGAAGATGTTGATGACAATATACAAGACTTCCTTACTAAGGCTGAATATCAAACACCAGTTAGTAGCATTGAAGGAAGTTATAGTAAGATAAGCCCATTTATCGCAAGTGGTCGATTGATTCAAGCTACATTTAACGCTAGATTAACTCCTGATAAGACCTGGAAGTATGATGAAAATGTATTTATAGTAGCAGGGATTAGAAGTGCAGGAAGTATAGTACCAGAGAATGATGAAGCGTTTGAATTAATAACAGGAATAGACGACCCTTCAACGGCTTACAATCTCAGGAAAGCACCTGTACAAATGTTTTTAAATCATGGGCTTTTAATAAATAGTGCTTGTTTTGGAAAGACAAATGATAAATTAATTCAAAATGTAAGTAGTGAAATAAACAAAGCCTTTACTCAAAAGTATGTAAGCTATGCAAAGTGTGTTTTAGGTGATCGTCAATTGCTAACTAGATCTAGCACTGGAAACATAGCAATATCAGACAACTTTGAAGGGTTTAGATTGTTTAAACCAGTACAACATGAGTTCACTATTGCAATGAGTGATGAAACCTATAATTCAATTGTCCGATCGATGGAGGGTAATAATTTAGACTCTACTAAGGATTATGGTTATTTGACATATCGTGACAATGAAGGAAATGTACAGACTGGTTTTCCTATTAATATAAAGCGTTCACCTATTCAACAGATAGCAAAAGTAGTAACATTAGAAAGGTCTGATTCTTATTCTTATACACCTCCTATTGTTGGTGATGAAGGGTGGAATTTATCAACCGCTTTATTTTTACAAGATTTTAGCGTAGTAACTCAAGATGGAGCAATTCAAGGTCTTACATTTAATCCTACTGGTTCTAAAATGTACATAATAGGTACAGATAATGATAATGTTGTAGAATATGATTTATCAACTAATTTTAATATAACTACTGCTGTATTTCTTCAAAATTTTAGTGTTAATACACAAGATGCAACACCTAATGGAGTAACATTTAATAATACAGGTTCTAAGATGTATGTATTAGGTAGGCAAAATAATAAAGTCTATGAGTACGATCTAAGCATTAATTATGATGTGAGTACATCTGTATTCTTACAAGACTTTAGCGTTAATACTCAAGATACAGCACCATTTGATTTATTTTTCAAACCAGATGGAACTAAGATGTATATTGCAGGGGTTACAAATAGCAAGATTTATGAGTACGATCTAACAGCGTTTAATATTAGTACTTGTGTATTTAATCAAGACTTTAGCGTAGCAACTCAAGATACAAGTCCAGCAGGAGTTTACTTTAGTACAGATGGCACTAAGATGTATTTTGTAGGGCAACAGAATGATAAGGTATATCAATATACTCTATCAAGTGCCTTTGATATTAGTACAGCTTCTTACTTACAAGAGTTTAGTGTATCGGCTCAAGATATAATACCTACTGGGTTATTCTTTAAATCAAATGGGTTTAAAATGTATGTGAGTGGTAATAATAATGACAAGGTATTTGAATATGATTTAACTGATTAACATGGCTTGTATAGAACAGAAAACGGATTTTAATTTTTTAAACTGGCATAAGGTTGTAGGCTCTTATACTTTGGCTCAGTTACAAGCTAGTGGTGTTCCTAGTGTCTGCGATAATATAGTATCAGATCAGGGGTGGAATTTATCAACAGCTACATTTTTAAGGTCTTTGGATATTTCATCTCAAGAGGCATTTATAACAGGAGTTTTTATTAGCGATGATGGAACTCGTTTGTTTATTATAGGAACTAATGCAGATGAAGTAAACAGTTATACTTTATCAACACCTTACAATGTAAGTACAGCTTCTTTTGAGGATGTTTTTAGCACTGCTGCACAGGATTCTTTATGCTCTGGACTTTTTTTTAAAGCTGATGGATTGAAAATGTATCATACAGGAACAACAAACGATAATGTATATCAGTATTCACTATCCTCAGCTTGGGATATTTCAACACTATCTTATGAAAAAGCATTTAGCGTGTCTAGCGAAGATGAAAATTGTAGGGATGTGTTTTTTAAACCAGATGGATCAATAATGTACACGATAGGATATGATAATGATAAGGTATATCAATACAACTTATCTACATCGTGGGATATTGCAACGGCATCTTTAGATAAATCATTAGACATAAGCACAGAAAACACAACTCCTACAGGACTGTTTTTTAAATCAGATGGGACAAAACTATATACATTAGACGCAGCATTTGATGATAAAGTACATGAATATATTTTATCAACGGCATGGGATATTTCATCTGCATTATTTAATTATTCAATCACCGTTGTATCTCAAGATGGATCTATGAATGGCATGTGTTTTGGGAAAGACGGATTTAAAATGTATTTAGCTGGAAATTCAAATGATAGTATTTACGAATATGATTTAACTGATTAGCATGGCTTGTTTAGAATCTAACATAAAGACTAATTTTTTAAATTGGAATAAGGTGTCTGGTGCTTTGACATTATCAGAACTTCAATCTAGTGGGTTACCTAGTGTGTGTGATAACTTAGCACCATCTGAGCCATTAAGTCCACCTACTAATTTAGTAGCCACAGCAGTATCATCAACAGAAATAGACCTAACATGGGATGCGGTAACAGGGGCAGATACTTACAATGTGTATAGAAGCACTACTGAATTAGGAACTTATACTTTGATTAGTTCACCAGCTACGAATAGTTATAACAACACAGGATTAACAGGTGGAACTACTTATTATTACAAAGCATCGACTGTCAACGGAGCAGGGGAAGGCGCACTTAGCGCAGTAGCAAACGCGACAACCGACACTCCGTTGGTTCAAGTTCAGATTACTACGACTTGGGATATAGCAGGAGGAAATTTAGTGTTGGACTTACCTCTTGCTGACGCAGGGACAGAATGGGTATTTTCAGATGGTAGTATTTTAACAGGGGCTTCAATCAATACCAACAAAGCCTTGTTGGACGGAACAGATCAGTTGATTACTATAAGAGCCACTTCATTTAGTACCGTAACAGGAATCAATTGGGTTAATAAAAAATTAAAAGGAGTTGTTGACTTACAGAATTTCGACTTTGGGGTGTCGTTTGACACCTTTATTATAGAAGAAAACGTAAATGTTATTACAGACTTTATATTTCCAACTACGACAAACACCTCTCCGATTACTCAATTTTCAATTGATGGCAACACAGGGGGAGGGAGTGCCGTAGCTGATTCGATAGGAGTATTAGATTTAACTTGTTTTACCGATCTAAAAGGTTCTTTTGAGGTGGCGAGATTTGGAGGAATTACCTCAATTGCTTTTAACGCAGGGATTTACTCGAATAGTTTCACAGTTTTTAATTTATTCATTTTAACGGGATGGCTGGGGACTTTAGATTTAAGTCTTTTCACTAATATGACTAAATTTAGTGGAGTCGCTTCTTTATTTACAGGGTTTGTCCCTCCTAATAATAGCGCAACAGTTATGACTAGCTTGAATTTCACAGACTGCACGGCTCTAACGGGCGTTATGGACTTGTCGGGACTTACAAATAAATTATCGGGGACTTTAGTTTTTACGAATACTGACGGGGGTGGCCAAAGCTATTCCGTAATATTCCCAACATCGAATCAAGTTGTTACTCAATTGAATTTCACAAATGCGAGGGTTTCAAGTGTTGATTATTCGGGGCTTACCTTTGGAGCAACTTCGGATATATTATTCGATAACGTTCTTATATTATCAACGATAACACACCCTGCTAGTATTGCTTTAATTGATGATTTTAGACTGAACGGTTCTATTGTTACAAGCCAAGATCATTCGTTTATAACGAGTAACATAAGGGTTTATCAAATTATCGGAAATAACTCGATGCAAAGTTTAGTGATTCCAACTACGGGAACAATTCAAATTTGCCAAATTAGGAATAATACAAATGCCTTGTTTACCGCTTTGGATATTTCGGGATTGACTTTGAAGTCAAACGCAAGTTCTTTTTACATTGATGGGAATACGAGCCTAACTTCAATGCCTATGATTACAGGTTCTTATGATGTTGGAACAATTATAGATATGGGAGGAAATTCATCGTTAGACGTTCCTTTTCCTGTTGGGTCGGTATTAAGAGCAATAACAATGTATTTTGATAACGATATGAGCGTTGGAAGTGTGAACACAACAGTTGATACATGGTACACTAATAGAGCTTTGTTTTCGGGTACTGCAAAAGCCATGTTTTTGAATGGAGGAAACGCAGAGCCAACAGGAACATATCAAGCACCGTCGGGATTCGTTTTAGGAAGTTCAGACGGCACTCCTGCTAGTCAATTAGAGAAAATATACGTACTTGTAAATAATTATAATTGGAGTGTGACAACTCAGTCAGGACTTAAAACATAAAAATCATGGTATTAGTAGTTTACGACAAATATTTAGGGGAAATTATATCGGTTCAAGCCGTTCCTCAAACGATTGTAATTTCAGATCAGATTGCAGTTAATGGAATAATCGAGAATAGCCCAAAAAGGATCGTAGTTGATGATACAATCATCTTAAAAGAGTTATTCACGATTAAAGGATATGACATTACCAAAATAGAAGAGTACGAAGCCTCATTAATATTGTAACATGGCAACATACCAACATAAATACTTAACAGGTCAATCTTATAGCAGTTATGCTAATATAGATACCCTAGAAACTAACGCTAATTTTAACTATTGGAGAGTTGACTTAGTTCACGCTGATTCATTTGTGCAAGTGGTTACAGATGTAATGACTCTTACAAAGGATATAGTAAGTGGAACTGATTACAGGTGGTACACTACATTTACTTTTCCAGTAGTACCCAATAACTGTTATAGATTCGTTATAATAGACACAGCTAATTCAGATGCAGTTTTATACATTAGTGATGAGCTAGAATCTGTATCTAGTGATACTGGTCTAATACTTTTTAAGTATCGAAATGCTAAAAATATATTAAATTACAACTATGAAGGGTTGCCGAGTTTTTATAATATATTTCATGTTGAGGTTAAAAAGAGAAAGCCTAATGTAAACCTAGCTAGAGATGGTTATGATTTAACTAGCGGAACTTTCAAACCTGTTAGAACAGTAAGAACTAAAAATTATGAGTTTGTAACAGGGTGGTTTGATAATAATGAACACGATGCAATGAGTGCTACTTTGATTCATTCAGATTTACAGTTAGGTATTGATGGAAATTACTTAGCTTATACACTTCCAGAAGATGGGAGCTATGATACAGACTGGCAGGAGGATTACGAGGTAATTACGACTGGCTTTAGATTAGAACAGAACAATGAATCAAGCAGTAATAAGGCTATTTAATAGCAAAATTAATTTGAGAATGAAAAAGGATGTTACCAGAAATAATTAGTGATGATTTTTTAAATAGCATTAAAAAAAGTCCACATAAATACTACGATAAAACCGTATCACATGCAGAAGAGATGGGTGTTCATGTCAACGGTGATCTACCCAAGAAACTATTAAACATTCAAAGACCAAATGAATCACCAGAAGTAAAAAGGTACCGATTAGAAGTTTGGCAACCTGTAACAAAGTCTAGCTCTGAGAAAGTAGTAAACACTCTTAATAAGATATTTAACAAGAGGCTTTATAAGTTAGACTTTCCAGAAATGAAGTCTGATTCATTAGCGGATTATTTGCTTGAAAAATACCCTTTTTATCGTTCGATAATGAACTATCTGAGGGAGACTTATACACCTTCAACATTAGCCGATCCAAATGCAGCTATGGTAATTATCCCTAAGAACTGGAATATATCAGAGTTGGAAAGATTCGAGCCTATACCTGTAATTAATAGAGCAGAAACATTAGTTGACTATGTTGATTCAGATTACTATGTATTTGATTTAGATGAAAAGATACACATCTACACTAAAAATTCTATTCTTTATTATAAGAAAAAGAAAAAGCCACAAAGTAAACAACAATGGGAACTGTACTTTGAATATAACCACAACTTTGGAATCCCTCCTGTTTTTAGATTAGGCGGTTTAATTAAAGGTAAACTAGAACCGTATTACTATGAATCTTTTATGGCTGGTGTTCTACCTCATTGGAATCAAGTAGTAAGCCTTACTAGTGATCTACAACCACAGTACACTAACCATATGTTCCTTGAAAAGTGGGAAGTTGCTACTAATGAATGTGATCCCTGTAAAGGTACTGGTCAAATAACAATTAGAATAAAAGATGAAGATGAACATATAAGATGTGAAGATTGTGGAGGTAGTGGTCAGGTAAGCAGAAGCCCATACGGAGTATTTACCGTTAACAAAGATGCTCTTAATCCTGGTGAAGCATTACCGACACCTCCATTTGGTTATCCATCTAAGCCTATTGAGATAGTTGATAAGGTAGAAGCTAGAATAAAGAGTGAAGAGGAAAAAGGATTCGCATCTATTAATTTGGAAGTGATTAACCAGACAGGAGCGAACCAAAGCGGAATAGCTAAAGTGATTGACAGACAAGATTTAGACTCTTATTTGTTAAGGTTCTCTAATCATGTATTTGAGTATGTGTTAAATAATATGGTATTGTTTACGGCTGCATGGAGATACCCAGACAAAGAGTATGACAGTATTAAGCCAGAGATACGTGCGCCAAGAGACTTAAATGTCCTTACTTTAGATCAACTGTCTAATGAGTATAAAGATGCTTCAAACTCAAATGTGAGTACCAATTATAAAGCACACTTAGAGAAGGAGATCATTAGATCAAAATTTGTAAACAATGAAAGGTTAATGAAGTTCAATGAATTGGTAATTGATCTTAATCCGTTCTTTGGTCGTACGATTGATGAACTATTAACGCTTCAAAATCTAGGTGAGCCAAGCTGGAAGATATACAAGTCTAATAATGTAAAGGATATTATTAACACAGCCATATTTAAAAATGAGGATTTCTTAGACTTAGGGTTAGAGGAACAAATTAAGATAACTAACGATATAGCAAAAGAAGAATCTGGATTTGTAGAGGATGTACAGTTAGTTCAACCAATGAGAGAAGAACCTGTGCAAGAAGTTGAAATGGATGATGTAGAGAATGATATTGAAGAACCAGAAGATGTTGAAATTCAATCTTAATTGTTAAATATTTAACAATTAGTTTATTTTTATTATATTTGTTGCATGGCAAGACCGAAAAAAGTAAAGGTGGATGAAGTTGAAGCAACTGAAACCACAAAAGAAGTAGTTGAAACTACTGAAAAGCCTACTAAGGTTATAACAAGAAAACTAGAGGTTAAGGATGAACCTCCTGTTGATGAATTTGTAAGAGAGCCTAAAGATAGGCTACAACAAGCAACTACCTATAAGATTTATTTAGGCGGTGAAGAACAATGGCTAACAAGGCCACAAATTAATATCTCAATCCAAAGAGGTTTTAATATTGTAATCCCAGAAGGCAGTCCGTTTAGTTCTGATGTCGAACGATGTACTACTTGCGGATAATGGAAGAGGTATTTAAAATACTAGGTACGATTAACTCTTTGATAGATTCAAATGAGTTAGATCAGGCGGTAAAAGCTCAGAAGTTAGACGGTGAATACGCACTAACAGAGGAAGGAATTGAGTCCATTAAAACTCAATTGAGTGGGTTAATGACTAAAGATGCAGCTATAAGAGATAAGAAAGTAAGAGATGAAATAGCATCTGAACTTTATCCAGTACAAAGGAAAACAGCTCTAAAGAAAGTAGAATCCCAATTGAAGGAGGCTTACGAGGTGTTAGGAATTGACTACACAGACGTAGAGTTTATAAGTGATAAAGCAGACCTAATACCAGAAGCAATCAAAGCATTAAAGATAGCTGACAAAGGTAAAGGAGAAAACAAAGAATTGATTGAGTCTTTGAAAGCTGAGAGATTAAAATTAGCACAAGAGAAAGATGAGATCGAAGCTAGTTGGGCTGAAAAGTTTAACGAGCAGGAAAAGGCATTTAAAGACAAATTCTTAAAAGATAAGTTTTTATTGAAGGCAACATCCAAGCCACTTGCAAGTCCTTATCAGGATGAGCGAGTAAAGAAAGGAATTTTGAACGACATATATGACGAACTTAATTCACAAGCACATTTAACACTGTCTGAGTCTGGTGACATCCAACTTTTTGAAAAGGACTTCCCAGATAAAGAGCTATTAATCGGGAATAAAAAAGCAGAGTTCCAAAGTTTACTCGATGAAAAACTCGAGCCGTATCTGCAAAAATCAAACCCTGTATCAACTGAAACAAGGACTGGTCAACCCGTTGTAACAAACGCACCAGAACTTACCCCGATGCAGAGAAGCATTAGACAAAATGCACAGACGTATCAGAGATGATATGTAAAATAAATTTTTCATATTTAAAAAAATGAGTTTACCTATTAACAATCTAGTTGAGGCGTTACAAGCGTCTAGGATACAACTAGAATCTACTATCAACGA
>Ga0307379_10001499_pt1 | contig 36906 bp, 57 predicted proteins | sample UN2MG_FD_202237 | JGI IMG/M metagenome (GOLD analysis project Ga0307379, IMG submission 202237) | Soil microbial communities from Risofladan, Vaasa, Finland - UN-2 | ecosystem: Environmental > Terrestrial > Soil > Coastal area > Acid sulfate soil | place: Finland: Risofladan, Vaasa | collected...
CGGAAGACTCCAGCAGCGCCCATCGTTCCCGTTGTCCCTGAACCGGAACCTGAGCGCGTTGAGGTCCGGGAAGTGGTTCTTGGCGGGGGGCTCTTTTATAAGCTTGTCCTGAAAATCATCATTTGGCATGAATCCAATATTGTTCATATAGAAGATAGGTCGATCGAAGGGATTCTATCCTATTCGTCGGAAGTGCTCAAGTTAGGCAGGCTCCGTCACTGGATTCATCGTCTGGAATCTGGAAAGTACTATCAGGTGAGGAAGACTTTCCAACAGAACTTTTCCGGGCCTCCCAGAGTCTGCGCCATTGGCGTTGGTCTCCATGAGAAGTATCTCCCCGATCGGAAGATGAATCCCAGAGTAGCTGAGGACTTTATTACTTCCATGGGATTCCCGGACTGTATGTATGGTGTCATCATTAGCCTGAATGATAGAAGCTATAAGAGTTTCCAAGAGATTGCCACGTTTTTGCGTCAGTTCCTCCCCAACCAACAAGAAGTCCTGTCATGAAGATTATCCCCACAATCAATTACAACCCGGCTGTCGTTTTTCGAGTGTTGGACATGCTAGAAGGTCGTGACGCTTCTTACAGCAGTGGCTTTTCAGGCTACTTCATTTCAAACATGTCCCCCTTTAATCGTTGTGGTTGTGCTCGGGCTTGTATCCAACGGGATCAGTACGTTGCTTCGGGTCAGAGTAATGATGATTGGTACGACTCCTTTCGTGAAACCGGAATCTATGATCGTTGTCAGAACGAAGCTGCCCACATGGGTGTTCCCGTGAATATCATCTTGAGGATGGAGGATATTTATGAAGCTTGTTTTGGGCGTCGGAGATCTGGCAAGCCTCAGTTTGTTAAGCCCTCATCGGATCCGAGAGTAAAGCATGGTTATCAACGCATTAAAAAGAACCATCATCATGATGCATCTTTCGTGGCTCGATTCTTGCGACGGGCTTTGAAGATCACCGAGCCCGTCCAGGCTGTTCCTGTTCCTACAGAAAATTTTCAAGAAGTTAATGGCTAAGACCTTCGGGGTGTGTTATACTGCCCCCATAATCCTTTGGAGGCAGGAGTAGCATGACATTAGATAAACGTAGTGTCTATACTGAGCAACCACCAACAACACCGGGCTGGTATTACATCCTGTTGTGTGGAGCGGATGAGCCAATTATCTTGAATTGGGATGGCAACATCTGGAGCTGTTCTGATGGCTTGCCTTTCACTGAGGGGCTTTTGTTGGGCTGTCACTATGGTCCTTTAATACCAAAGCCAGATGAACTCACGTGATTATTGGGGCTAATTATTTTCTCCATGCTAGGAGAGTATGTGATGCAAGCGCCGAGGGCTGAGACGTGAGCGAGCCGGATGGCGTTCACGTCACGTCGGACGAGAGGCCGCAACAGTGCGACTTGTGTGGCGTCGTGGCTGAGCTGCGGCCGTACGGCCCGAGAGGGGAATGCGTGTGCTTCGACTGCGGCATGAGGGACGAGCCCTCGGCGCGGCTGGCGTTTGAACGCCGTTCCCAAGACCCGGGGTCTCAACCCATGCGGAGACTCCTGGATCCGGAACGATGACGGCGAGGGCTGAGACGTGAGCGGATCGAACCTGCCGCCGAGCATGTGCGTCGCGTGTGGCGAGTCGACAGGGCTTGCATGGGAGGCACTGTGCCAGCGATGCTGGGACAAGACGCCGCGAGCGATGGTTCGTGCCCATGAGCGTGCGAAGTCGCCGACGGCCAAGCGGGAGGCTGCGATGCGCATCTGCAAGCATCTGGGCATCGACGCACCGGACGAGAACCTAGCGAGGGCATGCTGTGAAGTTCGAAATTGGTAAGACCTACGTATTTCCCGCTTCTGGGCGGAAGGTGACGATCGCTGGGGAGATTGATTCAAAGGTCCATGGAAGGACTTTTGTCGGGGAAGAGGAGCATAGCGGGCGACTGTGCTACATGGGCATGGCTCCCATATGCGTTACAGGCTGGAAAGAAGTCGTTGCGGATGTGCCCAACGTGGATGATCTGCGTATTTTGTTGTGCGATGTGCAGGCATTTATCGCCCGGGTTATTCATGAAGGGCCCAAGGCCATGGCCTTGTGTACTCGAATCGATAAGACAAGCGACGCCTTGGCTGATTGCGTGATCCTGCCCAAGCGTGTGTACGCCAGAGCCATGGGTTTGTTGGGTGACGTGTGTGAGGCTGCTGAGAAAAACCGCCATTCGGGTATAGCGACAATACCGTGGGAACTAAAGAAAGAAATTTTCAGTTTCTTGTTGGACGAGAACAAGGCGGCTGATGCCAACAGGACGCTTATCAACGATAAGGAGTGATTGATGCCAGCTAAGAAGAAGGAAGGCACAGATCGCAGGCTGACAACTGAACAGTCCCGGGAGTTGTTGGTGAAGATCGAGTTGCTAGAAGCTGATATCGAGATGAAGAACGAGTCGTTGGATGTTTTGACTAGCAGCTTGCGGCGGGCTCTTGAAGAGAGGGGCAAATATGAAAGGTTGTGGGATGAGACGTGCCGTAAGCTGGGTGCGGTGATTGTGCTGAACGATAACGCCGTGCTGTCCAAGGGTGTGTACGAGAAGCTGTACACCAGGGCTGGTGAAGGCTAGGTACCGTGAGCTGCTGGACATCCGCAACGAGGAGTACGCATGAAGCACCCGATTCAAAAGATCCACACTGTCGATGGCGTGGTCCGGTTCGTCGAGAATCCCATCGTGCGCAAGCTGCTGGACGACGGCCCGTTCAGCCTGAACGACATCGCTACCTGGAACGTGTCCAGGGAAGATCGTGAGCAGTTTGCTCAGCTCATCGGTTACAGCGTGAAGGGCGCAGGTGAGCTGAACTATGTGTCTGACACAGTGTTCAACTGCGCCGCGAGGACGGACAGTGGTGGTGATCCCAATGAGCACGTTGTGACTGAGCTGACAGCGCATCTGGAGGGCGTGAAGGACGCTCTGCGATACGGGGTTGCGAAGCTGTATGGCATCCATCCTGATGATCTGAATGGAACAGCATGAGTAGAGAGGAAGAGGCGGCGTTGGTCACTGTCTTTATAGGACTTCTATCCCCACTTGCGTTTATGGTTGGGCTTTGGTGCTTAGAATTTATTTCTGATCTTAATTGGACAAATTACGCTGGTTGTTTTTTAGTTCTGCTAGCAATACGTGGATGGTTTGTTGACCCATCCTGATGATCTGAATGGAACAGCATGAGCAACCTAGCTCTTCGTTTCGAAGTGCCGTGTGTGCCCACCGCCCAGTCGGACGTGTTCCATGTCACCGGCCAAGGCCTTGTTGATCGTCTCCCTGGAGACGCCGAGCGCGTGCCGGATCCGATTGTAGGAAACACCTTGTTCCCGCAGCGAGACGATGCTGGTCTCCAGCTGCTCCAAGTTCCTGTTCTGATGGATGCGCAGCATCCGTCGGGCGATGTTGTAGAGCAGCCCGATGTCGCCAGCGCCTCGAACCGTGGGCTGCCCGAAGCTGTCCTTCGGCAACGTGCCCTTGACCTCCTGGATGGCTTGGCTCAAGGGGCACCCGATGTTCGGAGACTGGTTCACCGAAGACGCAACAGGTCCGCCGTGTGGGGCCGCATGCCACGGGGCCTTCATGTGGAAGCGGCTGGGCTTGCGGTGGTCTCGTTGTGGATGGTGCTTGTGGTGGTCGGTTCCGTCGTCAGGGTCTCGTTGCCGTGCCGGGACACGCTTGTCCCGGGGGTCCTTCGCACTGTGGAACCACATCCAGCCCCTCCCCAGGGATTGTTTGAAACAAAGATCTTGCTGACTTCCGCCGCCTGGAGTATACTGATGGGCGTGGCGCAAACGAAGCGTCAGGACACTCCTTCGAAAGGCTTAGAACCATGACCACAACGACATTTTCCTCGAAGTCCCTCTCCGTCATCGCCCCCAAGCTGGCTGCTCGTCTGGAGGGTGGCAAGGAGCGTGCCGCGCAGCTGCTGCACCGCCTCACGGTGAACGAGATCACCGATGAGCTGGGTGTCGTCGGGCCCACGGCCAACGGTGGCCGGTTCGCCGTCGCCTACGACGAGGGCAGCGACCGCGTCGCGGCGAGCACCGGGGGCGGCAGCTGGCGTGGCTTCCACCCGCACGCTGTCTCCCAGATGGGTGAGCGCCTCGGGATCCCGGGCAAGTTCATCAAGGACCAGATGGCCGGCGCACCGTGGCAGAAGGCGGGCATCGCCGATCTGCTGGCGAACCACCTCGGCAACACGCCCAAGCACGACCGGTTCCTCGTGCGCTCGGTGGGCAACGAGGTGCGGGGCATCCTGTCGGACAGCTACCGCCGGCTGTCGTCCCCGATGATCGCCCAGGCCTTCCAGGAGGCCATTGACACCGCGGGCATCGTCCCCTTCGAGACCCAGGTGTCCGATCTCAAGTGGGTGGTCCGGGCCATGCTGCCCACCCCCATCGAGGTTGTTTCCAACAACCACGGCACCGAGTACATCGGGGCCAGCTTGCGGCTGGGCAACAGCGACTTCGGGGCCGGGGCGCTCGACCTCGCGCTGGAGATCACCCGGATGTCCTGCACCAACGGCATGACGACGGAGTCGGTGATGCGGGCCATCCATCTCGGCAGCCGGCTGCCCGCGGACATCCAGTTCGCCGAGGACACCTACGCCGCGGACACCCGGGCGCAGTGCATGGCGCTGCGCGACATGGTCCCGCAGCTCATCACGCCCGAGCGCATCCAGGCTCAGATCGCTCCGATCCAGGAAGCGATGGACACCCAGGTCGACGCGGCCGTCGCGATCAAGGGTCTCATCAAGGCGGCCCGCATCGGCAAGCTCCAGGGTGAGCAGGTCATGGGCATGATCCTGAACCGGGACGGGTCGATCGTCCCCGAGGGTCCCGTGACCCGCTGGACGCTCTCCCAGGCGATCTCCGGGCTCGCGAACGACGCCACGCTGGACGACGCCGAAGACTTGCGTCGCACGGCACAGCGCGTCATGCTCTCTCTCAACTGATTGCAGGTCCCGCTCCTTCGGGAGCGGTATGGTCGGCAGGGCTGGGGTTTGGTCGCCTCAGCCCTGCCGGTGCCCCTCGGTACTCCCATTCCGAGCGAGGCACTCCTTTCGAAGTGGGGATCTGGCCCCTGGGTGGTGCTCGCGTTCCAACCCAGGGGCCGGGTCTTTTGTTTGAAACTTGCTTTGTTTGCAACAATGTGTATAATGAGGGCATCTCTCGAAAGGAGACCGTGACCATGACCACCCCCAGCGACAAGAGCCCGGAGATGGCCGAGCACCTGGAGCGGCTGTACGGCCGCACCACGGCCATCAAGGCCGACACCTGTGCTGCTTGCCAGGGTCCGGTGACGGCCTTCAGCGACGAGCTGAGCCGTACGGAGTACACGATCAGCGGCCTGTGCCAGACGTGCCAGGACATCGCATTCGCAGACACTGAGGAGGAAGACCAATGACCACCAAGATGCCCAGCAGGACGACCAGCCACACGATCAACCCGATCGTCAACATCAACGGGGACAGCATCGTGACGCTGTTCAATCAGCAGCAGGCCATCCGTGAAGCATGGGAGGCGCTGATGCAGGCGCTGCGTGAGGCCCACCCGCACGGGCGCAACTTCCAGTGCAACCCGAAGGGCGACTACGAGGCGGCCGTCGTGGAGATGAACCGCCGCATGCAGCTGCTCTGCGATCTGCGCGTGGCGTTCGATGACGACATCAAGCACCTCTTCGACCAGGAGCGCAAGTGATGGCACGCGACTACTGGGGGCGCTTAGTCGTCCTCGTGGAGGTCTTCGCGTACTGCACGGTGTGCGGGCGTGAGTGGTACGGCGAGCGCCGGAACATTCCACGGATCTGTGTCTGTGGAGGCACCATCGAGATCGAGAGGGGGTACTGATGGCACGCCGCAAGAAGCAGGGACTCGAAGGCGTGTCACGGCCGGTACGGGTGACGTGCCGAGCGAAGCGGAACAAGGCGTACGTTGCGAACCTGTCCGGGGCTGGTACCGAAGGCATCTGTATCTGTTGCGGGGCGGAGTTCCCAGTCAAGGGCAGCATCAAGCATCCCGTCGAGAGGGAGTGAGCTGGTGGTCAACGATGAGCTGGCCCTCAGGGAACGGTTCCGGCTGTTCTTGTCGCAGCGCAGCGGTGTCCAGGTCGTGCCCGGCGGGCGGTGTGATCTGGTGACGGTCGTCGACGGTGACGACGAGTTGGTCGTCGGCTGCTGGGTGCGCTGCGACGTGTACCAACCGATGTCCGAGCTACCGAAGCCGCGGCGTGCGCGACGCAAGGTCAAGGCCCGCAAGCGCAGGAAGGTGGGGAGTAGGAAACTCGCATGAGCAAGGTCAAGAACGATCCGACGAAGGTGGCCTCGTGCGGCGGCTGCACGGCGTGTTGCAAAGTCATGGGGGCCAAGGTTGAGGAGGGCGAGCGCCGGCTGTCTGACAGCATGGAGGACGGCAGCAAGCCGCCGGGGGAGTGGTGTGTGCATTGCGCCTTGGGAGGTGCGGGCTGCACGATCTACACCGAGCCCGACAAGCCGGAGGTGTGCGACACGTTCGAGTGCTGGTGGCTCCAGTCCCAGCGGACGGACTCCCCGATGGCTGAGAACCTGCGCCCGGACAAGAGCCGGGGCATCTTCGTGTCCCAGGACGACATCGTCACGCTCAACGTCGACAAGGCCTACTGGGGCAACTGGCGTAAGGGCATCCTGTCTCAGGTGATCCTGACGCTGGGCCGGGCTGGCCTGCCGGTCTTCGTGGTGTGTGGCCAGGATCGCTACGCCGTATCACCGGCCGCGGCTCAAATGGTCGTCAAGGCGAACGGGGGTTCGAAGCCCGGTTGACCGTTGTTTCAAACTTTGATACAATGCAGCCGTCGGGTAGGAGCCCGGCACCCACAACGCGAGAGGAACCATGACCACCACCAGCAGGTTGGAAGTCGATCACAAGGGCTGGGCCAAGCAGTACGCCGAGACGCCGAAGAGTAAGCTCATCGAGGAGCTGGTGCAGAACGGTATCGACGAGCCGGGCGTCACCCGCATCGACGTGACCATGAAGCACGAGGGGCCCGGCGTCCACCGTATCATCGTTCGCGATGATGCCCCGGATGGGTACCACGACATCCGCCACGCCTGGACGCTCTTCGCCCCGAGCAAGAAGGCGCAGAACCCTGAGCTGCGGGGCATCTTCAACATGGGCTGCAAGATGGTCGTCGCCCTGGCCATCGAGGCCCGCATCACCAGCACGAAGAGCGCCGTCGAGTTCAGCAAGGAGGGCGGCCGGAAGCTGCTCAAGCACCGCACGAAGGAGGGCACCGCGTTCAACGGGACGTTCCGCATGTCGATCGGGGAGGCCATCGAGGCGGTCGCAGCGGCGCGTCGGATGATCGTGCCGTCAGGCATCGCCGTGTGGGTCAACGACGAGCGCATCCAGGACAGGGAGCTGCTCAAGGACATCGAGCTGACGCTGCCCACGCGCTACGCCGACGAGGAGGGCAACTTCCGCAACACGCAGCGGAAGACCGTGGTCAACGTCTACAAGCCGTTGCGGCATGAGGTGCCCACGCTCTACGAGATGGGCATCCCGGTGGTCGAGCTGACCGGCAGCTTCCCCTGGCACGTCGACGTTCAGCAGCGCGTGCCGCTCAACATGGACCGGGACAACGTGACCCCGGCGTACCTGACGAAGCTCAGGGTCGCCGTGCTCAACACCATGTACGACGTGCTGGACAACGAGCAGGCCACGGACACCTGGGTCACGGACGCGACCAGCAGCCCGGAGGCGGCTCCTGAGGCCGTCTCAGGGGTGATCACGAAGCGGTTCGGCGAGAAGCGGGTGGTCTACGATCCCAGCGATCCCGAGGGCAGCAAGCTGGCCATGTCCAAGGGCTACACCGTGGTCCACGGCGCGAGCCTCACCAGGGGCCAGTGGGACAACGTGCGCCGGGACAGCGTCATGCTCCCGGCAGGCAAGGTGACCCCGAGCCCGAGTGTGCTGTCCAGCGCGGACGGCATCCCGCCGGTGGAGCGGGAGGACTGGGCTCCGGTGTGGGTGGATGTCACGAGCTTCACCGAGTGGTTGTGGTCGAAGATCGGCAAGCCCGGGAGCACGTCGCGCCGTCCCAGCATCAAGTGGTTCAAGCACGGCAAGCTGTGGTGGGCCGCGTGTTGGGGCGTGGGTGTCAACCTGAACTTCAATGCCGCCAAGATGCCCGACATCCTGGCGTCCTGGCAGGAGGGTGACAAGCGCCCGCTCATCAAGCTGCTCGTCCACGAGTTCGCCCACGAGGTCAGCGGGGACCATCTCAGCGAGCGGTACCATGACGAGCTGTGTCGCATGGCCAGCGAGCTGGCCTACTTGGACGTGGAGGGCTTGCCCCGATGAGTAACAAACCACCGTTGGTGAAGTGTACGAAGGCCGAGGTCGTTGTCGTGTTTCTTGTTCCGGTGCTGATGATCATCGTGCTGCTGCTGGCAGCATTCTTTGGAGGAGGTTCATGAGGACGTACGCTTACCCGGTGGGGATGCTCTCCCCTGTCGAGGCCGCCTTTCTATCCGTGGTGCGCTCGGAGCCGATGGGCACGCTCGATGCACAGTCCCAGTTGAAGAGCGTGTTCGGGCTCAACGTCAAGCACCAGTCGCTGTACGTCACGGCGCAGCGGATGCGGGATCAGGGGTACATCCGAACGGCTCGTGCGCAGCCGGACTTCACGAAGCCCCACACCATCACGCGCAAGGGCCTCCAGGTTCTGGTACGGGCATGCGTGTTCTGGCAGACGGTGGCTGATGTCTGAGCGTTCCTTCGACGACGTGATGGCTGCACTGCCCGGTATGTCACCGGAGCAGCGTCGTTGCGTGGTCGTTGCGTGTAACGTGCTGGGCATGGAGGTCGGCGGCGGTGTCGACGCTCCTGAAGACCTGCTCTGGAGGGGGTATACCCGGTACGCCGAGGAGTGTAGGGTGCTGCTCCCCTCGGTGGGCTACGCTCGCAAGATGCGGGATTGGGCGAAGCTGAAGCGGGCATGCCAGGACCTCGACCCGTGGGTGCGCAAGCACTTCGAGATCGAGGACGAAACGGAACGAGCCGCGGCCTACCGTTTGGTAGCTCGCTGCGTCATGCGGATGGTCGATGACATGGAACTGAGCTGGCTCCCTCGCATCCTCATGCAACAGGCCGCGAACGCGACGCAGGCCGTCGAGCGTCAGTTCCCGGGGTATGCCCAGGGTGGGTTGTTGCGGACCGTCCTGTAGTGAAGCTCCAAGCCGCCGTGCAAGAGGCCCTCGTAGCCCTGTTGTGCTACGACCAGGAGGCTGGGGCCCAGGTCATCACGATGGTGGAGGGCCGGGACTTCGATCCGGTCTACCGGGAGATCGCCGAGATGGCGATCGAGTACCGGCAGCGGCATGGGAGCCCACCCGGGGAGCACACGCTCGACCTGTTCGACGCGCTCAAGGAGCGCAACCCCTCCCGGGAGGCGGCCTTCGATCAGGTCTTCTCCTCGGTCGAGCACACGGCGACCGAGATCAACCCGGCCTTCATCGTGGAGCGGGCCGCGGCCTTCGTCCGCTACCAGCGGTTCATGAACGCCATCCAGCGGGCGCTCCGGGACCTGTCCCGGGGGGACGAGGAGGGCCTTGACGCCGCAGAGGCTGTGATCGCGTCTGCGCTCAAGCAGACAGCCCCCACCTTCCGGGCCGGGACCTACTTCGCCGAGGATCTGGCGGGCTCCACGCGCTTCCTGGAGGAACCTGAGGCCAGCTTCCCAACGGGGATCCCGGAGTTCGACCGCCGGGGCCTCGGCCCGGTCCGCGGCCGGCTGCATCTTCTGATGGCGGCATCGTCGAAGGGAAAGAGCTGGTGGTTGATCCATCTTGCGGCCGAGGCCTGGAAGCACGGGCTCTCGGTGCTCTACGTCACCTTCGAGCTGAGCGAGGTCGAGGTCAGCCAGCGGTTGACCCAGAGATCGTTGTCCATGACCAAGCGACCCTTGGAGGATCTGTCCTGGGAGGAGTTCATCGAAAGCCAGGACCCCGCGGACGCCGGGCTGCGCACGCGGCCCAGGAAGATGGGCAAGCGCCCGTCCTTCGCCGATCGTGGAGCCGCCGTGCATGTTAGAAAGTCCCTGCGTGGGTTGGCCTCCCAGGCTCGGATCCTGATCCGGGACTTTCCGCAGGGCACGATGTCCGTGCAGCAGCTCGATGACTTTCTCACTGTGCTCTCCGAGCGTGACAAGTTCATGCCGCAGCTGCTGCTCGTGGACTACGCCGACATCATGAAGCGTGCCTCGGGGATGGACCGGTGGGAGGCGCTCATCGAGATCTTCGAGGGGCTGCGCTCGGTCGCGCAGCGCCGGCACATCGCCGTGGCCACCGTGGGGCAGGTCAAGCACTCCGCGATCAAGGCCAAGCGAGTCGATGTCGAGCACACGTCCGGGGCGTGGGACAAAGTCGCGACGGCCGACACGGTCATCACGTACAGCCAGACGGATGAGGAAGAACGCCGCGGGATGGCACGGCTGCTCGTGGCCAAAGCCCGCACGGAAGAGGGGCGCTTCTCCGTGTTGATCTCCCAGTCGTACGCGACGGGGCAGTTCGTCATGGACAGCACGCGCATCGGTTCCAACTATGGAGAGACCTGATGGACGAAGACGTGGTGACGGAGGTCGTCAGCTTCAGGTGGCGTGGGGTGATCATCAGCGTGATCCTGGGGGCGGTGTTGTGGTGGATGATCCTGGAGGCATGGTGACGTCGTGGTGATCGCGAAGGCTGCGCTCAAGGAGTACCTGGAAGCGCCGATGCGCGACACGTCGGTGAAGGTCAAGGTACTGCCCGACGAGAAGCTCGACGCGATCATCGCCAAGCAGGGGCTCCAGTTCTTGACGCCCCCGCGTCGAGCGCAGAAGGTGTGCATGGTGCTGGGCTGGAAGTTCTCGCGGTTCTTGTTCTTGTTAGGCATGGGAGGTGGGAAAACCAAAATCTGCCTGGACTTGTTCAGGAACAAGCGCCGCGAGGGTGAATCGGCTCGCATGCTCGTGCTCGTGCCCAACATCGTCAACTTGGATGCTTGGGCCGAGGAGGTCAGGCTGCATGCCCACGACACGCTGTGCGGTGTCGTGGACCAGTCCGGGGCTGCGAGTCGTTGGGCGATGCTGGAGTCGAAGGCCGAGATCGTCGTCATGACGTACGCAGGTCTGGTCAGCTTGTTGTCGAAGAGCAAGAAGCCCGACCCCGAAGCGATCAAGCGTTTGGGTGTGGCTTTCGAGATGCTCGTGCTCGACGAATGTACGTCGGTGAAGAATCCCAACACGTCGACGTTCAAGATCATCCGCAAGCTGCGCAAGTACATCGCTTCGATCTACGGGCTGACGGGCACACCGTTCGACAAGAACCCGATCGATCTGTGGAGCCAGTTCTTCGCGATCGACGGTGGGGAGACGCTGGGCGAGACGCTGGGCATCTACCGTGAAGCGTTCTTCCGCCAGGAGCGCCAGTACTTCGGTGGCGTGGACTACGTCTTCCGCAAGCGCAAGTGGCGCGAGCTGTCCCAGCGGTTGACCAACCGGTCCATCCGGTACAGCGAGGCCGAGTGCCAGGACCTGCCCCCGGCTGTTGGCGGGCTCGACGGCAACTTGATGCTCGTCCCGGTGCGGCTCTCCAAGGACGTGCTGCCGTACTACACACGAATCGACACCGAGCTGACGGAGTCCAAGGGCGACTACCAGCTCGTGAACAATGCCTACATACGAATGCGGATGTTGTGCTCGGGCTGGCTGGGCGCGAAGACAGAAGATGGTGAACGGGTGGAGATCGTGTTCCCGACGAACCCGACCTTCGATGCCGTGGAGGACCTGCTGGGCAGGATCCCCGAGGAGGAGAAAGTGATCGTCGTGACGTGGTTCAACACGACGGGCCGGTTGCTCATGGAGCGTCTGGGCAAGGGGGCCGTGTTGATCAATGGAACCACGTCGCCGAAGTCGAAGCGAGAAGCCATGGAAGCGTTCCGGGGTGACGGCGGCCCGCGTGTCCTGGTGGGATCGACGGCGATCAGCAAGGGGGTCAACTTGCAGGCGGCATCGAGGCATATGATCTTCGTGGAGTCTCCAGACTCTGTCATCGAGCGCAGCCAGCTCGAAGCACGTATCCGCCGCGAAGGTGGAGGCGGCAAGACGGTGTACTACTACGACATCGTGCCGCGGCTGAACGGGTTGCCGACGGTCATCGAGAAGATCTTGGAGTCACTGACGACCGGCAGGAAGTTGCACGACGTGCTGATCAACAGGAAGAAGCGGACGGACTACGACGGCTTCGACGCGATACCATTGTTCGGAAAGGACTGAGTCATGGGCAAGCAGAGCACGTTGTTCGACTACGTCAAGGTCGTGGCTCGTAAGCGCGGTCAGGATGAGGCACGGCGGTTGGCCAGGAAGACGGATCCCAAGACAAGCAAGGCCGCAGCCAACGCGATCGTGGAGGACTTGGGCCGCCTGCAGCAGTGGGCGTTGGCGGTTGTGCGGGACCATCCGTCGAGCACTGTCAACGAGATGGCGCACAAGCTCAGCCTTCGAGATCCTCGCAAGCTGGGGCGACGGATGAACGAGCTGGTTGCTCGTGGGTGCATCGTGGAGATGGGTTCCAGGAAGTGCCGCATCACGGGCCGGCAGGCTACGATTTACGATGTTGCAAACAAGGCGAATGTTTAGTACAATGCATGGGTGAACGGGGCGTCCCCGTTAGTATGCAACCCGAGGAGTTTCAAATGGCAGCAACGACGGAACGCAAGCGCCGCACAGTCGGCAGCAACGGAACCAACCGTGTGCCCGAGGACACGACGTCCAACGTGGTCATCCAGGCCCCGCGGATGCGGGTGGCCGCTTTCAAGATCCGGGGCACGTCCCCGTTGGTCATGCACAACTTCAGCCAAAAGTCCCGGAAGGAGATGATGGACAAGATGGCCGCCGGCTCGCAGGCCAAGAGCAAGAAGGTGCGCACGCCCCGTGACTACGATGACGACTTTGAGAAGGCCAAGCACGTCAGCACGGCGGGCTGGTACGGCATCCCGGCCAAGGCCTTCAGCTGCGCGATGATCAGCTCGTGCAAGATCGCCAGCTTCGTCATGACCCGGGCGAAGATCAGCGTCTTCATCGAGGCTGACGGGTACGACGTCTCGGACGGGACACCCCTCGTGCGGATGGAGTCTCCGAACGAGCCCGAGCGCGTTGAGCACTATGTCCGCCCGGAGAAGGGGGGTACCGACATCCGCGTGCGCCCCATGTGGCGGGAGTGGAGTGTATCCCTGCGTGTGCGGTGGGACGAGGACATCCTCTCGGCCGCGGACATCACGAACCTGCTGATGCGGGCCGGGATGCAGGTCGGCATCTTGGAAGGTCGCGCCGATAGTCGAAAGTCCAACGGCATGGGCTGGGGCTTCTTCGAGCTGGTGCAGGACTGATACAACACAGTGGGTGCGGGGGAAGACAGCTCGTCGTCCTCGTTGGCCGGCGGTCTGGGGGCCCTTCCCCTGCACCCAGTTTGTAACAAGGCAGGTATGGTGCGGTTCGGTTCGGTATGGTGCGGTGCGGTCGGGTGTGGTATGGCAGGTTGGATATGGTGAGGTTTGGTCCGGTCGGGTTGGGTAGGGCAAGGCAGGTTCGGTTTGGTGCGGTAGGGCAGGGTTGGGTAGGGCAAGGCAGGTGTGGCGAGGTCCGGTCCGGTCCGGTGGGGCCCGGTAGGGCAAGGCAGGTAAAAACAAGGGGGTAGCAGCATGAGGTGGAACTCGATCACGCACGACATCCGTGCCGAGTTGGATGCTATCAACAAAGCAAACGACGGGCTGACGGAAGAGCTGGTCGTGCAGGCCAGCAAGAAGAAGAGCAGTGCGCTCCACCCGTTGTTTCTGTGGGACAACCCAGAAGAGGCGGCGCACATTGGTCGGCTGGAGATTGCTCGCAAGCTGATCATGCGGGTGCGCATCATCGCCTACGAAGTCCCGGACACGAAGATCGTCGTGGACGTCCGCAAGTACCACGGAACAGGCAATGGGTACAACGACATCGACACGGTGATGTCCAGCGAAGCGTTGCGGGCACTGGTCGTGCAGAACGCGATCCGGGATCTGGAGAATCTCGAACACAAGTACGCGCACATCCGGCAGATCGCCGCGGTGTTCGCTGGTGGCGTGCGAGCTTTGAAAGAAGAGATCAAGCGGCTGGAAGAAGCTGCTGTTTGATAGACTCGACGTGATCGTGGACGAGGAGAACTGATGACTGGCTGGGTTGTGGTGAACATTCCGTTCGGTACGGTTTACGAGCCTACTCCCAACGACGGTAAGAGGCACTTGCTCGTCGAGGCTGACAGTCTTACTAAGCGGGGGTTGGCCAAGCCTGGGGTAGTCATCGAAGTAGATGGTTCCGAGTACCTGATCGGCGACATCAACACATTAGGAGGTGTGTGTGATGATTGTGCGGATGTTCGGAGTCATGAGATCGTGACAAGGTACAAGGTGGTGTACCCGTGATGTGTCAAGGCAGGTTTGGCAAGGTTTGGTCTGGTCGGGTCTGGTCGGGTTTGGTCCGGCAAGGCAGGTGCGGTGAGGTCCGGTCCGGTCCGGTCCGGCAGGGTCTGGCAGGTGAGGCAAGGTGAGGTTGGGTGAGGTTTGGTTTGGTGAGGTAGGGCAAGGCAGGTCTGGTTTGGTGCGGCATGGTTCGATGTGGTGCGGTAGGGCAAGGCAGGTGCGGCAGGGTTAGGTCTGGTCGGGTTGGGTAGGGCAAGGCAGGTGTGGTTCGGTGCGGTCGGGTAGGGTCGGGTAGGGCAAGGCAGGTAAGGGGGACAAAGTGTGAAACGTGGCGTTGATGCAGAGCTGAAGAAGTCGTGGAAGGGCTGGACGACAACGCTGCCGACGAAGCCATCGCAGCGATGGTTCAAGCTGACGCTCAGCTGTCCCATGGAGCCGTGCGAGGTCTTCGAGGTCCCCGGTGAGGGGCTCTTCGTGGAGACCATGTCGTCCCGGGTGAGCAAGCCGGTTTCTAAGATGACCGGCTCGATCTGGGGCCCGAAGCTCGTTCGGCCGAAGGAACCCTGATGGTGTACGGCGTGGTGCTGGAGCAGCAGGGCAAGGAGTTAGAAACGGTGGTCAAGTCGTTGACGTTGCCAGATGCCAAGCGGAAGTTGATCGCAGAGTTCCGCAAGCAGCGGCCCGGCAGCAAATACTGGATCGTCAAGCTGGCAGAGCCCAAGTAGAAACTGTACCGTTTGGTACAACCCGAGGAGTTATAAAGATGCACAAGATCGAGAAGGAACTGATGGCCTTCACGGGGCTCGTCAAGGGCCGCCGTGACAGTGACCCCGAGTGGGTTTCCAGGCTGGTCGCCTCGACCCTGGACCGGGAGGAGTCCGACCTGCTGGACGTCTCGGACGCGGCGTACACATGGTGCGAGAACAACGCCGACCTGATCGACGCGGGCAACCCGCCCGTGGGTTTCAGTGGGGAGGCCCTGGAACAGTCCCAGGCTGATCCCGACGAGTCGCCGCGGCGTCGACGCAAGCCGGCCGCCAAGAAGGAGGAGCCCGAGGAGGATGACGGCCTGATCGTCGTTGACGACGACGACGACGAGGACGAGGACGAGGACGAGGACGAGGACGAGGACGAGGACGAGCCCGTGAAGGCCAAGCCTTCGAAGACGCTTCCCGTGATTGACGACGACGACGAGGACGAGGACGAGCCCGAAGAGAAGCCGAAGGCCAAGCCTTCGAAGCGGGTTCCAGTGCTTGTCGATGATGACGAGGACGAGGACGACGAGCCCGAAGACGACGAGGAGGATGAGCCCGAGCCCGAAGAGAAGCCGAAGGCCAAGCGTGGCCGGCCGCCGAAGGCCAAGGCTCCGGCGACTCCGGCCGTGAAGACCGAGCCCCCGGCGAAGGTCAAGAAGAAGGTCGCCAAGAAGCGCGGGCCCACCAAGCACTCCCGTGTGCCCTCGCCGGCCACGGGTGACTACGTCGCGACCCATCGGGCGTTCGTGGACCTCATCCTCCTGAACGTCGATCTGCTCGACAACCGGGCAGCTCTGCTGGACCTCGGCGAGAAGGAGCTGGGCATGCCGCGTGGCAGCATGTCGGTCGTCTTCCACCACGTCCGCATGGTGCTCCAGGCCTTGGAGGAGGTCCACGGGATCATGGTGGCCGATGCCGTGGCGGAAGCGGTCGAAGCTGCCGCAAGCTGATGGACCGCCAGGAGTTGGCCGACGTGCTGCGGCACGGGTACGAGGCCGTCACCCTGCACCCGTTGTCTCCGGCATTCGGGGCCGTCTTCTTCGACGGCAGGGTGGCGACCTCGTACGATGGTGAGCTGGCCGTCATCTCCCCGTGCTCGTTGCCGGTGGCGGGTGGTGTTGACGGACGGATGCTCAAGAACTGGGTGCTCTCGTGCTCAGGGTCCGATGTCAAGGTCGACGAGTCGTCCACGGAGGTTGTCTTCAAGTGCGGGCGCTCGACGCTGCGGCTTCCCAAGTTGGATCCCACACAGCTCGTGTTCGAGCTGCCAGCTGGATCGGGCGTGGCGCTGACGGATGTCGAGGAGCTTCTGGGGATGATGGCGAAGGCCCTGCCGTTCGTCGGGGCCGACGACGCTCACCTGTGGCGTGTCGGGATGACCATGGACGTCGATGACGTGGCGACGCTCTACGCGACGGACAATGTCTCGATGATCTCCTGCTCGGCCGTCGTGGACTCGGAGGGGCCGACGCAGACCGTGCTGCCTGCTCGGTTCGTCAAGGCGCTCCTGGCCCAGGTCAAGCGTTCCTCGTTGGCTGCCATCGAGATCGGTGACGGCTGGGTGCTTGGTGTCTTTGATGATGGCCGGCTGCTCTTCGCGCAGACGGGCGTCGAGTTCGGGGCCGACCAGTACCTGGAGGTCCTCGGGTCCTGCACGCACGGGGTCGCGTGCTGGAGGCCGGTGACCGAGGAGCTGGGTGAGGCTCTGAACCGGGTTGCCGTGACGCTCAAGATCCTGGGCAGTGATGAGTGCCAGTTGTCGGTGACCGAGGACGGGCTCACGATCACGACCGACCCGGAGAACATGGCTGTCGCCAGGGAAGAGGTCCCGTTCGTCCTGGACGAGGACGTGGAGATGTGGGTGTACGTGCAGGAACTGCTGCGCGTGCTGGAGGACGGGGAACTCATCACGATCCAGCCTCAGTTCGTGGTTGTCACGGGCGAAGGCTTCACGGCTGTGGTTTCCGCGGCTGTGGCAGACGAGGACGACTGAGCCTGATGGCTAGACGAGCCGGACTCTTCACGCGGCAGTCGGCCAAGGAGGTCCGCAAGGAGAAACACAGGCCAGCCCGGCCAACGGCAGAGACGCTCCAGGCCCTCGGTCCCGAGGGTGCGCGGCAGATGAACCCGGATGCCGTGACACCGATGATGGAGCCCCAGGGTGCCGAGGATCCGTTGGTCTACATCTTGGGCCCGTACCCACGGGCTGTTGATGACTCCAGCGGTCAGCACTACGCCGGGGCTCCTGGCGAGTACTTGTTTGATGCTCTTCCGAACTGGGCCCCCGACGTGACCCGGTACGGGTACTGCGTGCGGACGTTGCCCAAGCGGAAGAAGGGGAGCTACGTCGTCAAGCCTCAGTACATCGAGTGCTTCCGTGCAGCTGTGCGGGCTGACATCGCGAAGAGCAAGCCGAAGGTCGTCCTCGGACTGGGTGAGCTGCCGCTGTCGTGGATGCTGGGGCTGAAGAACGTCGCGGGTCTGCGCGGCAAGCGTTACCCGGTGGACATCGAGGGCCACCAGTGCTGGTTCCTCCCGACGATGGCCCCCGAGTGGCTCGTCGCTGCCAAGATGCAGGAGGACCAGCGGATCCACAAGGTGCCCCTTCAGGAGTGGGAGCGGTTCTGGAAGATGGACCTGCGCAACGCCTACGAGCTGGCGGATCGAGGTGAGCCTCCGGTCCTGCTCTCGGAGCAGGACATCTGGAAGGGCGTGACGACGTGCTCGACGTTGGGCGAGGTGCTCACGGCCATCGCCGTGATGTGCCGGTCGAAGGTCGTCGGGTTCGACACGGAGACACACAGGTTCCGTCCGTACCACAAGGACTCGAAGCTGCTCACGTTGGCGCTGTCGAACGGGGACCACACGTACGCCTTCTCGATCGATCACTCAGGGCATGTGTGGACCAAGGAGGAGCGCAGGCAGATCGTGGACGCCCTGCGAGGCCTGTTCACTTCGAAGGTGACGTGCGTGGCCCACAACCTGTCCCACGACCTGGAGTGGCTGGCGTGGTTGTGTGGCAATGGCGTGCTCACGGGCACGTACGGGTGCTCCCAGGCCGCGGCGTTCGTGCTGAACCCTGGTCCGCCTGGGATGGGTGCGGCAGGACACGCGCTCGATGACCTCTGCCAGGAGGCGTTCGGGCTGCCGCTCAAGTCGATGACCCCCGGGGCCAAGTTCGTCGCCCGCTTGCAAGAGCTGCCTGTTCAGCAGGTGCTGGAGTACAACGCGCTGGATGCCAAGTGGTGCAGGGCGTTGTGGCACCACCTCATGCACGAGGTCAAGGAGCAGCGGCTCACGAGGTCGTACAAGATCCAGGTTGAGCGTGTGCCGACGTTGGTCAACGCCCAGATCGTCGGCGTCCCCATTGATCAAGACGCCCGGCAGGTCATGGACGTGGAGCTGACCAAGCAGATCGCGCTCGTCGAGGCCGAGATCATGGAGGACTCGGTCGTCGTCAAGTGGAAGAAGAAGCACCCGGACTTCTCGCCGACGTCTCCCAAGATGTACGGGGAGTTCCTGGACAAGTGCTTGAACGTCCCCAACGTCCGGTCGTTCAAGGGGGTCTCCACGTCGGCGCTCATCCTGGATCCCATCCGGCGTGACTACCCGACGATCGACGCCGTGCTCCGGCTGCGGGGCCTGGAGAAGTTGCTGGGTACGTACGTGCGGCGCTTCGACCCGTCCTTCCCGGACAGCTACGTCTTCCCGGACGGGAAGATCCATTGCAAGTTCACGACGATGCGGGCTCGCACAGCACGCCTCGCGAGTGAATCACCGAACAATCAGAACTGGCCAGCGCGGCGCAACAAGGAAGTGCGCAAGCAGCTGGCGGCCCCCGATGGGTGTGTCTGGGTTGCGGCCGACCAGGGTCAGATCGAGGCCAGGGTGTTGGCGATGGAGAGCTGCGACCCGACGTGGGTCGGCATGATCGAGAAGAACTACGACGTCCACCAGGAGTGGGCACAGAAGATCGCCGGCATCAGCGAGCCGTTTGCCAAGCTGCTCGACGAGGAGCCGAAGAAGGCCCGGCACAAGAGCAAGAACGGCTGGGTCTTCCCGGCGTTCTACGGCAGCTCGCTCGGATCCATCATCCGCAACTTGGAGTTGGACGAAGTCGCTGCATCCGCGGACGACTTGTTCCACGAGTTCTGGGACACGTTCAAAGGCGTGAAGCGGTGGCAACGAAGACAGGCACAGAAGTACGAGCGCATGGGCTACGTCACGAGCTTGACGGGCCGGCGACGTTGGGGACCACTGTCGTACAACATGTGCATCAACTCCCCGATCCAATGCACGGCGAGCGACATTTGCGTGGACGCGATGGTGCGCTTGTTCAACCGCAGTCTGGAAGAGAACAAGCCGTGGTTGGCGGCCGTGCTCCAGATCCACGATGACCTGTCTTTCCTCGTGCCTGAGGATGCTTTGTCTGATACAATAGCGGCCGTCGTCGAGGAGCAGCTGGGCTTCGACGCACCGTGGGTGAACGTACCGTTGTCCGTCGAGGTCAAGACGGGAAAGAACCTCGCCGAGATGCAAGTCGTCGGTGAGTGGACCAGTTACGACTTGGAGGATTGAGAACATGGAACTGATGAAGCGTGCAGAAAATGCGATCAACGCCGTGTTCGGCGACACGAGTGTTGACCGGGCAACGACCCTGGAGCGCATGGAGGAGCTGCTGGACTTGATCCAAACGAACATCGCTGCTTTGGATGACGAGGGTTGAAGTCCATCTGGAAGTTTTCGTTGTCGTACGGTCCGCGGTCTGTCGTCGAGATTCCCTCGGACGCAGAAGTGCTGAGCGTGCAGGAGCAGGCCGGCATCATTCAGCTGTGGGCCTTGGTGGACCCGGAGCGTCCGACGGTGGAGCGTGTGTTCAGCGTCCTGGGCACGGGTTGGTCCTTGGACGACGAGCCTGGGAAGTACACGGGAACGGTCGTGGTGGGCATGTTTGTCTGGCACATCTTCGAGGTCACGGGGTAGGCAAACGAGTTGGGCCCTTTCGACAAAAATCCCGCCGTTACGTTTTTTCCCATTTTGGCGATTTGAAACAATGGCTGTGCTGCACACGAGCTACCGCCCGAAGACCTGGGACGACGTTGTCGGCCATGACCGGGCTGTCGACATGGTGAAGTCGGCACTTGCTAACGACACGGCGCGGGCCTTCCTCTTCGTCAGCCCACCGGGCCTTGGCAAGACGACGTTCGCCCGGCTCATCGCCAGAACGGTCGGGGCCGACCCCGAGACGGGCCGCGGTTGCACCGAGTACGACGGGGCCGTGAACACGGGTGTCGACGAGATGCGCCTGATCTTGGCCAGGGCCAACCACCGGCCGCTGGGTGGTGGTAACCACGTCATCATCATCGACGAGTGCCACATGCTCAGCAAGGCAGCCTGGAACAGCGCCCTTAAGGCCGTCGAGGAGCCGCCGGTTGGCGTGTACTGGGTGTTCTGCACCACCGAGGGCATGAAGGTCCCGCCGGCCATCCGTTCCCGGTGCCCGCCCTACTACCTGGAGCCGATCCACGAGGAGGATCTCGCGGCTCTCGTAGACAGGGTGGCAGAGGCCGAGCAGTACGCGCTCAGTGAAGAGGCCTTGGATGCCATCGTCTCCTTCGCTCAGGGCAGCCCCAGGGCCGCCCTGGTGGGCCTGGGCAAGGTCATGGGCATGGAGAGTCAGGATGACGTCGCCAGGGCCCTGGGAAGCTCTGAGGGCATCGAGGACGATCCCCAGGTCATCGACTTCGTCCGGGCACTCGGCACCAAACCCTCGATCAAGGCTTTGGTCAAGAAGCTCCATGCGCTTCAAGGCAAAACGACGGCCGAGGGCATCCGAGTCGTTGTTTGCAACTACTACTTCAAGGTCGCCGCGAGCAACCCGGGGGTGGCACTGCCGCTGCTGGCTGCGTTCGGCACGATGTACCCACCGGGACTGGGCAACGCACTCTACCCGGTGCTTGTTTCTCTTGACGCCGTGGAGTTCCGCGATGGCTAGTGACAGAGTGTGGGTGAGCGTCGAGCGGACGGTCAACCTGGGCAACTACCAGAACATCAAGCTGTCCGCAGGCCTGTCGATGGACGTTGGCGACACGCAGGATGACTTGGAACTGGTCGACAGCCTGCTGGACAAGTACGAGGCTCTCATCGGCAAGCATGCCGACGAGTACGAGGAGGAATAGATGAAGCCCGAGGATGTGCGCAAGGAACTCGCGATCGACAAGCACCAGCTCGACATCGAGCTGGAGTCGCAGCCTGATCTTGTCTACCGTGTCGGCATGGAGCTGGCGCGGGCGATCAGTGCGCGGGACGGACAGAAGGAGGAGATCCGCAGGACCGAGGCGGACGCTGCCGTGGAGGCGCGAGACAAGATCGCCAAGCCGACGGAGAAGGCCGTCCAGGCCGAGGTCGAGAAGCACGAAGGCGTCGTGGAATCCAGGGCGACGCACTTGGAGCTGGCCAACGCCGTGCGGCGCTGGGAGGTGTGCCTCGATGCCGTGAAGGCCAAGGGCTACGCCATCCACAAGATCTGCGACATCATGCTCAGTGAAGGACGGGCCGTCGTCGGCCAGTCGGAGCGTGTGCGCAAGCAGGAGGAAGCGGATGATGTTGTGCAGGAAGCTCGGCGACGTCGTCGCCGGGTCGGATGACCTTAGAAAGCGAGAAAGCGAGAAAGCGAGAAAGCATGACTCCAACACGACCGAAGAAGAAGGCCAGCCGGGGCTACGCCGGCTACAGGGACAACGATCCCAACGAGACCCGCCGCGGGGCCCAGAAGCGCGGTGGCGGGTTCGACAACCCGCTGGAAGGCGACGTCCGCGTGTGGACGCCCAGTGAGGGCAAGCACACGATCCGCATCCTGCCCAGGACGTGGGAGGGTGACCCGAAGCACTGGGCCTACGAGGCGTTCTTCCACTACTCGATCGGGCCCGACAACGCCTCCTACTTCTGCCTCGACCGCATGAAGAACGAGGCGTGTCCCATCTGCGAGGAGCGGGCGAAGCTCGCGGCCGATGGTGACGAGGACGGAGCGCAACAGATCCGGCCAGTCCTGACGAAGCTCTGCTACATCATCGACCGCCGGGCGGAGGACGAGGGGCCGATGATCTGGAAGATGCCGGCGGCGTCTGTGCATTCGGAGATCTGCGATCGTTCTGAAGACAGCTCGACTGGTGAGCTGCTGAAGATCGACCACCCGGACGATGGGTACGACATCACGTTCAAGCGGGAGGGCACCATGCTCACGACCCGATACAAGAGCGTGGACATCGCCCGGAACCCGTCGGCACTGTCGGACAACGACGACGACTACAACGACTGGCTCGACAAGATCGAAGCCCAGCCGATCCCGTCGTTGTTCAAGTTCTACGACTACGACTACATCCTGCGTGTGTTCGGTGGCAAGGCGGCGTCCAGCAAGGCCAGGGGTCGGGACGACGACGACGACGACGAGGACGACGAGGAGGACACGCCACCCCCGCGGACTCGCCGGTCGCGATCCCGTCCGGCCGCTGAGGATGAGCGGAAGATCGAGGACCTCGACGAGGACGACGAGGACGACGAGGACGAAGACGAGGCCCCCGCTGATCTGCGCACGAGCGTGGACAAGGGTCTTCGTCGTCGACGTCGGAGCTGATGACGATGGCCACGGGAAAGAAGAAGACGCCGCGAAAGCGGCGTGCGGTGAAGTCTGCCTCTCCGCCTGACCCGTACCAGATGGTGGAGCCCCGTACGGAGGTCTTCTCCTCGGGGTGCTGCCTGCTGGATCAGGTTCTCGGTGGAGGCTGGGCGTACAACCGGGTCTCTAACATTGTCGGTGACCGAAGCACTGGGAAGACGCTGCTGGCGATCGAAGCCAGTGCCAACTTCATCAACTCCAATCCCGATGGCCATGTGGTGTACGTGGAGGCCGAGGCTGCGTTCGACAAGGACTACGCTGGCAGTCTCGGCCTCCACCTCGACCGTGTCGAGTTCCCCGAGATGACGACGATCGAGGACGTGTTTGAGGACCTAGAAGCGCGGCTTGTCGAAGGCTGCCCCAGGACGCTGATGATCATCGACAGCTTGGACGCCCTGAGTGACCGGGCTGAGCAGGGTCGGAAGATCGACGACGGCAGCTACGCGATGACGAAGCAGAAGAAGCTGTCGGAACTGTTCCGGCGGATGATCAAGCGGCTCCAGTCGTCCAACGTGACGCTGATGATCGTGTCCCAGGTTCGGGACGCCATCGGCGTGGCGTTCGGGGAGAAGCACAAGCGGTCGGGTGGCCGTGCGCTGGACTTCTATGCTTCGCAGGTCATCTGGTTGGCGAGCCTCGGGCAGATCCACAAGACCGTGAAGGGCGTGAAGCGCACGACGGGGATCCGGGTCAAGGCCCGCTGCAAGAAGAACAAGGTGGCCAAGCCGTTCCGTGACGCTGAGTTCCCGTTGGTGTTCGAGTACGGTGTCGAAGATCTCCAGGCCAGCTTGGACTGGCTCATCCAGGTCAAGCGGACAGAGATGGTCGGGATGACGTTGGAGGATGCTGGCAAGCTGTCGAAGCAGGTCAACAAGCTGACAGCCGAGGAGTACGCAACCGAGCTGGCTCATGTGAACGAGAAGGTGGTCCAGGTCTGGCGGGAGATCGAGGACGACTTCAAGCCAACTCGCCGGAAGTATCCCAATGAATGAGAAGTGGAAATCGGTTCCAGGCTGGTGGGCCTATGAGGTCTCTGACCATGGACGTGTTCGGTCAATCGACCGAATCGTGGAGCACGCGGGCGACGGTCGTGTGCGGCGTTTCGCGGGTCGGGTTCTCAAGATTGCGTACGATGGAAACGGGTACCCGAAGGTAGCTATGTCTGCGCCAGGTTTGCGACGAAGTCAACCGAAGGTCCACCAGTTGGTTCTGCTGGCGTTTCGTGGGAAGCCCAAGGTTGGGGAAGAGTCTTCCCATCTGAATGGCGTCCGGGATGACAACCGATTGGCGAATCTGATTTGGGAAACGCATCGGAGCAACGTGGTCCGACAGGTCGAGCACGGGACGGACACGCGAGGATCCAAGAACGGCAACGCCAAGATGACAGCAGACGACGTTGCAGCCATCAGGGCAAGCCACGCCACAGGCGTGATTCTTGCTAGGCGTTATGGAGTTAGCCAGAGCACGATTTCAATGGTACGGAACGGACATACGTATGGAGACTGAGGATTTTCAGATGACAGAGTGGGTCATCGGGATTCCGAAGGCCCAGCCTCGGGCCCGCGCCTTCGCTGTTGGGGGTCGTGCCCGGATGTACAACCCGGGCACGGCCGAGGCCTGGAAGGCCGACATCATCCGGACGCTGGGATGAGCAGGACGCGGCGGCAAGTGCCAGCTCTTGTTCCGGCTGGTGGATGCGTCGGTGTCGACCCGGGTCGCAGCAGCGGGTCGATCGCCTACGTCGTTGGTGACCGTGGATGGGCGTGGCCGCTGTCGAAGATGACGGACCGGGACATCTGGGACAAGGTGTCGTGGCTGGCTGGGCTGGCGGACCGTGCCGTCCTGGAAAAGGTCAACGCCATGCCGAAGCAGGGCGTGGTGTCGATGTTCAAGTTTGGATCCAGCTACGGAGAACTGAAGATGGCTCTGGTGGCTGCCGGGATCCGGTTCGAGCAGGTTTCACCTGTCAGTTGGCAGACGGCTTTGAAGTGCCGCACGAAGGGGGACAAGAACGTATCCAAGTCCAGGGCACAGGAACTGTTCCCGGACATGAAGATCACTCACGCCATCGCAGATTCTTTGCTGATCGCAGAATACGCACGGAGGGCAACATGATCTTGGCATTCGCGGATTACCAAGCACGGGCGATGGAGACTGCCGCCCCGGCCAACGAGGCCGTTGATCGGATCATCGATGCCCTGGGATCGGTTGACGTAGCCATCCAGCCGGCCGTGGAGCGGATCCGGTTGTTGCTGCGCCTGTCGTACTCGCAGGCGGGGCTGTCCAACGAGCCCGGGGAGTTCGCGGGCAAGTACAAGAAGTTGATCAGGGACCAGGACGGCAACCTGGACCCGGAGTTCCTCGACAGCATGGTGGGCGAGTTGGGTGACGTGCTCTGGTACCTCGCTGACGCTTGCTCCACCCTCGGTGTGTCCTTGGCGGACGTGGCCCAGGCCAACCTGAACAAGCTGGCGGATCGCAAGGCCCGCGGCGTGCTCAAGGGAAGCGGAGACAAGCGATGAGCAACACGATTCCAGTTAGAAGCAGCGTGCAGGTCCATGTCGAATCGGTGGTCAGGGACGTCGGTGTCCTGGTCGCTCGGGACATTCTGCTTGATGAGGTGATCGCGACATTGTCGCTGCCCGAGAACCATCCGTACATCGATGAGAAGTTGCGCCCGTACGTCGATCAGTGGCGCAAGCGTCTGGGCTTGGCACCGGTGGTGTGGCCCGTCGATGAGCTTGCCGATGAGGAAGACGAGGACGGTGGGCCTGCATGATCGTCACAACGGATCTGCACTGGACGGACAAGGACAAGGATGCCTACCGGTGGAGCATCGTGCCGTGGGTCGATGAGCAACTCAGCCCCGAGGAGGACTTGTTCGTGCTCGGTGACATCACGGATGCCAAGGACGGGCACAGCTCGAAGCTGGTGAACGCAGTCGTCGAGGCCTTCGCCGCCTGGGTGGATTCGGCGCGGTCGGTTGTCGTCGTGATGGGTAACCACGACTACATAGATCCTGAGCGCCCCTACTTCGAGTTCCTCACCCAGATAGGTGTGACGTTCGTCAAGAAGCCGACGGTTCTCCTTGAGGCCGAGGTGGGACGTGTTCTGGCCCTGCCGAACACGAAGTACCCGATGCCTGTTTGGAACGAGATCGCTTTGGAGGACGTCGACGTGATCGTGTGCCACCAGACGTTCCACGGGGCGAAGTCCCACAACGGGTTTGAGCTGTCTGGTGTGGGGTCCAGGTACTTCAGTGAGCGCAGCTACGACGGGCTCGTCCTCTCTGGGGACATCCACACGGCGCAACAGTGCGGGGATGTGCTCTACGTCGGGACGCCGTACCCGGTTCATTTCGGTGAGGAACACAAGCCTCGGGTGCTGCGTGTTTTTGTGGAGGACTCCGGTGCGACGATGACGGAGCTGTTCCCGCCGACGATCCGCAAGTGGACCGTGACCTTGGATGGGCTGTCCCCGGAGTTCCCGGAGGTCTCGGAGGGTGACCAGCTGAAGGTCAAGCTCGTCTTCCCCGCGGACACGTCGGGCTACGACTGGAAGGCCGGTGAGGCCATGGTCCAGGACTGGTGTCACGATCAAGGACTTGTGCTGGCCTCTCTGGAGGTCAGCTACGAGGACGGCCCCGGTGGCTCTGAGACGCCCGCCGAGCAGCACACGCACACAGGGACACCCCGACAGATCCTGGAGCGGTACGTGGAGTCTCAAGGCCTCTCCGAGAGCGAGCACGCCGCTGGGTGCGAGTGTCTAGACGACCTGGGAGTGAGACCATGAGGAAAATGCCGCCGGACCGGTTCGAGTGGTGCCAAGCGATCATCAACGATCGCGACGGGTCGATGGACATCCACGTCAAGTGGACGTACGAGGAGCACTCCAAGGTCATCCACTACACCGACGAGGACATGTGGGGTTGGAAGGAGGGCGAGGTCAAGCGTCTCGTGGCTGAGCTGCTCGGCAAGAAGGGGGATCGTTCCGTGGCTGATCGTGTCGTCGTGTGCAAGCGTTCCGATGGCGGTCGTCAGTGAAGATCAAGTACATCGAGATCGAGGGGTTCAGCTCGTTCGCAAAGAAGACGAAGCTGAAGTTCCCCGACGGTCCGGGGCTGTTCATCGTGCGCGGGCAGAACCTGCTGGAGCCGGCGCTGGGTGCCAACGGAAGCGGCAAGTCGACGGTTTTCGACGCGCTCGTCTGGTGCTTGTACGGCAAGACGACCCGCGGGCTGTATGGCCCCTCGGTTGAGTCGTGGTCGACGGACGATCCGACCATCGTGACCGTCCAGTTCGCCACGCACGTCGTGACCCGGGGCCGCCGGCCGAACACGCTGTCCCTCGATGGTCAGATCGTGGAGCAGCCGGCTGTCGATGACACGGTGGGCATGACCTTCGATCGGTTCACGCAGACAGTCGTGCTGCCACAGTTCGGCTCGTTGTTCCCCGACATGAAGCCGACAGCTCGGCTGGACCTCGTGTCCAGTGTGCTCGACCTGGAGGTGTGGTCGGCAGCGTCACGGGTTGCCGTGGAGCGGTTGGCCCGGTTCGGTCGGGAGATGGTCGACGCCGAGCGCGTGCTGCATGGCATCGAGGCCAAGAAGCAAACGCTCATCGAGCAGCAGCAGCAACTGAACAGCGAGCGACTGACGTGGGCGGACAAGCACCGCGAGCAGATCGAGCAGACGAAGGTTTCTTTGGGTGAAGCGAACGCAACCGCGTCCGAGGCGGCAGCGCACTTGACGTTCCTGCGCACGGAGATGGACGAGGCCACTGCCACGCGGGACTCCTACCGCAAGGAGTTGTCCGCCATCGTCACCAAGAAGCATGCGCTCAAGGTGGAGCACGCCACCAAGCGTGCTGAGGTCTCGCACATCGCCACGGAGATGTCTGAAGCTCACCAGGAGGAGGATGACGTCGAGGCAGACCTGCTCGACAAGTCATGCCCGACGTGCTTTCAGCCGGTGTCCGCTGAGCAGATCGAGACCGTGCTCGCTGCGATCGACGTGGCCATCACGGAGATCGAGTCCAGGCACGCGCAGGCCAAGAAGGAACTGCGTTCCCTGGAGGACGAGATCGACGCCGTGGACAAGGAGTTCCGCAAGCGTGACGCCGCCTGTGACAAGCGTGAGCAGGATGCGGTGGCTGCCACCGACGCCCACGTCACCCAGCAACGTGCCGTGGACCGGACGATGGAGCGCGTCAAGTCGTGGAAGAACAAGCTGAAGGCGCTCCAGGACGAGGACAACCCGCTGGAGCATGCGCTGGAGGAGATCACGGACAAGCTCGACGACATCGACGAGGACATCGAAGACGCCGAGATGCGGTACTACGAGGCCGTGACGCACGTCGACCTCGTGAAGGAATGGCCGGTCTGGTTCAAGCACTTGCGTCTCTGGTTGATCGACACGACACTCAACGAGTTGACGATGCGCGTGAACAACGCGCTCGTGACGTTGGGGCTCGTCGGATGGGAGATCAACTTCGTGATCGAGCGAGAAACTAAAGCTGGGACAGTGTCTAAGGGGTTCGAGATCCTGGTGCGCTCGCCGGCCAGCCCCGCGGGCGTGCCCTGGGAAGCCTGGAGCGGCGGGGAGACCCAGCGGTTGCGCGTGGCTTGCGCCACGGGGCTCGCCGAGTTGATCCGCTTGCGCAATCCGCGCACGCCGGCCGTGGAGGTGTGGGACGAACCGACGGCCCACCTCGACCGGGAGGGTGTGCGGGACCTCGCGCAGTTCTTCAAGGACCGCTCGGTGCACCGGCAGGTCTGGCTCGTGGATCACCGTGCCTTGGATGGTGTCGCCGAGGACGGCTCGGTGCTGGTGGTCAAGGACAAGGCCGGCTCGTCGTTGCAGTCGAGCTTCTAAGTTGGACTGGCCTCAGTTCTTCGAGTCTCACGGGATCGACTACGTCACGGGTCCCGCGGAGAACGTCCGCGCCGGGCACCTGGGCATCAACTGTCCGCTGTGTCCCGACGACACGAAGCACCACTACTCGGTCTCGTTGGACGGCAAGGTCCGCGGCTGTTGGCGGAGCCCCGATCACTGGATGGGTTCTGCCGCTCTCGTGGCGACGCTCTCGGGCGTCTCGTTCAGCAAGGCCCGGGAGATGATCGGGACGGGGGACTTGATGGCGACGGGCACATCACCTGCGGCGCTCTTGGCGCAGCTGACTGCGGGGAATCTAAAGATGGTGAGAAAGTCGTTACGCATGTGCACGAGCTTTGAAAGGTTTCATGTGGAACCGTCACGGCCAGAGCGTCGTTTCCACGACTACATGAAGCAGCGCGGGTTCCCCCATCCCGGACGAGTCGCCCGTGAGCACGGCCTGCGCTGGTGCGCCGAGGGCGAGTGGAAGGGGCGCATCATCTTCCCCATCTGGGTGGACGGGAAGCTCGTGGCCTGGACCGGGCGCACGATCTCGTCCAGGGCCCAGCCGCGGTACAAGGCCGAGCCCCCGGGAGACGGCCTGAGCGGCCTCCTGTGGGAGAGCAGGGAGGTGGCACCCAAGGACACCCTGGTCATCGTCGAGGGCCCGTTCGACGCGCTCAAGGTGGCCTGGAGCTTGGACGTGACCGTGGTCGCGCTCATGACCAACAGTGCCGGAGCCGAAAAGCTCGAACGCCTCGTGCATCTGGGCAGCCGGGCCAGCCGGACGGTGATCCTGCTCGACCAGAACACCGAGGCCCAGGCCTTGCGTCTGGCGTCGGACCTCGCTGTCATCCATCCCGAGGTGCTGTACCTGCCGGCGGGGGTCAAGGACCCGGGCGAGATGACGCCCGAACAGGTGCTCTTCACGGTCGGCTGAAAGGAATCTAAAGCTATGCATGGACCTGTCCGAGGGATGAACACCGTCGACGTGGAGCTGCTGGAGGGCCCGCTCGACGGGCAGTGGCTGAGGATCACGGTCATACAGGCCAGCATGCCCAGGCTGCTGGTGCCCGGCTCGTGCGACCTCGCGCCGATCAACCCGGACACGTCGCTGCACGAGTACCGCAAGGACTCGTGGGGAGCCTACCGGTACCACGACACCGTGCTCCGGCGGGACGTCATCTGACGTCGATCGAGGCCCGGCGCTCGGCTCGCCCTGGCCACTCGTCGCGGGCCACGCGGGGCTGAAATCTAAAGCTGTGGCGAAACCTGTAGCGGCGGTCGTGGTCGCTGGCCGCGGCCGGCCGCCGGCTGTCGCTGCCGCCGTGTCGTTCCTGGAACGTCGTCGAAACCACGACACGCCCAGGCGGGCACGAGCCCTGGAGGGCACGGGCCCCGGCGGGCATGCCCTCCAGGGCTCGATCCACGGCCCCGGCCACGGCTCCGGCACGCCGGCCTGAGAGCCTTTCTAAGGGCCTCGCCGGGCGGCAGGCATCCAGGCATGGCCACGAGCCCCGGCGGCCCGCAGAGAGGCTCACAGCTTGCCACCCTGGAGCACGCGGTGGTAGGCGGAGCGGGCGTCCGCCTCGCCGGAGGCGTAGCGCCGGGCCAGCTCCAGGCCGACGACGGCCACGCGGCCCGGGCAGGTGCAGAGCGGGGGCTCGCCGCAACGCCAGCGGAGGTCGCAGGCGGCCGCGTGCCCCAGGCCCTCCGCCCGGCGGAGCCAGCGCTGGGCGGCCCGGAGGTCGGTGGCCGTCATGACTGGCCCTTCGGCCGCGGCTGGCCGGAGCGGACCGGCCCGTCGGGGTGGTCCTCGTCGAGCCACTCGACCAGGGACATGATCGTGTCCACGAGGTCGGGCCCGTACTCGGTCCATTCGGGGTCGTCGACCAGCTCGGCCATCCAGGTCTGGCGGGTGTAGGCGGGGGCCCGGGTGGCGCGGATGTGCCAGCCCCTGTAGGTGCTGTTGATCACGTCGGGCAGCTTCACTGGTTCGTCTCCTCGGCCTTGTCGGCGTCCCGCTGGGCTACGCGCTTCGCGTCCCGCTGCGTCGGGCAGTACCGGTTGATCTTCCGGGGTGGTGATTCGTCGTTGCAGTAGACCGCGTACCCCTGCGGGGTCGTGCGACCGATGAAGTACGCCTCGATGCTGTAGCGGCCGCACTTGCTGTCGGTGAACCCGTCCTCGCTGCGGTTCCATCGGAGCGTGGTCATCGGTTCGTCTCCTCGGCCTTGTCGGCGTCCCACTGGGCGTATTGCTTGGCGTCACGCTGCGTCGAGCAGTACCTGTTGACGGTCACCCGGGTGCCGTCGGACTCGTTGCGGTACACGCCGTAGGCTTGCGCCGTCGTGCAGCCCATGTACTGGGCCTCGACGCTGTAGCGGCCGCACTTGCTGTCGGTGTTCCCGCCTTCGCTGCGGTTCCATAGGAGCGTGGTCATTGGTTCGTACTCCTCGGTCGGTGTCCAGGTCAGCTCGTGCAGGCTGACGCCCGGCGCGTTGCTGCGCATCGGGCGAACGCGCACGGCGTAGCGGGTGCGGCAGGCCGGGCAGGTCCGGCGCACGACCTCGGTCGCGCACTGGTGCCCGGTGTAGAACCCGCGGACGGCGCGGCCGCAGCACGGGGTCTGTCCGTTCGTCGTGGCTGCAGTGGTCATGGTCAGGGTCTCCTTTCGAGATGCCCCTATTTTACCGTCTGTTTCTAACTTTTCCAGACCTTTCTAAGAAAAGTTTCTAACCGTCCAGGGCCCCGCCCCCGGAGGGGCGGGGCCGGGTCCCCGGGTCAGCGCAGGCCGGGGAGGCCACGGCGGGTCCCGAGGAAGACCTCCGGGTCCGCCAGCAGCTCGGCGGCGTGCTGACGCAGGCTCTCGGGCAGCTCGTCGGCGGCCTCCCAGGTCTCCACGGCCTGCTGGCGCTTCTCGTCTGCCAGGACCCGCTGGGCGGCCTGGAGCTGGGCCTGGAGCTGGGCAACAGCCAGGGTGGCCTGGGCCAGCGTCGGCGTGTCGGTCCAGGTGTAGGCGGACTCGGACACGATCCAGCTGTCCCAGGTGCTCTGGACCTCCTCGTTGTGGCGCGTGATGACGTTGCCGGCCCGCTCCAGCAGGTCGGCGACGGCCTTGGCCATCAGGCCGGGCAGCTTGGCCCTGGCGGCCTCCTTGGCCGCCTGGAGGCGCTCATGACGCTTCGGGCTGTCCTTGGGCAGCCCGCGGTAGCTGACGCGAGAGGTCACGCTGGCGCGGCCTTGCAGGCCCAGCTCGCTCAGCTCACTGTTGAAGCCGCGCAGCTCGGGCATGCGGAAGCCGGGCAGCTCGGCCGTCGCCCAGGCCTTGACCTCGACCGTGGACAAGTCGGTGCTGACGTCGCCCACGATGTTGACGGCTCTGCCCAGGTCTTCCATGGTGGGCATGGGCAGGAAGTCGGCGGCGTCGGCGGTCAGGAACGGGTCCCGCTCGACGACCTCCAGGTCGGCGACGTTGGCCGTGTCGACCGAGCCACCCCAGCGGTTGGGGGAGAAGATGCGGGTCGTGTCCCCGTCGGTCTGCCAGTCGGTGCGACCGTTCAGGATGGTGGCGATCTTGCCGGTGGTCGTGTTGCGGACGAAGATGGTCTTGTTGGTCATGGTCAGGGTCTCCTTTCGAGATGCCCCTATTTTACCGTCTGTTTCTAACTTTTCCAGACCTTTCTAAGAAAAGTTTCTAACCCTCCAGGGCCCCGCCCCTCCGGGGGCGGGGCCCGGCGTGGGGTCAGTCGAGCTGGTCGAGCTGCTGCTCGATCTCGGCCATCAGCTCGCGGGCCTCGTCGACGGTCATGTGGCGGCCGCGGACGCAGATGGGCTTCTCGGCGGCGATCTCGGCGGCGCGGCGATCCCGAGCGGCTGCGCGGGCCGCCTTGCGGGCCTGGAGCGTGTCGAGCCGGGCCACCAGCGACTGGATGCAGCGCACTTTGGAGTTCCGGTCGCCGGTGAGCGTCTCGATGCAGACCTCGCCCCGGCGGTCGTCGATGTACAGGTGCCCGATGCCCCTCACCGAGAACCTGTCGGAGTTGATGCTGGTGAGGTCGTATCCGGCGGCGGTCAGCGCGTTGCTGATGAGGACGCGGGCGAGGTCGAGGTCGTGGAGGGCGTTCGTGGTCATGGTCAAGGTCTCCTTTCGAGATGCCCCTATTTTACCGCCTGTTTCTAACTTTTCCAGACCTTTCTAAGAAAAGTTTCTAACCCTCCAGCCCCGCCCCCGGAGGGGCGGGGCCATGCGTGGGGTCAGTCGAGCTGGTCGAGCTGCTGCTACTCGCAAGGCTCCACAATGTCGTACTCACCTGCCTCCAGTAGCAGTTCTGGTGCGTTACCAGGAGACTCAACGAATATGAGGCCCCGGGCTTCCCAGTCCGGCTGATTCATCGCTCGCACCGCACTGTAAACCTTTGTGGGGTCCAGAGCTGTGCTAGTGGGGTAGTGAGCGTGCCGGTAGGCCCGGTGGGGCCTGATTTTGAGGTTCTGCATGGTCAAGGTCTCCTTTCGAGATGCCCCTATTTTACCCTACGTTTCTAACTTTTCCAGTACTTTCTAAGAAAAGTTTCTAACCCTCCAGGGCCCCGCCCCCGGAGGGGCGGGGCCCGGCGCGGGTCAGCCGATGATCTCGGCCTTCGTCGGCCGCTTGAAGAAGCCGAAGTGCTCATCGCGGCCGCCCTTGGTCACCGTGGCCATGAGGCGCACCCGGTGGCCCTTGAGCGGGCCCGTGCAGAGCCCGCGGGGCTCGGTGCCGTTGACCAGCCACGATCCATCGGGCGTCTCGACCTTGACCGTCATGCGGCAGGTCATGCCGTAGTACCCTTCGGAGACCTTGGTCGAGACTACGAGGCCCTCGACCATGATGCGCTCGCCGTCGACCGGCACGGGGACGTGCTTCTCGGCCTCGGCCGGCGGGGCCAGGGCCGCGGCGTGGAGCCGCTCCAGCAGCGCGACCTGCTTCTCGGAGGGGATGCAGCGGAACGGCGAGGACTTGAACCGTGCCCGGACGTCGCGGGCGATCGGGTGGTCGACGCGCAGCAGCTGGCGCAGCTCGGGCTGTGCAGCGAGCACGGCCCGGTACTGGCCCCAGCGGTTGGCCCTGTCCCGCTTGGCCATGGACAGCGCCTTGCGCTCGCGCCGCGCCGCCTCCAGGCCCTCCAGGTCGCCGGCGTAGAGGTCGACCTTGTCGGCGCAGATGTTGCCGATCTGGACGTACTCACCCGTGGGCTGGTGCTGGAACACCGAGCCCTCCAGGTACCAGCTGCCGCAGACGTCGCAGCCGCAGACCTCGTCGTCTGCGGCACGCTGGAAGAAGCGGCCCGGGTTCGCGGCCCGCAGGGCCCCCAGCTCGGCCATGTGATAGCCACGGTCGCCGCTCGGGCCCGGGTAGGCGAAGGACAGGACCCAGCGGTACTCGCTCGGGTTCATGATCGAGGGGCGGTGGTTGTCGGTGCGCGTGGTCATGGTCAGGATCTCCTTTCGAGATGCCCCTATTTTACCCTACGTTTCTAACTTTTCCAGACCTTTCCAAGAAAAGTTTCTAACCCTCCAGAGCCCCGCCCCTGAAGGGGCGGGGCCGGGTTCTGGGTCAGTCGAGGTCGGAGTCGCGGCAGTAGCCCTCTTCGAGGTGCGCGAACGGGCCGTCGTCGCGGTCCGGGGATGCCCAGTCGGGCGCGGCGGTGTCCTCGACGGCCCGCCACGCATCGTCCAGTGACGGGGTGACAGTGATCTGCTGGATCACCGACGTCGGCAGGCCGGTCTCGGCGTCCGGCGTCTCGGCGTCCCAGATGAACCACTCCATCGGCGTCGCGCCGCCGGAGAAGTTCCCCAGGCTGCGGCCGCGGACGATGGCGATGGCGAAGCGGCCGTGCCAGCCGAACGTGCGCTTGGGCGTGACGACCTGCCCGGGGCGGAAGCTGTGTCCCGTGCGCATCGCGCTGTCGAGGTCGGCGGCCAGGGTGCTGCGGGTGATGATGGTCATGACGGTCTCCTTTCGAGATGCCCCTATTTTACCCTACGTTTCTAACTTTTCCAGCACTATTCTTAGAAAGTCGAAAACAGGCAGCAAACAGGCTCTAGGTACCAGAAAACGTGGTCGATTCATTTAGATTAGAAACAGGCCCTAGGGTACGCAAGACGCCCCGAGCGCCTTAGAAAGGCTCTCAGGGCGTCTCGCGGGGTCAAGCCTATTCTTGGCTCGCGGCGGTGTGCAGCAGGGCGAGGCACCGCCCGATGGCCTCGCCGTCACCAGCCAGCGCCCGCCGGCACAGGTGAGCCTGCTCGGTGTCACCGGCCTCCGCGGCCTCGCGCCGGAACGCCGCGACGCGCTCGGCCTCCTCGGGGGACAGGGGGTCGACGCCGCCAAGCACGATGGGCTCGCACTCGGTGCCGAACACGGTGCAGTCCGCGTTGCCGGTCTGCTTGACGTACCACTCGGGCGGGGTGAGCAGCTTCACGAGCAGGCCCAGGAAGCCGTGCGTGTCGTTCGTGCCGCAGACGTGGTAGCCGGTGACTAGCCCCGCGCCCAGGCCGTTCATCCGCACGAGGACGTGCGACCCGACAGCTGGGATGCTCTTGGTCGCGCTCCAGACGATCGCCGGGACGTCGGGCCGGTCCTCGTGCCGGATGACGATGCCGTCGGCGAAGCGCTCTTCGAGGGTCGTGTTCGTGTTCGTGTTCGTGGTCATGATGATCTCCTTTCGAGGCCCCGCCCCCGGAGGGGCGGGGCCGGGTGGCGATGGGTCAGGCGGGGAGGACGTGCGAGTGGGACTCGTATCCGACCCAGGTCTCGGAGGTCGACCAGCCGTTGCGGTTGCTCGTGCCCGTGATCTTGGGGTTGAGGCGCACCCAGCAGACTGGGCACTGCTTGCGGTAGTCGGGCTCCTGGCCCTCGGGCCAAACGGTTTGGGAGGCCTCGAACGAGGTGCCGTCGGCCAGCGTGCGAGTCGTCCAGACGATGGTGGCCTCGACGGGCTCGAAGGCCGCCTGCTTGAGCGTGACGCGCTTGTAGCGGCGCAGGTCGTCGATGTTGCCGTGCAGCGTGATGATGCGGTCGGCCTTGAGCCACCGCTCGCGGGTCGAGCCGTCGTTGATGCGGTACTGGATCAGCAGCTGCGAGCCCAGGCGGCCGATGGCGATCCCGTCGGTCGTGTGCCCGCCCTGCCGGCGGAAGGTCACAGGCGCGGTCGTGTTCGTGGTCATGATGGTCTCCTTTCGAGATGCCCCTATTTTACCTATCGTTTCTAACTTTTCCAGACCTTTCTAAGAAAAGTTTCTACCTCACCAGCCAGACCTCCAGGGACCGCTCGCCGGTGCCGACGAACAGCGCCGGGCCGTCGGGGTCGGCCAGGACAGCGGCCTCCATCCTGTCGAGCAGCTGGCCCGCTGACTCGGTGCTCATCCGCTCGGAGAAGGCCAGCGCGTGGACTGCGGCTGCCCGCGGCACCCGGGCCACGAACCCGTCACCGAACGTCACCTTGTGGACGAACATATCAGGCATCCTCCATGTTGGCCAGCTTGGCCTTGAGCTTGCGGCGGATGGTGCGGCGCTCCAGGGCCTTCCAGCGTCGGGGGTGGCCGGGCGTGCAGCAGGTGCAGGTGATGCCACCAGGGCCCAGGTGGAATCGGTTGCGCTTCCAGGGGCAGGTCATGGGTCAGCTCCGGTACCAGGGGCGGGTCGTCTTGCAGATGGGGCACAGGCCCAGGGAGCCGAGGCCGTCGAGGGTGGCGTCGCAGGGGCCGCTGGTCGCAGTGTAGCCGGGCTCACCGTGGTGGTGGTCGGCGCAGGCGCGGAAGCCGTTGCTGGCCCGCACGTCGGCCGGAGCGTTGCACCGGGTGGGAGGGTCGAGGCGCTTGCCGTGGGGGCACAGGTTGGGGTTGGCCATGGTCATGATGGTCTCCTTTCGAGATGCCCCTATTTTACCTATCGTTTCTAACTTTTCCAGCACTATTCTTAGAAAGTCGAAAACAGGCAGCAAACAGGCTCTAGGTTCTCGAAATCTAAATCTAAATCTAAATCTAAATCTAAATCTAAAGCTAAATCTAAAGCTGTCGGCCCCGGCGGGGGGGGGGGGTGCGTACGCACTAGTGCGTATTCCGTTCAG
>Ga0307379_10001501_pt1 | contig 36876 bp, 27 predicted proteins | sample UN2MG_FD_202237 | JGI IMG/M metagenome (GOLD analysis project Ga0307379, IMG submission 202237) | Soil microbial communities from Risofladan, Vaasa, Finland - UN-2 | ecosystem: Environmental > Terrestrial > Soil > Coastal area > Acid sulfate soil | place: Finland: Risofladan, Vaasa | collected...
CGCCGTGGGCTTTACTCCGCCACGCCCTGCGGGCGTTGGGTCAGCTGCGGGATTGGGGGTGCCCGCGATAGTATCGCGCAACTGGCTTTTCCGACCGAAGGAGATTACACGCACCCCTGGGCGCTGCCGCCTCGCGTCCCGCGCTCGTGCGTGAGCTTCGGACGACGGTCCAACATTCTACAGAATGTTAGAATATCCCGGCGGCTCACGCCACGCCGCGGCCCAGGGCCTGTGCGCCACACGCGCGCTTGACTTTGCGCCCCAGATGCTTATTGTCTTCTCTGTGTCCTTCGTGTCTCTGTGGCGAATCCTCCTGGAGCCTTCCCGATGGCCAACGAAACCGTGCTCCGCCGCTACGAGGGCAACCCCATCATCGTCCCGCAGCAGATCAAAGGCGTCAACAGCGTCTTCAACTCGGCCGTCGTGCCCTTCCAGGGCGCCTACGCCGGCGTGTTCCGCTGCGACGAGACCGACCGCTCGATGACTCTCCACCCCGGCTTCTCGAAGGACGGCATTCACTGGGACATCTCGCCCGAGCGCATCCACCTGGTCTGCGACGACCCCGAGATCGCCACCCACGGCTACGGCTACGACCCCCGCGTCATCCCGCTCGACGGCACGTTCTACGTCTGCTGGTGCAACAACTACCACGGCCCCACCATCGGCCTCGCCCGCACCGACGACTTCCAGACCTACACCCAGATGGAAAACATGCTCCCGCCCTACAACCGCAACGGCGTGCTCTTCCCCCGCAAGATCGCCGGCAAGTACGCCATGCTCCACCGCCCCAGCGACCGCGGCCACACCCCCTTCGGCGACATGTACTACGCCGAAAGCCCCGACCTGAAGTACTGGGGCAAGCAGCGCTTCGTCTTCGGCACCCGCGGCGGCTGGCAGAGCACCAAGGTCGGCCCAGGCCCCGTCCCCATCGAGACGCCCGAGGGCTGGCTGTGCTTCTACCACGGCGTCTTGACGAGTTGCAACGGCTTCGTCTACGCTTTCGGCGCGTGCATCCTCGACATCGAGCAGCCCTGGAAGTGCCTCTACCGCACCCGCCCCTACCTCCTGGCCCCGACCGAGCCTTACGAGCGGTCGGGCGACGTCCCCAACGTCACCTTCCCCACCGCCGCGCTCGTCTTCCCCGACAAGACCGTGTGGATCTACTACGGCTGTGCCGACACCTGCGTCGGCCTCGCCATCGGCAACCTCGACGAGATCATCGCCTTCACCAAGGCGAACAGCTTCTGAGGAAGCGGTGTTCGGTTGTCGGTTTTCGGGTACAGGGAAGAAATGTGGGCGGGGCATCTGCGCCCCGCGTTCTTGCTTGACATCCGCCGCGCCAGGCCCTAGAATGAGCGCGGAGGTGAGAGAGATGAAGCTGATCGTGACCCTCGAACGCGACGAAACGGGCATGATCGTCGCCGAATGCCCCGCCATCCCCGGGTGCATCTCGCAGGGGCGGACCGAGGAAGAAGCCCTCGCCAACATTCGGGAAGCGATCCAGGCCTGCGTCGAGGCCCGCGTGGCCAACGGCATGCCGAGTCTTGTTGCAGGCGCCGACGCGCGTGGGTAGAATGGAATGAGGATGTAGTGAAGACCATTCTGGAGCAGATACAAGAACTGGTCGCTTCGGGCCGTGCCCGGATATCCGAACACGGCTACGATGAGTTGATGGAGGATCATATCCTTGCCGGGGATGTTGTTGGCGGTGTCCCACAGGCGCAAGTAGTCGAGGAATACCCGGATTACCCTAAGGGGCCTTGCGTCCTGGTTTTGGAGCGCGATTCCGATGGGCAACCGGTTCACGCCCTATGGGGAATCCCGCGTGGGCACAGGTTCCCGGCGGTCCTGGTTACTGCCTACCGTCCCGACCCGGAGAAGTGGAGCGACGATTTCATGAGGAGAAAGGAATGAGCATCCGCAAGCACACCAAACTGGTCCGCGAGGGCGACTGGCTAGCGGAGGTCACGGTGGACCTGATCGAGTCGACCGAGCCCTGGGCGCCGTACCTGTCGCTCGACGACGCCCGCAAGCTCGATGATGTCCGGCTCGCGCTCCGTCGGGGCAATCTCGCAGCGGCCCGCCGAGAGGCCCGCGTCTACCGCCTCACGCCGGTACTCGCGGATGCGGTCACATCCTGACCCCGTGCGGCCCTGCTGTGCCGACACCCGCACCGGCCTCGCCATCGGCAACCTCGACGAAATCATCGCCTTCACCAAGGAGAACAGCTTCTGAGGAAACGGTGTTCGGTTGTCGGTTATCGGTTTTCGGGTACGGAGCGGTAGGGCGTGCATACCTGCACGCGGAGCCCGCGTAGCCGGCGTGTCTCGTGCGCACGGCAGCGCCTGCCCCGTCATTCAGGCGTCCGTTGTGCCCACTCAACCAAGAAGTCGTCCCCAAGGAAGCAAGGCTGCCGGCATACGACAAACTCCCTTGCTCGGTCCAACGTCTGTCCGTTCATGGCGCGCACCTGCACCAACGGTTCCATGTCTTGTCGTATCTGTCCGGCGCTGTTCACAACCAGCGCGACGCTCGATGAGATCGGGAAGCTGACGAACTGGATATCCCGCTTCCCATCGTGTTGCGCGAACGCCGGGCAGTCGCTTGTGACAAACGGGCGTTCGGGTGTAGTGCGCACGAACGTCCAGTTCCATCGAAGCAGCCGCTCTTGCAGCGACGCGGCGAACCTTAGGATTGAGCTGAACACACTGGGCTTTGTGAACTCCGAGCGAGAGTTGGCTCCGAACTCTCGTCCTGTGACTGAGCACCAGAGCTTGACCCATTCGTCGAGGTCAGCAAGTTGTTCGCGGGGCATGTCCTCGAAGGAGCCGTCCTCAGCACGCTTGATGGCGGTGGGTGTGCGAGCATAGGTGACCCCGATGAACAGGGCAATCGCCTGCCGTCCCTTGTCCGTGAGTTTGTCCGGCGCCTCGGCTGCCTGCTTGAGAGCCGGAGCAACGGGGTCCTCGACCTGCTCCTTCAGGAACCTCTCGAACGCGTCAGTGCGTTCGCCGCGCATGTTGAACATCGAGTAGAGATGGGGGAACCAGCCGACGCCGCGCGTTCTGCGCTCCTCCCACTTGCGGTGGCGTCGGGTGTACACCCGGATGTGGTCTGAGAACATCGGCTCGGCAAAGTTGCGCAGGTAGAATTGAGCGATGTAGTGGTCGCGTCGAGCGATTGCCATGCGGGTCAATCCTCCTTGAGCACTTCGGCGAGTGGGGTGTCGAGGCCCATTGTAATCCTCGTGTTGGCATGCTACATTCTGGGCCGTGGGAGAGCGGCTGTCAACCGCCGGTGCGCAGCCATGGGGGGTTCAGATGAAGGCGTTCCGCAAGGGCATTCGCGACCCGTGGTTCTGCCTGCCCGTGCTGTTCTGCATGGCGGTGGATGCCGCGGTGTCGCTGGCGTGCCAGCCGGCGGCGTATTGGGTGGACCCCGCGGTGCTGCGGGAGGGGAACACGGCCTGGGCCGCGCTGATGGCGACGGGGCCGTTCGCATTCCTCGGTGGGTTCTTGGTCTACGGCTTCGTGGTCGCCGCGCTGCTCGTGTGGCTGACGGGCGCGCTTCAGAAGGTGTTGGGGATGTTCGTGCTGCTCGCACACAGCTATGGTGCCGCGAGCTGGTGCCACGTGGAACTGCCGTCGCGGACCTACTGGTGGGCGCTCGTCGGCCTGCTGCTTGCCGAGGCCGTCGCCTTTGCCATCTACTGGCACCTGAGTCCCGTCTGCGGAAAGGCCCGCTAGTCGGCGTGCGGCGCACGCCCCGGCCCCGATCTCGACCACCTCCCGGAAAAAGACAGCGGGTGTCTTTTCTAGCTGCTGCCTGCGTCGAAAACTCATAACATCAGTTGGCGCCGTGTGTTACATCTCTAGCGGCGACAATCGCGGCTAAAAAGACAGCGGGTGTCTTTTCTTACATTCTGCTGCGTGGGCGAGCGGTTGTCAACCGGCTCGGACGGCTGAGAGCCAGGCGGATGCGGGGTGCCCCGCCCCCCATCTCGACCACCCCCCCGTGTTGCGCAGATGGTCGAGATGGGCGAGATGGGACGAACAGCGGGTCGTTCGGGGACGCGAGGGTCCGAGGGGGTGATCACCTTGACGGGGTGCGGAAGGGGGATGGCGAACACGGGATCAGCAGCCTATCTGCTGACGTTGCAATAGGTTATGGCTTTGGGATCCGTCGCTCGCTCGCGGCGTCAAGATGATCACCCCCCGTGTTGCGCGCGTGATCATCTTGATCACCTTGCCCGGCTCGCCCCCGCCCCCCGTCTTGCGCCCCTCCCGTGTTGCGTGGGGGCGCAAGATGGCAAGGGGCTATTTCGTCTCGGTGAGCCAGCCCAGGGCGTCGCTGAGGAGCTGCGCGTTGGTGGCGAGCTGGCGGACGAGTTGGTTGCTGAAGGCATCCACGTCGCCGAACACGAGGAGCCTGGGGCCCCTTCCGCCCGCCTTGGGGCGCACGGCGGCGAGCAGGCAGGGGGCGTTGGCGCCGCCCTCGGCGGGCTGCCCGACCCGCAGGACCTCGAACGCCGCATCCTCCGCCGGCGCGGCCACGGCCAGCTCGGTGGCCGTGTAGAACACCGCCGCCTCGCGGGTCCACTTCGCCACGAAGTCCAGCTTCGGGTTCAGCTCGAGTTCGATGGCGACCGGCGGGTTGAGGCGGCCGGGCACCTCCAGCACCTTCTTGGGGTCGGGGGCCGAGATGCCGAAGCGTTTCAGCGTGTCGGCCAGGGGCACGATGCCCTCAGGCGGGTCGAGCAGCACGGCGAGGCGGCCGCCGCGCTCGACGTAGGCGGCGATGGCCTTCTCCGCCTCGGCGGGCAGGGGCTTGCGCGGCCCGGCCAGGACCAGCACCTGGCAATCGCTCGGCACCGCCTTCGCGCTCGTGACATCGAGCGCGGCCGCGCGGAAGCCGCGGGAGCCCAGGTAGTCGGCCGTCTGGCTCAGGCCCTCGTTGCGGCGGTCGGCCATGCGCCGCTCGCCGCAGCCCTCGGCGAAGTAGAGCAGGCCGCGCTCCGAGAGCAGGTCGTCGAGGGCCTGGGCAACCACCTTCTCGCCCTCGAAGCGGGTCTGGACGCCCAACGCCATCGGGCCGGCCTCCTCGCGCCCCAGGAGCTCGGGGCCGCGGAGGAGGCGCACGCGCCCGGCATACTGGAGCACCAGCGAGTCCTCGATCTCGCTCGCGGGCCGCGCGACCGCGCGCGCGAACTGGCGCACCGCCTCGCCCTGCGTCGCGAAGTCCAGGTGCTGCACCTTCACCTGCTCGGACGCCCGCGCCATCGCGTCGGCCAGCCCGCGCGCCATCGCCTGGTCGTCGGGCAGCCGGAGCGCCAGCAGCAGCGTCGAGCGGTCCGGCTGCTGGAACTGCAGGCCGCTGTAGCCCGCCAGGGGGTTGCTCAGCGTCTGGAGCAGTTGCTGCCGCGGGTCCGACGACACGCTGGTGATCGCCAGCGGCCCCTGGAGCTTCGCCAGCCGCGACCGCAGCGCCTCGTCCACCGCCATGTAGTACGGCACGCTCAGGCCGCCCGCCACCCCGCCCCCGAGCCGCGCGAACTCCCCGGCGATCTTCTCGTACTGGTCGAGCTTCACCGCCAGCTCCTCGCCCGTGCTCTTCAGCCGGCAGTACACCGCCTGGCGCCGCATGTCGATCGCGTACACCTCCAGCGCCTCGCCCCCGCTCCCCCGGCTCGGGAAGTCGAACACCACGGCCGGCTTCGCCTCGCGCCCCGCGTCGGACCCGAAGAACTCCGCGGCCTGCTCGCCCGTGCGCGTCATGCGGGTCAGATGCACCAGCAGCTTCAGCTTCTGCTCGAACTCCTCGCCCGACACGCGGGTCTCGAACCCGGCGTTCGGCCCCTCGGCGTTCAGCCCGTCGCCCACCCGCAGGAGGCGTTTCTGTGTCCGCACCTCGATCCGCCGCCCGCTCGGCCCGCCCGCGGGGCCGCTCGCGATCGGGTTCAGCAGCCACAGCAGCGCGAACACCGCGTTCCCCACCGCCAGCAGCCCGATGACGGGATACAGCACCACCGACACCCCGGCCCCCCGCCTCGCCGTTGCCTCTTGCACCTTCGCCATGCCGCAAGCCTCCTCGTCAGGCTTCCCCATTGCGTGTGGGCGGGGCCTCCGCGCCCCGCGAAACTCCACCCTGGATTGTATGGATGCCCGGAAGCAGAGTCAAGCGCCGCACACGGCGACGCGCTCTGGTAAGGAGATTTCCCGGCCCGACGGGACAGCCCCCCTGGTCATTGCTGCTCGGCGCGGGCCTTCTCGATCTGCCACAGGCACAGTGCCATGGGTTCCAGCTCGGCAGACAGCCGCAGGTCGGCACTGCCGTTGCTCCTTCGCTCTTCCACCATCTCCAATCCGCCGGCCGCGTCGGGGGCAGCGAAACAGTTGCTGTGCGTTGAGTCGATGAGGTAGCGGCGCACGACCAGGGCGCCGGTGCGCAGCGTCTCGGGGAGGTGGGCGACGGCGACCTCCGCTCGCACCGCCGTCCCGCCGTCCGGCTGGAGGTTCCACAGGTGGACCGTCAGGCCCGCATCGTCCATCGTGGCGAGAGCGCCGAGCCCGTTGCCCTTCTGGCCGAGTCCCGACGAGACCGCGACGACTTCTCGTTCGCGGTGCATTCGGAGCATCTTGACGGCGGCGCCATACGGCGTCATGCGGAGCCTGGTGTCGAACTGCACCATGGCGATCTGCGGCTGCGAGTGATACTGGACCCACGGGAACAGCCGCAGGTCGCGGGCGTATCGCGCCTGGAACTGGAACGCCGTCATGCCCGCCGCCTGCCACAGGTTCTTCTTCGGGTCGTCCTGCCACTTCAAGGCGTAGCCGATCTCGGTGACGAAGATGGGGAGATCGGCAGGCAGCGCCGCCTTCTTCAGCGCCCCGTCAATCTCGTCCTCCCACCCGGCGATCTCGGCGGGCGCCGCGACCCAATAGTGGTGAAACGAGAGGAAGTCCAGCTTCTTGGCCGGGCTGGGATCGCGAGCGAAGTCATTGACCAGGCGCAGGGCTTCCTTCGTGCGGAACCCCGCGTTGCCGCCGACCCGCAGCGGCAGCTTGGGCTTCATCTCGGCATTCAGCTCGACGATGGCTTCGTAGGCGCGGCGGTAGAAGCCGTAGTAGTTCTCGAGCTTGCCCAGGTTGCTCTGGTTTCCCGCCGTCGGCTCGTTCAGCACTTCGATGTAGAGCAGGTTCGGGCACCGTTCCTTGTAGTGCCGGACGGCGGCCTTGAAGACCTCCTTCCACTTCTCAAATGTAAGCATCCCGGTGAGGACTTCCTGCTCGTACCGCCGGATGTTCATCAGCACGGCCTTACTGTGGGCGCTCACGGAATCAACGTAGTCGTAGTAACGAAGCCCGGTCGTGTGGCCGACGACGCCGTAGCGCTTCTTGTTCGGGTCGCCCGCGTAGTAGTTCTTGTTGATCTCGTAGTCGAACCGGTAGGTGTCGGTCCGGTAGTCCCACATCTGGTCGAGCATCAGCCAGCAGCGCGTGACCTCCGGGCGACCGAACTCCTTCTCGACACGCGCGCACAGCTCCACCGGCGGCGGCGCGCGGCGCGAGACATTGACATGGCCCCACAAGATCGGCGGCCGTTGCAGCGTCTTGCCGCAGTCAACCGACACCGTAACACGTTGGCCAGCGGCACACGCAGGCCCCGCCAGCGTCACGAGAACCAGGGCACGATACAACCCGCGTCTGAGATTGCAGCGCATCAGGGTTCTATCTCCCGCTTGAAGAAACTCGAAACTCGGTGAATCGCGTCAAATGGGGCTTCTGCGGATGCTCCTGGCGTGCGCGCAGCCTGTGTTGTAGCCCACGAAGTGGGCGACCGCAGGGAGCCCTGGGAAACCAGCCCCCCCATTCCTGAGCCCCTGCAAGGGGCGATTCACTGGCTTCTGAACCGCCCCCGTTCGGGGGCCAAGATTGTTGCATTGCCTGCGTGGAGGTCAATAGTGGTGGGCGCATCCGTCGTAGAATGCCGCCAATCGCCGATCCATGACCGCTCCTGACGCCAGACACGGACCTCCCTTCAAGGGAGACGGCAGGGAGAGGATCGGCGTCGCGAGCCACCCCGGCCCCGCCGGGCAACAATGTAGAATGACGACCCGACACCTACCGTCGCGGCTCAGCGCGTACGCCGCCGGCGCCATAGCCCCAGGCCGCCGAGGGCCAGCAGGGTGAGGGTCGCCGGCTCGGGGATCAAGTCCGACGTCAGCGTGCCGCGGATCACCACGTTGTCCAGGCGGAACACGTTGCCGCTAAGGTTGGTGTCGTCGTACATGTAGAGCCGGAACTCGATGGGGTCGGTGAAGTCCTGGAAGGCCGCCAGGAACAGGTCTACCGTGCAGTTTTCCCACTCATCCGGCGTGGTGTTGCCGGGCCCGGCATCGTAGGCAGCGAACGCGGCCAGGGTGCTCACAAAGGCATCCGCGCTGGAGCGAAGGAACATCTGTCTCAGCCCTACCGGCGCAGAGTTGGTGCTCCACACCAGGTCGAAGGTCAGGCGATACAGGTCAAGTTCGACTCCAGAGTCGGGCGTAAGGGTGAACCCGAGGTAGTCGTTTGCGGCCACGGCGCCGGCCTCGGTGTTCGTGGTGGCGTTGCTCCGCATCAGGATGCCCCGGCCATTCACGCCGTTGACCGACGAAGCGACATAGGGATCCCCGCCCGCCAACCCGGCGCCGATGATCATATCGCCCGCGGTCATGCCCGCCGCCACGTCGGACGGAGCCATGTCCATGGGGGTGGGGCCGCCGCTGAACCTGTAGCTCGCGATCACCGGGACCGAATCCCCCAGCACGAACGACCCGGGGGCGAGGGCCTGGTCGGACATGGCGACGCCGTACATGACCCCATCCCACTGCGCGTCCGCGACGTGCGCCGCGTTGCCGATCCGGAAGTTCGACGTCCCCGGGACAGGAGTGCCGCGTGTCTCCCGGCCCTTGCTCACACCATCAACGAACACCTCGAACACGGAGTTGCTGGAGTCGTACCTCACGGCGATATGGTGCTGCGTCGCGTCCGACTGGTTGCCCGGCAGCGTCCACGGCTGCGCCACCTGGGGACTGTCGATGCCGCCGCCGTCGGGCGGGACGCGGACCTCGATGAAGGTCAGCCCGCTGTCCGCCCCCAGGAACACGGTCTCACTGGCGGCAAAGGGGTCCTGGTCCGACCCGATGGCGGGCGTCCAGCCGCTGGGACCGTCGGCGCTGGCCGTGAACTCGACCGTGAAGCTGCCTCCGGCAATGGCGCTCTGCGAGAGCGGCGTCGCCACGTAGCTGCGCACCCCGTCGTCCAGGAAGCTCAAGCCCCCGCCGGTCACCCAGCCCTCGCTCACGCCGAACGCGCCCGCGCCGGCGGCGGTGTTGGCGAAACTCGTCAGGGTTCCGTGGTTGCCCGAACCGCTCACATCGGTCACGGCCGTGCCGCTGCCGTTGCTGAAGTCGTAGCACAACAGCGTGGTCGCCTCCGCGGCGTCGCCAAGCCCAAGAGCCATCCCCGCCACCACACACGCGAGCACGATTCGCTGCACCTTCATCACACTACTCCTTCTTCAACGCGATCCGTCATTGAAGTCGCTGGCCAACCCCATTGGCCAGCGTTCTCGGCTGCTATTGTAGCGCCTTCTGCCCGATATACAACCGCGTCTCCTCGGCGAAGACAAGTCCCCTCCAAGGGGTGACAGCGGAGCGACGCGAGCCGGCGCAGCGTCGCGCAGCACAAGAGGGGCCGAAGCCCCTGTTGGAACTTTGCGAGGCCTTGCAGGCCAAGTTCATTGCGGGGTCGTGGCGGCCACTGTGGCGGAACGGCAGGTGCGAGATACCCAGGCAAGGCCGATACTCCCCACCGCGAGGTCGGTGGCCAGCCGCCCGAAGAACACGCCCCGCACTCCCCCCAGCCGCGCGCCAAGGAACGACAGCGGAATCAGGAACCCCACGACCCGCAGGGCGTTGAGCAACGACGCGGAGACGGGCCGGTGCAGGCCGGTGAGGAAGAACGTGCAGTAGCGGTGCACCTCCATCATCCCGTACCCAAACGAGATGATGCGGATGTACGCGACCAGAATCCCGACGACCTTCGGGTCCTCACTGAACACCCCCGCAAGCCACGGCGCGCACAGGAAGAACACCACCGCCACGGCCCCGCCGTAGAGCAGGGCGAAGCGGGTGGACACCCTCTTGGCCTCGCGGATGCGGTCCAGGCGCTTCGCACCGAAGTTCTGGCTGATGAACGGAGTCAGGGAAATCCCGAGCGCCATGGGAATGACGAACGCGAACATCTCGATCCGCCCCGCGGCGCCGCTGGCCGCAACCGCCTCGTTCCCGAAGCCGCTCAGGATCCACGTGATCACCCCGGCGGAAACCGGCATGAGAATCATGCTCAGGATGCTCGGGACTGCGAAGCCCAGGATTCTCCGAAGCGAGGCGAGATACTCGCCGAGCGGCCATCTCCGGAACACCAGCAGGCGATGCTTCCTGCACAGCAGAAGGAGCAGCCACGCCGTCGAAACGCCCTGCGCGATCACCGTGGCCAGCGCCGCCCCCCGAATGCCCAGGGCCGGAAAGCCGAGATACCCGAAGATCATGATGGGGTCGAGAACCAGGTTGAGCCCCGCCCCCAGCATCATGAACCGGCTGGCTGCCTTCGAATCGCCCGCGGAGAGCAGCAGCCCGTTCCCCAACATCGGCAGCGACATGAAGACCGCGCCCACGTACCACGTGCGCATGTACTCGCCGATGAGCGGCAGCGTCGCCGCGTCCGCCCCCAGCCGCCGGAACACCGGCCCGATCGTCAGATACCCGCCGACCGACATGACGGCTGTGACCCCCAGCGACAGCGCCACGCCGTGCGTCACCAGCCGGGCCGCGTCGTCGCCATCGTGGCGCCCGATCGCGTGCGACACCAGCGTCGTCACCCCCACCCCGATGCCGCGGGCCAGACACGTCAGCAGCATGATGACCGGGAACGCGAAGCCCATCGCCGCCAGCGGCAGCGTCCCGAGCTGCGCCACAAACCACGTGTCCGTGAGGCTGTACGCATTCATGGCGAACGTCCCGGCCAGCATCGGGAAGGCCATGTGGAACAGCGCGCGCTTCACGCTTCGTTGGACGAGCACCGACACGGACGATCACCTTCCGGGGGGTGGGGACTCCAAACCTGTTCCGCTGCTGATTCTACGGAGGTCCCCAGTGGGAGTCAACGCGATCCGCTGCCGCGCCCCCCCTCGAATACGCAAGGACGCCCACAGAAGCCCGACAATCGCCGATTCTCCTCAGGCGCGCCCCTTCCGGAGGGGGCGCCCCTGGCCTTCTCCGCCGAAGACCGCCGAGAACCGCCATTTCCGCCCAGGGGCTCACGCGCGCGCTATAGGGGGTGAGCGCCTGGGGGCAAGGAGGCGCCCCAAGAGGGCCTACAGCCCACAGGCCGCCAATCCCCCCGCCCCCGTGTTTGGCGGCCTGTAGTTTCACTAAGCCATTGCTGCACCAGCACTTAGGTCAGATTGCCCCTCCGACAGACCGCCAACTCCCCTTCCGCCCCTCGCCGACCTCATCCGCAAACAGGCCCGCAGAAAGCCCCCCGCCGCCCGCCCCTGAGCCAGCCGCCGCACCACCCGTTAGGTCAAGTCCCCGAGTTGCGCTTGAAACCGCTCCGCGGCGCGCTATACTAACAGGGGAGAACGACAGGAGGCATAGGCCGATGGAAGCCGCCGAAGACAGAGATATGGACTGGTTCGCCCAAGCCGACCTCAGTGCCTATGAGGGCGAGTACGTCGCCCTCGCCCACCGCCAGGTCGCGGCCCACGGCGAAGACCCCGGCGAGGTCTACGAAGAGGGCAAGAAGCGCTTCCCGGGAGAGAAGGTCATCCTCTGGAAGGTCATGAAGCAGGGCTACTACGTCTTCTGCGGGGAGTTCTCCCGCCCAGCGCCGGAGCCGATGTCCGCGAGGCCTACGGAATCAGTGGAGCCGTGGGAGTCATCTACTGCGTCGTTGAACTGACGATTGCCGGCCTCACCTTCCCCGCCCGCATCGCCTGGGCACAGCTTGAGGAGGTCCCGCTCCTCCTTGGCCGAACCGACGTCTTCGACCGCTTCGAGATCACCTTCCGGCAGCCCGAGCGTGTCGTCATTTTCGAGCCGTTCAACGCCCGCTCGACCCGAGTTGGATAATTGGTATTTGAAGATCTGACACCGCTGCCACACCGCTGCCCACTCGTCGAGGCACGAACGTCGCCCTGCGTCCCCTCGCCGACCTCATCCGCCGACAGGCCCGCAACGAGCGCCCCGCCGCCCGCCCCTGAGACACCGTGCGATGCGTCTCTCTCGTTGCGAAGCTCCGGCTTCGCAACGCCGATCCTGCGGCTCCCGCCGCGAACCCATCGAAGCGGGAGCTTCGGCATCCCCATCGCAAAGCAGGAGCTTCGCGACGAGCAATGTCAGTTGACGGGTACTCGCTTCCAGTATGTCTCCGCGACCTTGCGATTGCCAGGTGGGCTTACAACCTGCCTTTGGGCTCTTGTCCACACAACGAGTTGCAGGCCTTTGTTGAGCGCATCTGCGAACTGTGCTCTGGTTATGGCTTCTCCCTGTGCCGGCAGGCGGCGGCAGTCAATTACCGTGTTGCTTCCGCCCATCGCCGTCTTGTAGCGATGTGTGCCCACTGCAACAAGAGGCCCAACCTCCACCGTCGCCCCGTCTGTCAGTCTGTCTGTTGAACAACCCTTGAGGCGGAGCATCTGTCCATCGGGTGCCGAAGTGGCCCTCCATTTTTCCTTGGCCTCCTTCTTGTTAAACCACACCTGGAGCCGATCCAGACGCAGCAACATCTCATCCTCGCTGAGCACCTGGAAAACGGTTGCCACAACACGGGCGGAATCCCCCACTGAGAACACGTAGCCCTCTTTGAAGAACTCATCCTCACCGAACATCCTGTACGGTTTGGCTGCAGATGCCCAGAGGTGAGCCCCACCCACATCGTAGTACTTTCCCTCGATGAGCACGACACTGCTCTTGAACCGCGCATAGGTGTTCTCCAGCCATTCCGCGTCCCGGGGCTTGCCTTCGTAAAGGACCGGGGGCCAGCTGAAACTCCCTTCCGGCGCAGTGGGGTTCGCCGGCTTCCCCTTCTGCCAGGCCCAATCAGCCTTGGCTAGGAGGCGCTGCTGGCCCTCCTGGGTCTTAACGATGAACATCTCTGATCCATCCTTGGTCACGCTGCCGAGGAGTTGGCCCACGATGGCTTCGCCATCTTTCTTGTTGGTGAAGATGTCCCCGCACGCAATGGTGCCGCAGAGCAGGAGCCAGACCAACACCCCCCGATGAGTGAATACGACCCCTTGACCCCAGAGCGGGAATGCAGTGAGCAACCTGTGACTGGCGAGTCCGCCCATGAGTTCAGACCTCCAATCCAGAAGCACTCTCGATCCCCACCCGATTGTAATGGAGCCCAATGTACGAGTCAAGGCAGGTTCAACTTGCAGCGCTCCGGGGACTCGGCTAGGATGGGGCTCGGGCGGTTGGATGGGTGGATGAGCGGATGGGTGACGGGCAATCATCCAACCATCCATTCCTCCATTCATCCCGTTGCCAAGAGGAAAGACGACATGGCTGAGAACGTGGTCAAGCTCAGCGAGCATTTGGCGGTGTGGCGCGGGCATATCAATGTGGGGATCGTGCGCGATGGGGAGAAGGCGCTGCTGTTTGAGTTGGGCGATGGCTCCGTGCTGGCGGCGCTGAAGGGGCTCGGCATCAAGACGGTGGACTCGGTGGTGCTGTCGCACCATCACCGCGACCAAATCTGCGGGTTCGCGCTGCTGGACAAGGGCACACGCATCGGGGCGCCGGAGACGGAGGTGCCGCACCTGGCAAAGGTAGCGGCCTATTGGGCCGATAAGAAGAGCCGGTGGGGCCTAACCGATTTCCACCCCTTCCGCCACGTGCTGGCCGAGCCGATCCGGGTGGACGCCGCTTACAAGGACGGCGAGTCGTTCACGTGGGGGCCGGCGAAGATCACGATGCTCGCGACGCCAGGCCATACCGACGGCTCGGCAAGCTATCTCGTGGACGTTGACGGCCTCCGCGTGGCGTTCGTGGGCGACGCGATCTACGACGAGGGGCAGGTCTACGACCTCCACAGCATGCAGAAGGGCAACAAGTTCGTCTGCGACTATCACGGTTTCATGGACACTCGCCCGGCCCTCATCGCGGGCCTCAATCGCGTGAAGGACGCCAAACCGAGCGTTCTCGTCCCGTCGCACGGCAACCTGATGCGCGACCCGGCGAAGGCGATTGATCTCCTGGCGCAGCGGCTCGACAAGTGCTACGACAGATACGTAGCCATCTCGGCCCTCCGCCACTACTTCCCCAAGATGTTTGAGGCCTACGACGGCCGCCCTGGCCACATGCCCATCCGCAAGGGCAAGGAGGTACCCGCCTGCCTCCGCCACTTCGACACCACCTGGATGATCGTGTCGAAGGACAAGGCGGCGTTCGTGATTGACGTCTGCGGCCCCAACACGGCGAAGCGCATCCAGCAGATGGTCGAGAAGGGCGACATCCGCTGGGTCGAGGCCATCTGGATCACCCACTACCACTACGACCACATAGACGGCATCCCCGACCTGGTGAAGCTCTACAACTGCCCGGTCATGACCGAGAGCCACGTGGCAGACGTGGTGTCGAATCCGCTCGCCTGGCGGCTGACGTGTCTCTCGCCGCACCAGATCAAGGTTGATCATCCGACGAAGGACGGCGAGAGCTGGCAGTGGCGCGAGTTCAAGATGACCGCCTGCCATTTCCCGGGGCAGACCCTCTATCACAGCGGGCTGCTCGTCGAGGGCCACGACGCCAGGATGCTCTTCGCCGGCGATTCCTACACGATGTCGGGCATTGACGATTATTGCGCGCACAACCGCAACTGGCTCGGTAAGGGCCTCGGCTTCGACTACTGCCTGGAGCTGACGCGGAAGCTCAAGCCGACCCACATCTTCAACGAGCACGTGGACCCCGCGTTCGACTTCACGGACGACGAGATCGCGTTCATGCGCGCCAACCTCGCCGAGCGGGAGAAGCTCTTCGGCGAGATCGTGCCGTGGGACCACGCGAACTACGGGATGGACGAGCAGTGGTGCCGCTGCTTCCCCTACGAGCAGGGTGTAGGCGGGACGTCCTCGTCCCGCGAAGTCTCCTTCCGCGTCATCATCACCAACCACTCGGCGGAGGCGCGGGAGGCGTCCTGCCGTGCCGTGCTGCCCTCGGCCTGGGGTGGAGGGGCGACTGACTGGTTGAAGGCCACCATCAAGCCGAAGGCCGACGGCGAGGTGAAGCTTTCGCTCCGCATCCCCGCCGCCGCGAAGCCCGGCCGATACATCGTCCCCGTGGACGTCCGCTACGGCACGTGGGATCTGCCACAGTTCACGGAGGCGATCCTGGCGGTGGAGTAGGGCCGCGGAGCTAAGGCTTGCCTTCTGAAGGCGCGCTGGCGCGGATGCTTTCGAGGGCCTCCTTGGCGGCGGCGGCGACGGAGGCATCCTTGTCGAGCTCGAGCTTCCTGAGCGGCTCGATGGCGCGCGGGGAGCCGATGCCGCCGAGGGCGAGGAGGGCGGCACGGCGGACGACCGGCTCGGCGTCGCCGACGCGGGCGAGGAGGGGGTCCACGGCGCGCTCGCTGCCGAGTTTGCCGAGGGCCTCGGCGGCGCCCCAGCGGGCCTCAGCGGCGGAATCCCCAAGCAGCGCGATCAGGGGGTCGAGGGCGCGCGGCTCGTGCAGCTCGCCGAGTGCCCAGGCGGCGCCGCCGCGGACCTCGGCGTCGGGGTCCTTGAGGAGACCGAGGAGGGGCTCGGCGGCGCGCTTCTCGCCCAACTGGCCGAGTGCCCAGGCGGTGCCGTGACGTGTCGCCGCGTCGTCGCTCTTGAGGGCCGCGAGCAACGGCTCAGCCGCGGGCTCGCCGATGCGCGAGAGGACGAGTGCGAGGACGCCTCGGGTCGCGCGGTCGGCGCCCTTGAGGCGCGCGATGAGGGGCCCGACGGCTCCCGCCCCGAGCTTCGCAAGAGCCATCGCGGCGGCGGCACGATGCTCCTTCCAGTCGGCGGTGAGCAGCACGGTGACGAGCGGCTCGATGGCGCGCGGGTCGCCCAGCTCGCCGAGGGTGTGGCACAGGCCGGGGATCAGCTCGGGCAGGTTGCCCGTCTCGCGGGTGAGCTGGGCGATGACGGGCTGGACGGCCTTTTCCCTGCCGATGCGGCCCACGGCGCGGATGGCGGCGTCGCGGACGCCGCGCTCGGGCCAGCTCACGCGGTCCATGTGCGGCAGCAAGGGCTCGAAGGCGCGGGCGTCGCCAATCCCGCCGAGGGCCTTGATCGCCAGCTCGACCACCTTCAGGTCGCGGTGCTTGAGCAGGGGCAGGAGCGGCTCGACGGCTCGCCTGTCGCCGCTGCGGCCCAGCGCCTCGACGGCCACGCAGACGCGGGCGAGGGCGTTCTCGTAGGCCGCGGCGCCGGGGTCCCTCTTGGATTTCGGCGGCGCGCCGGCGGCCTTCGCGGCGCCGTCCTTCAGCACGGCAAGAAGCGCATCCACGGCCTGCGGGTGGCCCGTGGCGGCGAGGGCCTGCGCGGCGGCGAGGCCGACGGCAGGGTCGGCATCGTCGAGGGCGGCGGCGAGGGGCTTGACGGCCTTCTCGTCGCCCAGCTTGCCCAGGAGCGCTGCGGCCTCGATGCGGACGCGCGGCTCGGGGTCCCGCAGCGCGGCGAGGAGGTCGCCGATGGCCCCCGAGAGGCCGAAGGCCGGCTTCGCGCCCCGGCGCGGCGGATACGCCAGGTCGGCGATGACCTCGATGGCCTTGAGGCGGACGGCGGCCTCGCTGTGCTTGAGCGCGGCGAGCAGCGGCTCGAGGGCCTGGGGGCCGGCGAGACGCGTCCTGAGCACCTTCTCGGCGGCCTCGCCCACGGCGCGATCGGTGTCCACCGAGGCCGCGAGAAGGGGCGCGATGGCCGACGGGTCGGCGATGTCGCCCAGTGTGGCGACGACGGCGAGGCGCAGGTCGCGGCTCTGCTCCTTGAGCGCCTCGGCGAGTGCGGGAACGGCGAGCGGTCCGAAGCGCACGAGCGGCTGGCGGACCCCTCGCCGCACGGTCTCATCGGGGTCCTTGAGCAGCGTGGCAATGGGGGCCACGGCCTCGGCGTCGCGGAGGCGGCTCAGCGCGTCGGCGGCGGCGAGGCGCACCATCGGGGCGGGGTCGGCGAGCAGCCCCCTGAGCGGCGGGGCGGCATGTGCGTCGCCGATGTGGCCGAGGGCGTAGGCGATGCCCTCGCGGGTGCGGGCAGAGGAAGGGGTTGGGTGTTCGGTGTTCGGTGTTGGGGGTGAAGAGGGGGCCGAGTCGCGGAGTGCGGCGAGGAGGGGTTCGAGGGCGGCCTGGCCGAGCTTGCCGAGGGTCATGGCGGCGGCGAGGGCGACGGAGCGGTCGTCGTCGGCCAGTGTCTCGATGAGCATGGGGATGGCCTTCGGGCACCCGGAGCCGGCGACGGGTCGGGCGATCTTGCCCAGGGCCTCGGCGGCGGCCTTGCGAAGGGTCCAGTTCTCCTCCTTCAGGACGCCCAGGAGCGGCTCGGTGGCGGCGGGGTCGGCGATTTCGCCGAGGGCCTCGATAGCGGCGAGGCGCACGTCGGTGCGGATGTCGTAGAGCGAGCGGATGAGGGGTTCGGTGGCGGCCTTGGGCTTCAGGCGGGCCAGCTCCTTCGCGGCGTCGAGGCGCTTGTTCACGTCGTGGTCGCGGAGCTGTTCGCAGAGCGTCTCCACGCGCTGCTCTTCGGGGCTCTTCGAGGAGCCGCAGCCGAGCCACGGGACGAAGGCAAGCGCCAGAAGACTGGCGCAGATTTGCGATTTCCGATTTGCGGCTTCCCATTCCAGACCTCGCGGTTCCGACCCAATCGCGAACCGGAAATTGGAGATCGCAAATGCCCTCACAGCGATCCCTCACCGAGGTAGATCATGACGGAGTAGCCGGTGGTGCCGCCGGCGTTTTCGAGCTTGACGAGGAGGGTGTTGTAGCCTTCGCGGAACTTGAGCTTTCGGAAGCCGCGGTCGGGGATCCAGCGGTGGGGGGTCTTGCCGCTGGCCCAGACGAGTTCGCCGTTGAGCCAGGCCTTCGAGTAGTCGTCGGAGCCGAAGGCGACCCAGCGCTCCTGCGGCTTGTCGACGTAGACCTCGGTGTAGCCGTACCAGATCGCGTAGCGGTCGGCGGCGATGGGCGCGATCATCAGTTGGTTGAACTGCTTGAACTGCCAGCGGAGGGGGCGGCCGTCCTTGCCCTGGTAGGTCGCATCGAGGTCCACGGCGGATTCGGGCGGGAACTTCTTGTCGAGGTGCGCGCGGTCGGGGTTGGGGAACGGGCCGATGAGGTACCAGGTGTCGAGGTAGGCCCATTCGGGCTTGGGGCCCTCGCGGGCCATGAGCTTGCGGGCGGGCAGGGGCCGGAGGTCGGGGCCGAAGCGGCTCTCCTGGCCGCCGGGGAAGAACTCGTGGGCGAGGAGGGGCGGCCCGACGGACGAGCCCCACTGGCCGTCGCCCCCGCCCTGGTAGAGCGCGCCGCCGCCAAACGACACCACGCGGATGCCGCCCACGTCGGCCCCCACCAGGCCCTCCGCCATGTCGCGCATCCGCAGCGCCGAGGCCAGCATCGAGTTGACCTCCGAGTGCACCTTGCTCAACTCGTCCTTGAGCGCCTGGAGCTTGCCGTCCACCGTGTTCTCAATGTCCGCCTCGAACACGGCCACGCGGAGCGGGGCGTGGAGGGGCACGGCGATCTGCGTGACGTCGCTGGCCTCCTGGAGGGGGATGCTCTGAATGCGGGCCAGCTCCACGGCGCGCATCTGGCGGTAGGTACCGTAGGTGGTCTCGTTGATGAGCGTCGCGATCTCATAGAGCTCGGGAATCGTCCTGCCCTCGAGGGAGAGCGTGGCGTTGGGGCCGGCGGGGCCGAGGCTGGCGAGGGGCTCGGGAGGGGTGCCGCCCTTGGCCGCGTCCTTGGCGTAGCGCTCGTAGCGCTGGTCGCGGTAGGCCTCGAGGTCGGCGAGGACGGCCTTCTGCTCGTCAATCTTCCTGCCGATCCGCTTGGCGTGGACCTCGAGCATGGCGGCGACGATGCGGCGCACCTTCTGCCCCTGGAGGGTCTTCATCATGTCCTCGGGCTCGGCCCGGGCGAAGAACCACTCGCGCAGCGGCGTGAGGTAGATGAGGGCGCCGCCGACGCCCAGGTGGAGCGCCACGGCGAGGCCCCACCAGAACAGCCCCCACTCGGCGGCCTTGGCCTTCTTCTGAACCGCGCGCTCCGGCATGGCGGGTCCCCTAATCGCGCGCGCGGACGCCCACGCGGTTCAGGCCCTCGAACTGGCACAGGTCGAGGATGTGGACGATGTGCTGGAACACGGTGCGGCGGTCGGCGTCAATGCGCACCTGGCGGTTCGGGTTCTCGGTGGCCAGCTCGCGCAGGCGCTTGTGGAGCAGGCGCTGGGTCACCGGCTGGCCCTCCAGGTGCACCGTGCCGTCGGCTGTGACCTCGATGATCACCGTGTCGTACTTCGACTTGGCCTCGGTGGCCGCGGCCGAGTGGGGCAGCTCCAGCGCGATCTCCTTGTGGGCCTTCTTCAGCGTCGCACTCACCAGGAAGAAGATCAGCAGGAGGAACATGCAGTCAATGAGAGGACCCATCTGGATCCCAACGTCGTCCTCTTCCTCGATTCGCACTCTCATGCTTCCTCCTCCTCCTTCTTCATCAGCCAGTCGGTGAGGAGGGTGCTGCCCTCTTCCTCGAGCAGCTTGGCGAGGGCGTTGGTCCGCAGCTTGAAGAGGTGGTAGAAGAACAGCGTGGGCATGGCCACGATGAGGCCCCAGGCCGTGGTGACCAGGGCCTTCGAGATGCTGCTGGCGAGCAGCGACGGGTCGCCCATCACGCCGGCCGTGGCGACGACCTCGAATGCCTCGATCATGCCGACCACGGTGCCGAACAGCCCGAGCAGCGGGCTGATCACGGCCACGGGCGCCAGCGGGTAGAGCAGGAGCATGTGGCGGCCGATGTCGCGCGAGGCGATGTCGCCCACCGCTGCGCTCACGTCGTTGATCGGGTTCCCCCGGTGCCGCACGATGAAGGCGATCACGCGGCCGAGCGAGCTTACGCGCCGCTTCGCCCGGCCGGCCACCTCGCCGGGAAGGGCCGCGTGGAGGAGCAGGCGGTTCAGGCTCTGGACCTCCGCGGGCGAGAGATCCTCGGGGTCCCTGGCCAGGAGGTCGCCCGCCTCCTTCGGCAGCGACAGGCCGTGGAAGTCCTCTTCGCGGTAGAACTCGGGGCTCCGCAGGATGCGGTTGAGGGCCTTGACGACGGCGCCCTTCTGAGAGTCCTTCAGCTCGCTCTTTGCGCCCGCCTGGACGAGTCCCGTGGCCTCGTCGGGCAGGAGCGCGAGGAGGCGTGCCGCGGCGCCCTGCCCGCCGGCAAGCGTCGTGCAGAAGGCCGGCCAGTCGAGCACGTCGTCCACGGTGAGAAACGGCGAGGTCCTGCTGCACAGCGCCTCGAGCTCGTCGTAGCGGCCGGCGCGCCAGAGCTTGTCGGCCCGCCGGGCCAGGCCCTCGGGCGCGATGGCGCGGCGCCGCAGGCGGAACGCCCGCTCGAGGATGAACGCCAGCCCGCCGATCGAGAGGAACAGGATGGCGTACATCGTGGCGCCGCCGGCCTCCCACTGCCGCTTGAGGTCCTCGAGGGCCGCCTTGATGGAGAACGGCTCCTTGGGCTTCTCGGGCGCTTTCTTCGCCGCGGCCGGCCTCGCCTTCTCGGGCGGCGCTTCCCCGGCCGGCTCCGCCGCCCGCGCCGCGCACGCCGTCAGCCACAGCGAAAGCGCCACACCGGCGGCCAACCCCCGCAGGCTCGTTCGCTTCATTCCAGATCCTCGCCAGGGCCTATGGTCAGGAAGAACTGCTGACGCCGTGAATTGTAGGGAACCGTGCCGGCCTTTTCAAGCGTCGCTTTTCCCCGCTCACGCCCGCCGTTATAATGGCAGGGCGCAGCTCCCGCAACCCAGTGAGGAACGTCCCCATGGACCGTCGCGTTGCCTTGGCCTTCCTCGGCCTGTCGCTTCTGGCCGCCGCCGGCGTCGCCGACGAGGTGGACGCCCTGGTCGCTCAGCTCAAGCCCCCCACGCGATTCGCCGACCACAAGCCCGCCTGGTCGGTGAAGAAGGCGCAGGCCACCTTCGAGGGAATGGGCGGCCCCGAGACGATGCCCTTCTGGTTCGTGATGGATGGCGACCGCCACGTGGCCATCATCCCGACCGTCGGGTTTCACAGCGGCACGATCTATGTCCAGGACTTCCGCCCGGGCCAGGCGCCCAAGGAGTTGAAGCTCCCCACCGAGCGCTGGCACATTGACACCTCGATCGGCAGTGAGCTTCGCACCAACAACTTCATTCCCGAAGCCCTCGGCGACGACGATGCGACCTGGGACTGGAAGGGCACGGGCGACACGCTCACCTGCGTCCGCCGCTTCAAGGGCAACGCGAAGTTCAACCGCTGGGCGCATCGCACCAAGTCCGAGGTCGCCGTGGACGCGACGAACACCATCGTCTTCCGCGTGGACCCGCGCCTGGGCTATGTGGTCGAGGCGACCTACGACATCTGGACCGACCCGCCGCCGAAGACCTATGAGTACTCCTCCGCGGCGACCAGCGGCCGCTACCTGCTCTGGCCGGGCCAGGCCACCTGCTTCCGACATGCCATCACCCCCGTCGGCTCGAATGGCACCATCGGCTACGCCTGCAACCACGCCGCCAGCAAGAAACACCCCAACGCCACCTGCCGCGACGGCGGCTTCGTGGCCTTCCTCAACGACGAGACGGGCTGGAGCCCGACGTTGACGCTGACCCGCGGCGGCGACGCCAAGCTCGTCATCTGCGGCGCGCACACCGACCTCGATTTCGTCCTCACCTGGCCCGAGAAGCCCGAGACCCGCCCCGACGGACTCAAGCGCAACGGCCTCGTCAAGCACCGCCTCCTCGCCCTGCCGCCCGAGCTGACGAAGCACGTGTGGGACACGATGGAGTTCCTCCATGCGGGCGAGCACAAGCTGATGATTCGCTTCGGCGTCCTCGAGGACTTCGAGGACCAGCCCCTCGAGCTCACCACCCGCCAGCGCGGCATGCCCTGGAGTGCCGAGGTCACCGACAAGTTTGCACGCTCGGGCAAGAAGTCCATCACCTTCACCGGCACGAGCGGCCACGGCGACCCCCAGATCGCCCTCAAGCCCAGCACCCGCTACAAGGTCGAGGCCTGGGTGAAGGTCGTCGAGTTGCCCGCCGAGCAGCGCAAAGGCCCCGGCGAGGCCGCCGCGTACCTCACCGGCTGGACCTATCAGTGGTCGCCCCACGCCGACAAGCCTGTGGAATCCTTCAAGAGCAACATCGCCAGGCCCGGCGGCGAATGGCAGAAGATCGCCTTCGAATTCACCGCCCCCAAGTGGGCCCCCTTCATCCAGCTCGCCTTCCACGCCGACAACTGCACCGTCTGCCTCGACGACTTCCAGTTCGTGGAGAATCAGCCATGATCGGCAGGGTCCTCATCGCCGCAGTCGCTCTGTTGGGCGTCCTGGGACAGGCCCCGGCGGGGCAGGTAGAGTTCGCCACCAGGCCAACGGCAAAGGCGGCCGGCGACAAGGTGGAGGTCGCGTTCGCAGTCTCCGCGCCGACGGACGTCGAGGTGGCCATCCTCGACGCCAAGGGCAACGTCGTGCGGCACCTGGCCGCAGGCGTCCTCGGCGGGAAGAAGCCGCCGCCCGAGCCGCTCAGGGCCGGCCTGAGCCAGTCGCTCGCCTGGGACCGCAAGGACGACTTCGGCAAAGCAGTGGCCGCCGACGCCGGCCCGTTCACGGCCCGCGTGCGGGCGGGGATGGGCGTGAAGTTCGGCCGCCTAGTCGGCGAAGACCCCTACACGTTCGGGCTGATCAACTCGATCGTCACCGACGAGGAGGGGAACCTGTACGCGACCGCCTGCGCCGGCGACTGCAATCAGTACGCCCCGACGCTGCGGGTCTTCAGCCCCGAGGGGAAGTATCTCCGCACCCTCATCCCGTTCCCGGCCGACCTCAAGCCCGAGGCGGTGGCCAACCTGGCCTCCTGGCACGAGGCCCGAAAGAGCTTCATCCCCAGAAACTTCCAGAGCGGCAACCCGATCACCTATCCCATCGAGATCGGCCCGCACGGCCTCAAGCTGGTCGGCGTCACGAAGAAGGGCGGCATCGTCCTCTCCTCCGGCACCAATCTCCTCCGCCTCGGCCCCGATGGTGGGAACCTCCAAGGCCCCACGCCCATGTGGTCGAAGGCGGCGGGGCTGAAAAACCCGTCGTGGAACACCCCCCAGCTCGCCGTCTCGCCCGACGGCCGCTGCGTCTACTACTCGAACGTGGCGGGGACCAAGTACCAGCCCAAGACCTTCGCCGACACCGACCCCAAGTGGCCCCAGGGCCGCATCTACCGCCAGGACGCCGCGACGCCGGGCGACCCCGAGCGCTTCTACGACCTGGAGCTGCCCGACTGGGAGCAGGCGCGCTACTGGCTGCCCGACGCCTGGAACAAGCGCACCGCCGCCTACGGCATCACCACCGACGCCAAGGGCCACCTCTTCGTGTGTGACCTCGTGAACCAGGAGATCGTCGAGATCGGCCCCGACGGCAGGAAGGTCTCCGCGAGCAAGGTCCCCTGGCCCGAGCGGGTGCACGTGGCGGGGAATGGCGACTTCTATGTGATCTGCCGGCTCGACAAGCCGAAGGACGGCTTCGTGGGGAAGAAGCTGGTGAAGGTCACGGGCCGCGGCGACGCCGCGAAGATCGCCGCCGAGATGCCGCTCAAGGGCCGCCTGGGCGAGACGAGCGCCCTGGGCGCCATCGGCGGCAAACCCGTCCTCTGGATCGCCGGCGGCGAGACGATGATCTGCGTGCAGGACACCGGGGCCGCCTTCGAGCCGGTCGAGACCGCGCTCAAGCCGCGCCCCGATGCCCAGCTCGACTGGAGCCGTCTGGCCGTGGACCCCGAGCGCGACGAGATCTACGCCAACAACGGCACGAGCCTGCTGTTCCGCTACGACGGCAGGACGGGCCAGGGCGGCTTGCTGCGCAAGGGTGGCAAGCCCTTCTATTGCGTGGACATGGCGGTCGGCTACGACGGCTCGCTCTGCCTGCGCACGGGCAACAGCTTCGCCGGGCCGCTCGAGCGCTACACCCGCGACCTCGAGCCCCTCCCCTTTCCTACCGGCTCGCACCTGCTCTACGACATCTACAGCCGCATGGGAATCGGCTTCTGCGACAAAGGCGTCGGCGCCGGCCCCAAGGGCGAGAGCTACACGAGCTACATGTACGGCTGGAACAAGTATTTCGTCGCAGGCTTCGGGGGCGACGGCAAGGCGATTCACGGCAGGTTCCTGGAGGGCAAGATCAAGAAGCCCGACGCGAAGTCGCCGCTCGCCAAGTGGCCCGAGGAGCGTCTGGTGACCACGGCCGTCGTCGGCCCCATCCCGGCCGAGAGCGGCGGCATCGCCGTGGACCTCGCGGGCAACGTCTACGTGGGCATGCGGCTCGTGCCCAAGGGCTTCACGCCGCCGCCCGGCTTCGAGAAGGACCCCGCCTACACCACCTGGACCGGCAGCATCGTGAAGTTCCCCCCCTCGGGCGGCACCGTGCTCGGCGCGGTCAAGGAAGACGACCCGCCCGACCCGCCGGGCGAACGGGTGGAGTGCAACTGGAAGCTGACCGTGGTCGGTGCGCTCGCCCTCTACCCCGGCCTCGGCCCCTTCAGCGGGGGCAACTACGGCGGGAACTCCAGTTGCTGCGTCTGCCGCGTCCCGCGCTTCGGCGTGGACCGCTACGGGCGGATCGCCTATCCCAACGTCGTCACCTGCTCGGTGACGGTGATTGATAACGCGGGGAATCCGATCCTCGAGTTCGGCGCCTACGGCAACTTCGACTCCCAGCTCGTCAACCCCAACCTGCCGCAGGGCAAGGAGGGGAAGCCCACGGTTGCGGTGCCCGAGTTCCCGATGGCCTGGCCCACGGGCGCGGGCGCCAGCGAAGCCCACATCTACGTCCTCGACACCCTCGACAAGCGGGTGCTGCGCGCCGACAAGACCTGGGCCGCCGAGGCCCGCGCCGAGATCAAGTGAGCACAGACGCGTTGGCGTTGACAAATCGTGTGGGGAATGGCACGCCGATGTGGTACACGCGTTGCTGCATCGAAGGGAACTGCCGATGAAGTGGGCTTGCTGGCTCCTGGTCGTGGCCCTGTTCGCTGGCGAGGCGAGTACGGCCGGGGAGAGGCCCCTCGCCACCCAGCCCCTCATCGAGAAACCCCTCGCCCTCCAACTCGATATGGGCACGCAGCGGGTGAACTGGAATCATCAGAAGTCGTCCACCATCGAGTTCCCCGAGCCGCGCGACTGGTCGGCCTTCACGGGGCTGAGGATCAAGGTGCGGACGGCGAAGCCGCGCGACGATGCGTCGGTGACCGTGTGGCTGGCCGAGGACGATGGGAGCTGGTACCACGTGAAGGACGCCGTACCCCTCGCCGACGCCGAGAACGGGGCCATCCTTCGCTTCGACGATTTCGTCCTGGCCGAATGGGTCGCGCCCGCAGGCTTCCACCTCGACGAGGACTACTGGCTCGACCTCAAGAGCATCAAGTCGCTCGCCATCGGGGTCATCAACCCGCTCGGCGTGGGCGTCGTGTCCTTCACCGTCACCGCGATTGACCTGGTGAAGGAGGACCTGCCCACGCTGCCACCCGCCAAGCTCACGGTCACGGGTTGGGCGCTCTCGGTCAACGGCCACAACGTGGTGCCGGCGGGCATCTTCGGCGGCTTCGCCTACGACCTGCCGCAGGAGTACCGCCCCGGCTGCCAGCGCGGCCTCTATCCCACCACGCGGCCCCGAATCCCGCGGCAGACGTTTGCCCGCTTCAAGGACAAGGAGCCCGTGCCCGACTGGCCGAAGGTGCTCGAGCGGCTGCGGAGCGGCGAGCCGCTCGCCAAGTCCCTGATGTCCAAGGTGGACGATGCTCAGACCCTGGCCCGCTTCGAGCGCCTCCGCCCCCCGAAGCCCGACGACCCGAAGGCCAGGGAACTGCCGCCGGACCTCGCCCGCCTGCTCAACCACCTGCTCGATAAGCCGCTCTACGACGCCGAGGCGTGGAAGGGCGTGGCCATCGCCGACGCGCTCAAGCCGAAGCTCGCCGCGCCCGACAAGCTGAACCACACCGAGCGGATGGAGCTGAACCGCCGCCTGCTCGAGGCCGCCTTCCCCGAGCTGCCGAAGAACCCCGACGCCGGCCCCACCGAAGCCTTCTACGTTGATTGCTTCGGCGAGCGGAAGGAGACGGCCATCTACCTCCTCCGCGACGACTGGCGGGAGTTCCTCGACGCCTGGGGCCGCGCCTTCGCCGCCAACGCCAAGGCGTCGGGCTGCCTGGCGGTCCTCGAGTTCTGGAACGAGCCGTACCTCAACTGGGCCGACCGCAGCGGCATCCACTACAGGCCCGAGCTCTACAGGGTCGAGAAAGCCGTCGAGGGCGGCCCCGTCGCCGTCAAGCGCAAGAACCCCAACGCCCCCGACGAGATCATCCCCCACTTCAAGTGGAAGAAGACAGACAAAGGCTGGCGGGTCGTGGACGACACGGCCTTCACCTTCTGGTCGGGCATGGGCAACGGCTTCATCTACGACACCATGCTCGCCGTCATGGGCAAGGCCGTGAAGGAGACGCACCCCGAGGCCCTCGTCGCCGGCGGCTGGGGCTTTCGATGGAACGAGGACCACTGGGACGCCTGGCGCCTGCTCTACAAGAACACCATTGACCGCAATATCGGCTGGATTGACGCCGTGCACGAGCACCACTACATGGGCGAGCCGATCGGCATGCACGGCACCTACGAGGTGCTCGCCGCCTACGGCGTCACGGCCCACAACAAATGGCTCTATTCGCTCAACACCGAGACGAACGACCTGCTCGACACGCCCGCCCGCGGGCGCGTGGACGAGCCGGAGAAGCGCCAGCGCTCGAAGGAATGCCGCCAGATGGTCTACAACCTGCGCGACTGCATCTACGGCGTCATGCAGTCGCCCGACAAGCTGCTGGGCCGCACGGTCATCCACGCCTACAAGATGCCCGAGGCCACCCGCGTGGCCTACGGGATGATGAAGAACCTCCGCGGCCGCCTCATCGAGGCGGCCAGCACCGACCCCGACGTCTGGGTCGTCGCCTCGGTGGACGGCACGGACCCGAAGGCCATGCCGCCCGAGCCGGAGCAGACCCTTGTCGTGTTCGTCGTCAACGACAGCAACCACCCGCGCACCATCTTCCTCGACGTTCGACCCCCCGAGGGCACCCGCTTCAAGGGCGGCTCCATCGAGGAGCGCAGCACGGTGGACTGGGCGACGTTTGCCATTGACCTCAGGAAAGAGGACGTAAGGCCGCCTGAAGGCGGGGCTACGAACATGCACCTCGACTTGAGGCTTGACAGCAAGCTCGCCTGGAAGCTCTCGCTACCACTTGAGGGGGCCATCGGCGAGAAGGACCAGGTGCGGCGCAGGCAGTTCTTCAGCAAGGACATCATTCAGCCCGTGCGGCGCGGCAAGCCCTTCGCCACAACCGTTGCCCTGGACCCCGAGGCCCTCAAGCGGGCGAGGCGTGCCTGGCTGCGTATCGTCGTCGAGAGCATCGCCAGAGGGGAGGGGAGCGTTGCCGTCGGCGGCCAGACCATTCGGCTACCCGCGGCCTACACCCAGGACAACGTGACCCGCATCCTCGACCTCCCCCTTGATGTGGCCGCCATGAAGCCCGATAATGACATCACCTTCTCTGTCGCCCCCGGCAACCACGCCGGCTACCAGGTCGACATGGCTAGCATCGTGCTCGAGGAGAGAGAGAGGAACTGATGGACGGGCTCCTGGCATTCACGGACCGCGTGTTCCACGACTGGCTCGTGCTGTTCTCGATGGTCAATGCGGTGGGCAACCTGCCCATCTTCGCCGAGCTGACCTCGGCGATGGACCGCCCGGAGCGGAACAAGACGTTCCGCGTCGCGGTGCTCACCGCGGCGACGGTGGTGCTGGTCTTTGCGTTCCTCGGCTCGTGGATGCTGCGGTACGCGTTCGACGTCGAGACGGCGGCCTTCAAGATCGCGGGGGGCATCCTGGTGTTCGCGGTGGCGGCCCGGGGCATGGTGATCGGCCCGCTGCGCTTCGGCCCGCAGCCGCAGGCGCGGTCGGACAACGTGGCGGTGTTTCCCCTGGGCTTTCCGTTCCTGGCGGGGCCGGGCACGATCGTCACGACGATTCTGCTGATGCAGGCGAAGGGGCCGTGGCTCACGGCGCTCGCCGCCGTGATGGTCTACGCGGCGATCCTGCCCGTTCTCCACCTCGCGCCGGTGATCGAGCGCGCCGTGGGGAAGATGGGGATCAACGTGGTCGCACGCATCCTCTATATCTTCATCGCCGCGAAGGCCGTCGCCTTCGTCCTCCAGGGCATCAAGGCCTACTTCCCGTAGCCGCGCCGCGCCCCGCCCTTGACAGCAGGGGCGCGCGCCCTGTAGACTCCGGGCAGGCCGGACTGTACCCGAGGGCACTGGTGAGGGTCGCATGACCAGGCTGGCGCAGTGGATCGAGAGCACGACGGGGATCGGGGCGGATCTCCAGGAGAAGCTCTTCGCCACCGTTGGGACCATTCTGGTCCTGTGGCTGATCCGCTTCCTGGTCGTCCGCCTCATCTTGCGCCGCACGGAGGACGTGCGGGCGCGCTACCGCTGGTCGAAGCTGACGGGCTACGTCGCGGCCTGCCTGGGCATCTTCCTGGTCGGGCGGGTCTGGTTCGAGGGCGTGGCCTCGCTCGCCACGTTCCTGGGCCTCCTGTCGGCCGGCCTGGCGATTGCCCTGAAGGACGTGGTGGCCGACGTGGCCGGCTGGATGTTCCTCATGTGGCGGCGGCCCTTCTGGATCGGCGACCGCATTCAGATCGGGGAGTTCGCGGGCGACGTCATTGACATCCGCCTGTTCAAGTTCTCGCTGTTGGAGATTCGCGGCTGGGTGGGCGCGGACCAGAGCACGGGACGCGTGCTCCACGTGCCGAACGGCATGGCCCTGAGCCACACGGTGGCGAGCTACAACCAGGGGTTCCAGCACATCTGGAACGAGGTGCCGGTGCTCGTGACCTTCGAGAGCAACTGGCGGAAGGCGAAGGAGATTCTCCAGGGCATCGCGGACAAGCACGCCCAGAGCCTCGGCGAGGCAGCCCAGCAGCGCATTCGCGAGGCCAGCAAGCGCTTCATGATCTTCTACACCACCCTCACCCCCACCGTCTACACGAGCATCCGGGACAGCGGTGTGCTCCTGACCCTGCGCTACCTGTGCGAGCCGCGGCGCCGCCGGGGCACCGAGCAGGCCATCTGCGAGGACATCCTGGACGAGTTTGGGAAGTGCGGCGACGTGGACTTCGCCTATCCGACGCAGCGGTTCTACGACAATGCTGTCGAGGGGAGGCCTGGCGCCCGGGCCGACTCGCAGTGAACCTGCCGGTTCACGCCTTCGCCGCGGGCAGCGATTGCTTCACCAGCCAGCCGATCACGCCCAGCCCCGCCACGAAGACGACGGCGAACATTGCGAAACTGCTCCACTCGGGGTGCACGGGCACTGTAGCTGGCGAGTAGACGGGCGCCAGCGCCATCCGTCGCAGCGCATCGCGCGCCAGCGCCCACGCGAGCAGCCCCCCGAACTGCACTCCCGCGGTCACGAGAAGGCCGACCGGCCCGCCGCCCCGTCGCACCAGCCCTGCCAGGAGAGGCAAAGCCAGAAAGGCCATCGTGGCGATCCACCACGACGCGTCCTCGCTCACCTGTCCATGGTGCGTCGCGGGCATGGAGGCCAGGAGCCATAGCCAGAGAGCCACTTGAGCCACAGCGGCGGGCACCGCGAGGGAGAGCCCCGCGCGCCGTCCCGCGTTCGGCAGAATGCCCACGTGCGCGAGGACGGCCACGAGCAGCCCGCCCATCGCCAGGAAGCCCGCGAGGGCGAAGAGCACGCGCGGCACGAGCGTGGGGTCGCCGGTGAACAGGCGATTCATCCCCCGCGACCAGGTTGCCCCCCAGGCCTCGGGGCTTTGGGTGAGCGTGGCGTTGCTCGCCAGGATCACCGCCGCCTTCGCGAACACGACGAGCGCGAGCGCGGGCAGCACAATCCTGTAGGCGGCGTGTCCACACGCCGCATCACGCGGGATGGCGACATCCCGCCTACACTCGCGATGCCAGCCGAGCCACAGGAGGCCGAACGCCGCGAGCAGCAGCCCGAGCATCCCGAGCCACCACCAGCCGAGCAGGATGTTCGCCGTGTAGAAGAACTGGCCGTAGAGCACCTGCACGAAGAGCAGCGGGGCGATGCCCAGCGTCATCGCCATCGAGAGGAAGAAGGGCAGGAAGGGCACGAGGCGGCGATTCAGCTCGGCCAGGTCGGGGTTCGCCTTGGTCCGCAGCGCGTTGACGACGAGGAGCGCCGTGCCGCCGACGGCCCCGCCCAGGAACGCCCAGTGCAGCGCCAGCGTGAGGGCCATCAGCGCCTGCGCCAGCCACGCCGGGGCCGGCAGGCCGAGCATGTCATACGACGGGATCAGGTCTGTGCTCAAGGTGTTCCTCCTCTCAAGGCGGCCCGTGGCTGCAGCCAGAGAGGATGATTGGATGGCTGGATGAATGGAGGATTGGCTGACACCCATCCACCCATCCATTCATCCCCGCCAACATGCGCGCAGAACGCGCACGAGTCACGACGGGGACTCTAGTCTCCCGCGGGCTTGGATCCCGCGGGAGGTTTACGGAGCGACACCAGGTAGTCGGCCAGTGCCTCCTTCTCGGCGTCGGTGCCGGGGAAGGGCGGCATCGAGAGCTTCACCTCGTGCATGCGGTCGAGCAGGTGGCGAATCGTCTCGCGCGACCAGCTTCGCACGAGCGGCCGCACCGCGTTATAGCCGTCCACCGAATGGCAGCGGAGACACGCCGCGCGATACACGGCCTCGCCCTTGCCGAGGGGGTCGAGCGCCGCATACGCCTTGCCCGGCGGCAGAGCCCAGGGACAGAAGGCCACGACGCCCTCGACGCGCGTCTGGGCGATGTTGCCGCGCCGGTCGAGCTTCGCAGCGGCCTCGGTCGTGACGCCCGTCGAGTACATGAAGCCCTCGATGATGTAGGGCCGCCGCAGCCCCTCGCGGACGAATTCGAAGGCGCCATAGGCCACGAAGGCCACGAGCACGGTCGCCAGCGCCTGCACCGAGGAGACCGTGTAGTCGCGCCGCCAGGCGCCGAGCGCCGCCGCAAGCCACAGGATGCCCAGGCTCGCCGCGCCGAACCCGCCGAAGATCAGCATCACCGGCCCCGCGCCCATCATCACCTGCTGCGCCCGCTCGGGGAGGACGGCGAACCCCCACCCCAGCAGCGGGAAGATGAGGATCGCGGGCAGGATCATCCTGTAGGCGAGGCTCACCACCCGCTCGCGCACGCGGTCGTCGGCGCCCTTGACGAATGCCGCGAGCGCCACGGCCCCCGCGCCGGCGAGGGCGAATGCCGCCAGCGCGCGGATCAGCGTGGTGGGGAAGTACGACGGATTGAGGATCGCCTTCCACACCGCGCCCGGCGCGTGCGGCACCCAGCCCCCCGGCGTGAGCATGAAGCTCAGAATCGCGTTGATGATCACCAGCGTGGCCAGCGACGTGATGGCGAACACCCAGCCGATGCGGTTGTGCACCTCCTGGCGCACGCGGCCCCACGTGAAGAAGTAGAGGAAGATCGAGACCACCTCGACCAGGAACAGCACCCACTCGGTCGCCCAGTCCCACACGAACTGGTGGATCAGCACGCTGATGGCCCTGGGGCTGACGAGTGCCACGGTGAACCAGATGCCTGCACCCGTCACGGTGCCGAGCACGTAGGGCACGAGGAGGATGAGGAGGGCGTATTTCTTCAGGAACGCGAGGGTTGCCTCGTCGCCCTCGCGGATGGCTCGGCGTTCGGCCAGGGCCACGAAGAACCCCGCCCCCACCGAGAAATGCGCGATGAAGGCGTGGAACACCGCCACGCCTGCGATCAGCAGGCTACCGCCGAGCAGCGGCACGTCGAAGATGGGGTATTCCAAGGAAGCGTTCCCCTCTGCTGGCCCGGTCCCGCGGGTCCTCGGGGCGCCGGGACGCCGGCGCGGCTACAGCATCTAGTATACGAGTTCTCCGCTCCGCCTCAAGCGGTGGGGCTTCGGGCCTTCGTGTGGGTAGCCCCCAGACCGTTATCACCCCCGCATGCCCCCGGCAAGGACGGCGCCGGCCGCCCGCAGCAAATCCGCAGGACCAGGAGTCAAAGGTGAAGGGGGGTCTTGAGGCTCGAAATGCCGTCGCGCGGGCGCTAGCATGGCCCCGCCGACGATGCCTCGTGGGGACTCGAGGGCCAAGCGAGCGGTTCTTCCAGGGCAGGTTCCTGTTCACCCGTGTTAGGAGTGTGTGTGATGCGAAGGCTGTTGCTGGGCGTTCTGGCGGTAGTGCTGGGTGCGTCGCCCGTCTGGGCGGGCGCTCCCGGTGACCAGCAAGGCAGGCCCGGCGGCCGGCAGGGGCGGCCCGGCGGCTTCCGCGGCGGGCCCGGCGGCCCGATGATGCCCGGGATGACGGGCCGCGGCGGCGACCGGGAGACCGATCTCTTCGACGTCGCTCGCCGCACCGTCACGGTGCCCGAGGACAAGCTGGCGGCCCTCGAGAACCTCGCCCTCGAGTACGCCGTCGCCGAGAACGATGCCGTCGCCGAGGTCCGCAGGCGGCTCAACAAGGAATACCTGGTTAAGGTCGTCGCCCTGCTCCCCGACGAGGAGAAGCCGAAGTACGAGAAGGTCATCGCGGCCATGACCGAGCGCGACGATGCCATCGCCGCCGCCGAGAAGGAGCTCCGCGAGGCCCTCGACAAGGTCAAGGTCGCCCAGGGCGCCGACAAGGTGGCGGCCCCGGCCGACCCCAACCAGCGCTTCTTCCGCGCGCGCCCCGGCGAGGTGCCCACCCGCAAGTACGACGCCCTGCGCTCCTGCTTCGTCCTCACCGACGACCAGACCAAGCAGGTCGACGTCATCCACGACGCCAACCGCGACGCCGTGCGCGAGAAGATGCGGGCCCAGTTCGCCAATCTGCGGCCCGCCGACGGCGGGCGCCCCGACCCGGCCCGGATGCGCCAGATGGGCGCCCTCTACCGCCAGGCCCGCGACCAGGCCGACGACGAGGACGCCAAGGCGATCACCAACCTGCTCACCGACGCGCAGAAGAAGGACTTCGCCACGGTGTGCACCGCGATGGACGCGTATCGCAAGAAGATCGCGGACGCCGAGGAGGCCTGCCGCGCCAAGGTCGTCGCGGTCGTGGGTATCGAGAAGGCGAGCGCTCTCCTCGGCCTCGGCGGCAACGCGGCCGCCGGGCCCGCCCCGGCCGAGAAGGGAACGGAGTTCTAAGCCCTGTACGACAATGCGACACCAGGGGGCTGAGCCACGGCCGGCGAGAAAAAGACACCCGCTGTCTTTTGCCGGAACGGCCCTGCAGGTGCTTCGCACAAAAGACAGCGGGTGTCTTTTCTCGCTCGCGCCTCTCACGAGCACCGGCCCGGCTTCGCCCAGGGCGGCCCCTGCCGCCGCGAAGCCGGGCCGGTCGCCGGCGCCGCGAGCCCCCCCCATCACAGCAGGTGAAAGGACCACGCGATGCCATACGGCGCGAGGAACCAGATCGTCGGCACCGTCAAGTCGGTGAAGACGGGCGACGTGATGTCGCTGGTGAAGTTCGACGTCACGGGCCCGTGCGAGATGGCCTCGGTGCTGACCACCGAGTCCGTTCAGCACCTGGGGCTGAAGCCCGGCGACCGGGTGAAGCTGGTGGTCAAGGCCGTGCACGTGCTGCCCGTCAAGGAGTGACGGCGGGGCCTGCGAGCGCGGACACGACGGCGGCCGGGTCGGTGGTGGGCCGCTGGCAGGCGCCGCCCTGGCACACGTAGGCGGTGGCCTTGCCGCCGAGGGCCTGCTGGCCTGCGGTCGAGGGCGCCAGGCGGGTGATCGGGGGCGAGTCCTCGCCGGCGGGGCGGAAGAGGACGACTTTGCTCGGGGAGAACGTTTCCCTCACAGCCTTGAGCATGGCCCGCGTGTCGTCGGCGCCGGGGCGGCCGGCGATGACCACCTCGCGGGAGGGGCCGACCGCGAAGTCCACGCCGCACAGGAACTGGGTGAAGGCCGAAGGCATGCGGGCGACGTCGCCGGCGAAGGCTCGGCCGAGCTCTGCCGCACGCTTCTCGAGCTCCGCGTCGCCCGTGATGCGCGACAGGCGGAGCAGGTTGAGCATGGCCACCGAGTTGGCCGAGGGCACCGCGCCGTCGTAGGCCTCCTTGCGGCGGAGGAGGAGCTTCTCCCCGTCGTCGGCGGTGAAGAAGAGGCCGCCCGCCGCGGCGTCCCAGTGGTGCGCGAGGAGCAGCCGGTTGAGCTCGAGCGCAGCCTCGAGGTGTCGGACGTCGAAGGTGGCCTCGTAGAGGTCGAGCAGCCCCCAGATGAGAAACGCGTAGTCGTCGGCGTGGGCGGGAGCCGTGGAGGCCCCCCCCTCCCTCTCAGGGAGGGGGCAGGGGGAGGGTTGGGCGCTATCGTGGGGGTTCACCCTCACCCCACCCTCTCCCTGCGAGGGAGAGGGGGTATTGGCGCGCCAGGCGTGGAGGAGCCGGCCGTCGGGGCGGCGAAGCTCTCGGAGCACGAATGCCGCGGCGCGCTCGGCCGCTGCCGCATACTTCGGCTCGTCGAATGCCTGCGCCGCACGGGCGAAGGCCGCGATCATCAGGCCATTCCAGTCCGTGAGCACCTTGTCGTCCTTGTGGGGACGGATGCGTCGCTCGCGGGCGGCGAAGAGCTTCCCCCGAATCGCGTCGAGGCGGGGGCGGAGGCCCGGGGCGACGGGCCCGTCGAGGTGGAGGATGCTCATGCCCGTGCGGACGCCGTGGGCCTGGTCCACGAAGTTGCCCTCGGGCTCGAGGTGGAAGAGCTTGATGGCGAGGTCGCCGTCCTCAGGGCCGAGCCGCTTCGACACCTCGGGCACCGACCAGAGGTAGAACTTGCCCTCCTCGCCCTCGGAATCGGCGTCCTCGGCCGAGTAGAAGCCGCCCTCGGGCGCGGTCATGTCGCGCAGGACGTAGCCGAGGATGTCCCGGGTGGTCTCCTGATACTCCTGCTTGCCCGTGGCCTGGAACGCCTCGGTGCAGGCCAGGGCGAGGAGGGCCTGGTCGTAGAGCATCTTCTCGAAGTGCGGCACGAGCCAGCGGGCGTCGGTCGAGTACCGGTGGAAGCCGCCGCCGAGGTGGTCCCAGATGCCGCCGAGGCGCATCGCCTGAAGCGTCCGCTCGGCCATTTCGAGTGAGCGCGCCTCGCCGGTGCGTCGCCAGTGGCGCAGCAGGAACAGCAGGTTGTGCGGTGTGGGGAATTTCGGGGCGTCGGCGAAGCCGCCGTGCTGCTCGTCGAAGCGTGTGGCGAGCTGTTCGGCAGCCGCCTGGAGCGTCGCCTTGCCTGCCTCGCCCCCCGCCGTGCGCCGCTCGGCCTTCTCGAGCGCCGCCGCGATCTGGTCGGCGGACTTCACGACGTGCTCCCGCCGCGTCTGCCACGTCTCGCGGATGCGCGGGACGAGTTCGAGCAGGCCGGCCCGCCCGAAGCGGCCCTCCTTGGGGAAATACGTGCCGGCGAAGAACGGCCTCTTCTCGGGCGTCATCACGACCGTCAGCGGCCAGCCGCCCCCGCCCGTCAGCGCCTGGCAGGCGGCCATGTACACCCCGTCGACGTCCGGCCGCTCCTCGCGGTCCACCTTCACGCACACGAAGGCCTCGTTGAGCAGCTTCGCAACCTCGGGGTCCTCGAACGACTCGTGGGCCATGACGTGGCACCAGTGACACGTCGAGTAGCCGATCGACAGGAAGATCGGCTTGTCGAGCTTTCGGGCGAGCGCGAAGGCCGCCTCGCCCCAGGGAAACCAGTCCACCGGGTTCCGCGCGTGCTGGAGGAGATACGGGCTTTTCTCCCCTGCCAGGCGGTTCGTGTGCGATGCGTCTGTATTGGTCATGGCTCGTGGCTCAGCCTTCTGCGCTGGACAGCCCGGGCCCACGAAGCACAGGAACGCGGTGAGAAGGGCATGCGACACCGTGGGGCGCGGGCGGCTCATCGGCGTTTCTCCCCTCGTCCCCTACGGCGCTTGTAGCACACCCGGCGCGCGGAGTCAACTCCGCTCCGGAAGCGAACTTGCCGCAGGTCCGGGCGGTTGGTCCTTGACACCGGGAATCTTGCGCCTACAATGGAGGGGGATACAGGGGGCGAACCGTCGCGCGGCGCTCTTGGAGTCTGCTCGACCCGGGGGCCTGCCAGGGGGCGGTTCTGGCCGATAGTGCCGAGAAGGAGTCCTGTGGATGAGCGCTCCTCGTGTGTGTGACCGCTGCGGCGCAGAAGTGGCGACGGCAGCGCGGTTCTGCGGGCAGTGCGGAGCCGCCCTGGCGCCGGGCAAGCCGCCCGGGCCGCCACGGGGCGCGGCGGCGCCGCCTCCGGCGCCCCAGGGACCCCCGCCGCGCGTGGGGCCGCCAGCCCCGCCGTCGCCGCCGCCTCGGCGCGCGGCGCCCCCGCCGGAGCCCGAGTGGCCCGCCACCATCGAGCTTCAGGTAGCCCCTGTGCAGCGACCCACGGCGCCCAAGGCCCCGCCCGAGCCGTCTGGAACGGTCGAGTTGGAGGCGGCCCCCGCGCCGGAGCCTGAGTGGCCGCCTATCCCGCCGGCCGCAGCCGAGCCGTCTGGAACTGT
>Ga0307379_10001502_pt1 | contig 36866 bp, 41 predicted proteins | sample UN2MG_FD_202237 | JGI IMG/M metagenome (GOLD analysis project Ga0307379, IMG submission 202237) | Soil microbial communities from Risofladan, Vaasa, Finland - UN-2 | ecosystem: Environmental > Terrestrial > Soil > Coastal area > Acid sulfate soil | place: Finland: Risofladan, Vaasa | collected...
TCTGCGAAGTCCTCCCTCTTCGCCGATCACACCCCTCAGGGAGATAGAGGAAAGGTAGCTGGTTCTAGGGACTTCTTCCTGCTGGTCACCACATCGATCGGCGCCATCGTTGGGGGTCACATCTACGACACGATATCCCATACACTATCGATCTACATACTGACAGGTTCCGCAGTCCTCCTCTTTTTCGTGACATTGTTCTTCATTGATGAGCCGAGGAAAAAGGAATTTCCTAACCGGTAGTGGTTGTTTGGACTTTACACTAGAATCGAAAAAACCAGTTCTCTCGAAGCGCTGATTTATGAAGGCGTCATCTTCAGCGAGAAGTTCCAGTTCCACTGATGCTCCCAATGCCTACCTCTTCAGCTGGACCATCAGGGCCCCCACGAAGACGAGGGCCATGGGCCTCAGCTTCGCCGTCGTCAGCCACTCGCCGAGGAAGATCCATGCGAGCACGGCGATCTGGACGAGCATCGTATTCTGGAGGATCGAGATCTCGAAGGCCTCCAGACTCTTGAGGGCATGATTCCAAAGGAAGAAGGCGACCGCCGTGTTCAGGAGGCCCAGCCAGAGGATGATCATCCAACCCTCCCCGGTGACGCTGGGGAGCCCCTCAAACAGCAGAGCTGCTATGTCTAGGACCACGGTGCCGAAGCCCATTGCCACAGCCGTCGTCCCCAGGGGCCTAGAATCGCTCTCAGTGAGGAGCAGCCTGCTGAAAACTAGGTAGCACGCCCATCCGAGACCGGAGATCAGGATTATTAGGACTCCGGTGGGGTTGCTGCTCGAGAACGGGTCTTTGAAGAAGAGGTATGCCCCGAAGAGCACGAGGAACATTCCCCCCATCTGGAGCCGCGTTGGATACTCCTTGAGGGCAACCACCCCCAGCAGCAGCACCACCACGGGGGTGAAGCTGAGAATGAATGTGACCGTGACCGCCGGGAGGTAGGAGAGCCCCACGCACTGAAGCCCCTGAGCGACGGTGTAGCCCGCGAGGCCTAGTAAAAAACATCCTCGTCAGGAGTCCCCGCTCCCTCACTGCCGCCAGCTCACCCCGTACGAAAGCCAGTGGGAGAAGCACGAGGGAGGACACCGTGTACCGGAGGGCAACCAGAGTCAGGGACCTCATGCCGACTAGGCCTATCTTGACCAAAACATAGGAGGATGACCAGAGGAGGGTCACGGTGACTGTCAACAGTAGACCCTTGAGGTGATCCCGGGGAATGTAGCTCCAGCCATTCTAGCTGACGAGGCCTCCCGAGTTCCTCTGCAGCGCGTTCCAGACCATGAGGAGCCCGAAGGCCACCGCGAAGAGGGCCCAGAAGTTGAAGTCGTAACCCAGGAGCTCGGAGACACCCCAAAGGACGATGAGCGCCCCGAACAGGAGCCCCCATGTGTATCCCCGCATCGGTACGCCGAAGCACTCGTTTTCGTACCTGTACCTGCGGAAAGCTCTCGCGGTGCGGAGGGAGGCGCCGCACTTATCGCAGTTCTCCGCCCCCTCCTCGTTCATAGCGCCGCACTTGGTGCAGTATACCATAAACTATCACTTAGAAGGAAAGAACAGGGTGCGATTTATAATCTTTCCCAAGGGGAGGCTCCACCGGATCGGGGGGGAACTCAGCAAGGTGAGACGCCCGCGACCCCGGTAGATCGCGGTGCGTCAGGATCCCCCCGATCCGGCGTCCGTAGGTCTCAGGGATAAAGATAGAGGCATGCCATTCCTTCACCTCGGCACGGTCCTTAGCCGCAGCTGGGACTTATCTCGGATTAATAAGTTGTTTATGTAACTGGAATCCAGCTTCTCTTCGAGGCGCTTAATAGGCCAGGGTCTGAGATCAGGTTGATGAGAGACTTGAGCCCCCAGTTTGTGAGGTCCAAGATCGTCTGCACCATCGGGCCCGCTTCCGAGACACTCGAGACCCTGAAGGCGATGGCCGAGGCGGGGATGGACGTCGCGCGGGTCAACTTCAGCCACGGCGACGAGGAGGCGCGCGCCAAGATCTTCAATGCCCTCGCCGAGGTTGAGAGAGTCTCGACCCTCGTCGACCTGCCGGGGCCCAAGATCAGGCTGGGAGAGGTGGACGGCAGGATGCTCCTCAGGCCCGGGGACGAGGTGCATTTCACGACCCACGATGTCGTGGGCAGCGAAGGGGAGCTCCCCGTGTCCTATGGCAACCTCCCTCGGGAGATACGGGTCGGGGGCAGCCTCTTCATCGACGACGGCCTCATCGAGGTTGCGGTCACCTCCATCGACGGGGACGAGGAGGGCTTCACCGGCGGGGTCATCTCCGCCGGTGAGGTCTCGAGCCACAAGGGGCTCAACGTGCCCGGCGCCTACCTGTCCGTGAGGACCCCCACGGAGGCCGACCTAAAAGGAATTAAGCAGGCCGTCGACCTCTGCGACTGGTTCGCCATCTCCTTCGTCAGGGACCGGGGGGACGTCGAGGCCGTTAAGAGAGCCATAAAGGGGGCTGGGGGCGACCAGCCTGTCATCTCGAAGATCGAGCACCGGGAAGCGGTCGTGAACCTGGACGCGATCATCGATGCGAGCGACGGCCTCATGGTGGCCCGGGGCGACCTCGGTATAGAGGTGCCCCCTTGGGAGGTTCCCCTCCTCCAGAAGAGGATGATCTCCCGGTGCAACCGGGAGGGGAAGCCGGTGATCGTGGCGACGCAGATGCTGGAGTCCATGGTTGTCAACCCGAGGCCGACGAGGGCCGAGGCGAGCGACGTCGCCAACGCTATCCTAGACGGCGCCGACGCGGTGATGCTCTCCGCTGAGACGGCAGTGGGCCTGTTCCCGGTGGAAACCGTCAAGGCGATGAACAGCATCAGCCGGACCGTGGAGCAGGTCGGCTCATCAGGTCAAGTCAGCAGTGGCCTCGGGGGGTCCATAGCCGACATCATAGGTGGCCTCTCGTCGATGGCGGCCGGTGTCGTGAAGCCCGCCGCGATAATAGTCGTCACTAGGACGGGGTTCAGCGCTCGCATGGTCTCCAAGCACAGGCCCCCCATCAGGATACTGGCCGTCACCAGCAGCCCTAGGGTGGCGAGGAGGGTGAGGCTCTACTGGGGCGTCGAGCCCCTGGACGTGGAGTGGACTGACAACCGGGACGAGCTTCTACTCAGGTCCGTGAAGGGGGGCATGGAGAGGGGCTACATCGGGAGGGGGGACTCGGTAATGATCGTGTCGGGCTCCAGCCTCGAGCCCCCCGGAAGGACCAACGCCCTGGAAATACTGAACGTGGGCGACGTCCTCGGCCACGCCTCCCGCAGGGGATGACCCCCGAACTCAATCAGGTCCTGCCAGATACGATATTCTTTTTAATCCAGAGTGCGTCTAAGGGGTCACCCAGAAATATTGGAGGTATGAGTGTGTATCACTCGGACTGGACAGGAAGATCCTCCTAGCGGAGGACCAAATACCCAAGAATTGGTACTGTGTTTTACCCGACCTGCCCGCGCCTCTCAAGCCCATCCTGGACCCAGCTACTAAGGAGCCAGTGGACCCCAGGAAGCTCGAGGCGCTGTTTCCCAGGGAGCTCCTGAAGCAGGAGATGAGCAGCGAGAGGTTCATACAGATACCGGAACAGGTACGGGACGTATATCGTCTCTATAGGCCGACGCCCATGTACAGGGCACGAAATTTTGAGAAGGCGCTGAAGACGCCGGCCAAGATCTACTACAAGTACGAGGGCATCAGCCCACCGGGGAGCCACAAGCCCAACACGGCGATCGCCCAGGCCTACTACAACATGAAGGAGGGCGTCGAGAAGCTGACCACCGAGACGGGGGCGGGTCAGTGGGGATCGGCTCTGGCGTTCGGCGGTGCCTTCTTCGACATTGACGTTGACGTCTATATGGTGCGTATCAGCTACGATCAGAAGCCCTACCGGAGGGTGATGATGCAGTTCTACGGGGCGGAGGTCTACCCAAGCCCCAGCGAGTGCACCGAGGTGGGCAGGAAGATCCTTGCGGAGAATCCCAACAGCACCGGAAGCCTCGGCATCGCCATAAGCGAGGCCGTCGAGGCCTGCCTGAAGGACGACCGGGCTAAGTACAGCCTGGGGAGCGTCCTCAATCACGTGCTGACCCACCAGACGGTCATCGGCTTGGAGGCGAAGGAGCAGCTCGCCATGGCGGACGAGTACCCGGACCACGTCATCGGATGCGTCGGCGGCGGAAGCAGCTTCGGTGGCCTCTACGCGCCCTTCTACCATGACAAGGTGATGGGAAGGGCGCCCAAGGAGGTTGAGTTCACCGCGGTCGAGTCGACGGCGTGCCCGAGCATGTCGAGCGGCGAGTACATGTACGACCACGGTGACACGGGGTGAATAATACCGCTTGTGCTCATGCACACGCTTGGCCACGACTTCGTGCCCGACCCCATCCACGCCGGGGGGCTCAGGTACCATGGCATGGCGCCCTCCCTCAGCCTCATGGTGAACGAGGGGGAGATCGGGGTTAAAGCCTACAACCAGATCGAGGCCTTCGACGCCGCCTCCCTCTTCGCGAGGACCGAGGGCATCGTGCCAGCGCCGGAGCCGTCCCATGCCATCAAGGCCGTCATCGACGAGGCCATCCGCTGCAGGGAGACGGGGGAGGAGAAGACGATCCTCTTCCTACTCTGTGGCCACGGCCACTTCGACATGAAGGCCTACGACGACTACCTGACCGGCAATCTAGAGCCCTTCGAGCTGCCCAAGGAGAGGATCCAGGAATCTATCGGCAGGTTGAAGGGGCTCTACCCCTGGCTCGACAAGTAGCCAGACCGTTTCCGGAAGATGAGGAGGCGGAAGGCTATGGAGATCGTGCTGTTAGAACTGGCCAGGCTGAAACTACACGAGGAGGTGGACCCTAGGGCGCTCCGGCGGCTAATCCAAGAGATCGAGAGCGACGGAGTCCTCTGGTCCCCCATCATAGTGGACAGGGAGAACATGGTAGTCTTGGACGGCACCCACAGGGTGAACGCGCTTAGGGTCCTGAGATGCCGGTACGTCTGCGTCTACCTGGTCGATTACAGCGACTCAGAGATAGGTGTCGACAGGTGGTTCCGGGCGATACCTGAGTCTCTCGACACTGAGAGGGCGGAGGAGATCGCCGAGGCGCTGGGCATGGAGCTGATACCCTTGGAGTCGAGTAGGCTCAAGGACGTCAGCTACCCGGTGCTCAGACTCAGAGACGGGAGCAGCTTCGCATTCGTCCCCAAACCCGACGCAGTGAACAGCTACGACGCCCTACACGGCTTCGAACGGAGGCTCGAGGCCATGGGGTACACTATGGACTACGACACCGAGACCGACGCTGAGATCAAGCTGACACACGACGCCGTCTCGGCAATACTACAACCACCGGTCCTAGGGAAGGAGCAGGTCGTCGCCACCGCCGTCCAAGGACGTGTCCTCTCCTGCAAGGCAACGAGGCACGTGATACCTGGGCACCCGGTGGGCGTGGACGTGCCATTGACTCTTCTCAGGGACCATGAAATAAACATCGAAGAGGCCAACGCAAGGCTGGCAGAGCTGATACAGCGGAAGAGGACGGAGAACATGCCCCCCGGGACCGTCTGGAGGGGCAGAAGATACGACGAGAACACACGCCTATTCGCCGACGAAGTTGGTCAGGGAACGGGGACGCCCCGGGATACGACGCTATGTCCACGAAGTTCAGGGGAAGCCTCCCCGGGGAGGAGCCTCCTAACGGGTAAACGAGAACGGAGATACGAAAAATGCAGGATCTGAAGGTAGTTGTGAAGGAGATCAAGGGCTTCTGCGACACCATAGAGGTCGGAGACTACTTCATCGTCAGGGGAGGGAGAATAAGCATCCCAGAGGGCCACTTCTGCTACTGGGCCCTCAACAGCATCATCCCTCTCCTGCCGGCGAAGCAGAGGAAGCTCGACGAGTCGGACGACTGGATGCCCACGACGTGGGAGGTCCAGTGCCCGGACCCCAAGGGGATGGTCATCATGCAGATGATCCCCATCGATCCCGAGTGAGACGGGACACAGACCCCACTTTTTTTTCCATTTAATCGGATGAAACCGCTATCAGCGAAGCCGTTCAAGGATATTGAACGTTTATTCAAAATTATAGGTTTTTAACGTGAACGAGCCCATTTATCAATATGAACATGAGGCTCAGAGAGGCATCAACGGTACTGGCAGTCATCTTTCTCCTCTCGTTCCAAACGATCACCTGTACGGCTGACTTAGTCCCCTTAAGCATCGAGGAGATGACGGGGATGGCCGATGTCATACTGATCGGTACCATAGAGGAGGTTCACCACTGCACGGCCTCCTTCGACGCAATTCCCATCATGCACAGGCAGGTGAAGGTCTCGGTGGATAGGTACCTGAAGAACCCACTGGAGGCCGAGACGGTCACAGTGGTCGCCCGCGGGGCCACTGTGGGAAACACTTCGATGTGGGTGGAGGACATGCCCGAGTTCGAGGAGTCTGAGATGGTGCTCCTCTTCCTACGGGATGACCCTTGGTTCCTTGACGAGAATCCCCAGGGCTTCTATCAGGTTGTGGGAATGTGCCAGGGCAAGTTCACCGTGGGCTCAGACGGCGCCGTCAACAAGCCTGGGCAGGTGATTGAGGACGGTTCAAGCGTCGGTGAGATAGAGTTCAAGCTGGGTGCGAGCTCCCCGTCCAGAAACCTAGTCTTTCCCGTAGTCGTCGCCCTGCTCAGCCTCGGAGTCGTTTACGTCTTTTACCTGAGGCGCCTGGGCAAGCTGAGCTTCTAAGATACTGTCTCGACCCGTACAATGATCTTGAGATCCCACATCAAGATCCATTTGGTATTTTTCCTATCGTTTTCCCATCATTCTTATGATGATGAAAACGGCGGCGATCAATACTAGGATCCAATGATTTGAGCCCTGTTTTAATACCGTTTTCGTAAAGAAACCTTCGCAAAAGGGGCTTCAGGTGTAAAAATATTACGCGCCCTTAAAAGGGGCTTGGGAGGTGGAGTGGGCTCCTATAGATAGCCCTTGGCCTTCATGAACTCGGCGTTCTGGACCGCCCCCACACCGGCGCCTTTCTCCAGGTTGTCGCTGGTCACGATGTAGGTGAACCCATTCTCCACGTGGGGGATCTCGCTCAGCCTCCCCACCAGGGTCACCATGAACCCCTTGGAGCTATGCAGCTTTGGCTGGGGCATGTCAACCTCGTCGAGGACCAGGATGGGCCGCTCGGCGTTGGTCGGCAGCTTCAGCTTCTGGGGCGCGGACCTGAAGCCCTCCAGGGCCGCCCTGATCCCCTCCAGCGTCGCGGGCCTCTCCGTCACGACGTCCACCACCTCCGTGTGCACCCTGTCAACGTAGACCCTCGTGCAGGTCGGGTGGACATCTATCCCGGCGTCCACAATCTTGCCATCCACCAGCTTCCCGAGGAGCATGTTCGTCTCCGCGACGACCTTCCCCTCCTCCCCCTCGATCCACGGGTAGACGTTCATCTCCACCATCTTCCTGTACGGCGAGTCCTCCCTCAGCCCCTTCTCTCCGGCACCCGAGAGGCTCTGCATGGAGACCATCCGGACCGTCTTGACCCCAAAGGCGTCCTGGATGGGCTTGAGTGTCATCACCAGCCCCACCGTCGTGCAGTTGGGGCCCGGCACGATGTAGCCCGCCCAGCCCCGGTTCTCCCTCTGGGTGTCCACGAGCCCGATGTGCCCGGGGTTTACCTCCGGGATGAGCACCGGGACGTCATCCTCGTACCTGTAGGCGGACGCAGTGCTGAATACCGGGATATGCTCTGCGAAACGTGCCTCGACGCCCTTCGCCACCGATGCGGGGAGGGCGCTGAACGCCAGGTCGTAGTACCTCGGATCCACCTTGTCCGTGTTCTGCACCGTCATCTCCATGATGTCGTCACCGGGCGTCCTCTCGAAGAAGACGGCGCCTTCGACGGCGTCCCTGTAACTCTTCCCCTCGGACCTCTCCGAGGCCGCGAGGCAGTCTATACCAAACCAGGGGTGGCCCACGAGGACCTCCACGATGTTCTGACCGGCTGCGCCAGTCGCTCCCAGTACCGCTACCTTCATTTTACTCATCTCTATTCCTCCTGAAGCGCTCCTCTATCACTTTCTTGGCCTCAAACCGCTTCTCCCAGTCGACGAAGGCGTCGACGGACGACTCCCCGACGACCAGATCCCTCAATATGACGCCCGTTGAGGACAGGGCCTTGCCTATTGTATGCACGCTAGCTGCGGCGTCATCCAGCGTCCTTCCTCGGACCCTGACGAGGGCCAGCCCGCCTGTGCCAGAGACCGCCTTGATGCTCTCCGTGGAGACTACGAGGGGGTGAACCCCGTTGAGCACGTCGTCGAGGGCCCCTGTGACGAACATCGTCGAGGCGTCCCTCATCCCCTTGAGGGAGAGAACCATACCCCCGCTCTCGACTATCAGCTTGGAGACCCCTGCAAGGCCCTCCGGATCAGACGCAATTTCGCCGACTAGGGTCAGCTTCGCGACCCTCTCGTCGTGGATCTCGACCTCTAGCTCCGGTATTGTTCCGCTCACAACCGTTCCGCTCCCGTTCAGACTCTGCTCGTATGAGACGAGCCTTATCCTGAGGCCGTCAGGTTTGTACCTGAAGACCTTGCTGTGGAGCACCTTCGCCCCCGATGACGCGAGGAGGTTTGCCTCCCATGCGCTCATCTCCACCAGGGGCCTGGCTCCCTTCACCTTCCGGGGGTCCGCCGAGTAGATGCCCCCGACGTCCTTGACGAGTACCATCTCGTCGGCGCCGAGGCACCGGGCGAGGAGGGTGGCGGTCGTGTCGCTTCCTCCCCTCCCGAGGGTTGTGACGCTCCCGTCAAGGCTCCTGCCGACGAAGCCGCAGACGACGGGGACCTGCCCCCTCTCGATGAGGGGCTTCACCCCCAGCTCGGTTCGGCTCTCGCACTCCTCAAGTATCGGCTCAGCGTCCCCGTAGTTACCGTCGGTGACGATGGGCCAGCTCGGAGTGTGGGGTGTCACTTCAACGGCGTCGACGCCCATTGACTTGAGGGCCGACGCCATGAGCCTGACGCTCTGCTCCTCGCCGAGGCCGATGATGTGGTCGACGACCTCCCTCGGGGTGTCCGGGGAGATCTCACCGGCGGCGGAGAGCAGCTGATCCGTCACCCCCTTCATCGCGGAGACGACGATGACCATCCTGCTCCCCCTCCCCAGCTCCTCCCTGACCGCCTCTGCGGCCCTCCTGATCGCCGTCCCGCTGTTCAGGACGGAGCCACCGTACTTGACCACGAGAAGCTTGGGCAATTCATCGCCTCCCTATCTCGATGGAGAGCTCCTTGGGGTCGCCAGGGTCGACGCCTATGATGGACGGCACCCTCCCCCCCATACCGACGGCTCCCCTATAGAGCACGAAGACCCCTCTGACGCCCTCGATGGAGAGGCCAGTGTCCACGCCAAGCCTAGCGGCGTACTGCTCGTCATCCCCTTTCACCACGTTCCCGACAGCGGTCGCAGCGGCGTCAGCGAGGCCGGCGCTCTCAGCGAAGACTGTGACCGCCTCGGCCTCCCCGAAGCTCAGTGCGTGGCTGAAAAGTCCTGAGCTCGTGGCAACGCCCACCGGGAACTCCCCCAATTTGAATCCGATCCGCTTGGAGAGTGGGGCGTCACCGGCTTGTAGGGCTATGTTCACGGGCCTGTCCGATGTGAATGCGGCCTCTCCGCCGTTCTCGACCACGGCGACGCTGGCTCCCGCCTTGAGCATCTCCTCGACGGCGAGGTCCGCCAGGACTCCGGCCACCGCGGCCATGGGCCCAACGCCAGCCGCCTTGGAGTGCTCCGCCATGAACTTCACCACTCTCGGCCCCTCAGGTGCTTCAAGGGGGTCGAGGGCGAGCTGGAACTCCTTGAACTCCCTGATATAGAGCATGAGCTCCCCCCTCTGATGCCTGATGACCTCTACGGCCCGTTGAACCGCCTCCTCCCTGTCGGAGATTATAGTTCCCTGGGACTCCCCGATCAGGTAGGATCTCCTGTGCAGCCCCGCCAAGCCGTTGATCATGTTCTCCCCCTCAGCCGATGAGCCTGATGGCCCTCTGGGGGCAGGTGTTCACGCAGAGGCCGCAGGTGACGCCGTTGCACCTGTCCTCGTGGAGGGCGACGGAGTGGTCGTCGTCGAAGGTGAGGGCGTCCATGGGGCAGATGGAAACGCAGGCTCCACAGTCGACGCACTTGTCGTCGTCCTTCTCGATGAGCCTGCGGACGTCGACGGTGACTTTCCTCTCCCTGAACGCCTTTATGACCCCCTCGGCGTGCTCTGCGTCGATCTCGGCGAGGATCTCCCCGCCCTGCTGGTTCATGTGGGCGCTGAGAATGTTCACGGGCACCCCCTGCTCCAGGATGACCTGGGATGTGATGGGCCTGTCCACGATCTCCTTGGAGAACCTGAGCATCACCCTAACCGAGGCGGCCACCCCCCAAAAGCTTGGAGATGTCCTCCGAGGTCACGATGCCGAGGACCCGCCCCTCACCGTCGATCACCGGGAGGGCCGAGATGTTGTGCTCCGCCAGCCTCCTCGACGCCGTCTCCAGGGGCTCGTTGAGGGAGGCGATGTGGACCTCCCTGACGATGAAGTCTCTCAGGGTCCCCCTGCCGTTGGCGATGGACTTTGTGATGTCCCAGGAGGTAACGATGCCGCTGAGCCTCCCCTCGCCGTCGACGACCACCAGGTGGTTGGCGTTCCTGGTGACGAGGCGCCTAGCGACCTCCTCGATCTCCTCGTCCTCTCTGCAGGTGACGGCCTCGTGGATTATGTCCTCGACGAAGGCGGACCCCTTGGGCTGCCTCATGGGCTTGAACACCGTGTCCGTTGGCAGCCTCTCTATGGGCGCCGTCAGGTAGAAACGGCCCTTGGCGATCCAGTCCCTGAGGGTCTTCGAGATGGCGTACGCCTTTTTCAGGCTCGACATGGAGCTCACCTTCACGGACCTGTCCTCGATGGTGACCCTGCCCGACTTGAGGGTCTCGTAGTTAACGGTTCCCAGGGTGGGCTTGTCCCTCCGCGGCACCCCGTAGTCGACGATGTCCGTGTAGATCTCCTCGTCCCGTATCGCCACCTTGCGGACGATGCCCTCGTTCAGGATGGGAATGGGTATCCCGATGCCGTTGTAGAGGGTCGTGCCGTAGTTGGTGAACGCCGCGCCCCGCAAGAACTCGGCGTTCATGGCCTTGGCGTCCCCCTTCACCATGATGTTCCCGAAGCCGCTCCCCGGGCTGTGCTGGGTTCCCTCGCCGATGACGTAGCCGACGCCCCCGTTGAGGAAGATACGTGTCCCGAGGCCGATGGTCTCGTAGTCCGGGTCGTTGGTGAGGGGGTTCAGCTCCCCCGATCCGGAGTAGTTGGCGTTCCTGTACTTGGGCAGGAGCTTACCCATGTAGGTGTAGATGGTCTCGTCCCTGCCGTTGGTGGCGCAGGAGTACCTCTGGTACCCGTTCCTAAAATTGAGCATCTGAAACTGGTTCAGGTCGTCTTTTGTGAGGGTCACCTCGAGCCTGGTTCGGGGGTAGCAGTCCGTCCCCTGAGCCGTCGCCCTCAGCTCCACCTCCCTGCCCCTGATGAGGTCCTCGATGACGTGGCCCCCGCCGTACTCGAACGGCCGGGTCTCCGACATCTGGGTTGCCCCTATGAACAGGTCAACGGCTGCCCCGGGGTGGCTCACCGGCACGTCATTGATCCACGCCCTTCCAATTTTGATGGGCGGATCGGCGTGGCCGATGTTGATTACGGCTCCCGATGAGCACATCGCCCCGAAGGTGCCAGTGGTGACCACGTCCACGTCCTTGAACGCGACCTGGACTCCGCTGCTCTCCACGAGGGCCTTCATCTCAGAAACAGTTAGAACCTGAACGTCGCCGTTCCGGATCTTCTCGTTGATCTCTTCAATAGTCCGAGCGTTACGCTCCTTGGATGGATTGATGTTGAGGTCATTTCCCTCCTTGAATGGGGACTAGTAACCCATATTCGTACATAAATAAATATCTGAAAGAAATATTCCTTGAAGAATATTGAGGGCGCCGATCAGCCGCAGAAGAGGTGGATCGCCCTCTCAACTATCCTGGACGCACCGGTGACGGAGTCGATGTCGACGTACTCCACGGCGCCGTGGGCCCCGTATCCCCCGGGACCGAAGGCGACCGCGGGCGTCCCACTCTCCCAGATGATCTGGGTGTCGAGCCATCCCCCGGCTCCGATGAACTCGGGCTCTTCCCCGGTGATCTCCCTAGAGCTATCTCGGAGGATCTGGCAGATCGCCTCCTCCCGGGGGACCTCCATGGGGCCCCTGAAGAAGGTGATCTCGTAGCTACCCTTGAACTTGGGGTCGTCCGCGGAGATCGACTCCAGCAGCCCCTTGAGTTCCTCCTCGACGTCTCCCCTCGTCTCCCCGGGGATGAGCCTCCTCTCCACCTGGAGCCTGCAGCGGTCCGGGTAGGTGCTCAACTCCCTCCCCCCCTCGATGATGGAGGAGTGGACCGACGGCGGACCCACAAGCTCATGCACCTTCTTCATGAGGACCTCGCCTTGGTGGCGCTCAAGGCCCACCTGCACCTTCCCCATCTTCGCGATCGCGTCGACCCCCAGCTCCCAGGCGCTCCCGTGGGCGGCGAACCCCTCCGTCACGATGTCGATCCAGGCGAATCCCTTGTGGGCGATCTCGATCTGGAGCTCAGTGGGCTCCCCCACGATGGCGGCGTCCGCCATATAGCCCTCGACGACCTTCTCTGTCCCGATGCTGGCGAACTCCTCGTCGCAGACGGCCGCCATTATGACATCTCCCTTCAACTCGACGCCCGACTCTACGACCGCCTTCACGGCCCCCAGGAGGGAAGCGAGGCCCCCCTTCATGTCATAGGTCCCCCTTCCGTACATCCTCCTCTCCTTCACGACGGGGTCGAAGGGGTCGATCTCCATGTAGTCGGCCCCGACTGTATCGGTGTGGCCGTTGAGCATCAGCGTTCGGCCCCCACCCGTGCCCTTCAGGAGGCCGATCACGTTGAACCTGCATGGCGCCACCTCCTCCAGGTCCGTCTTCAGGCCGAGGCCCTGCATGTATTGGTCCAGGAACTTGGCGATCTCCCCCTCTCCGGCGGCCCCGGGCACAAGGGAGGGGTTGACTGAGTCGATCTCCACCAGTCGACCCAGGAGTTCAACGGTGCCCCTCTCGTCGACGCGTGAACTAAAAGCTGTCATGATCCCACGGATACTAACGGTGGGCTCGGTTCATTTAATCGTTACAATAGGGTGGGGAGAGGGGTCAGCCTCTCCGGTAGACCTCGACGTTGTGCTTCAGGTCGCTCTTCCCGAGGGCCCTGATGGTCGCGGCGAGGAGCTTGCCGATGTTCTCCAGGTCCTTCAGGCTCACCACCTCGTTGATGGAGTGCATGTACCTGTTGGGAACAGAGACGAGACCGCTGATAGTCCCGCCCCTGAGCACCTGGAGGGTCCAGGCGTCCGTACCGCTACGCGACGGGTAGCCCTCCATCTGGTAGGGGATGCCTCCCTCCTCGGCCGCCTTCCCCATCATCTCCCAGAGGGCCCTGGTAAAGTTGGCGCCCATACCGACGACGCCCCCCTTGCCCAGCTCAACGCCCTCGACCGTGGGGGCGTCCACCCCGGGTGATACCGCGTGGGTGACGTCGACGGCGATGGTGCACCACGGGTTCAGGTTGTAGCCTGAGACGGTGGCCCCCCTCAGCCCCACCTCCTCCTGGACGGTGGCGACGACGTGGACCTTCAGGTTCTCCGGGGGGTCCCTGCTCAACTCGTCAAGTGCGACCATGAATGATGCCACGGCGCAGATGTCGTCGAAGGCGGGGGCGAGGATGAGGTCGCTGCCCTTCCCCAGGCTCGTCAGCTCGGCGTCCGGCGTGACGGGGCAGCCTATTTTGACTCCCCAGGCCTCGGCCTCCTCCTTGTCCTTGGCGCCTATGTCGATGCGCATCTCCTTCAGAGTGGGGACCTTCTCCCTCTCTTTGGCGTCGGAGAGGTGAGGTGCCTTCGTGGCGATGACGCCCAGGACGTAGTCCTCGGGGCCGTCACCGACCCAGACCTTGACCCTGAGGCCGTAGGCGACCCTGGGGTCCCATCCCCCGACCTGGTTGAACCTGAGGTCCCCCTTCTCGTCGACGTAGGTCACCATGAAGCCGATCTGGTCGTAGTGGCCGGCGAGCATCACCGACCTCTCGCCTTCCCCGATGGTCCCTATGACGTTCCCTATCACGTCCACCGACACGGTGTCGCAGTACTTGGAGTACTGCTCTATGACCCTCTTCCGCCGCTGCTCCTCGAAGCCCGTGACGGCGGGTGCTCCCATGAGGTCCTTCAGGACCTCGTAAACGTCCAATGTCATTGGTTTCAATGGGTGTAACCCCTCCCCCCTAATAGGGTTGATCGCTGGGGAACTGTTTATTACGAGGAGGGTACACGCAAGCAGAGTCTTTCAGACTGGGTTGTATGTGATGATCCTCCGGAGTGCACGTGACTTCCTGTGAAGGCGGAGTCACAACTATCGGATGATCCTCATACGATCCGCGGGCGCCACCTTCTTGATAAACCTGACCAGCAGCTACTCTTCCATCTACACGACGGAGCTGGGCGCCGACTCGGTCACCTTGGGCTGGATGAGCAGCCTCGGCAGCATCGTGAACACCCTCATCTCGATGCCTGCGGGCTAGGTCAACGACAGGTACAACCTGAAGATGATCATGGGCGTCGGGATGGCGATCCAGATAATCAACATCGCCCTCTACGCCTTCGCCCGGGACTGGACCTGGATCCTCCTAGCCATGCTTCTGAATCCCTTCATGCAGGCCCTGATGATGAGAAGTCAGACTATCATGATCTCCAAGGGGCTCAAGGACGAAGACCGGGCCCAGGGCTTCGCCTTCCGCTCCGTCATCGCCCAAGTCATCGGGATCGTGGCGCCAATACCCGCCGCCCTCATCATCGACTACTTCGGAGGGCTCACCGTTGAGGGCATCAGGCCCCTCTTCTATGTGCGGCTGGCGGGGCTCCTGGTCATCTACTCGTACGTGTACATGAAGCTCTACGACGTGCCGCCTGAACTTCGAGAAAAGAAGTCCTCCTTCGTCCAGGACTTCAGGGAGGTCTTCAAGGGCGGTGAGGGGCTCTACGCCTGGATCGCCCAGAGCGCCCTCGGCTCCTTCATCATGGGGATGTTCATGTCCTTCACCTTCCTCTACGCAAAGGACGTGAAGGGGGCGGACGCCCTCACCCTGGGGCTGCTGACGACCGCCTCGACCATCGTCATGATCGTGTTCTCGCTCCCCATGAGTAGGCTCGCCGACACCAGGGGGAGGAGGCTCGCCGTCCTGATCACCAGGTCCTTCAGGTTCCTGTGGATGCTGATCCTGGTCTTCGCCCCCCACCCTTACTGGCTCATCGTGGCGTGGATCTGCAGGGGGATCAGCATGAGCGGTAACACCTTCCAGACTTGGAGCCTTGAGCTGGTGCCCCCCGAGCAGAGGGGGAGGTGGCTTGGGGTCACCAACACCATCAACGCCATCGTCCGTATCCCCACCCCCATCCTCGGGGGGATCCTCTACAAGGACTTCAACCCGAGCCTCATCTTCCTGATACCCCTTGTCTTGGAGGTCTTCCTGAGGGTTCCGCTGCTTGCGTTCAAGGTGCCTGAGACGCTGAGAAATGTCCCCCAAAAAATGGCCTGAAAAAAAGGGTTGGGAAGGTCACCAGTCCTTGTCGGGCCTGATCTTGAGCCAGTAGGCGACGTTGGACTTGTCGTTCTCAACGGGCATTAGCTTGCCGGTCCTGCAAGACATGAGGGGCGAGACGCCCGGCCCGTGCCCCGTCGAGGCGCTTGCCCCGTGGGAGACGACGCCGATGGTGACGGCCTCCGGATAAATTCCCCTGGCGTAGTGGGAGAACATGTCCTTTATCCCGACGATGTCCCCGATGCGGATGCCTGAGAGGTCGTAGGTCTCCGTGAGTTCGGGGCAAGTGCTCTGGATGTCAAAGTCCCCGAGGTCTGGCATCCCTCCGCTTCCGCCACCCATGCCGGAGCCCATCATCCTACCCTCGATGATCTTGGCAACCGGCACCTCGAGGTGCCCGTCAACCTCATTGATGGGCATCGCCTCGAAGAGCTGGGGAGACATGGACATTATCCTGATGTCGTCGTAGCCCTCGGTGGCGAGGCCAACGCCCCACCCGTGCACCTGTATCTTGTCACCGATGGTGAGCCTCTTCAGGACCTCCATGGGGAAGTCGACGAAGGTCTTCGTCCAGCCGTGCTTCCCTGTGACGGTTCCCTTCTCCCCCTGGGCGTCGCCGGAGATCACCCTCGTCTCGTTGCCGACGCAGGCGAAAGCGTTGAGGGCGGTGAACTCACGGGGCGTCCCCGTGTTCACGATGCAGACGCCGGGCTCGAAGTGGTCTGAGACCCAGCCGTAGGCGCAATCGCCGACCCTGAAATTCAGCTTGATCCCGGCTCCACCGGGGACGAGGAGGGGAGTGCCGTCGAAGGTCGTCCTGTAGCTACCCGAGGACGTAGGGGGCTGAATTGAGCCCATGACGGAGAGCTGGACGAGCCTGTCCTTGTTGGTCTTCACGTCCATCACCATCCCTTGTCCTTCCTGAGGCCCAGGTAGTATCCGGCGTTGGCATTGGGGTCCACTACGGGCTCGATGTGCTCCATTCTAGTTGAGATGATGCTGGCGATGCCGGGGCCGTGGCCACCGATCTCGCTGGCGCCATGGGAGACGACGCCGACGATGACACCGTCCTCGTAAACCCCGTTGCCATAGTCTGAGGTGACGTCGGTGACGGCGACGATGTCCCCGAACCTTAGCTTCTCGAGCCCCATGCTCTCGTTGAGCTCAGGGCTGCAGGACTGGATGTCCCAGGCCCCCATGTGGGAGCCCCCTCTGCCGACTCCGACCCCCATCATGTAGCCAGGGACCACCTTGGTGACGGGCACCTTCAGCTTTCCGCCGCTCTCCTCGATGCCCATCGCCTTGAAGAGCCTGGGGGAGAGGGAGAAGATCCTGACGTCCTTGAGCCCGTCTATGGCGAGGCCGGTGCCCCAGGCTTCCACCTCGACCTTATCGCCTATGGCGAGTTTCGCCAGATCCTCGGGCTGGAAGTCGACGATGATCCTGTAGGAGCGCCCGGCGAAGAAGTAGGTCTTCCCGACGACGACGCCCATGGTTCCCTTCGCCTCCCCGGTGAGGACCTTCGCGGGGTTGCCTACGCAGGAGTAGGTGTTGATCGCCCTCTGCCGTGACGCGTCCTTGTCCGAGACGGCGACGCCGGCGTTGAGGTGGTCGGCGTACCAGCCGAAGACGGGGTCCCCCACTCTGACGTTGTGGACGATGCCCCCGATGCCCACGGTGAGCTTGGGTCGACCGTCCCATGTGGTGACATAGTTCCTCTCGACCCAGAGCTCGGGGTGGATGATCTCTCCATTGACCTTCATCTTCACGAGCTTATCGACGTTCGTGTTCACGTTCCATCACCCTTCAGTGCTCCACAGGGATTTTAAATCTGGGGTACCCCGGGGCTCGGGGCACATTTCTGGGGAAAGATAGCTTTATCTCAGGTCTTGCTGTAGTGTACACTGGTACTAAAATTGCCTTATTGTCCCAACTGCGGTAAAGAGATTCAGGACGACTACACCGTCTGCCCAGACTGCGGTGAGAGACTAAAGACTCCGGAGGGTGAGCGTTCGACGCGGCCCGTCGAGGTGAGCGCCGTCGGTCACCTCAACATGGCGTGGAGGATCGCCTCCGCCCAGCCCATGGTCTTCGCCCCGGCGCTGCTGGGCGGAGTCATCTCCAGCATCATCGACAACTTGGGTGGGACCCCCTTCTACCAGACCGGGTTCTCACCCCTCCACCTCATCGCTGGCCTCATCTCCCTAGTTGGTTCCATCGCCGTGTACATACTCAACTTCGCCTCCATCGACATGGCGAGGGACGCTTACACTGAGAAGCCTCTCGACCTGGGCCAGAGCATGAGCTACGTCGTCTCAAGGATCGTCACATTCATCGGCGCCTCGATCCTCAGCGTACTGCTGTCCATCACCATAATACTGATTCCCGTAGCCGTGATGCTGTCCGTCATCGTAGTGATGGACGAGACCGGCGTCATGATCGCCGCCGGCAGGGCCTTCAACGTACTGATCACGGACCTCGGAGACATCATCGTCATACTGCTGCTCTCGATAGTCGGGTACGCCCTTCTCGGATGGGTGCCCTTCCTCGGGGGACTGCTCACAGCGGCTCTGGGGGTCGTCATCAGCCTCGCCTTCATCGACGTCTACTACCAGTACAGAAGGAAAGTGAACCTGTAGCTATACCCCGCCCTTTTTTTCATCCTCTAACCCCAGATTCCCGTCTCTCAGAATATATTAATTTTTGAAACGAATTTGGTGTAATAACTGGGCAGCCATCCATTTCTTTATCCTAGATAATGCTGTGAGTAGGTCAGGATAAAATTATGGAGTGTTATAGATAGTCTGGGATATCGAGTTCCGAGAATCCTATTTCTTCTGCGCGCGCATTTATGGTGACCAATCGTACAATTTGTAATGAAGCAGTAGAAAGAACACTGTTAAGACTGTCAATATCCACTTCGCGATTCTGAGCGTCCTCCATTTTCTGTCGCTTTCCTCATCCATAGGCTTAGCGTCGTTCCTGATGCTCAGGTATGCTCCCAATCCCAGCAGAATGACCATGGACACCCCGTACAACCAACCCGTGATATTATATGTCCCATCTATTGGCGTCACCGTGAATCCGTGTACGAACGCTAAGAACACCGCCAACTTGGAGACGTTGACGTGCACCTGGTATAGGAGTGTCCTCCTCCCTTCATAAAATGACCTGAACCTCTCGTTATTCGATCTCTTGTAGACGATCTTCAAAACAACGAACAATAGTCCTGCGACTAGTGAGAGCTTTCCTACTGTAGCTGAGACTGAGCTGATCATATGACTTACCTCAATACCAAGTAGAATAAGCAATTTACGCGCGTGTCCCGGTGTCTCATGACCCCTGTGTATTTCGTACGCCCTGACGTGCCTTAGCCGGCTTCGCCGAGACCATGATCTCCGCCTTCAGGTGACGTTGGAGTCCAATTAGAATACGTGCGCAGGTTAGTTTGCACGCCATACCTCGGGTAGATACTTGTCGTCGCCCCTCTTCTCTATCTCGCCCACGAGGTACTCCCACTACTTGCAGATGTAGGATATCTTGTTCCTCGCGCGCGTAAACGGGTGCCCAAACCGGACCCTCTTGTCGCGCGTAAAACGATATATGAACACCCCCTGTATTGAACCTCCATGAAGGTCCTCGTAGTCTACTACAGCGAGACCTTCAACACCGAAAAGGTCGCCTAGAGCATACACGAGGAGACCTCGAAGGGGCGCGAAGCCGACCTGAGGCGCCTGGACGAGGTCAGCGTCGACGACCTCCATGGATACGACCTGGTCTTCACGGGCACAGCCTGCCACGACAGTGACCTCGCTAGACCCATGATAAATTTTCTGGAGTCCATCCCGGAGAACTCCCCCTACTCCATGGCCGGCTTCTACATCCACGCCACCCTCGTCCGGGACAACAAACGCTTCAATCGAGCCCAGAAACTCTTCGACAGATGGGCGGCGAAGGGCCTAAGGACCTTCGAGAGGGTGACAACCGAGATGGGGATAGACTACAGAGGCCACTTCAACTGCATGGGCGCTCCCAACCCCGGCATCGAGTTCTTCATTAAGAACGCGATAATCAAGGACGACGACGAATGGGAACAGTACTTGGAGGAGGCGAGGAGACACCCGACCCCAGAGGACCTGGAGAACGCCAAACAGTTCACGAGGAGGGCACTGACCCCCCCTGATCTGACTCCCTTCAAGGGCCCAAAAAATCCAGGACACTCCCCCTAAATAAACCACAGATGGGTGACCCCCCCAAATCCTTATGACCCGCCACTGTCGGAGGCACTACATCGCCCTGAGCCGCCTGATCCTCTCATCGACGGGAGGATGCGTCGCATACAACGCATCCAACGCGCTCCTGTTCGGATCCACGAAGAAAAGATGGCTCACCGCCTCGCTCACGTCCATCACACCCCGATTATGATCCCTGATCACCTCCAACGCCGACGCCAACCCCCCCGCATACCGGGTCAACTCCACCCCAGAAGCGTCCGCCATAAACTCCCTTCGCCGACTCACCGCTAACTGCACCAGCCGCGTCAGGAGCGGCGCGAAGACCGCCAGAACGAACCCCACCGCCAGGACGGCGACCCCCAGCCCACCCCGGTCCCTCCCCCGTCTCCCCCTGAACCTGAACGTCCTCAATATGACGTGGCTCAGGATCGCCACCAGCCCCACCATCACCGCCACCAGCGTCATGAACATAATATCCTGATTCCTGACGTGTGAGACCTCGTGGGCCACCACCCCCTCCAGCTCCTGACGATCCAGAAGCCTCACCAGCCCCGTCGTCACAGCCACGCTCGCATGCTCCGGATCCCGCCCCGTCGCAAAAGCATTGATCTCGTCGCTGTGGATCACGTAGACGGCGGGAGCCGGGATCCCCGCGGCGATGCTCAGCCCCTCCACCGTGTCCCTCAGGTAGACCCACTCATCCCCCACCGCAGGCACCGCCCCAGTCGACGAGAGTAACACCCTGTCACCTCCCACGAAGGAGCCGTAGACGTAGAACCCCATGAACACCATCGTCAACACCAGCACCGCAACCTCCGACCCCGGCGCCAGCAGAAAAGCAAGGGAGTAGGCTAGGGCGACGACTACCACCACTAACACGGCCGCAAGAATCAGCGAGCTACGCCTGTTCCGCCGGACCTCATCGTAGAAGCTGACGCGCCCCATCAGAACTCCACTTTAGGAGCCTCACGGCTCTCCTCAGGGATCTCTAGGAACCCATGCTTCTGCCTACCCCCAGCGAACCAGACACCCGGGATCGTCGTGATCAGGTTGTTGTACTGCAACACGGTGCTGTTATAGAACTGACGAGCATAAGCGATCTTGTTCTCCAAACCCTCAAGCTGCTCCTGAAGCAGTTTAAAGTTCTCCGCAGCCTTCAGGTCCGGATACGCCTCCGCTACGGCGAAGAGCTGACGCAGCGCCCCCGTGAGCATGTTATCCGCGGCCACCCTGTCCTCCCTGCTTCCAGTCACCATCCCCGCGCGAGCCTCGGCGATCCTCTCGAAGATCCCCCTCTCATGCTCCGCGTACCCCTTCACAGTCTCCACGAGGTTCGGCACCAGATCGAACCGCTTCCTCAGCTGAACGTCGATCTGGGACCACGCCTCCTCGATACGGTTAGCGAGTACCCTGATACGGTTATAATAGGTCACGAAGACGAAGGCGACGATCACTACAACGGCAACAAGCAACAACCATTCATAGGCCATTCATGAACACCACTAGGTTCTCACTCGCTAAATCTTATTAACTTATTGAGAAAACACGGTCACACCAGGGAGAAATAGACGGTCCTCCTCCCCTTTTTCCCCACCTTCAGCGACAACTCCCCGAGCTTCCCGATCTCACCCGTGCTCTTCACGTGGGTCCCGAAGCAGAATGTGAGGGCATGCCCAGGTATCTCCACCATCCTCAGCGTCTCGATAGCCCTTGGGATCTTATCTAGGAAACTCCTCTTCCTCTCGTCCTCCTCCCCCTCCAGCTCCCCCCTCGATGTATGGTAGATGCGGAGGGGGATGTCCTCCTCGACGATGGCGTCGAACTCCCCCCACACCTGGCTCACGGTCTCCTCGGTGATCCCCGAGGGCTTGAACTCCAGGCGAGAGAAATCCGAGTAGACCTTTGGCCCAGACCCCCGCCCCTCGAAGAGGCCCGTCAGCAGGTGCTCACCGCTGTGCCGCCTCATGTTCCAGAACCGGGACCCCCAATCGATGACTCCATGCACCGACGCGCCCACCGGCACATCATCACCCAGATAGTGATAGATATCCTTCCCCCTCTTCATCACCTTAACGACGGCGACATTCGCACCGTCGACTGTGAGAGTCCCCTTATCGGAGGGCTGGCCACCTGAATCGGGGTAGAACGCTGTCTGGTCCAAGATGACAAACTTCGGACCCGCCTTGATGACCTCAGCGTCGAATTCTTTGATGTAGCTGTCCTCAACGTAGAGTGGTGTAGAGGAGAAGAAATCGTTCGGGTTCCACCCTCTTTCAGTCATTTCCGTTACCCGCCATCTGAACGGGCAATGTTATCCTCCTTCCCACTCATAAGGTCTACTGATGCCAGTCACATCAGGACAGTTTTATCTAGCTGCCTCATCTTCACGAAGACAATCAATGAAATGACTCGCCAGTAGCTTGATGGGACCGATACCCAGTCAGCCTCGCGCCAACCCCCTTCAGGAATGGAGGTCACAACGGGCATCAATATTTCGCTCACCAGAGCAGAAACGAGTTGACCTGCTGCCCCGCCTATGATAACGGCGAGGGCGAGGCCGATGACGCCGCGCTTCTCGCGGAAAGCGGCGAACTCGTTCTCAAAACCCTCAGGCTTTGGGAGTGGAGGGAGCGCCGGCGTCGGTTGGAAGGCCTCCCTAACCTTTTTCAGCTCCTCAAGCATTCTATCCTGTGTCACAGAAATAGAAATTAAAAATTAACAGAACACGGGAGTTAATGAACGGTTCGTGGGGCTTCAGTTCTGATGGCAACGTAACATCGTCTTGCTGAAGGCGTCATCAGTCTGGCAGAGTCCGCAAGTAGTACATTTCACCGATCCCTGCCCCTCCCAGAGTTTCTTTACTAAGTTCGGCTCCCTGATAAAGGGACGGCTCATGGAGACGACGTCTGCGATCCCAAGGTCCAATATTGCCTCCATGCAAGGTATGCTCCTTATCCCGCTGACAAGAGCTGTTTGTGTACTACCCGTGGTACCCCTTATCTTCGCGGCATACCCAGCGAAGTCCGCCTCAATCAGCCTGGGGTCGTCGCTACCGGCCCTAGACCTAAGGGCCTGCTGCCTGCCCATCCCTCCCCCACTCACCTCCATGAGATCTATCCCCCAACGAGCAAGTGCCTTAGCGACCTTTACACTGTCCTCTATGGTGAACCCTTCAGGTGAGAAGTCGTCGCAATTGATCTTGATCAGGACGGGGACGCCCTTCCCAAGCCTCCCCCTTATCTCTCCATAGATCTCCCTGAGCAGGCGCATCCTGTTCTCGAGACTCCCGCCCCACTCGTCAGACCGCGTGTTGGCCTCCCTTGAGAGAAACTGGGAGACGAGGTAGCCATGGGCTCCGTGAATCTGGACGCCATCAAAACCCGCCTGGAACGCTCTGTCCGCGGCGTCCCCGAAGGCCTCGATCACCGTCTGAATTTCATCTATTGACATCGCCCTCGACCTCCATCCGGTTCCCCCGTATTCGGAAGGTCCGGCACGGTCAGGTGCGTGATTGTACCCGGCGTGGTTGAGCTGGGCTGCGATGCTGCCCCCGTGCTCATGGACGGTGTCGGTGAGCTCCTTCAGCTTCGGTACATGGAAATCATGGCTGATCCCAGCCATACCCTTATGGGCTTTCCCGGAGTCCATCACGTATAGGTGGCCCTTCACGATCAGGCCGACGCCGCCCTCTGAGAGCCTTCTGTAGAGTTCAATGATCTCAGAGTTCACGATCCCCCTCTCATTGGACCAGGCTGAGGTGGTGGCCGACCTCATGAACCTGTTTCTGATCTCCAGGGAGCCTATTCTGAACGGCTTGAAGAGAGCTGACATGTTGAAAGGTTCGTAATAATCATTTTAGAAGGTATCGGGGGCATACATCGACGCTGCTTAATAATTGTTCAGGTGACTCTATCTGAGGTTTCACGGTGGGCAGTAAAATCGTCATTATCGGGGGTGTAGCAGCAGGCCCAAAGACCGCCGCAAGAGCAAGGAGGCGGGACCCTGGGGCGGAGATCACCCTCATCGAGCGCGGGGAGCTCCTCTCCTACGCTGGCTGCGGGATGCCCTTCTACATCGAGGGTATAATAGAGGACGTGCAGGAGCTCCTCTGCACTACGAGGGGTATCATGAGGGACGCCTCCTACTTCAAGCAGGACAAGGATGTTACCGTCCTTACGAGAACCGAGGCCACGAAGATAAACCGGGCTGGGAAGAAGGTCACCGTGAGGGAGCTGGAGACAGGACGGACTTACGACATACCTTACGACAAGCTGGTCCTAGCGGTCGGTGCCAGCCCCTTCATACCGAGGATGGGAGGCCTTGAACTGAAAGGTGTCTATCACCTCTACAATCCAGGGGACGCCAAAGCAATCAGGGGGGCCTTAGAAAGCGGCGTCAAGGAGATCGCCATCATCGGAGGGGGCCTGATAGGAATGGAGGTCTGCGGGGCGTTCGTCAACAGGCTCTGCAATGTCACCGTCCTGGAGATGATGGACAGGCTCGTGCCCGCTCTCCTCGACACCGACATGTCTCTCCTGCTAGAGAGATACCTCAAGGACAGGGGAGTCAACGTTCAGACGGGCAGCAGGATCACCGAGGTCCTCGACGACGGTGCTGGCAAAGTCGCTGGCGTCTCGACCACCGACGGAAGAACGATCAAAGCCGAGATGGTTGTCGTCGCCATCGGCGTCAAGCCCAACGTCGATTTAGCGAGGGAGGCAGGCCTCGAGATCGGTAAAACGGGGGCCATAGCTGTCGACGAAAGGCTCCGGACAAGTGATCCCGATATATATGCCGGGGGCGACTGCGTCGAGAACCAGTGTATAATCACCGGAAGGAAGATCTACGCCCCTCTGGGCTCCACCGCTAATAAACATGGCAGGATCTTGGGAGACAACATCACTGGAGGTGACACCAGATTCCCAGGCGTCGCAGCCACCACCGTCTTCAAAGTCCTCGACTACAACGTCGGCAAGACCGGGCTGAACACCGCTCAAGCACTTGAACTTGGATACGACGTGGTCACATCGGTAGCCCCGAAGGGAGATTGTAGCCACTACTATCCCGGCGCCAAGTCGTTTATCACGAAGCTGATCACAGACAAAAAAACTGGAAAAGTACTGGGCGCGCAGGTCCTAGGGCCTGGGGAGGGGGTGAAGCGTATAGACGTGGTCGCAACAGCTCTGGCGCAAGGACTTACAGCGAAGGACGTCGCAGACCTAGACCTTGGGTACGCTCCTCCTTACTCGACGGCCATAGATCCAATAGCCCACGCAGCCAACATCGTGAGGAACAAGATCGACGGGTTGGCCCACGGCATTTCCTGCGTCGACCTGAAGAAGAAGATGGATGGCGATGGCGACTTTGTTCTCCTCGATGTCCGCTCCGAGGGCGAGGTGAGAGATCAGCCTCTCCGGGACCCGAGGGTGACCGTCATCCCCGTTGAAGAGCTAAGAGACAGGGCGGACGAGCTGTCTAAGGACAGGGAGATCATAGCATTCTGCAGGACCAGCGTCAGGGCTTACGAGGCGGAGAGGATGCTGAGGGGGAAGGGATTCAACGACGTCAAGTTCCTAGATGGGAGCCTGAACGCCTGGCCCTACGAGTTCTAACCACTACTTATCCTCTGCCTGATACTCTCGGCGATCACCCCAAAATCGCCCCTGCCTCCCGGGGACTTGGATATGCCTTGAATGATGCCTCCCCCGTCACCCTTGCGCCTTGGAATGACGTGGATGTGTACGTGGAGTACCTCCTGTCCGCTCTCGGCCCCTTTGTTCACACCTATGGTGCTCGCTGACGCCCCGACGGCCTCCTGAACTGGTCCCACGACCCGGTGGAGGGCTTCAAAAATGGCTGCAGCGTCGCTATCAGACAGATCCTCAATTCGTGAAACGTGGGCCCTGGGTACTAAGAGGGTGTGGCCTGGCGCGGAGGAGTTGACGTCCAAGAACGCAAGTGCCCCCTCGGACTCGTAGACGACGTGGGCGGGCAGCTCCCTGCTCACGATCCTGCAGAAGACGCGTATCTCTCAGCCATGAGAATCAATGGAACTTAGGGGTTGCCCTTGAAAGGATTGCTTGTCACTCCTCACGCACTACACTGAGGGCTCCATTGGGGCAGAGCTCTATACAGCAGAAGCACTGGATGCAGTGGTCGTCGCGGAACTCGGGTATCTCAGCCATCTTTATGGCCCCAACTGGGCAGACCTTGGCGCAGATGCCGCATCCACCACACTTAGCCTCATCACAGACTACGGGCATTCTAAACTCGGCGAAGGCATTCCCACCGGCGTGGATCAGAGGCCGCTCAAAGTCATGAACTACCATTTCAATACTCTCGCCGACCACCTCGATCCCTTCAAGAGAAGATGGTCCGAGCCCCCTCTTCCCAGCGATGATGTTAGTGCCCACCTCCCCCGGGCTCCAACCTATGGTCACCGTGGCAACCACATCCACGGCGACCGCGTCATCCCCCGCGATGATCAAACCCAAGTCTACGGGATCGCCCGTCGTCGGCCCCTCGCCCTCCATGGCGACGACGGCGTCGACCACATTCAATCTCACCTTGTGTTTAATCGTCTCGTAAAGATCTACTAGGAGCCTGCTGAACCTCTCAGGGTCGTTGCTCGTTGCGACATGATGATTCGCCTTGGAGCCACCCTGCTGAAGTCCGAACAGGTTCTTCACGGCGCACGTTAGGCTGGTGAGAACGTGAGTCTTCAGCTTTGGCACGTTGAAGATGCCGTCGCACTTGAGAGCGAACTCCGGGAACCAGAACTCTCTCTGGACCTCAGCCCTCGGATTCTCCAACCTCACCGGGCTCTCCCTATCCAGAACGTTGAGCTCTACTTCGACCTCTTCACAGAGCTTCCTAACGCCAAGGCCGTCGAAGACGATGTCAGGTCTAGCGTACGAAGCTGAGGCCGGGCACTCCCCTACCACTGGCGTAGCGCCTGTTTCCATCAGCATCTTAGCCAGAGTCATGAAAACTCTGGGATCTGTTGTGGCGCCGGTTTCGGCGGTCTTCGTCGTGAAGAGGTTAGGTTTGACGAGATATTCCTTGTCGGGCTCAGCGAATGCCTCGATGCCTCCTAGAAGGCTGACGGCTTCCCGAACGGCCTCCTCCACACCTTCATCTGCCCTTACGATCGCTACCCGTGGCTTCATCATCATAGAATGACACAGGGAAAATAAAAATTGGGGGTTAGTCTTTGTAAGCGGGTGGTATAGGTATAGTTTTCCAGAGCTTGATGAACTCAACCATGAAGTTCACACGCTCCTCCATACGTTTCCCGTACTCCTCTGGGTTCGCTAGGTTTGGGTCACCTGTCCCGTAGATGCCGTCTGAGCTGAAGTCGTCGGTATCAGGCTGGCCACTCGCCGACCTAATCTGGCTGACCAACTCGTAATCGGGCCTTTCAGTGTCCATGAACTCCATGAGCTTGGGGTCGATATCGAGCGTCGGCTTCCAGCCCTTCACCCTCACCATCTCCACGAGCTCGGGGAACATGTAGAGGGCCGCAGCCGTCTCGTTGATACCCGAGTGGACGTCCCAGTGCTTCTTTGAGATCTCACCCATCTTCTTGGCCAACTCGGTGTCGCTGGGACCGGAAGGGGCAGTGACCATGACGCCGTGATACCTCTTCGCCATCTGCATCGCCAGCCTGAATATGTTGTTGTTGCCTCCGTGATGATTGGTTAGAACGAACCGTTTGACGCCGTGGTCCGACAGGCTTCCGATGACGTCCATCAGCACGTTGAGGAGAGTGTCCTCCCTGAAGGTCACAGTGCCCCTGAAGCCCATATGGTGGGGGGAGTACCCTGGCCAGCAGGGATGCAGGCAGATGCTGTTGCTCCTCTTAGCTATCTCGTGGACGAAATATCTAGCAGCCAAAGAGTCCATCCCCAGTGGTAGATGGGGTCCATGCTGCTCGATTGAGCCGATCCCGATGATGACCACGGGCTCGGACTCGTTGTCAATCCAGTCCTCGAAGGCAGGGCGGGTCAGCTCCCATAACCAGAACTTACTCAGCTTCCCGTTCTCTGACAAATTAACACCATAAAGAAGTTGTCAGGATCGGATAAAACTGTCTCCATTAGGATGCTCTGAAAACTTGATCTCATGTATGACCATTCGAAGGCTAATATTGGATAAAGAAAAGGAAGTTGAGAACTAATCCCTGAAGGCAGGCGGTAGCGGTATTGTCTTCCAAAGCTCTATGAAGTCGACGTAGAACTGCACCCTCTCATCGAACCTCTTCCTGTAAAACTCTGGATCCGCCTCCCTCGGGTCGTTTATCCCCGCGATCCCGTCCGATGTATAGTCATCGAGGTTGGGCTCCCCGCTAGCGGCTCTGACCTGCCTCACAAGCTCGTAGTCAGGCCTATCCGGGTCCATGAACTCCATCAGCTTCGGATCCAGCTTCAGCTTTGGCGTCCACCCATCCAGCCGCCACATCTCCGCCAGCTCAGGGTTATGTAGCAGGATCATCGCCGTTTCAATGGGTCCCGAATGGATGTCATTATGCCTTGCCGAGAGCTCCGTGAGCTTCCTAGCCGTATCGGAGCCGCTTGGCCCCCTCGAGTAGAACGTCATCACTTTGTGGTACCTTTTAGCCATCTGCATCGCAAGGTTCAGGATCTGGCTGTTGCCACCATGACCGCTGTAGAACAGAAACCTCTTTACACCGTGCTCCGCTAGGCTTCCGACAGTGTCCATCAAGATTCCGAGCAGTGTTTCCTCGCTGAAGGTCACTGTGCCCTTGAAGCCCATGTGGTGGGGAGAGTAGCCAGGCCAGCATGGGACCACGGCCAAGCTGTTGCTTCTCCTCGCCACCGCGTGGACCAGCGCCATCGCGTCGTATGTATCGGTCCCTAATGGCAGGTGTGGCCCGTGCTGCTCCACTGCTCCGAGCCCTATGACGACCACGGGCGCGGGGTTGTTTTCAATCCAGTCCTCGAAGGCGGGGCGTGTAAGCTCCCAGAGCCAGAACGTTGTCAACTTTCCGTTCTCGGACATATGAACACCGCTACTATTGACCCATTAGGGGATTTAATGGCTGTCCTCATCTGTTCATCGCAACGCTAAAGTGACCCTATTACAGACTTTGAAGGGAACGCGATGTCAGACGGCGGCATGAAGGAGATGGCCGAGCTCCTCAGATCCGGGGCGACGATGATGAGTCAGAGCTGCCCCGAGTGCGGCTCCCCCCTTTTCAGACTTAAGTCAGGAGATATCTGGTGCGCCAAGTGCCGGAGGCAGGTTGTCATCGTCAAGGAGGGGGAGGAGGCAATAGCGGAGGCTGGAGCGCAACTCGTAACACTGGAGAAGACGCTGGTGGATAAGCTCTCCTCGATGGAGGAATTGCTCTCGGCTGAGACTGACCTTGACAGACTTCTGTTGCTTGCGGAAGTCGTCGACGCCCTCCTCGTCTCTCTCGAGAGGCTGAGGAGAATCAGGAAGGGCTGAAAATCTCTATTTGTCCTCGACGAGCTCCTCGATGAGGGACAAGAGCTCGGTTTGTACGACCTTCTTTGGCCTGTCTGCGTCCACCGTTACGAGCTCCCCCTCTTTCGCCAGTTGGACGTAGATATCCCTGACCTTGCGGAGGTAGTCTGCGGACTCGTAGATTGACCTCTTCCTTTTCAGCCGGTGAAGACTGTACTCTGGCAGGATGTCAAGGAGGACCGCCAGGTCAGGCTTCAGCGCGAACCTGTTAATCTCTTTTATCCATGATAGTTCAACGCCTGCAGCCCCTTGGTATGCTATGCTTGAGTAGAGGTATCTGATCGATATCACAATGTATCCACGAGCGAGAGCGGGCTCGATCACTTTCTTCACGTGCTCGAACCTGTCGGCTGCGTAGAGGAGGGCCTCGGTCTCGGCGGGGAGTCTTGCCTCTTTCCTTTTAGCGTATTTTTTAAGGAATGTTCCTACGCTCTGCCTGCTGGGCTCGGCTGTCTCCAAGACGTTATATCCTCTTTCCCTCAGATTGCTGGCGATGAATTTGAGGTGGGTGTCCTTACCGCTACCGTCGATGCCCTCTATTACTATGAAGATGCCCCGTTTAGCCATCCCGGAGATAGATAGTTGGGATGTGATAAATTACTTTTGAACAGATCATTTACTATAAAAAGAAAGGATTAGAGCTGGAACTGCTTTCGGTCGTAGTTGGTGAGAAATTCGGCGCCTTCGTTCGTGATGAGGACCATGTCCTCGACCCTGAGGTAGTACTCGCCAGCGTGCCAAAGCTTCGGCTCAAGGCACATCACCATCCCGGGCTTGAGGAAGTCGTTGTTCTCCGGCCTCAGCCACGGCGGCTCATGGACCTCTATACCAATCTGATGGCCGACGTTCCCGGTCTTGAGTCTCGCCCTCAGGTAGTCCCCGAACCCGTCACGGTCGAGGGCCGCCTCAATGCTGGGGAACAGGTCGTTCACCCTCATGCTCCCCGGGTACATCTTGTCAACGGTTTCCACGACGGCTCCCATCAGAGCCTCGTAGCCCCTCCTCACCTCGTCGTTAGCGGGCCCCCAGTACACGCTCCTCCCCCAGTCACTGCAGTAACCGTCCATCACGAAGCCTATGTCGAAGGCTATCGATGCCCCTTGCACAAGCCCCTCGTCCCTGGGGTAAGTGAAGGGATTCTCGGAAACCTCCGAGCCCGACTTAACGAAGCCCGCTGTGGGGCCGAAGGAGATGTCCTTGGCCCCCATCTTACGTGAGGTCGCCTCGATATCGATCTGGAGCCCCTTCTGGGTGTCGCCCTCCTTGATCCCTGATATGATCTTCGCCATCACATCGTCGGTAAGCTTAGCAACGTTCCTGAGCAGCTCGATCTCCCCGGGCTCCTTGATCATACGAAGGTGGTCCGTGAGGTGCTCTCCCTTCCGGAACTTGGCGCCTCCGAAGGACCTGGCGATCTCGATCCAGGTCGATCCCCAGACATGGTCGCCCACGGCAACTCTCCCCTCGCTCCAGTCGAGGTCCGACGCTACACTTGAGACAACCTCCTTGTAGTCGGCCCCCCTCTCGAGAGGCCTGACGTCGTCGATCCAACACTCCTCTGCGTATCCTGAAGCGGCCGCTGACAGTGTCATGATCGGCGCTCCCTCCTTGGGAACGAAGATGTTGGTTTCAGGGTACTGGAGGTCGACGCCTCGCCTCCACTCCACCAGCAGACCAGTCAGGTACTGGAAGTTCTGGCCTGAGCCGTAGACGACGACGTCAAGCCCGTCCTCCTCCATCTTCTCCTGTAGGCCCGTAAGTCTCCTCATGTAGTCCATATCAACCATGATTATCAACTTCTCAGAACAAGATTTGACTTTTAATTCACATATTGATGATAAATCACTTTGCATTCTCTGCTCGAACGAGATCGTCCCTTCTGAAACAACATCTAGTTACATTAACATGTACGTTAGAGCGACATGCCTTGATCCTGGGAAAATGGCAGTACCAGACGAGACCTGAGGTAGCATGCCTCTGAAGAAGTATGATCGACAAGATGGGGTTTACAACTAGGGGGATAGTTGATCACTTGACGATCTCTAGGAACCCCTCGTCCGCTCGAACCCTGAGAGGGGTCCCATCCGCTATCAGCTCTGTGGGATCTGTCTCCAGCTTATCCATGAGTGGGATTCCTGAGATTACGCATCCTGTAGCGATTATCGCCTCGGTCTCAACGTTGATGAGGGCGGCTGGGGCGGTGCCTAGCTTCATCATCCTATAGATGACGTAGCTGCCCACTGTACTCCCCTTTCCCTTAGGAAAGATGAATACCTTCCCGGTGATGCATTTACCTTCAACAGCGTGACCAGGTTCAGTCACGACACCCGTCTCCGGATCAACGCCACCGTAGAAGCTCACATTATCGCGGCTGACCAAGGCTTCTCCCTCGGCGTACCCTCCAACAATTTTCCTGCCTTTTACGATCATGCCCTCATCTCCCCAGGAGATCCACGATGGTCCCCAGTCTGGTCTCCACTCCCATATTCGTCAGATACTGGCCTGCCTTGAAGCTGTTCGTTGCCACTTGGCTCCAACCCATCTCCTTCAGCGGGGCTACGACCATGCAGGTGTCACCATAAACTCTCCCACCGGCCCCCAATATTGCATCGACGTAACCCGCCTTGACCGCCCTTTCGTAGACGCCCCTGCTCGTGAAGACCCAGAGCTTTCCACCGAAATCCCTACCTTTGACGAGTGAGGCTATCTTCTTCATCTCGCCCATGGTGGAGTGGGGGCATCCTAACGCTATGATCGCGTCTTCAAGAGGCCTTGTCAGCGTCGCCACGGCGTCATCAAGATCCCCTCTCTCAACAGTGATACTGTCAAGACCGGTTAGGAGTCCACTCACCTTCACTGCCTCGGGCGTGACGCCCTCCCCGTGCCAGAGAGCGATGCCCCCGCTTGTGGCACACGCCGCACCGAGGGCCTTCATCTCCTCCACGCCGGGATGTCCCAAGCCTTTGAAATACGGGACCGTCGTGCCCAGCCTCTTACCGGTCAGATATCCTAGCGCGCTGTAGTCCATGATGGAGCTCAGCTCCGTCTCAACTGCGACCACAGCCCCGGGTACGCGGTCCTCATCGAGCCTGTATCCATATAAAACCGCTAACCCCGTGACGGCACTGGCGAGAGTCATGGGCCCCGACTCTCGGTTGGTCCGGGCTCCGATGACAGAGTTTACGTAGCAGACGGCTGATGACTCGGCCCAAGCGACTTGGCTTCCATACTTGGGGACGTGGCCAATGAGGTACGGGGTGCAGGTACATGTTGGCTCCACGCCCATCAACTTGAAGGTCTCGATGACCCTACGCTGCCCCTCCGCGAACACCTCCGGAACTCCCATCTCCCTCCAGAGCTCCAAGTCCATTCCCGCCGGGTTCAGCGTGGCTCTAATCCTGGCCTTTGCGCCGAGTTCGGCTTGCTCACTCAACCATTCAAGCCCCGCTTCGCCCAGATTCTTGTAAGAGACACCGGAGATGTGGGCGCTCTCCACGGGGACTAGCCTCTCAGCCCCGAACACGTCCCCCAAGGCAACGATGAGTTCCAGCAGTTTGGCCGCGGCGGGACCGTCGCCTCCCTGTAAGATCATCTCCTCTCTCCTCGTCAGATGCATCCTTCAGTCCTCCGAATCAACAACCCTAAAACGATATATAGGTCAGAGGGTCCCCGAGTACCTCTCTAACAGCTTCTCCACCTCTTCTGAGACGGGTATTCCCGGTCTATCGAAGCCGGTCATCCCGACAGGTTTGGTTGCGTCGACGCCCACCTTGCATCCCAGTTCCTTCTCCTGATCTGAGACGGGGTCTAGGCTTGATACCCTGACGTGTGGTATCACCATTAGGTCCTCGTCGCCCCTGAACCTGGTGGCGATGGCCCACTCCACTTGCTCCATGTTGAATGGATCGATGTCCGAGTCCACAACGATTGCATGCTTCATGCTGGGGTGGGCGGCGAACATAGCCATAAGCACGTTCTTTGGATCCCCTTCCCTAAACTTTTCGAAGCTCACCACGCAGTGGAGCCATCCCATGCCGCCGTGGGTCAGGTTGACGCCCCTTACTGTGGGCACGACGTTCCTCACGTACTCCCAGATGCCCACCTCCTTCGGCATCCCCATGAGGAGCCTGTGCTCCGCTCCGGCGGGCAGCAGCGCCTGGTAGATGTAGTCTTCCCGGTGCATCATGCCTACGACCTCCACGTAAGGCTGCTTTCTCTGGACGTCGTGGGTTCCCGACAAGTCCACGAAGGGTCCCTCAATGACATCCTCATCCAGTCGCAGAACCCCCTCTAGAACCAGCTCAGCGTCCGATGGCGCCAATGCGTCTACGTGATCGCATTCTGTCAGTTTCATGCCTCCCCCGAGTAGAGTGTTGGCGATCTCGAACTCAGATGTCCCGAAAGGAGCGGGGAGGTTCACCGCTACCGCGACGGTTGGATGAACACCAATCGAGACGCTCACGTCCAATCTGTCCACTCCCTGCTCCTGTGCCAGTTGCATGATCCTGTAGAGATGGCGTGGAACTATTCGGATGGCAAGCCTCCTGTCATCGAGAACCTGAAGCCTGTGAAAAGAGACGTTCTCAACAGAGCCGTCAGGCGTCGTAACGTAGACGATTCCGGCGGTGATATAAGGCCCCGGATCACCCTCAAAATGGGTGATGACCGGGATATCACTCAGCTTTGGCTTCTCAACCGACACCTCGTTGACAGGGCCATCGCTTAAGGTACACTTCGTAGGCCTCTTGATGGCGTTTAAAAGGTGGCCATATGTAGCCTCGGCTTCCACGCCGAGGGCCCCCAAGATGCGTTTACGCGTCCCACACAAGCCCCCGATGATCGGGGCGTCGTGTCCTTTCACCTTCTCGAATAACAGGGCTTGGCGTGTGTCAAATTTCCTCAGGACCGCCGGTATCTCGTACTTCGTCGACAAGGGTTCCTTTATACGTATTAGGTCCCCCTCTGCCTCCAAGGTTTTTATGAAGCTCCTAAGATCAGTCATTCGTCTTTCCCTCTCATGTCCCCCAATATCTCCCTCACTAGGTCAAGGAGCGTCTTCCCGACTACGTTTCCCATTGAAACGGGGATGTTCGTTGAGACAAGAGCCATCTTCCCGGTCTGGGCTGCAAGCTGAGCCCCTAAAATTAAACTGATCTGCTGATCCCTGTCTCCGAGTAACGGTGAGGAGCTCTTGTCCGGTAATGTAACAGTCAATGTCCCGAGCAGCGGCTCCTTTCCCACCCAGAAGAACGCGAGAACCGCGTTATCGAGTTCCGTGAGGGCTCCCTGCACAGTCTCTCCCTGAAACAGGGCCTCTCCCGTTGAGAAGGTGAGGGTCATAAATCTTCATCTTCCCATATATCGTGATATCAGTTAAGGATTTCCTGAAACCAAAAAAGTTCTAGACTCGCACGGAACACCTAAAAAATGGGCAACAGTTATCTCAGTCATTAAATGCGAAAATGCGACGCACTTGACGATCATAGATAACGCCAATATTATTACTCCCTACGCTACGCCTACCACCTTACACTCGAGTCATACTAATTTCTACAGGTCGAAACAGTGTGACATGCGATGCTTGGACATGTGGGGCAGACGCTTCTTGCTTCCCGAGATACAATCGTGCAGGCTTTATCGCAGGGATTCTGACCTTAAAGAACTTTGATCACCTTTTCCTCGTGGTAGCCCACTACAACACGTTTATAGCCCCTGAGCTGTTCGTCGAGCTCTGGATCTCCCGTGTCCACCGTCAACGCCTTCAAGGCGTACAGTTTGACAGGAGTGGCGATGACGATAATATGATCTAGACCGATCCTCCTAATTACCTCGGGACTAATCGGCTGATTTCCCCTCCCCAGAAGCGTTCCCTGCCCACCGAGAGGAGACAGAATCACCCAGCTCTCCCCATTAATTTCACTGACTAGAGTCCTCTCATCGACATCGGACGCCACGAGCCTCCCGTCACGGACGATATCGATCCCAAGGATCGTCTTCTCTACCCCCAAGGTCTCCGCCACCCTCGATACGGTCGAGCCTGGACCCAGCACATAGGTGACACCCGGGCGCATATCGTTTACGATCCTCGCTGCAACAGCCTCCTTCATCAACTCCTCATCAGCTTGACCTCCTACCGTCTTGCTGTTCTGAACCAGTGACACCTCATATGGCGTCACAGCGTACCCCTTCAAGGAGGCGGAGAGCCTTCCCGCTCGATATTCATCCTCGTCGATGTCCATAACCTCCCTCTCGACCAGCTGAACCTCCCCGTCAATGAAGCGCCTGATGAGGCTGGAGGCTGCTGCTGGCGTTGGGGCGAAGACCCCGCTAAACATCTTCACCCCTGATGGAATCCCAAAGATGGGCACCCTCCTGTCCACGGCTTCAATAATATCCGCAGCGGTGCCATCGCCCCCGACAAAGACGATGATATCGACACCCTTCCTCTCCATCTCAAGGACAGCCTCACATGTGTCATCGGCCGTCGTCGACCCGTCTATCGGTCTACCTACGACCTCCGCTTCAAAACCGACGGAGGTTAGGACGTCCTCACCCATCTCACCCCCCCAGGTGACCCACTGAATTCTGTCAACAATACCTTTGAGATGTTCAAGCGTCTCCCGAGCCCTCAGAGGGCTCCAGGACTCCGCGCCGCGTGACAACGCCTCATCCAGGATCTTCCTGCCGTCGGTTCCCTTGAGGCCTACCCTGCCCCCCATCCCGGCGATGGGGTTGACGATGAAACCGATCCTCATCAGCCGTCTCACCAACTTTATAGGAAGTTAAATAAAAGCCTCCTGCATCACTAATGTGGTGACCGGGGAAAAATGACTGAGAGCACTTCACGGGGCAGAATGAACGGGGTCCTCGGCAGGCTAGACTCCTTGAGGCCTAGGATGAGTAACCGAACTCTCCTAGAGGTAGTGATCCTCTGCTTGGTCGTCGTCATAGCGGTCATCTACAGGGTGGTGCGTGTCAGGTGGGGCGCTTACTTGGACGCTTACGACCCCCTCTTCCAGTACAGGGTCACCGAATACATAGTCAAGAACGGCTACTCCGCCTGGTTCACGTGGCACGATACACTGAGCTGGTACCCCATGGGGAGAAACATTGCCATGACGAGCTACCCTGGGGTACCCTTCTCTGGGGCAGCCCTCTATTTCCTGCTTCACGCACTGGGCTCCAACATCTCGGTTCACGACGTCTGCCTCTACTACCCCGTCTTAATGGGAGCCGTCACCTGCATCGCAGTCTACTTCCTCGGGAAGGACCTTGGTGGGAGCTCCACAGGTCTATTCGCAGCGATCTTCATGGCCGGGAGCGAGGCTTTCATCCGCAGGACCTCCTTTGGATTCTATGACACCGAGAACATAGGCATCTTCGGGATGACGGTCACCTCGTTG
>Ga0307379_10001504_pt1 | contig 36800 bp, 40 predicted proteins | sample UN2MG_FD_202237 | JGI IMG/M metagenome (GOLD analysis project Ga0307379, IMG submission 202237) | Soil microbial communities from Risofladan, Vaasa, Finland - UN-2 | ecosystem: Environmental > Terrestrial > Soil > Coastal area > Acid sulfate soil | place: Finland: Risofladan, Vaasa | collected...
TTACCTGTTGGCGGCGAAGACAGCGGAGACCTGGCGCAGGAATGGGTCGCCGGAACGTCGTTGATGATCCATTGGAGTCGCATCGCGACTCCGAAGGAGATGCGTCTTCCTGGCGGCTACACCGAAATCAAGTGGCGGGCAAAGCGCAACCCGACCGTCACGCGGTATGCGCACATCGATCCGTCGCTCACGGGCGACAGCACGGGACTCGCGATTGGCCACATCTCTGGATGGACAGAAGTCGTGCGCAGAGATCCGGCGGGCGAGGAGTACAACGAGCTGGCACCGGTCATCGAGACGGACTTGTTGCTGAGGATCACTCCGCCTCCCGGCGACGAGATCCTGCTGAGTGACGTCAGGGCAATCATCTACCAGTTCCAGGAGCACGGTTTTCACATTGGCTTCGTGTCGATGGACTCGTACCAGTCGGCCGACGCGCTTCAGCAGTTGCGTAAGCGCGGGATCGAGGCCGAGGTTGTGTCGGTGGACCGAACCACCGAGGCGTACGACGTGCTCAAGACGGCGTTGTACGAGAACCGGGTCAGGATGCACAGGAACGACCACTGTTTGCGAGAGCTGAGCCAGCTGCAACGAGTCCCCAAGCCGGGCGGCCGCGGCTTCAAGATCGATCACCCGAAGATAGGGGCAGACGGATTGCCGGGGAGCAAGGATCTCGCCGACGCCCTGTCCTCGCTCGTGTTCAGCCTGACTCAGCGGACGCCTGGAATGCCCGTTGCGCCACAGCTCGGCACGAGCGCGGATGGGCGCGGAGAGGTCCGGGACGACTCGTGGGTGACTGACGGGCGACTAATTGCTATGCAAGAAACTGGTCCGCGTCGCCCAGGCAGCGGTATCGTTGGCGGCGGGGCGCCGAATCCGGGTACTATGCCGATGCCGTTCATAAAAGGTTGAGTTGATTCGTGGCTAAGCGACGACCGATCACAGAAGGCTTCGTTGCCGGAGTCAGTAACTCGATCCGGCAGTTCTTTGCTCGATCCGAGATCGCGCAGGCGGCTGAGATTCAGCGCGGCGGTGCGCCGAGCGTCGAGCGGGCAGGGTTGCCGTTCAACCTGGTCAACCAGTTCGGGTATGACTCGCTCGCCGAGCACCTGCGCATCGATCAAGACCTCCAGGCTCGGTACACCGACTACGAGGAAATGGACGAATACCCAGAGATTTCATCGGCTTACGATATTTACGCCGACGACTCTGCAATGCCCAACGAGAAGGGCCAGTCGATCTGGATCAGCTCCGACAACCGGGCCGTTGAGTCAGACCTGATGGAGATGCTGCACAAGCGCATCCGCATCGAGGACGACATCTGGGGCCTGGAGCGCACGATCGGCAAGTACGGCAACGCCTTCGGCGAGCTGCTCGTCGGCAAGGAGGGGCTCGTCGGAATCAACTTCCTGCCGCCGCCCACGATGCGTCGTGTCGAAGGTCCGCAGGGACAGCTGATCGGCTTCATCCAGGATGTCCGAGGCGAGTTCAACGTCGGCCTGGAGGACTTCTACAAGCTCGCGGCCGAGCGTGGAGCAGACGGGGAGCGCCGTCGCCCGCCGGGTGAGTTGACGGTATTCGAGGACTGGGAGGTCGTTCACTGGCGCTTGCGCGGCAAGCACCTGCGCTCGGTGTACGGACACGGCGTGGCCGACGGCGCGCGCTGGATCTGGAAGCGCTTGAGCCTGCTCGAAGACGCGCTCCTGATCTACAAGCTCTCGCGCGCGCCCGCGCGCTACGCCTTCTACGTGGACATCGGCGAGTACGACCACGAGCGCGGACTTGCCTACGTCAACCGCGTCAAGAACCAGTTCGTGAAGCAAAAATTCATCAACCCGAACACGGGGAAGATGGACATGCGGCACTCGCCGCTCGCGCACGACGAGGACTTCTTCATCCCCTCGCGCGGCGGCAAGGATTCGACGCGCATCGAGATGCTCCAGGGGCCGGACTACGCTGAGACCGACACGGTCGAGTACCACCGCGACAAGCTGGTGAGCGCGATCAAGGTGCCGAAGGCGTATCTCGGCTACGGCGGCGAGGCGTCCAAGTCATCGCTGTCGAGCGAGGACATTCGGTTCGCGCGGACGGTCATGCGCGTCCAGCGCGAGACCCGGAGCGGCGTTCGTAAGGCGTGCCGCGTCCACCTCGTGGCCAAGGGGGCTGACGTGGATCGTTACGAGTACGACGCGGTCATGTCTGTGCCGTCGGCCATCCTGGAGCTGGCCAGGCTGGAGGTCATGTCGGCCACGGCCGATCTTGCCCAGCGGACCGGAGAGATCCTGTCCTCGAAGTGGATCCTCACGACCTTGTTCAAGTATTCCGAGGAGGAGGCCGAGAGGCTGATTCTCGAAAAGGACGATGACGCTCTGCGCAAGGCCAAGATCGAAGCCGAGGCGCAGCGGCTATTGGCCATGGCTCAGCAATCGGCCGCTCCGCCAGAAGAAGGCGGCGAGCCAGCGGCTGGCGGAGCTGAGGCAGGGCCGGAAGCCACGCCGGAGTCGCGTGGCCGCCGTGGAATTTCGCGCACCGACCAGGTCATGCTGGAGCGTAAGCTCGGCGACATGATCAAGCGCCAGGGCGACGACACGCGCAGATCGCTGGAGCGGAAGATGGATTCTCGTTGGCGGGCCGAGGACAAGATTGCCGAAGCCGTGTCCAAGAACTCAGGGGTGTCCGGCCGACTGCGACGGATCGAAGGCTTGCTCGGCGACGTGCGCGCTGCGATGCGCCCTGTCGAATAGCCACCGTTTTCTTGACACCAAGTTTCAGCAACGAATACCGTGGCTACTCAGTGAACATCTCTACGGAAAAACTCGTTGACGGCGACTTCCTTGCCAAGCTGATGGCTGGGTCGATGGAGTCGGCTGTTGGCTCCGTTGAGGAGGCTGTAGCAGCCAACGCTGCACTGTTCGGCGCGGAGTCGTGCGAACTGAGCACGGTCGCCACGTATCCCGACCATTTCATCGTGGTCAACGAGCACGGCGAGTTCTATCGGGGCCGCTGGGCCATGGGCAGCGACGGCGTCGAAATTTCTGAAATTGAAGAAATCGACGTCCCGGTGTTTGAGGCGTCGGCGATGGGCGCGCAGGTTCGCGAGGAAGCTCGTGAGGCCGCCAAGGCTCTGCTGATGGACGACATGGAAACGGCCGAGGACAAGATCCGGTCGCTGTACCGCCTGGTTCGGGCTGGCGTGCGCCTCACTGCCGAGGGCGTCGATGACCTGTACTCAAAGCGGGACTACGCCTCTGATGATTGGTTCCAGGCCGTCCAAGAAGAAGGAGCCAAGATCCGGGCGTTTCTCGGATCGGAGGCAGACCGTGTGCCGGTGTTCAAGCGCCGGTTCTTTTCGGCTGTCGATGGAGCTGTCACCGAGGCTCAGGCAGAGGGCCAGCGCGACACCCTGAAGCAGGGGCTTGGGGAACTGCACCGCGGCTTCGTAGGGATGCGCAACCAGATCGCGTTGGCGCGTCAGATCGATGGCACGCGCAAGCTTCGCGACGAGTCCTCCGGGATGGAGTCCTCGGACTTCGTTGAATTCGTGGGCGGCCTTAGCGCTGCTCTTGACGATGTGATCGGCATCCTGGGCGACGCTCAGGCAGTGGCCGAAGACGGTTCTATCAAGTGCCTGGCGAGGGTCCATGACGGGATCGCGAGCCAGGCGAACGAGTGGGCGCTGGCGTCAGCGTTCTGTGAAAAGCTCGCAAGACGCTTCGTGGGCTAAACGGTATCTTCACTGCTCGTCACGGCGAGACATGGCCGCATAATCGGAGGATTGAGACATGCTGAATCGGAACACGAAGGTTCGTTCACTGGCCGAGGAACTGAAAGAGATCGGCTTGGACCCCAAGAAGACGATTGGCCAAATCAATCGCACGACGAAGCTGGTCGAGTCTCGCGCATTTGGCAGCCAAGGCGGGGGTGCCCCGTCGTACCTGCGCCCGGTCAAGCCGGTCAAGGCGCTCTCCGAGGCGACGGAGTCCACGGACTACGACGACGACGGTGACGGCATCGATCTGTCGGAAGCGGTGAAGATGGTGAAGCAGCGCCGCATCGGCGCAGCGGAAAAGGCCAAGACTCGCCGGGAACGCATGCACAATCGCGGCAAGATCAAGCAGGCTGGCAAGGCGTACCGCAGGGGCAAGGGCAAGCGCGTAATCAAGAGGCACGCGAAGGTCACCAAGCGCATCGGCGTGGCCGGTATGCAAAGGCTGGCCAAGGGTCGTAAAAAGGTGATGACGCAGGGCGATAGCCCGCTGTCGAACCTGCGCGAGGATCTGAACAGCGCCGAGGGCATCGAGATCGGGTCCAGCAATTCGACGAACGCTCTTGAGGACGCCGCACGCAACGCTGGTTGGCTCGCCATGTATATCGGCGAGATTTTCGAGGCGGTCGGAGACCTCCAGTCCGCGGACACGTTGTTCGACGCGAGCGACGCATCGGCCGACCTGGCCGAGCAGCTCTCGGGCGACATCACCGAGGAAGACCTCACCGAGGAGCAGTCGCAGATGCTGGAGCGCGTGCTCGGCACGCTCGTGAAGGCGCTTCGCATGTACGAAGCCATGGGCTCCCCGTCGCTCTTTGATGCGTTCGATCTTGCCGAGATGGACGGCGATGACGACGAGGACGAGGACGAGGACGAAGACGAAGACGAAGACGACGAGGACGAGGACGAGGACGACGACGAGGACGAGTGACCGACGGGCGAATACTGATTCGTCTCTCGGATTTGATGGAAGGCAATAAGCGGAGGTCGGCGTATAGGAGCGCGAGACGGGAACTGATTGGATTCGAGCTGCCCACTTCTGGGATCAGCAAGAAAAAGAGAAAGTCCCCCGAGGACAAACCGGGACGTCTAATCGCAAGGACGCCCCTCGCATCCAGGCAACGCTGGCGAAAGTGGTGACATGGCTGAACTCCTGATCGATTCGATGCCGATGCTCAATGTCCAGCTCCACGAGGATGCTGGGCATCCGGGCAAGATCATCATTCGTGGCCAGTTCGCTCGCTCGGACAAGGCGACGGAGAACAAGCGTCTGTATCGCGAGAATCTCTGGCGTCGGGAGTTTGGTCGTCTCAGCGAGGCCATCAGCAACCGCGGCATGTTTGGCGAGCTGGATCACCCGTCTGACGGTCGCACCAAGCTCGCGCGCGTGAGCCACATCATCACGAAGCTCGACATCAGGGGCAACGAGGTGATCGGCGAAGCCGAGGTCATCGACACTCCCAACGGCCGCATTATGAAGGCGCTTGCCGCGGCCAATGCCCGGGTCGGAGTTTCGAGCCGCGGGTTCGGATCCACCAAGTCGTTGCCGGATGGCACGCTGGAGGTCCAGGAGGACTTCCGGCTCGACACGTTCGATTTCGTTGCTGATCCAGCTACCAAAACCGCTTACCCCAAGGTTTTCGCCGAGGAACGTGAGCGGATGTTCGAGGGAGATGACATGACGCTGGCCGATCTCAAGCGTAACTATCCGGGCCTCGTCGAGGAGCTGTCCAAGCAACTCACCGAGAACACTTCGGGCGCAAACATCTCTCGTCTCATTCAGGAGACCGAGGAGCGGACCACGCAGCGACTGACCGAGGACTTCGGCGTCAAGCTGCGCCGGGCGACCGAGGTTCTCGAAGACGAGATCGCTTCCCATGTCAGGAGCGACCTGCTCAGTGACCCGGCGGTTGCCGGTGCCAAGCAGGTTGTTGAACAGATCGTTGGCCTGGTGAAGTCGTACGGGCTGGACCCGCAGGCGCGCGAGGACCTGGACAAGCAGACCGAGGAAATCGCTTCGCTGAAGACACGCCTGGCGGACCGTGAGCTGGAAGTTCACAAGCTCCAGGCAGAGTCCAACGAGCTTCGCGCGCTGGCCAAGGAGGCCGCCTACCGGCTGCACCTGGAGCGTCTGGTCGGCAACGATCCGTCGCGTGAGGCCATCGAAGCTCTCATCGGGGACGTGACGAAATTTGCGACGAAGGAGGAGATCACCTCCAAGGTCGAGACCGTAAAGGCGGAGCTGGACAAGCGCGGCGGGGCAGTGAGGCCGATGTCGGACAAGGCTGCCGAGGCTGCCGAAGCTGCCGCCGGAGAAGCGGCCGAGAGCATCGCCGAGAGGGACGAGGAGATCGCGCTGCTGAAGTCGCGCATCGAAACGATCGAAGCGGAAAAGGCGAGGGCATCGGATCGCGCCGTGAAGGCCGAGGGTACGGCCCGCAAGGCTGTGCGCGTCGCCGAGGACCTTGAGATCCAGCTTCACGTGGAAAAAAGCGTGAGCGAGCAGTCAGATGAGCACCGCTTGGCTCTGCGAGAGCTGTGTGAGGACGCGGCTTCGGTGAACGAGGTCGATCGCATCGTGCGCCGCTTCAAGCCAGCTCGGAGCATCGACGAAGATGAAGCAAGTCGGATCCGAGCCCGGGTTTCCCGTGGCAAGGGTCGTGATTTGACGGAAGACACCAGTGGAGCCAAGGGCGCCAATGGTGTGAGCGGATCGAATGGGCGAGGGCTCGGCCCCCTCGCTGAAGTCGGTCTGGACACGGCTACATTCGATCGACTCGCCGGTAGAAAAAACCGGGCCTGAGTACGAGAAGTTGAAAGTTGCTCGCTAAGGCGAGACAAGTATTGAGACGGGTACTGTAGGCCCCAACATAGGCCGGTTTATCGGAGGATAGTAGATGGAAGCGCGAAACATGATGACCGAAGCCAAGTCCGTGCGAGATGATTCGTACGGCGCATTACTCGAAGACAAGTGGGGCAACTTCCTCGAAGGCGTCAGCGAGCCGTACACGCGGCGCGTGATGTCGTTGCTGTACGAAAACCAGTTCGAGGACATGAGGCACCAGCTTCAGGAGGACACTCTTGCGAACAACGCGGGGACGTACACCAAGTACATCTTCCCGGTTCTGCGGCGTGTGTTCCCGAACCTGATCGCCAACGAGATCGTCTCGGTGCAGCCGATGACGGCCCCGGTCGGCGCAGTGTTCTTCTTTGAGTACAAGCACGGCAAGTCCAAGGGCGGGACGGTTGCAGGCAGCAACCTGATCCAGAACTTCGACAAGGACTTCAGCTCCGAGAAGGTGTCCGGCGAGCAGCTGGCAGTTCCGGACGGCGCTAGGTTCGGCGGCGCAGGTACCCCGCTCTCGGTGATCTTCCAGTACAGCCCGGTTCGACCGCTCGACTCGAACAACGGAATCTCCGTGCTGGTCGAAGACATCGACGCGGACGGTACCGTGGCGCAGTCGGCGACCGACGACGGCGCAGGCGGCTTCACTGGAGACGTGGCCTCGGGTTCGATCAACTACGCCACCGGCCAGTTGACCGGATTCTTGTTCACGGTTGCACCGGCGGCAGGCGCGGGTCGTACCATCAAGACCACCTATGTCTACGACTCGGAAGCCAATAAGCAGGTGCCCGACATCTTCTTGGACATCGACTTCCAAGAGATTCGCGCCACAACGCGCAAGCTGAAGGCCCGCTGGTCGGCAGAAGCGTCAGACGACCTTCGGGCGTTCCACGGCGTCGATGCAGAGACCGAGCTGGTGGCCGGTATCAGCCAGGAGATCGGCCTGGAACTGGACCGCGACATCTTGAATCAGCTGTTCCAGGCGTCGGCCTCGACCATCGCGACCTTCGACTTCACCGTGCCAGCTGGCCTGAGTGAAGTGGATCACATCCGGTCGTGCCTGACGCGGATGTCCGCCGTCAGCTTCCTCATCCACAAGAAGACCCTTCGCGCTCCTGCGAACTGGTACGTGACCTCGCCCGAGGTCAGCGCCAAGCTGGTTCAGCTCCAGTCGCACGGCGATCTTCGGTCGATCTACTCGTCTGGCACCGAAACCCCGCTGGGTCCGTTCGACGGCATTCAGACGCCGCCGAGCTACGGTCCGATCAGCAGCCACCAAGGCATCCTCAAGATGGGCATGCTGAGCAACAAGTGGTGGGGCTACCAGGATCCGTTCTTCAACTTCAACCAGATCATGCTCGGCCTCCGTGGCCAGAGCTACCTCGACGCTGGCTTCGTCTTTGCGCCCTACGTGCCGCTCCAGATGACGCCGACGTTCCTCGACCCCGAGGACCAGACCTACCGGAAGGGTATGCGCACGCGCTACGCCACCAAGCGTCTTCGTGACGAGTGGTACGGCCGCGTGACGATCACTGGCGGCCTCTGAGCCAGTGGGGCTCCTGCGGGGGCCCTGAGCCTGAAAGGCGGGAGGGTGTCGGGCAACCGGCCCCTCCCGTTTTTTGTTCCTGATGATCCGAGAGCGCAAGGAGAGAGACATGGGCAAGCGAATCAGCGAGAGGTCCGGACTTGATCCAAGCTTCATGATGAAGCTGGACGATCTTCGCAAGAAGGCGGAGAAGGAAAAGGGAAAGGAGCCCAAGGATAAGAAGAAGCTCCCGTCGGCGAAAAAAGAGGAGCTGTTGCGCGAGCTGGATCGCCTCGAATCAACATCGTCGCCGTTCCCCGAGGCGCGCGAGTCGCGCATTGAGCGGGTTCGCTCCATGCTGGAGCGCAGCGCTGGCCTGGACCCGTCCTACATGATGAAGCTGGCCGATCTTCGCAAGAAGAAGGAAGCGGATGACGAGAAGAAGGCTGCTGCGGCCAAGGGCAGCAAGGGGCCTACCAGCAGGCGGAGAAAGTAGGTGGGCCAGGCTAGAAAACAGGTGCTGACCGAGGCCCTCGCGCGCGTGAGCGCGCCGGGGGAACTCGTCCAGGCCGTTTCTGAAGCCTTGGGGGTGTCCGAGGAAATTGCTGAGCGCGCGCTCGACGAAGTTCTTGACGAGAACCTATTGGGCATGGCGCTGGCTTCCAAAGCCATCGGCAATGTTGCCAGGTCATCCAGAGACGAAGTCGATCCGTTCGTAGGAATCGCCCGCGAGATTTCCGACACGCGCAAGGGAAACAGGTACACGAAGCTGAGGAAACGTACCAATCAGGGACTGGCCAAGAAACGCGGGAGAGAGATCAGTGGTCGCCCATTGCGCGCCATCGACTTCAACAGAGATCGTAAGAAAAAGGTAATTGGTCGGTACGATCGGTTCAAGAAACACATGCAGAAGCAGGGGGTCAAGAAGCTGGCTGGCAAGATCGTCTCTGCTGCCAAGCGAGGTATGAAAATGGTTTTTGGAAAGTGGCAGAAAGTGGAAGCCATTGAGATGCGCCGCGAGCTGGATCGCCTCGAATCAACATCGTCTCTATTCCCCGAGGCGCGCGAGCAGCGCATTGGGCAGCTGCGCAAGGCTTTGAGGGAGTCGAACCCTCCCATGGCTAGCGCTTACGACAACGCTACTCCGCCAGCAGGTGCCATCATCATCCGCCACGGCTCGTATGAGGGATGGGTCTCAAGGAGCGATTTCTATCTTATGTACGATGACCTCGATCATGTGCTCGAAGCCAAGTCCAAGGAAGACGCCGTAAAGCTCTACGCGATTTTGTCGAAGGACAAGAAGGCGCTCGTGGGCATCCATAAGCACGAGCAGTATCACGCCGATCCTTCCAAGCGAAAGCCTGGGATGAGGGAGTGGCTCGAAAGCAAGGGCATCGACTACTATTTCACCAAGGGTTACCACTGAAGGGCGAGGTTAGAGACATGTTGATCGAACGCAAAACTTACGGCGCTGGTTACGGGATCGCGTCGATGGAGCGCGACTTGTTCGAGGAGGCTCAGGCCGCCCGAGAGCTGCGCGAGGGCATGTCCAAGCCGCGTGTTGGCGATACCGTTTGGTACGACGGCGAAAAGGCCGCGATCACGGACGTTCGCCCGGACTCCCAGTTCGGTGGCTGGAAGGTCGAGCTGGATGTCGGCGGCCAGAAGGTCACCGTCAACCCCGGGCTCAGCCTGGAGTTCGGCTCCAAGAACGACCAGCAGACCAAGAGGAAGCGCCAGACGCTTCTGCAAGCGCTACGCGGTGCCGTCAGCCGCGGCGGTCAGTCCATGCCGGACACGGCGTTTTCGTCCAACCCGATGGGCGAATCTGTCTTAGCGCGGAGGATTCGCCAGGCAATGGCCGAGGGCGTGCCAGGCGTGTCCGGCGAAGCGCCAGGCCCTCAGTCAAACCCGAGTCCTACCGATTACAAGGAGAAGTCGATCAGCGAAATCGCTTCGGCCATCCGCAAGCATTGGAAGGCGGTCAACTATGCGGCAAAGCCGTACCTCAGCGCCATGATTGGTATGGAGGAGATTGACGACGACTATGGCGCCGAGCCGGGGCGGGAGATGGTTGCTCGTTTTCTGGCCAACGCGGGCTCGTTCAAGGGCCCCGAGGCCAAAGTCATCAAGACAGAGCTGAAGCGTCGCCTTGGGCGGAAGTAGAAGGAGTCGAATATGCCGACATACAAGAAAGCACCAGCCTTCCGAGGCAAGGACGTAGTCCTGAGCGTTGGAAGAACACAGATCCGGATCGAGGACGGCAGGGAGTACACCGACCAGCGGCTTGGCAAGTTCGTGAGCCACGGTTTTCTGATCGAGGTCAAGGACGCCGCGCCGCCTGTCGTGGCGAGCCCCGTGCTGGCAGTGAAGCCAGCTGCTCCGCCTCCGCCTCCGCCTCCGCCGCCGCCGCCGCCGCCGCCCGCAGAGGTGCCTGCGCCATCAGTGGATGATCAAATCGATCAGGACCAGGATGCGGAGCCGGAAGAACTCGACGATGAAGACGGCGACGTCGCTGTCGAGGATCAATCGGCGCAAGACGACGCGCCAAACGTGACCGAGAAGCTACGCAAGGGGCGCAAGAAGCCCAAGAAGTAGTAGGCTTGTCGGGCAATGACGACATCCTTCGATCCGCTGAATAGGGCCGACGTAATCAGCTGGCTCAAGAGGGGCCTCGGCGGTGGCATCGTGGTCATCGAGCTGTGCCAGGAGCACTTCGAGGACTCCTTTGCGGACGCCATACGCTGGTACATTGGTCGCAATGGCATCAAGCGACGAGCGGTTCAGAACATCGTTGGCGGCATCCAGGAGTACCAGATGCCAGACGACTGCGACGAGCTGTTGGAGGTCTGGTTCCCCGGAGTCCAGCTCGACATCATCGCTGCAATCAACCCATACGCCTTCATCGACGTCGATCAGATACCGACCGCTTCTCAGTCGATAACCGGAGTTCCAGGCGGGTCGTTTTACGGCACGCTGCACCAGGTCCTGGCGCACGCCGAGACGGCTCGCAGGATAACGGGAAGCGAGCCTGCGTGGGAGTATTTCAAGGACACCAACACGCTGCACATTGCGCCGCGCAACCAGCGCGGAGGGTTGGCGATCGCAAGATACATCAGCACGACCCTGGGGTGCGACAACCCGGTCTTTCCGGCGACGACACCGGTCAACGACTTCAAGCGCCTACGGTTCAGGCACCGCGAGCTGATCCTGCGTTATGCGTTGGCCAAGGTGAAGGAGCGCCTCGGTAGGGTGCGCGGCAAGTACAGCGATTTGCCGTCTTCGGGCGGAGCCAAGACGCTCGACGGTGAGACCTTGTTGGCTGAATCGAAGGAAGAAGTGATGGCTCTCAACGAGGAGATCATGGAGCTGAACGAAGGTGTTCCGTTCCTGATTGGGTGAGCCTCATGATGAACCTGGTCCCAATCTCAGCCCTGCTTGGCGAGGCCGAAAGGATATCGTCGCCGGAGTACAGGGCTGGCTACGATCGGATCTTTGGCAAGAAGCTGAAGGCCAAGAAGCCGGTTCTCAAGAAGATCAAAAAAGTCGTCGCGCCCGTGGCCATGAAGAAGCCAAAAAAGCTCGCTGAGCCTGCGGCTCCCGAGAAGCCTAAGAAGGTTGCCGAGCCTGCGGTTCCGGAGAAACCCAAGAAGGTCGTTGAGCCCGCGGCCACGAAGAAACCGCCTGTGCCGAAGACGCCCAAGGCCGAGATGGCGAAGGGCGTCAAGCAGCAACAGTCTCGTCAGAAGGCCACCAAGACGCGCGAGATGAAGGCGCGCGAAAAGGAGAAAACTGGGCTCGCGCAGGCGCGCGCGGATCGGCTTGCGAGGCGAGACAAGGTCAAACAGGACATCGCAAAAAAGACAGGGACAGCGAAGCCGCCGGGACTCAACACGATACCGGCTCAGATCGCGCACTGCATGATGGCGGTACACGTGAAGCGCAGGAAGTCGAGGGTGGCCGCGTGGAATATCTGTCGGTGGGCCATGACCAAGCACGGCTACCTCGACGGTCCGTACAGGGTCAACACCAAGCTGCCCAAGGCCGTGAAGCAGACCGGCAAAGGAAGCAGGCGATCGTTTCAGCACGGCATGGAAAAGGCTCCCTTGAACGGAGGCGTTCCCGGCAATGGCGGGTCTAAGTTCGCGAAGTTTGTTACGATGTTCAAGACCGCGGAACCCCAGTTCCTGAAGAAGGCGTAGATGGCCAAGACATATCACTCCATGAACGGACGGTTTTGTCCGCCAGACGCCGCGAAGACCGTCATCAAGGATGGCGAGCGCTTCAAGGTCGTGCGCCAGCACCGACGGCTGAAGTCGAAGAAGGAGGCGCTGGAGCGCCCGGCCAAGTCGAGCAGGTGGATCGCGTTGCCGGAAGTGATTGCCATGTTGGGCGTGGTGGAGCGCCCTATTCTTGATTCTGTAGGTAGCAGAACAACTGTTGACGCCGAGGTTTAGAGACGAGGCCGATGAGCTGCAAGGACACATCGCTTCAGGGCGTATGCCAGGACACGACCATCGACGGGCTCGGCGCGGGCGGCGCGGCCAATGTGCCGAACATCTTTCCCGGGATCGGCGCAGGAGGCGTTCCGACCGAGCTGCCGCTGTGGGATTCGGTTGCCACAGAGCCTGCGAAGCTGGCCGGTACGTCATTCCGGATCTATTCGGTGCGCAGGGCCAAGAACCGACACCCGCTGTACGCAGAGCCATCTGCCAATGGGAACTGGGAGTACCACGGCCCATGGGAGATGATGGGCGCGTTCATGTTCGATCAGACCGGCGACACGCAGGCTTCTGTCGAGGAATCCGGTCTTCGACACAGCGCAAACGCAGTGCTCTCCGTGTCACGCAAAGAATTCGAGATGGCCGAGGCTCCGGAGCCGAAGATTGGCGACGTCATTCACCTTTGGAACAACAGGCCGTTCAGCTCCGACTATCAGTTCTGGGATGTGGTGAAAGCAGATCGTGACGGCGGCATTTTCACGAACGAAGCCTTCGTGCAATGGACGATTGCTCTTGCGCGTCGCACGACGTTCGACGCCGGTCGCAAGATCCTTGGTTCTGATGTTCACACCCCGACGCACGAGGATCGATGAGCTGGTCGCGCCAACTTGATGCTGCGATGGCAGAGGACTTTAGTCTGTCGTACGCGGCTGGTCAGGAGGTTGAAGTCCGCACACGCTCCGGCGCGTTGGTAGCCAGCGGCGTCGTGCTTGGCGTTTCAGACGAGACCAGGTCGGTGATGATCATGGATAGGTCGTCTGGCACTGATCTTCAGATTGAGCTGGACCCGAGGATGTACGACATCCGCAAGATGACTCGTGGAGGCCCGGCGGGCGTTCAATCGCCAGGGACTCAGTCGAGCCTGTCGGTCGCTCCGAGTCGGCCAGGGACGAACAGCGGCGGAGGACGGTGAATGAGCGGGCCCGGACATGTGGCTGGCTTCATGGCGCAGGGGTACGCCTTTCCGTGCGCGTGCTGCGCGAAGCTCTGGCGGGCCAAGGAGCGCGGCATGGATGCGTGCGAGGCCGCCCTCGGCAATCAGGACTGCGGCGGGCCAGTGGCCGGGATGTCGTACCCGCTGTATGAGGGGCCGCTCAGCGTGTCGGCGCTGGCAACCCATTGTTGTTTCTGCGGAGATCGCGCGGCGGAGGCCGTCACGTCGGTTGGCCAGCCAACGCGATTCGTCGGCATTTGTCTGCGCCACTCTCCGGCCATCGATCGGCTGGTGGTCTCGGCTGAGCTGGCGCGCAAAAGAGTGTCCAATGGCTAAGCCGTTGCTCCAGATCATGACGAAGCCGAACAACCGGAACCGGCAGATCCGTGTGCTGGTCAACGAGCTGGACGACAGGATCGCGGCGATCATCGAGTGGCTGCCGTTCTTGGTTGCCGAGCAGACGCTTGCGGACGTCGTGAGAATGGCTCCCGGCGACGTACCGGGATACCCGGGGATGCTCCAGATACGGAAGGTCAATGTGAGGGGCATTGACCAGGCGATTGGCATCATTGCGCCCGGTTACAAATTTGCGTCGAGGCTCAAGCAGGACGACGCCGCGGTGACGCTTCTGTTCGTCAAAGCCGTCATGAAGACGGACCTGGGGAGCGGCAAGCGGCGCTTGGTGAACGAGGCGGCAGGAATACTGGCCAAGCACAGCCCTTGGACGATGAACACGCTGCCGTATGAGCCGGATCGGACGGCTGCTTCCATTCGGGCTCTCCGGGCGACCTCGGCGGAGGTGCAAAAGATCGAGGCCGAGCGACAGAAAGAGCTGCCAGCAGTTCAGAAGCAGCTCCAGAAGGCTGGCATCAAACAGTTTCGGGCGGCCAAGGATCGCGTTGGTCGCAAGGTCACGAGAGACATCGGCTTCGAGGTGTTGCGTCGAGAATTTGGCATCCAGTCCAGGGCGAGCGCACACTGGCGTCCCGCAATCAGGACCGCGCGCACAGAGCATGTGGATACGGCCTTGAAAAACCTGTTACGATGGCTGACGGTTCCATCGGAGAAGCGCTGGCAGAAGAATCTGGTGATCAAGCAGGAACAAGGGTCCGTGATCAGCAGGGTGAAACGATTTCAACAAGCGGTCTCGGGATAACCGAGGCCCGGAGGAGACTGAGCATGAATATCGACAAGGTGAACGCAATTCTGGGCAAGGCGCTCATTCACATCCAGCTGGCCGAGTCCGAGGTGCTGCGCTCGGTGGCAGAGGACATCGCCTTCGGCGACGACGATGGGCCGACCGACTTCGTCAGCGCATACGTGGACTCCGTGGCGAGGACCGTGTCCGAGGCGGCGGAAGTTAGCGTCTCGCACGCGGGCAATGTGGTCATCGAGGCCATGGAGGAGCTGGCCAGCGAGCACCCCGTCACCGTGAGGTCCACTGCCGACATCGCTGCGTGGGCCACCAGTACCGGTCTTGCGGACGAGATCGCGCGTCGTCTGTCCTGAGAGGGACGGCGTTGGCGAACGGCCGCACAGGGAGCGTGTTTCTTGAGCACTTCGATCTAGGCGTCGCAACGACGCTTGGCGGAGAGCTTGTGAACGCTAACCTGGGCGGCGAGCAGGTTCAGGTCTACGCGGTGAAGATCGACGGCGTCAACGGGCCCGGCGAGTACAACGGTATGGTGCCGATTGTTATGTCGGCACCGGACGAGGCATATCAGTCGGCACACCTGCCTGAAATTTTGATCACGCGCTCGTCGGCGATGATGCAGATGAGCAGATGGTTCCCCGGCGGACACGAGTACCAGGTTCCAGCATCGAACGCGCAGCAGGTGGCCGGACCTGGCGGGCGCATGATGCCCAACAGGGTCGAAAAGAAGTGGTGGACGTACCCGTTCGAGATCATTTACGACGTCCAGCTCAGGGCCAGGCAAAGGATCGATGCGGATCGGATGCTGCGCCATGTCGGGCGGCATTTCTGGGCGTACGGGCAGGTGTTTTTGATCGATACTGAGGGCGACGAGCGCGGCTACCATGTCTTCGTTGATGTGTTCGATCCGATCTCAGAACTGACTGACGTCTCAGATCGGTTGCAAGGACACATTATTTCGTTGAGAGTCGAGGGCGAGCTGGACTTTGCGGAACCGTTTATCGCTCCGACATCTCCAAAGCTTCGGACTAACGTGATCGCTGGTACAAAAACATGAATTTACCGTTCTGGTATTATGCAGGTCGAGTCACGACGGCCATTGATCTGCCAGGCGGCCCAGTCGTGATCACGCCACGGTCCAAGTTCCATGCACTGCCGACGGCAGTCGCTCACCTGGTCAAAGTCGGCCTGGTGAAGCGGTTGCCAGATCCACCGGTGACTCCGCTGGTGCAGCCGGTCGTCGCCGTCGAGGCGACCATCCCAGTAGCTCCCCCGATCAAGAAGCCCGAGCCGCCTCCACTGGAGGTAGCCAAAAGCGTTCAAGCGGAGTCATCCATTGATCCGAAACAGCAGGAGACTGTGGTAGTCTCTGTTTCGGAGTTGGAAGAAGGCGAGCAGTCAGAGCAGTCTGAGCAGTCTGGAGATGGCACGCCCGTGCCTGTGGAGTCGGAGTTAGAGTTGGAACAAGAGCCTTCGGAGCGAAGGCGCAAGCGACGAGACCGGTAAGCTCCTCAGTAGACAACCCTTTGTCGTCGGCATCAGGCGAGAGGTAACGGGCAATGACAGAACGGCTGCATCCAGGTGTATTTGTCGAGGAACGTCGGCGTGGGTTGACGTCGATTCAAGGCGTTTCCACATCGAACTACGGCACGGTCGGCTTCACGCCTCGCGGCCCGACCGACACGCCGATTCTGGTCACGAACTTCGATCAGGCCACTCGGACGTACGGCTCGTTCAACGAGACGAGTCAGATGCTCACGCATGTGTTCGCGTTTTTCGCGAACGGCGGCGTGCGGGCATACGTGGTCCGCGTCGTGGCTTCGGACGCGGTTGCCGCCGCCGGTGCCATCGGCAATCCAGTGAGCGAGGAGACGATCGCCACTGGCGACGGCGCCACCAAGGCAGTTGCTGGAGCGCTTGCAAATTTACCGGTTCGTCCCGGGTCGGTCACGATTGGGTATTACGAGGCGGGTACGCCGTTGGTGTTGGTAGCTGGCACGTACTCGCCAGCCGTGGACGGCGTTGCCGGTGTCGGCACAACCAAGGACGTGCTCGGTCGCATCATCGTCGCTGCCGGGGCTGCGATTGTGCCAGGCACGGTCACGATCGGAACGCTCGTGTCGGCGGTGCCGGTTCTCTACGCGGATCCAGGCAAGGACGGTTTCCTTCTTGATGCCGCCGGTGATCAGCGTGGATTCGTTGACTACGCCACGGGCCACTGGAATCTGAGCTTCGAGCTGACCGGCGACGGCGGCGCGCTCGATCAGGTGCCCGACACGGCAAGCGTTCCATCGCACTCGTATACGCCTGCTGGCACGGCTCGCACCGTCACCGACGACGGCGCTGGCGTGATCAACGGCGCGACGCTCGATGTGCCAGGCGCCATCGCCTACGACACCGGCGTCGTCACCTTCACGGTCGGCGTGGCCTTCCCGGCACCACATGACCTGAACCTGATCCAGGCCGCCTACATTCAGAACGCTTTCTCGGTCGATCCGATTTCGCGCGGCGTGTGGGGCAACGATGTGGACGTGCAAGTCCGCGGCAGCTCCGACTTCTATGATCGGGAGACGGCTGCGTACTCCAAGCATGACGTGCTGGTCTTGCTCGAAGACGACGTGAAGGAGGTATTCAGCGCGGTCCAGTTCACGAACCCGGCCGGGTCCGACTACGCCATCACAGCTGTCAACGAGCCCTTCACTGGCTCGGCATTCGTCGTTCTGGTGGAGCCGTCGAACGCCGACGAGAAGCCCGCGAACCTCGACGGTCGCCTGCGCGTGCGCCCGACAGGCGCTGGCAATGGCGTGGCCACGGCCTTTGGCTCGACGGCTCTTGCCGATCCGGATGGCTTCCCAGACATCCCCGTAGGAGCGCGGTCGCCGAACCTTCAGACGCCAATCCAGGAGGCGTCTGTCACGATCACCTTCACCGAGGAAGGTGGCGCGGTGCGCACGATTACCGACGACGGCGAGGGCAACCTCATCGGCGACGTGGATCCGGGTGCCCCAGTTGGCTTCAATCGGATCGACTACGAAACTGGCAAGTTCGCCTTCAAGACCTTGGTGGCGATCTCCAGGGCGGAGACGACGCATGGAGCTGGCGCTGGCGTCTTGCCGGTGGCCGGGTCGCTCCCCTCGATCTCGTACCGGCTGGAGCCAGTCTCTACGCTCAACACCGACGCCCTCACCGGTGGCTCGGACGGCGTGGCACCGATTGGCCGTAACCAGTTGACCGACCCGGCGCTCAAGGAAGATCGCCTGGGCATGTACGGCCTGCTCAGGACTGACGAGCTGCTGAACATTGCGATCCCTGACGCGGCTGGCAACGTGACCATGGCCGTGGACCAGGTCACCGAGGCCGAGGTCAACGGCAAGTGGTTCATCATCCTGGCCACCACGCCTGGGCTTACCCCGCAGCAGGCCCGCAACTACCGCCGCAACACCCTGGGCATCAGCTCGTCTTATGCGGCGCTCTACTGGCCGTACATTATGATCGCGGACCCGGTCACTGACCGCAACGTGAACGTGCCGCCGCAGGGCCACATCGCGGGCGTGTACGCGCGCACGGACGCGACACGCTCCGTGGGCAAGGCACCCGCGGGCACGGTCGATGGCCGTCTGGCATTCTCGGTTGGCTTGGAGCGTGTGTCCGAGTTTGCGGAGCTGGACATCCTGCTCAACAGCCAGGTCAACGCCCTGATCGACACGCCTCAGACCGGTCGCGTTGTCTGGGGTGCGCGCACCCTGGAGAATCCGCCGGACGACTTCAAGTTCATCCACGTCCGCCGGTTGTTCAACTTCCTCAAGGCGAGCATCTTCAACTCGACGCACGGATTCGTGTTCGAGAACGTCGGCGCCACGCTGCGCGGTCGCATTCAGCTCACGACCGAGAGCTTCATGCTCGGGCTGTTCAATCAGGGCATCTTCGCCGGTTCTCGTCCGCAAGACGCCTTCCAGGTCATCTGCGACGAGACCAATAACCCTCCGGAGACAGAGCAGGCGGGAGAGGTTATCTGCGACGTCTACGTCGCCGCGAATACACCGGGCGAGTTCATCGTGTTCCGCATTCAACAGAAGTTCACAAGCACCTGATTCGCGAGATTGGTTTGATGGTTCGGGCCAGCCAGCCCACTTAGGAGGACGCAAGACAACATGGACGCAACGATCACAAACCTCGGCTCGGCACAGGTGTTCATTCCTGGTCCGAACCTGGATATCCCAGCAGGCACCACGGTTGCGTGGGCAAACATCTCGCTCGATGACCTCGACGGCAACTCTGTGGTCAAGAGCGGCGTAATCGCGGGCACGCTCTCGGTGTCAGTGACGCCGAGCGCGGACGACGCCGCTTCCGCCTTGCAAGGCTCTCTGAGCCCGGCTGGTCTGGAAAAGTACACCTTCGCCAACCTGCCGACTGGGTATGAGGGCCGCACGGCCTTCGTGACCAACGGTCGAAAGACTGGCGAAGGCGCAGCCGCAGGCACCGGCATCCCGGCCTACTTCTCGACCGCGGCATGGCGGCGGTACTACGACGACGCAGCGGTCACCATCTGATTGCCGCTCTCTCTGCGTTTGCGGGGAAGGGTAACGGGAATCAATGGCTGCGCTGATGAATCCACAATTTGTCGTTGTCGAGCAGCGGATCACCGCTGGCTCTGACTGGAGCGGTGCTGAGCCGACGACGACGCCGAGCTATGCCACCAAGGGCATCAAGGTCTTCCCGACAGACATCGTTGGCGGGTTGTTCACGTTCGATTTCACTTCGTACTTCCTGACCGAGGTTCAGCAGATCAGCGTGGATTTCGCCGGGGTGGGATCCAAGTCCATCGTCATTCGCCGTGCGTCCGGCCCTGACATTCAGATTTTCAGCTCGACCGACCCTCTCGAAGCCATCGTCCTCTGTACCGACAAGTTCCAGCTCGCGTCCGACGAGAGGATCGCCATCATCTCGGCCGGTGCTGCTGCGGCCATGTACGCGAGGATCATCGCAAGGCCGCTTCACCCCGAGCCGTCTTCTCTACTGACATTCCCGTAAGGAGGCCGCGTGTCCGTATACGCCAATGGGCGAGACACCAGTCTCCGGGTTCTCGGGCAGTACCCCGGCGCTGGCGATGTGGGCAGCAAGGCGCTGTCGATGGCTCCGGCTGTCGTGAGCGGCAACAAGCCGTGTTTCTACACGGAGAACGGGTTCCTGGTGTCCAGGATGCAAGCGTCGTTGCGCGGCTCTGCTGTGCCATCGGTGAACTGGACCGTCCGCTTCGCTCCGACGCGCGACGCGGTTGGCACGGAGATCATCGAGGGTGGTGATGCGACCAATGATCTGGCCAACGGCAGCTCGCACTTGCTGTTTAGTAATTCGGCTATCCCGGCCAACTCGTTCGTGTGGCTTGAGGTCACGGCAGTTGGCGGCACGGTGGATGAGTTCGGGGTGACGATCATTCCGACCTTGCCACAAGGGTTCGTCCTGTAATGCCTTGCTACATCAACGGGAAGATCCCGGGAGGAGGAGGAGTTGTTGCAGGGGCACCGGTTCCGGTGCTGGGCGACTGGTATTCCTCGGTCACGTCGGTGGTTCCGGCGGCACCGACCACTCTGACGCTGGACACAGTGCGGCGTGGCGCAGGGTTCACGCTGGCCGCCAACGAGGTGACCGTCCACATCGACGGCACTTACCTCATCGCGGCCGACGTGGCGCTGGAACGGGGCGAGGCCGGTTTCGACGTCGAAGTCTGGTTGGAGCTGAACGCGGGCGAGATCGCTGGCACCAGGACGAAGGCCGACGCCGATACGGACGTTCCGTCTTCGTCGGCCGGTCATACGCACGCGATCATGGATCTGGTTGCCGGAGACATCATCCGGATCCGGGCCGAGAGCGACGCGGCCTCTGCCTCGACTCTCGCCGATGGCGTTCGGCTGACCATCCATACTCCCGGCGCGAGCCCTGTGCTTTCGCTGCTCGACCCCGAGAACGTCAACAAGTCTCCGGCTTCGCCGGGGCTGTCTGCCGAGTCGGCGCGCATCGACCACAAGCACGACATCGACACGGCGGCGGCGATCACCGTTGCGCAGGCGAATGCCGAGGGCACATCAACCTCTCTTGCCCGCGCGGACCACGTACATAGTCATGGTGACCAGCCGCTTGGTGACGGCCTCGACCATGCAGTCGCGACTGACGCGATCAGCGGTTTCATGTCGGCGGCCGACAAGACTCGGCTCGATCGAATCCGGTCGGTCTTCTTCCTTGTCAACGCCAACGCGGGAACCGCCAAAGGCGACTACAACACGGTCTCCGTCGGCCAGAACGGATCCATCGACTTCACGTTCGCGTTCCCCGAGAACATGGCGTCGATAGTGTCCGTCCATGTTCACTGCATTCCCAACGGGAACGGCGTGAACAGGTCGTTCGATCTGGACGTTGACTACGCTTCGGTTGGCCAGGACTATAAGACGCATTCGGCGTCTGCGCCCGGTACCTTGTTTTCATTCGTCGCTAACGAGATGACAAAGTTTGAGTTGACCAGCCTGTTCGGGTCTGCCGTGGGGGGAGATATTGCTGGCGTCCTCATCGACCACAACGTCATCGGCTCCACCTTGAACTATCTGGGCATCGAGCTGGAGTACGAGGTCTAATGCCGTTCCCTACGTACACGCGCACCATGCTCGCGGAAGGCTGGGACATCGACGTTCCGAGGCTGGCGAAGGAGATCGGGGCGGCCATCCCCAAGCCGCTCAAGGTTGTGGCTGACGGGACGACGGTGACGATCGACGACGGTGGCGGCTTCACGCCCGGCGAGCAGACGACGTGCGACACGGTGGTCGCCGATCACATCGCGGCGTTTGATCCGTTGCCCGAGTACAAGCTCGAAAAGCAGCGCGCGATCGACGCACGAACCGCCGAGCTGATCTTCCAAGGCTTCACCTATGGCGGAAAGACACTGTCGCTGAGCATCTCTGCGCAGTCCTATTGGACGAACCTTTACCAGGCTCGAAACATCATGGCCGCCGGAGGGCTGTTTCCGCTCACGGTCAACACGCTCGACGACCTGGATACCTATTCCGTGGCCAGCGTGGCCGACGCCGAGGGGTTGTACCAAACAGCGGTAGGCACGATGACGTCGCGCCTTGCAAGCGGAACCGCGCTGAAGAATCAGGTGCGCGCCGCAACAACGCTTGCGGAACTGGACGCAGTCGTGGACGCGCGATGAAGGGTTTTGCGGCCAGCGGTGGCGGCGCCAAGGGCCAATGGCACGTCGGCGTTATCGAGCGCCTGATGGGTGACCAGGAGACGAACTACGATGCGTACGCGGGAGTGAGCGTCGGCGCGCTCGTGTCCGCGTTCCTCGGTCAGTTCAAGTCTGGTGAGGAGCGCAGGGCGTCTCATGCGCTGACTCAGATGTTCTCTGAGATCGAGAACGATCAGATTTGGAAGCGATGGTTTCCGTTCGGGAAGCTGAGCATCTGGAAGTCGAGCGCGCTCAACAGCTCGCCAATCGAGAAGCTCGTCAGGTCGTCGTTGGACGTCGAGCTGGTGAGGGCGTCGGGCAAGCGCGTGCGCGTGGGGGCGGTGGCCCTGGAGTCGATGGAGTACAAGATATTCAGCGAGGACTTCCCGGAATTTTCTTCTGCCGTATTGGCCTCGGCCAGTTACCCAGCGTTTTTCCGGCCGATTTCCATAGCCGGGAAGCTGTGGACCGACGGCGGCGTGCGCCACGTCACGCCGATCAAGTCCCTCATCGACCTCGGGTGCGACGAGATCGACATCTCGATCTGCCACCCGCCCAAGGGCGTGATTCCGTTCGAGAGGGATCCTGAGTGGCCGGACGTGGCGCTGCGCGCCCTGGAGATCATGAGCGATCAGCTCATCTGGGCAGACCTGGCCGAGGCAAAGCACATCAACCGTCGGCTCCAGCTCGGAGACCCAAGCCTTTCCGGCAAGAAGCACATCGCATTCCGAGTGTTTCATCCCGACCGAGTATTGTTGTCGGATCCGCTCGATTTTCGACCGAAGGATGCTGAACAGATCCAGCTACTGGGGTACAACATGGCGACATCGATCACATGATCGTGTAGCCTCTCGGGACAGGCGCATGAGCAAGCTCTCAGAACAACTCGGCATGGCAATGGCTGGCCCGACGGTCGCACCGGGGGCACCGGCACCGATCATCGACCCCGCGATGCAGCCGCAAGGGTTTCTGGTCAAGATAGTTAGGCTCCGCAACGAGTCCTACCCAGGACGCGGAGCCCAGGGCGTGCTGCCGATTTTCGTGGTTGGCCACGAGTCCATGAGCGAGATGGAGTGGAGCAACTGGGTGCGCATGCACGGCTTGCCGCATTACGGAGCCGGATACACCGAGCGTGTCATTCGCGACGGCATCGATCTCAAAGAGATGCTGCCGACCTCTGGCTTTGGTCGATACATGCGCGCCGGGCGACGACAGCGTGTTGATTACCTCGGCCAGGTCGGCGCGCTGATCTCGGCCGTCGAGCAGTGGCCCGATCTGTATAATCAGCTCGCGACGGAGATGGGCGAGCACGAGATGACTCTCGGCGCGTTCATCGACATAGCCCGCACGTTGCCCACATCGTGGGACGTTGGGCTCGGAAAGAATGTTTCCACGCTCGGTGATCTTCTTAGTCCGTCCAGCGTGGCGGACGGACCGAACTACTGATCGTAAAGGAGGAGCTGACATGGCACGAGCCCAGGCTACAGACTATCTGCACAACTTTCGATTCCACGTTCGCGCGGACACGGTGACGGGGCTCGGTGCTGATCCACTTCAGCCTGGCGGATCGCCTTCCAGCGGTCGCGGCCTCCCGGCTGGCGGCCTTCTTCCGGAGGCCGGGTTCCAGGCCGTCACGACGCCGGAACTCACGGTTGAGTCCACGGAGTATCGCGAGGGCTTGCGCACCTACGCCGAAAAGTATCCCGGGATCCCGACCACGAACGATCTCACGTTCACGCGCGGCGTCGCGCGCGAGGACTCGGCATTCCTCGCATGGGTTACGGCGGCCGTCGAGGGGCGCGAGTACCGCGCCGACGTCACGATCTTGCACGCGGTTCGTGTTGGCCGCGGCTCGGCAGCGGGAGCGGGCGGCCTGTTCAATGCGGTCAACGACTTCACGCCGTCGAACAGCCGCATATACAAGTTGTTCAACGCCTTCCCCATGCGGGTCAAGGTGTCCGGCGACATGGACGCGGGCACGTCGGACGTGAGCCTGGCCGAGGTGGATGTTGCGTATGAGACGTTTAGCGTGACGGCCCCGACCGCGGCTCTCTAGTCATGGGCGGCGGTAGCCGCGGGTGAGACTATGGCGCGCGGGCGTATTGAGGATTTGCTACAGTCCCATTCCTTCTGGGTCTTTGACGCCGGAATCCTCGGCGGCAACGTATTGTTTCCGACGCTCGATCCATCGCTGGCCTTCAGCTCGGTCACGGCACCAGAGATCACGGTCGAGGAGCGCGAGATCAAGACTGGCAACTGGCAGTTCTCTCGCCGGTATATCAAGTCGGCATCGGTCGGCGCGATCACTCTGTCGAGGGGCGTGAGGTTCTACGACAGCGACATGTATAACTGGATCACGGCCGCCATCCTCGGCAAAGATCCGGTGCGCAGATCGCTCTGCCTCATGCACTTCCTTGGATTCCGCAGCGATGGTCGCGAAGGGCAAGTCATCGGCGGCGCGCTTACCGGCGCGCTGTCCGGGCTTCAGTCCGGAGGGATCAAAAGCATCGCCCAGGGAGCCGTCGGCGGCGCAATCGTTGGCGCTTTCATCGGCAACCGCATCCCTGGCCGCATGTGGATGCTTCACGATTGCTTGCCGCTTCGTTACAAGGCGGGCGCAGACTTCGATGCCTCGACAGGGGCTGTGTCTATCCAGGAGCTTGAGATCCAGCCAGAGCACATTGTCGAAGTGACCGTTTCAACCTTGTCCGGGGTTCAGGGAGCGATCGGAGCGGTCAAGGGTTCCATCAAGGTCGTGAAGGCGTTTTCTTGATGCTCGGCTCGGAGTCGATAAGGGAGATGTTCGCCGTCGTTGTCGAGCGCGACGTGCTGGCCACCATCGAGCTGCAAGGGCGAGTTGCGGAGCTTGACGATCGCAAGCAGATTATGGCGACGATGTTCGCGGTTGGTTTCATTGCAGAAGTGACGGAGCTGAGCTGATGCCGCACCCCGCGAACAGGATGAATGCGCTTCAGGTTGTGCGTCATGCGACCAAGTCGTTCGAGGTGACGGTCAAGGACCAGGACGGTCGCCCGGTGAAGCTCGGGGGCGCAGCGATGGTCATGAGCATCGGCCCAGTGGGCGGCCCGCCCACGGTGACCAAGCGGACCGGCGAAGGCATCGAGGTCACGGACGCCGACAAGGGCAAGGCCAGGGTGACGCTGTCCTCTGATGACACGGCCAGCTTGACGGCGGGCACGCACAAGTACGATCTCTGGGCCTTCTGGCCGGGCGGCGTCCCGGAAGTGCGTTACCAGATAATCAAGCTCGCCGATCTCATCGCCTCAGATGGCATGACGACGTTCGAGTGAACTGGTAGGCTCGCGGCTATGAGTTTCGGCAGCATGAGCACGCGCACTGTTGGGGCGCCGGTCGGCATGACCGGCCAGAACGGTGGCCGACAGCAGAATTCACAGATTGTGCCGCTCTCGATCTTCTTCTTGCGCATGCAGGGCAAGGAGCCAGAGAGTCCACACAAGGACAAGTCCAAGAAGGACAAGGACAAGGACAAGCGCAAGCGCAAGCGTAGGCATGCGGACGCGGACGCGGGGGTGGGGGCGGCCGCGGGTGACCAGTCGGCCACCGTCGGCGGCGGCCACGACCAGGTCGATGGAGCGGCCGCAAAGTCGCCTGGCGAGCCAGCGGCTGAGGCTATGACGGCAGCGTCTGGCGGACCGTCGAAAATGGGCGCAACGCACGCTACCAGCGGGGCCATGGGGTCAGGGAACGTCGCGGCGTACCCAGTGCCCATCGGCGTCCCGCTACGGCGGGAAGCGCCTTGGGTGGGCCGCAAGAAGAAGCGGCGGACGAAGGAGCAGAAGCGGGAGTTGATCGGGCGGCTACTATCGGTAGTAGGCTGAGCCACAGGTAGAGAACCAGGAGTAGGAGAAGGTATATGACGGAAGAAGACAACGGGGCCGCCATGCGGTCCACCGGAACACCATCGCCATCCCTCGCGGATGCACTCGGGGCCCAGGAGGCTGGGGAGTACCAGGCGCTCACGGACGCGGCATCGGAGCGCGGCGTCTTTCATTTGGTTGGCGGGTACCTCGACGATCAGGGGGTCGTACACAACGAGATCCACCTGCGCTCGATGTCCGGCGACGAGGAGGACATGCTCGGCAATCGGTCGGTGCCGATCCTCGACAGGATGGCCGCGATTCTGACGGCGTGTACCGAGCGCATCGGCACGCTGGTAGAGCGTGGGCAGATTGCTCAGGCCATCAACCGGCTGCCCTTGGGCGCGCGTACGCACGCGATCATTTGCCTACGTCGTGTCACGCACTGGAAGCGCACCAAGGATCTCTACGACATGGACGTCCGGTGCCCGGTTGCCGGATGCGAGAAAGTCGGCAGCTATGCCGTGAACCTCGCCGAGCTGGAAGTCCACGACATGCCGTACCCAGACAAGCGGGTCTACGGACTGAAGCTGCTCGACAGCGGTCACGAGGTGACGTGGCGCGTGGCCTCGGCGCAGCAGGAGCGCGCACTGTCGGTCGTGGATGACATGGAGGATGCGCGACTGCTGACGTTCGCCATCATGGTTCGACTGGAGACCATCAACGACATGGACGTCCGGCTTTCGACAACGGATCTGCTCACCGGCGACGGCAAGAAAATCAAGCTCAGCAAGAGGGCCGAGGATCTGCTCAGTCGCGTGCGCAAGCTGTCGGTGGGCGACCGCGAGGACATTCGGACCGATATCAGCGACAAGGAGCCCAGTGTCGATACCGACTTGGAGTTCGATTGCGTCCATTGCCACAAGCCATTTAGCGGCTCGCTGAACATTGGTCAGGAAACCTTTTTTTTCCCTTCGGCGACCTCCAAACGCTTGAGACAGAAATCCTCTACATGATGGATGTCCTCGGGCAGTCTTATCGGGATATAATGACCATGCCTTGCGGAAGACGCAGGCGGATCGCTGACGAGAAACAGAACATCGACAATTGGCGAGCAAGTCGCCAAGAAGCTGCGGCGCGCAGCAGAAGGTAAACGACGAGATGGCGGCTGGTGCCGGAGGGTTAGGCAAGATCCTGGGTCTAGGATTTTTGTTTGGTGCCAAGGATACCGGCGTCGAGCGCGTCACCGGCAAGATCAGCGAGGGGTTGGATCGCGTCGGGTCAGCTGTCACCCGGGTCGGCAAAAACACGGCAGGGCTGGTGAGGTTCAGCAACGCCATCGGCGTGATTCAGAGCCTCCAGCTCGGCCGAGTTATCAGCTCGCTCGAATCGTTAGGAGAGAAAGCTGGCGTTGGGATTGGCGGCCAGGCCAATCAGATCGAGTCTTTTGGAGCCACGTTCTCGCAGACGTTCAAGCAAGCGCGCGCGGGCATGGGCGAGTTCGGCAAGGAGCTGGACAAGCAGAAGGGTAAGATTTCTGGCACCGCGTTCAACCTCGGCGTCGGAGCCGAGGAGCTGACCAAGGCCGTCGCCGACATCACGAAGACCGGATCGAAGCTGGGCGACTTCGGCCTCGACGTTCGCGCCCTTGGCGGAGCGATTCAGGCCGACATCCTCGGTGCCGAGTTGCCGAACGTATTGACGTCGCTTGCGCATGGCTATGACCTCGGGGCCAAGGGAGCCGCCCAGCTTCTCGACAAGCAGACCTCTCTTGGCGAGGCGTTCGGCGTCGGCGCGGACGCGGCCAAGGCCATGCCAGATATTCTGAAGGCTGCCGACCCGATCCTCGCCAAGTTTACGAACCTCAAGATCGACAACGTCACCGACTCGCTCACGCGGCTAGCCATCGCTTCTCAGAAAACGATTGGAGGCACGTTCCAGGAAAACATGGAGAGCGCGATTGGCGTGTTCACGAAGCTGGGTGAGTCACGCGAGCAGATGGCCGGGCTCATCACTGGGATCGGGTCTGACTTTCCGGAAGTCGCGAAGGAGCTGAGCATCGCGAGCGGCGATGTTGGCGCATCCATGGACATGATCATGTCCGACCCGCTTTCGTTCGCGAAAAGCGTTCAGAAGCTGATGTCCACGATGGATAAGTCTGATCCGAGGTTCTTGCGAATGAACCTCATGCTGTCTCAGTTTGGAGAAGGGTTTCAGTTCGTGGTCCAGGGCGGAGACAAGGCCGCGAAGGCGCTCGAAGCAGCGTCGGTACCGGTCAAGGGCTTAGAGGGCGCGTTCGGGAAGATGGTGAAAGGCGCGTCCGGGAGCACGCGCACGTTCGCTGAGAACATGGATCTGATCAAGGACAGCTTCGAGAACGGTCTGAAGCACATGACGAGCCAGACCGATCGCGAGGTCGTCAAGCGGCAGAGGGCGGCTTACAAGGCTCTCTCGAAGACCATCGACGAACTGCGCAAGCAGGGAGGGGTCAAGGGTACGTTGACCCAGGCTCTGCTCGATATAAACCGGCACGGGCTCGTTCACGGTCTCTTGCCAACGCTGGAGAAGATGGCGAAGGGCGACGGCCCGGTCGGATCGTTCAGCAAGAAGCTGAAGGAGTGGATCCCGTTGCTGGAGGGCACCGGTGACGGGTTCGTCAAGTTCGCTACCACCATGGGGCCGATGCTGATCGCGATGGGTCAGCTTGGATCGTTGGCGTCGGGGCTCCTGGGAGCCGCTGCGCCATTCGTGCTCCTCGGCGCGGGCGCGTGGTTTGTTGCGAGCAACTGGGAGGCGATTGGTCCGAAAGTTGACGACGCCAGCTGGGCCTTCAGTCGCTTCAGCGCGGGCCTGGTCGATAAAATGAAGAAGGTCGATTGGGCGGCGATGGGGACCGATCTGGCCAACGGCCTCGTTACTTTGTTCAGCGGCTTGTCTGGAGAGAAAGCGGCGGGGCCAATAGGTAGATTCGCCACTGGGCTCAGGTACATCATCACGGAGGCATTCGTGCCAGCGGTCAAGGGGATCGCTTCTGGGTTTTGGACCGCGCTGTCGAAAGAGCTTGGTACCGGCGGGGCTTCCGCTGCCGTGCTCGGGCTAGCGCTGATGACGCCGCTGCGCGGGGCAATCATGGCTGCTGGCAGCGGGCTTGCGAGGGGCGGGCTCTCGCTGTTTAGCGGCCTTGGAAAGTCCGCGTGCAACGACAAGAGCATCGTGTCTGGAGCCAACTGCGCCCTGACCAAGGCTGGCAGCACGGTGGCCGGTGGCGGAGTTCTGGCAAAGGTTGGCAAGAAGATTTCCGGCGCGTTCGGGAAGGCGATTGGATCCGGGAAGCGGCTCGCGGGTGCCATAACAAAGCCGGGGATAATGAAGAAGGCCGGGCAGGGCGTGGTGAGCATGCTTGGGAAGGCGAAGGGCATTGCAGCCAAAGCCGGATCGGCTGGCATCAAGGCGGTCGGGACTGGTGCCAGGACAGTTGGGACTGGCATCAAGGCGGCCGGAACTGGCATCAAGGCGGTCGGAGCGCTCGGAGGCAAGGCGGCCGGAGCGATTGGAGGCAAGGTAGCCAAGGTGCTTGGAAAGGGAGTGCTCACGAAGATCCCAGGGATTGGCGCTTTGATTGGTGCTGCGTTCGAGATCCCGGCAGCGGCCGAGGACATCGCAAAGGGCAACATCGCCAAAGGAACCACGCGCATTCTTGCTGGCGTGGCCGACGGTCTTTTGCTCGGCATTCCGAGCTTGGTAGGAACCGCGTTCGGCGTAGACATCATCAAAGAAACGTCCGACATGGCGGCAAGTGGCTACCAAATCATTGGACAGGAATCGGCGGCGGCATGGGATGGCATCAAAGAAAAGTCCGCCAGTGCCTGGGCTGGAATCAAGAGCGACGCTGGTGAAGCCTGGGAAGGCGTCAAACTCTTTTCGTCCGACGCCTCGACGTGGACACAGGACAAGCTCACCGTCATGAAGGACTTTGGGGTCGCGGCCTTTGGCGGCATCAGGGCTGCGGTGGGCAGCCTTAGTGCCAAGTGGGAGCCGCTGAAGGATTCGCTTGTAGCGGGAATAAAATATGTAGGCGTTCTCATCAAGAACAACGTGCTGACGGCGTTCGAGAAGGTCGGCAACATTTTCGGTTCGATCTTCGACAACTGGGAGCTGGGCTTGCTCCGCATGCAGGACTTCTTCCTCAGCGCGGCGTCCAAGATCACCGGCGGGATCAAGACCCTGGTGTCGGGGCTTCCGGCTGGGATGGTGCAGGCGGCCGGTCTGGGATCGCTCGGTGCCGCTGATGCGTCGATAGAGAGCAAGCGCAGCGAGATTGCAGGAAAGATCAGGGCTATGGAGGCAACCAGGAAGGTTGGTTCCAACCAGGCTGCGCAGATTGCGGCAAGCCGTGCCAAGGAGGAATCAGAAGCCAAGGCAGCATTGGACAAGGCCGTAAGCCGAGTCACCTCTACCGCAAAATCTAAGGAAGCCGACACGCGAGCCATCGCGGCAGCCATCATGATCTCCGGCTTCGATAGAGCTGCTCTCTCGCAGCTTCAGTCTGTGATGCTTGATGTCGGCACACGGTTGCCGACAAGAAAACCTGGGCCGAAGCCTACGAATAACGGTGGTGATTAAGAATGACCGTCAGGCTCCGAAATACTTCGCGTCTCAAGTTTGCGCGTTTGGCGACGATCGAAGGTGTCGAGCACTGGGAGCTGCCTGAGTACCCAGCGATCCAGGAGGCGTTGGACGACGCAAGGTATGTCGTCGATCGCAAAGATCGAATCGACAAGCTGGCCACGACGTTCTACAGCGACCCATCTCTGTGGTGGATCATTGCGCTGGCGAACGGCATGGCTTTGCTGCCGAACGACTTGAGGCCAGGCTCGACCATTCGAGTGCCGTCGCAGCGCCGCGTATTCGTCGAGATCCTGCGGCGTCCGTCCGGCGGCTCAGAGGCGCGGTGAGGCATGGCAGACTTCGTCAGCTCTGGAGGGGAGCGCGGGATCGACCCGTCCTCGTTTCAGATATCGGTAGTGATGGAGGTGCGCGGAAGCGGCGTCCGCATTCCGCTGTGGACAAGGGGCGTTGGCGCGGCGACCGGTGATTCTGGCGCAGTGGCATCGTCGAGGAGCGCCGGTGGATTCGGCGCGAGCGGAGATGGTCCAATCTCGGCGTCCGATTTGCTGACCCTGGATCTGCCGATCGTCACAAGCGTTTCGGTTGAGCTGAGCCTTGGCCTCGTAGGCAAGGTCAACGTGGAAATTAGCGCGACGTACGAGCTTGGATTGCTGTTGCTAGACAGCCCGTTCTTCCAGATCGGAAATCTGGTTGATGTCCAGCTCGGGTACCAGAGAAGTCAGCGCTTCATGGATCCCGTTGTTGGGCAAACCTCGAAGCCGTCCATTCGGATCAGTGCCGAGGAGGGACTGACGGCAACCCTCAATGTAGAAGGCGGAGGGTTCGCGGCACTGCGAGGCGTTTCCAACAGGACGTTCAAGGGCAAGTCGTACAAGCAGATTATCAATCAGGTAGCCAAGGAACTGAAGTGGGAGGTCGAAGGTCTGGACGACATCAGGTCGAACATCAATCGGCCCAACCTGCTCGTTGACGAGCCGTTGTTTGCCGTTCGTGACATCGTGAGCCAGGGCAACATGACGGATTGGTTCTTCATCCGTCACCTCTGCTACAACGCCGGATGCCACGTGTGGATGGGTTCGGTTTCAGCGAGCGGGAAGCATAAGCTCGTTGTGAGCCCCAGAAAGAGCACCCTCGCCGGGACTCCTCGGTACAAGTTCGTGTCTAGAGGAAACTCTGACTTCATCAAGTCGTTTCCGGCGCTGGAGTTCGAGACCGAGGCTGAGTTCGTGTGGTTGCCAGGGGGCGGAGTCAGATCCACGTCTCAGTCGATCAACCCTCAAACCAAGAAAGTTGAAAAGCACGAGGCGACGGCAAAGACGTCGGCAGAACCGGCGCTCGGCAGCGCGGGCTCCGCGAATTCGGAGCAGGCAGAGGTAGGCTCTACCCCAGTACAGCTGGCGAGCGCTGATGGTCCCGGAAGAACGGGCGAGTACATGGTGGTCTCGGCGCGAGATCCCAGGAAGCCAGGGGACGTTGTGCAGTCGCACCGTGATGAGCTTGCCGTGCTCGGCGGGATCACGGCAAAGGTGACTTCGTTTGGGATCCCTGATCTTCTGCCCGGCGACGTGGTTCAGCTTGATGCCCTGGGCGTCTTCAACGGCCTCTATGGCATAAACAGCCTCACCCATACGGCCAACGACACCGATTGGTCGATGACGATGGAGCTGATCAATAACGCCTCGGCATCCGGCGTATTCGAGAAGTATTTCGTCAACCCTCCGGAAGAATCCAAGACCAACACCGGAAATGTAGACGAGAGCACTTCAGAGAGCGGCGGGGATTCGGATGTCGAACCGCAGACGGAGCAATAGTTCATGCCTGGCGATCCAGCGTTCTCTGGCGGATTTCGTAGCTTCGTTCACCGCATCAGGCGTCACGGCTTGGAGTGGCTCGGGCTCTACTACAGCATCTACAGGGCCGAGGTGGTGGACAACGAGAACATCACGGACAAGTCGGGCTCGCGCAACAAGGAGGGCTTGCTCAAAGTGCGCGTACACGAGATCGGCGACGACGCCAGCACCGAGCCGAGGATCGCGTACCCAATGGCCGCGCTGGCCGGGCCAGGCTACGGCAACAAGTCGTTGCCGCCGAAGGGCGGCTTTGTCTGGGTCATGTTCGAGAATGGCCGAGTGGACATGCCGGTCTGGACCGGCGGCTGGTGGGGCACGGACGAGCTTCCGCCGGAGCTGGAGAAACCCACCAGGCACGGGTTCAAGACGCCTGGCGGGCACTCGGTTATATTTTCTGATGATGATGGCAGCGAGTTCATCCGCATCACTTGGGACAAGCCAGGAAATGACCAGGCTTCGTTCGTCGAGCTGAGCAAAGACGGCAGCATCAACATGTCAAACAAGAATGGCGCGTCGCTGTTCTTGAATGCGGACGGGGAGAACGTGCTCCTGCTGTCGCAGCATGGGCACTCGCTCTCGATGACTGATTCGGCCATGACGATGGCCGACAAGGACGGCAACGTGATCTCGATCGACGGCGGGGCCGTGACGGTACTGTCGAAGGGCGACGTCAACGTCCGCGGCCAGAATGTGAACATAGGCGCAGGGTCTGTGTTCCTTGGCGATCCGGCGACGTTCTCGGCGATGCTCGGCGAGCTGACGGTGGCGTACCTGGCCACGCACATCCATGGCACCGGCGTGGGACCGTCTTCGCCGCCGTTGACGCCGCCTCCGCCGACGCTCCTGTCCAAGAGCATCAAGGTAAAGGGATAGTTGGCTTGCCCGTGATTGCGCCAAAAGATCATCAGGATGGCATGGTCGATGCCTATGCGTCTGGTCGGAGTGCCAGCGCGTCTGCACGGCTGTTTGGATACTCAGCCCCAGCATGCCTAGCGGCACTGCGCCGACGTGGGCTGACCCCGAGACTCGGATCAGATGCCAGGCGAAAGTGGTCGGTAGATGAGCGATTTTTCGACTCCATAGACTCAGAAGCAAAGGCGTACTGGCTAGGATTCTTGACAGCCGACGCGCATGTCGGGCGAACAGTGATTCAGATTGGGTTGGCTTCAAGAGATCGCGATCATCTGCTGTCGTTTCGTTCGTTTCTCGGAAGCTCCCACCCGATTGTTGATTTCGTTTCCAGTGGCCACGCGGCAAGTCGAATCGCCATCGGCTCCATTCGGTTGGCCAACCGGCTCCGCGAATTGGGCCTGTTCACGAACAAGAGCGCGACGGCGCATCCATGCACCGAGATACCAGACGAGTTGCTGCGCCACTACTGGCGCGGCGTTGTCGATGGCGACGGTTGGATAGGATGCGATTCGAGAGGTAGTTGGTACGTTGGACTATCTGGGACGGAGGCCATCGTGGCTGGATACCGGGCGTTCCTTGTGCATTGTGGCGTGCGCACGAATGCGCAGCCGTCTCATCGCGCGAACATCCTGGTTCTTTTGCTAAAAGGGACCGGAATCGCCAAACAGGCGGCCTTGGCAACGTGGGGTAACAATACGATTTCTTTGGCACGGAAACAGTCGCTGGCCGATCAACTGGCAGCAACGCCGGTACGCAAGAAGCGGATGGTCCAGGTGAAGCCATGAGTCGATGCAACTTCCCGGTAAATTTCCCACCGGCACTCAGTCTGCCTGGCATCCCAGGATTTGGCCTGCCGTTCCCGAAGCTGCCGAAGATCCCGAGCTTGCCGTCCGTGCCGAGCTTGGACGTCGCTGTCGAACTCGGCATCGAGCTGCCAAGGTTGCCGTCACTCAGTCTGCCTGGCATCCCAGGATTTGGCCTGCCGTTCCCGAAGCTGCCGAAGATCCCGAGCCTGCCGTCCGTGCCGAGCTTAGACGTCGCCATCGAACTCGGTATCAAGCTGCCAAAGTTGCCGTCACTCAGTCTGCCGGGCATTCCGGGTTTTAGCCTGCCGTTCCCGAAGCTGCCGTCGTTGCCCAGTCTTCCTGGGCCACCCGCGTGTCCGATTGATGTACTCTGAGCCGAGCGATGACCATTAGAGGAATTGGATTCCCGTTCGGTAAAAGCAGCACGAGCTACCCGTCCGTGAAGGAGAATGACGATCTCATCGAGGACAACATCCGGCGCATCCTGCTCACGAGGAGGGGCGAGCGGGTCATGCGGCCAGACGTCGGGAGCGAAATAAATGACTACGTGTTCGAGAATGTGGGTTCGGTCATGCGGGCCGGTATCAGCCAGGAAGTCCGGCGCGCACTCGCGAGTAACGAGCCGAGGATTCGAGTGGTCGGCGTCGATGTGACGCAGCAAGAGGGAACGGCCGGTGGCAAAGAAGTAATCGTCATCGTTACTTACGAAGCAAACCGACAAATCAGCACGACAGCCATCTCGCTCTGAGCGCCATGTCAGATCCAATTCAAATCGAATCGCCTCAGTCGAATCTGAACCGCGCTCGCTACGCCGGAAAAGACTTTTTCACGTTCGTGGACGATCTGGTTGCTCGCATCCAGGTGCTGTTCGTCACCGAGTTCAACGACTTCGTGACCTCCGGCACTGGCCAGATGCTGATCGACATGGTGGCCTGGGCGTCTGAGACGTTGAGCTTCTACATCGATCGCCAGGCGACCGAGAGCTACCTGTCCACCGCGCGAACGCGAAAGGGCGTTGTTCGGCTCGCGCGCCAGCTCGGGTACAAGGTGTCTGGGGCCGTGTCCGCCTCGGTCGATCTGAACGTGAACCTTGGCGCGGTGCAGACGGTCATCATTACCCTGCCGACGGGCTTCCAGTGGAAGGGCCCGAACGATCTCGTGTTCGAGACAATCGAGGACGTTTCGTTTCCGATCGGGGAAGGGCCGACTTCGCCGCCTCGGTCCGTAGGGGTCAGGCAGGGCACGACGCGGGTTGAAATTTTCACATCGACCGGCGCACGCAGTCAGATATACCGGCTCAGCCCAGGTGGCGGCAGCACCGTTGCGGCCGGTTCGGTGTCGTGCCGCGTGAACGGCGCGGACTGGGTCGAGAACGACATCATCACCTTCGACGCCACCGATCAGTACGAGGTCGGCATCGGAGACGACCCGCCAACGATTCGGTTCGGCAATGGCGTGGCTGGAAACATACCGCTGGTGAGCGCGGAGATCCGAGTCGAGTATTTTGCGACGGCAGGGGCGGCCGGGCTCGTTCAGAGCGGCACAATCACAGAGCCGGTATCGCCGTTGGTCGTTGGGACAACGGTCATTCCGCTCATCGTGAACAACCCTCTGCCGACGTCTGGCGGCTCGGATCAAGAGTCGCTCGATCGGGTCAAGGCAAACGCCCCGAGAGTGTTCAGGGCGCACACGGTCGCGATCACGCGCGATGACTACGAGAGCTTGGCGCAGGCGTACACTGACCCGCTGGCAGGCTCGGTTGCGGTTGCTCAGGCATTCGTCGCTCGCAGTGCCGACGACGATCTTCAGCTCCAGATCCTGCTCAACAACATCCGAGCCATTGCTTTCTCGTTGATTGGCAATGTCACAAACGAGACCGCCGGGATCACGGCCGACCTCGGCGCGCTCAATCTGTTGCGCGACACAATCGACGGTGCCGCAGTGGCGGCTACGACAAGCGTGACCTCGGCATCCACCGGATCGGACGGTGCCAGGACCGCGGTCCAGCTGATCAGGAACAGGTCGATCCAGATCGACGTGGACGCGAACGATGTCCGCGATCAGGTCGTCCTCGGCAAAGCGGCGACGACCGCAAGCGCGGCGACGGTCGGAGAGCAGGCCGCGATCAATGGGTTCTTCGATCTGATCGATGCCGAGGCGCTCAATATCATCGGAGGAGCCTCCGACATCGGATCGAACACATCGACGGCGCTGACTCAGCTGGATGCCGTGGATACCGGAACAGATGATGCCGCAGCGCAGTTGGCGACGATCTCGTCGGATGCGGCGTCCATGGTTGCGCCGCTCGACGACATTGCGGCCAGGGTCGTGGTCATCGACGGGCTAATGGAGAGCAGCTTCGGCACGGCCATCGAGACCGAGCTACAGGCGATTTTTGACCACGTGGACGCTTTCCTGGCCGCCGACTGCCAGGCGAACCTGATCCAGGTCCCGATCCTGACTCGGGACGCTGACGGGTTCCTGAGCGCGCCGCCAATCGCGCTCCTGCGCTCGCTCCAGTCGTACCTGGACGCTCGCAAGGAGGTCACCCAGGACCCCGAGGTAGTCTCGGGCGAGACGTTCCTGGTGGCCGCCGTGATCTCTGGCCGGATCGGCATCCTGCCTGGGTTCGTGCAGGCAACGGTGCTGTCCAATGTGCGCAAGGCCGTGGACGACCTGCTCCGGGTCAGGGCCTTCGGAGCGTCGCTCAGAATTTCGGATTTGGATCGGGCTGTGGCGGGCGTGGCCGGGGTCAAGTATTCGATTTTCGACATCGACGGTCCGTTGGACCATGTGGATGGCGACGGAAACCTGATCGTG